>Ga0210400_10001341_pt1 | contig 24523 bp, 21 predicted proteins | sample IncBWH26MmetaG_FD_155456 | JGI IMG/M metagenome (GOLD analysis project Ga0210400, IMG submission 155456) | Forest soil microbial communities from Barre Woods Harvard Forest LTER site, Petersham, Massachusetts, United States - Inc-BW-H-26-M | ecosystem: Environmental > Terrestrial > Soil >...
GATGGTGCGCAGACGTTTGGCCGGAACTTTGTCGGGAGCGTTATCGTGAGCCGCGCCGGGAGCGAGTAGATCGCGGTTTGTGCTTTCGAGCATCAGCCCCATGCTGGGGGAGACGGCGGCCAGGCGGGCGATCCATTCGGCGCTGAGCAGGCCGGGATTCGGGTGCGGCAGCAATCTGGTTTCGCGCAGCACCATGTCGCACATGGCTTCGAGATAGTGCAGCGTGGATTTATATCCAAGGTGCCGCAGGGTATCGCGCATCTCGGGGAAGAGCAGTTCGGGCTTGTCGCCCAGACTGAAGAGGGCTTCTGTGCATCCCAGTTTCTCCCCGGCGCGGGCCACCGCGAGGACTTCCTCTGGAGTCATCGTATGCGCGCCAGCTTCTCCAGGATCGCGCCGGAAAGTGCAGTAGCCGCAGTAGTCTCGGCAGAGATTGGTAAGGGGCAGAAAAACTTTTCGCGAGTACGTGATTACGCCGGGCTTGAAGTTTTCTTTGGCGGCGCGGGCGGCGGCGAGTAGCGCTGGAAGATCCTCGTCGGTGCAGCTGATCAGGCGTATGGCCAGGTCGCACGAGATGAGCGAACCGGGCCGCAGATCGACTAGTTCGGCAGCGTGCGATGAGTCATGTACTGAAGAGGCCGTTCTGATGGCAGTTGGAGTCACTGTCCTCGGTTCCGCGACGTGGGATGCATCGAATCATACAACAGTGGTCAGCGGTCGGTGCCCAGAGCTGGTGAACTATATTCAGGCAGCGGTCAAGATGCAGGATTCTGCAACCGCTTTGAGGGTAGCGTCCGGACAGAGCGCGGCTCTGAAACCGAATTGCTGATCCTTGACGGGCTGGCGTGGTGATTCTTCCTACGGCGTGACCTGGTAAATCACACCCGTCTTGGACGTTCCTCCGTAACCGGTGGCGCCGAACAGGGCATTACCCGGTCCGAGCGTCACGCCCGACTGGGGCGTCTGTCCGTTGGGCCCGAAATTGTAGATGATGCTCTCGGTCCACTGGCCATTGGAGCCGGACTCGACCTTGTACACAGTGCCGCGGTTGAAAGTCCCACCGTCTAGAGTGGTGCCGTAAAAAACTCCATCCCCGCCCGGCGTCAGATACTGGTTGGGGAAGTATCCGTCGCCCCCTTGAAAGTTGAACGAGTGCAAGACCTGAATGCCCCAAGTACCGCTGCCGCTGGCGGTCAGTTTAAAAACCGTCCCCTCGTTATACGTGCCGCCGCCATAAGCAACTCCGTAAAAAGCGGGGCCGTAAAGATTGCCATCCGGGTCCAGATTAACCGGCCCTTCGGGCGTTGACCCACGGGTCCCGTCGAAGCTGTACATAACCTTTTCGCTCCAGCCCAGGGGTGAGTGAGACAATTGATACACCGATCCGCGGTTGTGGGCTCCACCAATTTCCGTGGTTCCGTAGAGATTGCCTGCGGTATCGAAGGTGAGCGAGCCGTACGGGGTTTGGCCATCCGGCTTCCCGGTGAAGCTATACAGCAGCGTCTGGCTCCACGTCCCGTCGGAATTCATGGTGAGCTCACTCACGCCGCCGCGTCCCAGCGCACCGCCGTCGGGCGCGACCACATACAGGTTCCCGTTCGCATCGATGGTCGGACCGACCACGGCAGCCGACAGCGACTGAACGATCGTCTCCGTCCAGGGGCCCGACGCCGTGGGAGTCAATTCATATACCACCCCCTGCTTTCCCTGGGTACTGGTGGCCGCTGCTCCATACAGATTGCCGGCGGCGTCGACGACCACCTTGCACTACGGATGTTCTCCGGTGCTTCCTCCCACGAATGAGAAAAGTGTGCTGTAGCTCCATCCGCCTCCGGCCAGCGGCGCTAACTCGAAGACCGACCCACAAGCCGGTGCGCACTTCGAGCTCCCGCCCTGATACGCCGTACCGTAGAATCGCCCGCCGTTATACACCAATTCGGCGTAGGCACCGGAGCCAGTCGCGGAGAAGTTGTAAACCACAGTCTCAGAGCCGGCGAAAGCGCTGCTGACAGTTACGAACAAAATAGCGCCGAATGCAAGGGCAGAAGTGAGCGTACGGAGGGATAGCCCGGTCATAGCTCAGAACCTCGAAAACTGAGTAGATATCGCGGGACCGGGGAGAAAACGTCCCGCCTGAGGGCGTACTATACCACGGATTGGCCATTTCTTAGTCGATAGCAATTCTGTGAGTGGCAATGCCTCATAAGCGCATTGTAGTCGCGGCAACCCGGAACAGGCCGGAAAGATTGTGGCAGTTCCGCAAGTGTCAGAACGGCCGGGGCTGCCATGCTAGTTGCTGCAACCAGGCCATTTCACTCCTCGACCCCAGCGGGCCACTGCCGTGCTAATGTAGGCAGTCGCGGCTACAAAACTCCGAACACGATGAGCCTCAGTCCAACCGAATTCCGAAAAGCGATGGGATGTTTTGCCACGGGGGTGACCATCATCACGCTCGATCTGGATGGCGAAGTTCATGGCATGACCGCCAACGCGTTCGCTTCGGTGTCACTCGATCCCATGCTGGTGCTGGTTTGCGTGGACCATAGCGCGCGCACCCACGACCATCTGCATGCCAAGAAGCGCTTCGGGATAAATATCTTAGGGGAGCACCAGCGGGTGATTTCGGAATACTACGCGCGGCCCGTAAGGGTCCACGAGCATGCCGAAGAGGAAGCCGGGGCGCGCTTTGACCGCACGGCACAAGGAACCCCGATCCTGAACGGTGCGCTGGCCTACCTGGAATGCAGGCTGAAGTCGGCGGAGGACGCCGGCGATCACACTATTTTTATTGCGGAAGTGGAAGACGTAGTAGTGCGTGAGGGCGAACCGCTTCTGTTCTTCCAGGGCAAGTATCGCCAGCTTGGAGACGACGCTCCGGAGTGAACCTGAAAAGGCCCGGCGCCTCTTGAGGAAGCTACCGGGCCGGAGGGACTCGCAGACGTTTCATTCATATTTGGCTGCGGGGCATGTTTAGGGCAAGGTTAGATGTCACCAAACGATGGTGACGGATGTCACAGCCGGATGCTGTGCAAAGCTGAGAGCCGCCACTTTTTCGGTCGCGGAACATCTAAGAACCAGTGGCCAGTGATCAGTGGGCAGCGGCCAGTTAAGACCCGGAGGACAAATGCAAAACCAGGTCTCTCTGACCACTGGCCACTGATTTTGGAGGCATACATCTATGACTGAAAAGCTAGAAAAAAGAGAGGCGGAGTGGAAGCAGAAGCTCACGCCGGAGCAGTATCACGTAACCCGGGAGGCGGGAACCGAGCCGGCCTTCACCGGCAAGTATTGGAAGACGAAGGATGCGGGAACTTACCACTGCGTCTGCTGCGGCGAGGCACTATTCGACTCCTCCACGAAATTCGATTCGGGAACCGGGTGGCCGAGCTTTTTCAAACCTGCGGATGAGGGCAAGGTAGAGGAGCACAAGGATCGAAGTTATGGGATGGTTCGTACCGAGGCGCGCTGCGCAACCTGTGGCGCCCATCTCGGGCATGTGTTTGAGGACGGTCCAGCCCCAACCGGACTGCGTTACTGCATGAACTCCGCAGCGCTCGATTTGAAGCCTAAAGACAAGAAGTAAGCAAAAAAATTGGGCACGCGCCCGCGTGCCCTGCTTGCTGCTGGCAGTTTCAGCCGATTCTTACGCCCCGGCGGTTGCGGCCAGAGCCTTCGGCGTCTCGGCAGCCTTGGGAGTCTCCGGCTTTACCTGAGGCTGCGCCTGGCTCTGCGGCTTGTGCTCCCCGCTCTTCACCTGGATGCCGCCCTTGAGCACGGCGCCGTCTTCCACGCTGATGCGGACGGTGGAGACGTTGCCGTTCACCACGCCTTCACTGCGGATATCGACGCGGTCGCTGCAGTCGATGTTGCCGGTTACCTTGCCCATCACCACCACTTCGCGCGCCGCGATATCGGCCTGCACGGTGCCGTTGCGTCCGATGGTGACGCGATTGTCGGTCAGTGTAATTTTGCCTTCGATGCGGCCGTCGATGTAGAGCGCTTCGGAGCCGCTGATTTCACCCTTGATCACGAGCGTGCGCCCGATCGTGGCTTGCTCGATGGGTGCGGTCGTGGTCTTGACCGGGTTGTATGAGTTCGGGTTGGAGGCTGGTGAAGTCGACTTCACGCCGTTTGTATAATCTGCGGACTGGAGCATGCGACCTTCCTTCTTTTCCGCTAGGCGCGTGCTGCGTGCTCCGAGCCTGGCGTCACTCTGGGATTTTCGCCGACGGATGGTTCGTGTCCCTTCGGCCATGCTCACTATCGCACAGAGGTAAGTAATCTTCCGAGATTACGAAAGAGAGTGTACGGTTGCGGAAGTAACCTTGCCCTAGTTGGCTTCCTGCAGGGACTCGCTGAGCTGTTCCCATTCTTTGATAAGAGATGCGTGCGCGGATTTTTGCTGGTCGAGTGCCTGCGACTGTCGCTGGCTCTCTTCGGAGCTGACAAAATTCTGCATATCGGTTTCGCACTTCGCGATCAAAGCCTCGGCGCGGCTGATTTCCGCTTCCAGTTCATGGATGCGATCTTCAATCTTCTTGCGCTTGATGGGATTCAGGCGTTTTGCCTTGATGGCAGGCGAGGCGTCGACTGAGGCCTGATTGCCGTTTGAGGGCGCCGGAGGTGCGGCCTCGGTGACCTTGAGTTGCTGGCGAATAGTCTCATCTTGCTTGGCGCTGCCGCCTTGTTTGCGCCAGAGATAATCTTCGTAATTGCCGGGGTAGACTTCGACTTTCCCGTCGCCGATTTCGAAGACCCGCGTCGCCAGCTTGTCGATGAAGTAACGATCATGAGATACGAAGACGACTGTGCCGGTGTATCCCATGAGCGCCTCGAGCAGAACGTCTTTGGCGCGCAGGTCGAGGTGGTTGGTGGGCTCGTCGAGCAGCAGAAAGTTTGCCGGATGCAGGAGCAAGCGCAGCAGAGCATAGCGGCCGCGCTCGCCGCCGGAGAGCACTCCAATCTTCTTGAAAACGTCGTCTTCGGAAAACAAAAAACATCCGAGCAGGCTGCGGAGTTCTGTCTGCGTCGATCCTGGAGAAGCGTTCCCGAGATCGTCTATCATGCGCGCGTTCGCATCAAGCTCCTTATACTGATCTTGCGCGAAATAATCGGCCTCAACGTTGTGGCCGAGTTTGAATTCGCCCTGAGTCGTCTTTTCCGCGCCCGCCAGAAGCTTGATCAGTGTGGACTTGCCAGCTCCATTGATGCCGACCAGTGCGATGCGATCGCCGCGCTCGATTAGAAAATTGACGTTGCGAAATACTTCTTTCTCGGCGCTATTTGCTCCCGAGGAATTCTTTCCTGGATAGATCTTTGCCACGCCCCCGAACTCGGCGACGATGCGCCCGCTCGGCTTGGGTTGCGGGAAGGAAAAGTGGATCGTCTTCTCTTCCGGAGGTATCTCGATCCGCTCAATTTTCTCTAGTTCCTTGATGCGGCTCTGCACCTGCTTGGCCTTGGTGGCCTGGTAGCGGAAGCGGTTGATGAATACTTCCAGTTGCTCGATGCGGTCGCGCTGATTCTTGTAAGCGGCCTGCAACTGCTCGTTGCGCTGCGTCTTCTGCGACAGGAATTTGTCGTAGTTGCCGGTATAGAACCAGAAGCGTTTGTTCCAGATTTCCGCAATCTTGCTGACCGTCACATCCAGGAAATATCGGTCGTGCGAGATGAGCACCAGGGCGTACGGATAATCGTGCAGATATTCTTCGAGCCAGTTGCGGGCTTCGAGGTCGAGATGGTTCGTAGGTTCGTCGAGCAGCAAGAGGTTAGGTTTCTGGAGCAGCAGCTTGGCCAGCGCCAGACGCATCTGCCAGCCGCCGGAAAATTCGTCCGTCTGTCGCGCCCAGTCTTCTTTTCGAAAGCCCAGCCCCATCAGAACTCGTCCGACTTCGGCTTCAATCGAGTAGCCGTCGCGCGTGCGAAATTCATGCTCGAGGCTGTGATACCGATCGGCCACGTCGGCATACTCCGAGCTGGTGTGATCGAGTTCGGAGATTTTATGCGTGAGCTCTTCCAGTTCACGTTCCATCGCGTGGAGTTCGCTGAACACAGACATGCATTCGGCGAAAACCGTACGCCCGGAGAGTGACAGCCCATCCTGTGGCAAATATCCCGCAGTGGTGCCTTTGGCGACGATTAGAGAGCCGTAGTCGAGCGTGTCGAGCCCGGCGAGAATCTTCATCAGGGTGGATTTGCCGGTGCCGTTCGCGCCCACCAGGCCGACGCGGTCGCGGGGCGTGATGAGCCAGTCGGTGTTTTCGAAAAGAAGTTTGTGGCCGAAGCGTTTTCCGGCGCCGGAAAGCTGAATCATGGGCTGGATTCATCGTCTCATAAAAAGCGAAAGGTGTTCATTTATTGCCGAGAGCCTTGTCATCCTGAACGCAGGTGAAGGACCTATGCATTTTCTTTCCATCTCTCCAACTGCAACACGCAGATGTTGCATAGGTCCCTTCGGCAAGCTCAGGGCAGACTCTTCGTCGGAAGCCCTTCGCTAAGGCGAAGGACTTCGCTTCCTCAGGATGACAACGGTTCTGTCAGGAGTGCGCGGCGGCGCGGGCGTTGCGGCTTTCTGGATATTTGCCCCACAAAGCGCTATGAAACTGGATGCGTTCGAGGGCGCGATCGATTACGGCTTCCAGTTCATGTGCATACTTCACTTCGCGGCCCTTGGCCAACCGTTGCCGGGCTTCTTCCGGGCTGAACCACGTAGGGTGGCGCATCGGTTCGTCCGCGCGGCGCAGTTCGTGGACTTCCATCAGAAAGGCTTTGACCACAAACTCCTGCACGCCTCCCGGCTGCCAGAACACGCCCTTGGAGTGAATATAGAGATGAAAGTGGCGCGGCTCGATGGTGCCGATGGCGCCGGCTTCCTCCGCGGCTTCGCGTTCGGCGGCCTGGCTGTGCGAAAGCCGAGCCTCCGGCGATCCCTTGGGAAAGGTCCACTTGTTCCCGCCGTTGGTATTCACCAGCAGGAATTCCACCGCGGCGCCCCGCCTGCGGAAACAGACTGCGGCTACCTGGAGCGGTAGCGATTTCGCGATGCGCGGCGAAGCCATGGGCTGCCTCCTGCACTTATCCTAGATGCTGCATATTGCAGCAATGTTAACGTGCAACAATAATTGTGCAGTAGGTGAGTTACTGTAGTTACCAAAAGAGGACAGAACCGCTAGAGTCCCCGGCCATAGACCGGAATTGTCGCGCCAGTCACGTCTTTTCCGGCGTCTCCCGAAAGCCACACGATCAAGCTGGCTATCGAGGCCGGCTGCACCCACGTTGATGTATCCGCGCCCGTCATGTCTCTTCGGTTGGCGGGTGTGTCTATGGTTCCGGGCAGGATTACGTTCGCCGTAATGCCCGCATCTTTGTTTTCGAGCGCCACGGTCTTCATTAAGGAAACCAGTGCCGCCTTCGACGCGCTGTAAGCGCCGACCTTGGGGCCGGGATCTTCAGCCGCACGGCTGCCGATCGCGATAATCCGCCCGCCTCCGGCCTTGCGCATTTCAGGAATCACCGCGCGCAGGATGTGAAACGCGCTGTTCAGATTCGCGTCGAACATGCGCTGCCAGGTGGCGTCGTCCATTGCAGCGACGGTCTGCCCGCCTGTGAAAGCGCCGACGAGATGGGCCAGCACGTCAATCTTTCCACAGCGGGCTATCACGGTGGCGACGGCTTTCTTCGCAGCGTCGAGGCTGTTGAGCGCGGCGGGGACCGCGATGAAATTCGGATGATCGAAGTCAGACTGCTGGATTCGCGGGGAAAGTCCGACGACCGTGAAGCCGGCATCCAGAAGCGCTTTTGTGACGTGAGTGCCGAGGCCGCCATTGGCCCCGGTTATTAGAGCGGTTTTTCCGGTCATAGGCGTCGGCTCCCTTAGACCTCATCATAAACGTGTTGCCCTGGGAGTTGTTGGTGTAATGACGATTTATCAACACCTACTTCGGACCGCATTTAGCGACGCGGTTTTCTCCGCCGCCTTCGAGACTTAGGTTCACGCAGAGCCTGTCTTTTGTTCCCTTGGGGTCGACGTTTACGAGCACAGATAGAACGTTGTAACCTCCCATTCCGTGATTTCCGAACTCAACTTCATAAAATCCCTTGGGCAAGTGCTTGATACTGAACTCGCCATTGGGATTCGGTTCGACAGAAGCGACCTTGGTTTGCCTTTTCTTTTTCTCGACCGGGGGCATGGAATCGTCTAGGCACACTTGTGCATTGTCATAGACGTCAACCCAGATCACGGAGATGACGTCTCCCGTGGGACCGGTCACCCTGCCACGAATCGCTCGCACTGGCAGCTCATACCGCACAGTGGTTTGAATGATGACCGCGAAAGCGAGGCTGACGAAGAGTAGGAGGCCAACCAAAATCAGCGTAGTCTTGAGAGCTTTATTGGTTAGCATTGCCGGAGTTTACGCTGACTCTAAGCGAAGTTCCACTTTGTTGTCGTTGACAGGTCCGTGTCGATCGCTCTAAGGCTCACGCCAGCCTTCCCCGCAGCGTCTCCCGTCCCAACTCATTCTCCCACCGCGCCACCACCAGCGTGGCCACACCGTTGCCGATCATGTTCACCAGCGCGCGGAACATGCTCATGAAGCGGTCGATGCCGAGGATGAGCGCCATCCCCGCCACCGGAATCGTTGGGATCACCGACAACGTCGCGACCAGCGCAATGAAAGATGCTCCCTGCACGCCGCTCGCTCCCTTCGAGGTGAGAGTGGCAACCGAGAAAATGGTCATCTGTTGCAGCAACGTCAGGTGAGTGTTGGTAGCCTGAGCTACAAACAGAGCCGCCAGCGTCATGTAAAGACTGCTGCCGTCGGTGTTGAACGTATACCCGGTAGGAACCACGAGTGCCACCAGAGAACGCGAGCAGCCCAGCTTTTCAAGCTTCTCCATCAGCGTGGGCAGCGCGGTTTCCGAGGAACTGGTGGCCAGCACCAGCAGGATTTCCTCTTTGATGTGAAGCAGGAACTTCACAATGTTGAATCCCGCCGCCCAGGCAATCGCGCCCAACACCACGAGCACGAACAGAATCGAGGTCGCCCAGAAAGTGGCGATCAATTTGGCCAAGGGGCCCAGCGAGGCGAAGCCATATTTGCCGATGGTGAAGGCCATCGCCCCGAAAGCGCCGATGGGCGCAAAGCGCATCAGGATGTTCACTACGCGAAAGACGACGTGGGTCAGCGATTCGAGTATTGCCACAATAGGTTTCGCACGCGGTCCCGCCGACGACAGTGCGAAACCAAACAGAATCGAGATAAACACAACTTGCAGAATGTCGCCCTTGGCAAAGGCATCCGTAACGGTGGTAGGGATGATGTGCATCAGGAATTCGCTGACGCTCTGCGCCTTGGCCTGCCCGGCATAATCGGCCACCGCTTTGGCGTCGAGCGTGGCAGCATTCACATTAAATCCGCTGCCAGGATGAACGACGTTGCCAACGATCAAGCCAACAACCAAAGCGACGGTCGAAACAATTTCGAAATAAAGCAGAGCCTTGCCGCCGACCCGGCCCACCTTTTTCAAATCCTGCATTCCCGCGATTCCAGTCACCACGGTGCAGAAGATGAGAATCGTGATGATCATCGTGATCATCCGAATGAAGGCGTCGCCCAGCGGCTTCATGGCGACAGCGCGCGCGGGAGCGAAATATCCGAGCGCCACGGCAATGACCATTGCGATTAGCACCTGCACCCAGAGAGACGTGTAGAAGGGCTTGCTGCGCGGGGCGACGGGTGCGGTGTCGAATTCTGAAGTTTCGGCGGGAGTAGGCATGGTTTATCGAGCTGGTTGCTTTTGATGATTTGTGTTTCGTATCAGGGCATCGCTTCAGTGCTGCCGTATTGACTACTAAATGCGAACGCCTTCAGGCGCTGCTTGCTCAGCGCCTAAAGGCGCGTTTAATGGTCCGTCGAGCGGCACGCCTGAAGGCATGCCCGGATACGACTCCGATTGTCCGACCACTGATCACTGACCACTGTTTTGCAGCGTCTTTACCAGCCACGGAATAATTACTTCTTTGAAGATCCTGGGATCGGGCCACACCCCAACCTGCCGGCCAAGATGCCCGCCGTGAGGATTAATCCACGCTTCTTTTGGGACGTCGCCCTTACTAAGCAGGAGATACTCGTCGTCGATGGGAACCTGTGTGTCGTTCACTCCGGCGAGAATCAGCATGGGAGCCATCGGCTTGCCAAGAAGTCCCTGATGCACCAGCGACATCTTGGGCAAATAATCTCCCATTTCATCGAGTGTGTGCACGCCTTCCAGAATGTTCATCAGCGCGGGCACCTGATCGAACAAATATTCGCGATTGCCCAGCAGCGAATTCATCAGAAAATCTTTCTGAAAGAACTTGTCCACCGGCGGAGACTGCGCGCTGCAACCGCGCAGCCGCGCCCGTTCGACAATCGCCATCTTGGTTGCCCAATACGCTCCCCAACTCACGCCGTGCATCGCGATGCGATTCTTATCGATCTCCGGCCGCGACTGCGCGTAGTCCAGCACCTTCGACAGCACCCGGTCCGCGGTTTCACTGACTTTAATCGGATTCTGACCTGTGCCCGGACCATCGACTGCGAGATAGCCGATGCCAAACGGAAGGATCGCGCTGAAACTCTCCGTCAGGTCTTCTTTGCGGCTATCCAAACCATTCACCGCAATCACCAGGGGCACCGGACCTTTGGCATTCTTCGGCAGCCGCAGATAGCCGATGATTTCTTTTCCTTCGAAGGGAATCTTCACGACCTCGAGCGGTGGATCGAAGAACTTTGCATGATCCAGAAATGCCTCGATGGCCCTTTCGTACGAGCGCTGTTTGCCCGGAGAAGCCGGAATCGGCCAGCGTCCGAACGAATAGAGGCGCCACGCGCGGATGTAGTCCGCATTCGCCTTGGTGGGATCGGACTTGTCTTTCTCCAGCGACTTCGCTTCGTTGAAATAGCGATCCGCCACGCGCATGAAACCGGCGGCCCACTCGTCTTTGTCGCTGGTGTGGATGCTCTCGAACGCTTCCTTCACATCAGCGGGGTCGAGCCCGATCAGGGGATACTGTCCTACCTCGGCGCGGCGAACGGCTTCCACCTTTATCTCGTCGATGGTGCGCTCGCGTCGCTCCTCTTTTTGAGCAGCAGCGCTTTGACTAAAACCGCCGTTGGAAATGAATGCAAGAAATATCCACGACAATACTGGCAAGGGAAAATGATTCAGCCTCTTCATGACTTGGCCCCGTTTCTTATGGCTCGCGTGCGAGTCTTGTACGAAAAAAAGCCGGACGGAACTACGTCCGGCCTACTTCCACGAAAACCTCACTCACCGCTAGAACGTGAACTTCAATCCCAACTGCACGGCCCGGCTGCCGCCCGAGCCGATTACCGGGTTGGCCGCCGCCACATCCGGTGTGGCGCAGCCACAGCCGAACGGCTGTACGGAAGGATCGTTCAACCCGAACCCGTTCTGCCCGCCGTATGGATTGGCGAAGTTCGGATGATTGAAAATGTTGAAAAACTCAGCCCGGAACTGGGCGTGGATGCGCTCTCCCAGATGCCAGTTTTTGGCGATGGAGAGATCGAAGTTACGGAAGCCGGAGTCACGGAAGGTGTTCCGTGTCATATTCCCAAATTGCCCAAGCGGCGGAGGAATCATGATCGAACTGCCCTTCGCATAGCAACCGAAGGAACTCAAAGAAGTAGTGGAAGCCCCAGGAGTACCTCCATCGACGGACAATGCCTGAGCAGCGCAGGCTGCGTTCGATGTGCCGGGGAAAAACGGAATTGGAGTCGGTCCGGATTGAAAGTCACTCGGGTTGCCGTAAAAACTCCACCGAATCGGGGCAGTCGCCGGCGGGCTCACGGGCAAGGGCCCTGTCCCTGCGGCATCCGTTCCCAAATCAATCGGTCCCCAGGGCTGCCCGCTCTCGAGGGTGACGATAGAGTTTAGCTCCCAACCTTCAAGCATCTGAGCGAAGCCTTTTCGCCCCGGAATGGCGTAGGTAAGGGAAAGCGTCAGGCGATGCCGGATATCGAAATCGCTGCTGGCATACTCTCGACCTACATTGAAGGAATCCTGCGGCAGTCCGGCCCCGTAGCCAAAATCCCAGTTAGCGCCCACGTCGTCGAGAGAGTGGGAATAGGTGTAGCCGGCAACCATGCTCAGGCCGTGGTAGTTGCGGGAGTTCAGCGTGGCCTGCAAGCCGTTATAGTTCGATTTATAAACATTTCCCATTTGAAAGATGTTGCTGAGGTAGGGAAACTTTCCGTTATAGGGAAGGCACAGTTGATCTGGCGAGTTGGTAGCCGCATCGAAGCAGGCCGGATTGTAGTCGCTGCCGACAGGCGGCTGGTTGATGTCGCGAATCCCTGTGAGATTCGATCCGTGATTTCCCACGTAGGCCAGTTCCAAAGACAGATTCGGTGTAAACGCGTGCTGCAGGCTCAGCGTCCAGTTCCATACATAAGGCGTGGTGATGTTCCGGGCCACGCTCATGATCGGACAGGGATTGTTGAAGCAGTTGAGCGTTGCGGTGCTGACGTTAGCCCCGAAGAGTGGAACGCCGCTATCCCATTGCGGAAGGATGGGCGGGATTGCCAGGTTGCCCGCGGTAATCGTGCCTCCGGCTGTGTCGCCCGCTGCGTCGATAATCGCGCCTGTCGGCACGTTGGAGAGGCCAAAGGCGTTATTGAAAGCAAGCAGCGATTCCCAGTTGATCGTTTCATACACCAACCCAGCCCCGCCGCGAATCACAGTGTTTCCTTTCCCTGTAACGTCCCAGGCAAAACCGAAGCGCGGAGCGAAATTCTTGTGATCGGGATTGTAGGGACCACTGACGCCGTTCACGCCGGCCTGAATCAACCCGGTTGCTGAATTTGGATCGAAGTTGCCGAGGAGATTGTGCGATTCCTTGATGACGGAATTGTATTCGTATCGCAACCCGTAGTTGACCGTCAGATTCTTTGTGACCCGCCAGTCGTCCTGGGCGAATAATCCGTAGGCCCAGTTGTGGATCTGCCGCGTGGGATTGCCAACTTGGACCGAAGCTTTGAATGGATCGCCGGCGAAGAAATCCTCCAGTGCGGTCGAGCCTGCGCCGGTTCCGATGGCTACGCCACCCAGGAACGTGATGCTGCCTCTGGCGTTGCCGAATGCGCCCCCGCTCACACCGTCACGGTGAAGTTCACCGCCAAACTTGAAGGCATGAGTTCCCACGGTGTAGGAGACATGATCAATGAACTGAGTGATCGTGTCGGGCCCCTGGAATTTCGGCCACTTGAAGGCGCCCAGGCCTGGAACAAAAGCTCCCGCGAAACCGATGCGCGGCAAGCCTCCGGTGAACGGGCCGCTCACTCCGGTGTTCAAGCCATAACCGGAGGCGGGAGTATTGAGATCGCCAGGAAGTGTGGGCTGGTAAAGGCGGTTGTAGCCAATCCTGGCCTCATTCACCCAACGCGCGCTGGGCGTCCAAATCCAACTGCCTCCAACGACCTGCGCGCGGGTGTGAATCTTGGAACGCCATTGCGATTGCAACTCTGGAAAGTCTTCCACTGTTCCCGAATTGTTTCCAAAAAAGTACATCCCGCTGATGTTATTTCGAGCGTTGATGTTGACGTCCACCTTGCCGATTACGTTGTCGACGCCAACGCTATTGGGAAAGCCCTGCACCACGTTAATACTCTGCGTATTGTTGGTGGGGAAACCCGTGCCAGCGCAACTTACGGTGGCGGTCGCGCCCGAGCCCGTGACGCTGCAACCTGCGATCATCAGGCTGGTCGGACTGATGGCAACATTATTGGCGAGCAGATCGTCGATTGCGTCTGGAATGCTGCCTCCGCAGTCGCCATTGACCAGCGACGAGGTGCAGTTTCCGGCCGCGGGTAGTGACACCATTGACGGAGTGGTGACGCTATAGGAATTCCCCACATCATAACGCTGCCCTTCGTAGGCGCCGAAGAAGAAAGCCTTGTCCTTGATAATGGCGCCGCCGAAGCTGCCGCCAAACTGCTCCAGCGTTCGGGGATTTTTGGGGGCGGGAGAAGCGTTGAAATAATTCCGCGCATCCATCGCACCATCGCGGCCAAACGCAAACGCACTGCCGTGAACCGTGTTGGTGCCTGACTTCAGTCCAACATTGACGACCGCGCCCGGCTTCCATCCATACTCCGCCGCGGGATTCTCCTGAACATTGAATTCCTGGATCGCGTCGATCGGCAGGATGGTTGCGGAATCTCCCGCGATGCCCGCGCCGTTGATAATGCCCTGTCCGGAAAACGGCTCGCTGTTGAACAGGCCCTCAACAAAATAGGCATTGTCTTCGGCGCGCAGGCCGTCCGTGCTGGTGGTCGAAAATCCGCCGCCGGGGTAGCGCATCACGCCCGGACGCAGCTGCAGCAGGTTTTCATAGTTGCGCCCGTTCAGTGGAAGGTCGTTGATTTCCTTGTTACTCAGCGTGCCCCCGAGGGTTGCGGAGGTCGTGTTGACCAGTGGCACGCTCTCCTCGACGATTACGGTCTCCGAGACTTGGCCAGGCTGGAGTGCGAAATCAACCCGGACATCCGACGCGACTTCGATCACGACATTGCGCCGCTCCACCGTTCTGAAGCCTTTCGCTTTCACATAAATGCTGTAGGTTCCTGGAATCAGGTCGGCGGCTACGTAAGCGCCGGCATCGTCGGTCGTGAGGGTTCGCGAAGTTCCGCGTTCCACATCAGTCACGGTTACGTTCGCGCTGATGACGGCAGCGCCGGTCTGGTCTGAAACGCTACCCAGAACGCGGCCGGTCGTGGATTGACTTGATCCCGGCAAACACCCGACGCAAACTATCAAGAGCGTAAGGAGTGTGCGACGGGCAATGGTCGCGACATGATCCGCGGACAGGGCGGTGCATGGGAAAGTCATCGAGGCCTCCGTATTGCTGGTCCGACAGCCATACCATTGCTGCCGGAGTGAAGTCAAGAGAATTCGTGATCGCTGCAGCCTCGGAGGGCTTCTTCGTACCAGAAACAACACTCTCAAAATGTCCCGAAGTTCTTGGAAAAGTAATGGGAATTCGGCGAGTTTGCACAGGGTAGCAGAACGTGATATTGTTAGCGGTCATACCACCATACCTAAAGACCGCCAATGCAAATCGCCCCGTCAAAGACCGCAGAAGCGCTGCCACAGCCGCTGGACCTGCGGTATAGTAGTCGGACCATCGCCAGTTCCCCCAAACTGGCTCGTGCGGGAGATACCCCTGTGTACAAAGTTGTTCGAACGTCGCGTCTGTATGAGCAGATTGTGCAGCAAATCGAAGATTCGGTCCTCAAAGGAACACTGAAGCCCGGTGACCAGTTGCCGGCCGAACGAGAGTTGGCCCAGCAGCTCGGGGTCAGCCGCACTGCCGTACGCGAGGCAGTCAAAACACTCCGCGAAAAAGGGCTGGTGGAAGCGTACTCCGGTCGCGGTACGTTCATCACCGACGGAACCTCGCAGGCAGCGCGCCAATCCTTCGACCTGATGGTCAAGCTGGGACAGCAGGAAGGTTCGCCGCATCTGGCCGAACTCCGGTTGATTCTCGAGCCTGGCATTGCCGCTCTGGCTGCGGTGCGTTCCAAGGAAGAAGATATTGCAACCATGCGCGAAGCGGTGGCAGTGATGGATCGCGCCCAAAAAGATCCCGAGGCTTACATCGAGGCCGACCTGGATTTTCATCTGGCGCTGGCGGAGGCGGTGGCTAATCCGCTGATTCTTTCCTTGATCGACTCCATCGTCGGCCTGCTGCGTGAGCAGCGCATGAAAATCTTCAATGTGGAGGGCGGTCCGCAGCGCGGGCAGGTTCATCACAAACGCATTCTGGAAGCCATGGAACGGCGTGATTCGGAGATGGCTCGCGGCGCGATGCGCGCTCATCTCGAGCAAGTGCGCGAAGATTGCAAAGCTCCCCCCGGCATTCCGGCTTCGTCACCGCCGAAACATCCGCCGGCGGGGTCAAAGACTGTTTCGTAAGCAAAATTGCGGATCGCAGATCTAAGTCGGATTGTAGATCCGGGAAAGTCTGGAGATTGCGGATGGCGAAACTCGGGTTCATCGGCTTGGGAGTGATGGGCAGCCAGATGGTGAATCGGTTGCTCGGCAAAGGCCACTCGGTGACCGGCTACAACCGCACGCGCGCCAAAGCGCAGTGGCTGGTTGAAAAAGGAATGCGGTGGGCCGACTCGCCGCGTGCGGTCGCAGCCGCTTCAGACTTCGTTTTCGCAATGGTCACAAACGCCGCCGCCATCGCTGCCATCACCGAAGGTCCTGACGGCATGCTCGCGGGCCTGAGCGCAGGCAAGATTTTCATCGACATGAGTACGATCAGTCCCAACGTGAGCCGCGCTCTGGCCGCGAAGGTCCGCGAAAAGGGTGGGGACATGGTCGACTCGCCCGTCTCCGGCAGCGTGATTACGTTGCAGGAAGGAAAGTTGTCGGTGATGGTCGGCGGTCGCCGCGAGACCTTTGAAAAAATAAAGCCGCTGCTGCTCGACATTGGACCGAAGGTTACGCATGTTGGCGACAATGGTCTCGCACTTTCGATGAAGATAGCAGTGAACCTGAGTCTTGCCGTGCAGATGCTGGCGTTCTCCGAAGGCGTGCTGCTGGCAGAGAAAAGCGGCATCACGCGCGAAACCGCTGTCGATGTGCTCACCCACAGCGCAGTCGCCTCCCCCATGATTCAGTATCGCGGACCATTCGTTCTGCAACAGCCGGAGGAAGCCTGGTTCGACGTCAGCATGATGCAGAAGGACATGGTTCTCGCGATGGATCTGGGCCGGCAGCTCGACGTGCCGCTGCCGACCACTGCGGTAAGCAATGAAATTCTGACCGCAGCCCGCGGCATGGGTTGGACGAAGTACGACTTCGCCTGCATGTTCGACGTGCTGGCAGCGATGTCGGGAGTGACAACTCCAGTTACGGAGGGAGGTAAGAAAATATGACGACGGCTACCTCCAAGCCCAAAGCAGGCTCAGAATCCTCCACGGAAAAGGAAAAGTGGCTTCATGCTTACCGCCAGATGGTGAGCATCCGCCTGTTTGAAGAGCAGGTGAATGAGGTTTATACGCGTGCTCTCATGCCGGGACTGGCCCATTTATACAGCGGTGAAGAAGCGGTGGCGGTTGGAATCTGCGAGGCGCTTCGCATCGACGATTACATCACCAGCACGCACCGCGGCCACGGACACTGCCTCGCCAAGGGAGCGTCGCCGGACCGTATGTTCGCCGAGTTGTTGGGAAAAGAAGCGGGATACTGCCGGGGCAAGGGCGGATCGATGCACATTGCCGATCCTGCAACCGGCAACCTCGGAGCGAACGCCATCGTTGGCGGCAGTGTCGGAATCGCCACCGGCGCGGCTTTTGCAGCGAAGACTGTGGGAACCGATCGCGTCGCGGTCTGCTTCTTCGGAGAAGGCGCGCTCGGCCAGGGATCGCTCTACGAAGTGATGAACCTGGCCCAGTTGTGGAAGCTGCCTGTGATTTACGTCTGCGAAAACAATCAATACAACGAGTACACGCACTATCAGGAGACCACCGCTGGCACGATTCTCGGCCGCGCAACCGCTTTTGGTATCGAGGCTGCTAGCGTTGACGGCCAGGATGTGCGCGCAGTGAATGAGGTTGCGACTCGGCTGGTAGAGCGCGCCCGCCGGGCCGATGGGCCGGCATTCCTGCAATGTGATACCTACCGCTACAGCGGCCATCACGTGGGCGACATCAATCGCGAATACTACCGCTCGAAACAGGAAGAGCAGCTTTGGAAGACGGACCGCGATCCAATTCTGGTGCTGGCGAAATGGCTGATCGATCAAGGCTATGCTGAAGCTGGGTTCCTCGATCAGATCAAATCTGAAGTCCGCGGCATCATGGAGGCAGCGGTGAAATTCGCCATCGCCGCGCCATATCCCAGTGTCGACGAGGTGGAGAAGCACGTCTATGCCTGAACGCGAACTCACATTTGCGCAGGCAGTACGCGAAGCGCTGGCCGAGGAAATGCGCCGCGACTCGCGCGTCTGCATCATCGGGGAAGACGTCGCCGAAGCCGGAACGCCGTTCAAAGTTTTGTCCGGCCTGGTCGAGGAATTCGGCGCGAAGCGTGTAGTCGATACGCCGATCTCTGAAGCCGGATTTACCGGCGTTGCCGTGGGCGCTGCCATGACCGGCCTTCGTCCCGTGGTCGACATTATGTTCGGCGATTTCATCACCTTGACGATGGATCAGATGGTCAACCAGGCCGCCAAAGCTCACTACATGTCGGGCGGGCACTGGAAAGTCCCGATGGTGATGCGCACCACGCTGGGCGCAACGCGTCGCTCTGCGGCGCAGCACTCGCAGTCGCTGCACGCGTGGTTCAGCCACGTGCCGGGATTGAAAGTGGTTTTGCCCTCGACGCCGTACGACGCGAAGGGCTTGCTCAAATCCGCGATCCGCGACGAGAATCCTGTCGTCTTTTTCGAAGACAAGATGATGTACAAGCTGAAGGGCCCTGTTCCAGAAGATGACTACACGATTCCGCTGGGCGTGGCCGATGTGAAGCGCGCCGGCGATGACATAACGCTGATCGCCACCAGCAGCATGGTGCAAGTGGCGCTGGGCGCTGCGATCATGCTCGAAAAAGAAGGCATTAGCGCCGAGGTAGTCGATCCGCGGACCACGTGGCCGCTCGATGAAAAAACTTTGATCGACTCGGCGAGGAAAACTTCGCGCGTGATCGTCCTCGACGAAGGCTACGGCCGCTACGGAGTAACCGCGGAGCTTGCCGCAGTGATTGCCGAAGGCGCATTCTACGATCTGGACGCACCGGTGAAACGAATGGGCGCAATGCATGTACCGATCCCGTTCTCTCCGCCGCTGGAGGACGCAACGGTGCCCACGGAGCAAACTGTATTCGACGCAGCGAGATCGATGTGCAAGCCGTCTTGAAGCGCGCAATTGGTCAGTGTTCAAGCTAGGAGCTAGCAGCTAGAAGCTGATAGCTGACGGCTGAGAGCAGGAGGTTAATTATGGCATTAAAGACTCACGGAACCATGGCCGTCGATTGGGAGAATCGTATCGACTTCGATCGCCTCCGCCGCGAGCGTCTGGCGAAAGCCAAAGCTCTGCTCGCCAAATCCGAGATGGGCGCGCTGCTCTGCTTCGACATGAACAATGTGCGCTACCTGACCTCGACGCACATCGGCACCTGGGCGCAGGACAAAGCCAACCGCTTCACGCTGCTACCGCAGAATGACGAGCCCATACTCTGGGACTTCGGTTCCGCCGCCAAGCATCATCAACTGAATTGCCCCTGGCTCGATGGCCGCTCGCACTCTGGAATCTCCATGCTCCGCGGCGCCATGACGCCGGAGATGGGCCGCGCCGAAAACGTCGCAAAGAAAATCCGCATCGAGCTTGAAAAGCGCGGCCTGCACAAAGAACCCGTCGGCATCGACATCATCGAATTGCCGGTTCTGTTCGCGCTGCAGCGTGAAGGCATCACCGTCGTCGATGGTCAAGCCCTCATGTCAGAAGCGCGCGTCATTAAGACGCAGGACGAAATCTCGCTGCTCAACACCTCAGCGATGATGGTCGACGCGGCTTACGATGAACTCTACCGCGCCATGAAGCCCGGCCTGCGCGAGAACGAGGCCGTCGGACTGGTGAGCAAAGTTCTCTACGATCTCGGGTCAGAGTATGTCGAGGCAGTGAATGCGATTTCCGGCGAGCGTTGCAACCCGCACCCGCACGTTTTTTCCGATCGAGTGCTGCGCCCCGGCGATCCCGTCTACTACGACATTCTGCATTCCTACATGGGATACCGCACCTGCTACTACCGCTGCTTCACGGTCGGCTACGCCTCGCACGCGATGGTCGATGCCTATAAGCGTTGCCGCGACTATCTCGATGCCGCGATCGAACTCGTGCGCCCCGGACGCACAACTGCCGAGATCGCCGCAGTCTGGCCCAAGGCGCAGGATTTTGGCTTCAAGAATGAAGAAGATGCGTTCGCGCTGCAATACGGCCACGGCATTGGCCTCGCCATCTGGGAGAAGCCCGTAATCAGCCGCCTGGTTTCCTTCGAGCATCCGGTGACCATCGAGCCCGGCATGGTGTTCGCGCTGGAAACGTTCTGGCCTTCGACTGATGGCTGGAGCGCAGCCCGCATTGAAGAAGAAATTGTAGTCACTCCGACCGGGCACGAAGTGATCACGCGCTTTCCGGCGGAACAACTTCTGGTGGCGGGCGCGCACTATCACACGGTCAAGGGGCCGCTGCCCACCACACGCGAATCGGAAGCTCCGCCCAGCGAGCGCGTGATCGACATGATCGAAGCCAGCGTAAGAACTGAGCGGGTAGGAGTTTCGGACTGAAGGCCATAGTCGCAGCCCTTCCCCGATAAAAAGACTATGGCCTTCAGCGTTGTCATGCCCGCCCTGGAGATGGCGCAGGAAACCGGCAAGCTCATCGCTTGGCGGAAGAAGGAAGGCGATCACGTCACCAAAGGCGAGCCCCTGCTCGAAATCGAAACCGACAAAGCTGTGATGGAAGTGGAAGCGCCCGCCGATGGCGTCATCGCCGGAATCACAGGCGTGGTGGGAACCGACATTCCTGTAGGACAGACGATCGCGTGGATCGTAGCTCCCGGCGAAACGCCTCCTTCCGAAAGCGAGTCTTCGGCCAGAGCGCTCGTGGCTCGAGGGAAAACGGAATCGCACGCCGCGCCGGCAGCGGCGAATCTGCCTGAAAGTCGCGCCACTCAGGGCGCGAGAATTTCTCCGAAGGCTCGCCGTCTCGCCAAAGAACTCGGTGTTGATCTCGCCGCCGTCCACGGTTCCGGCCCCGGCGGTGAGATTCTCGCCTCCGATGTGCAGACCGCCGGCGCTGCTCCGGACGCCTCGACTGTCACCGCGGCTTCAGCGAAACCATCCAGCATCGAAGTTCCCAGCACGCTCGGACGCCTTATGGCGGAGCGCACCACTCAAAGCTGGACGACTGTCCCGCACTTCTTCGTCACGCGTGAAATCGATGCGACCGCGCTGAACGCTTATCGCGCAAAAATAGTCTCAGATATCGAGCGCGAGCACAGCGTTCGCGTTACGCATACGGATCTGCTGGTCGCACTCACGGCACGTGCGCTGTTGAAGCATCCCCGCCTGAACGCAAGCTGGACCACGAAAGGCATACGCCTTCATGATCGCGTGAACATGGGCATCGCTATTGCGGTGAACGACGGCGTGGTCGCGGCAGTAATTCCCAATGCACACGTCGCGAGTCCGGCGGAGATTGCAACCCAGCGTCGCGATGTAGCCGCGCGCGCACGGGCAGGGAAGCTGCGTCCCGCCGACATCGCCGACGCGACCTTCACGATCAGCAATCTCGGTATGTACAACGTGGACCAGTTCACCGCAATCATCACGCCGCCGCAAGCTGCGATCCTGGCGGTCGGCGGCATCGCCGACCGAGTTGTCGCCGTAGAAGGCAAACCCGCCGTCCGCCCAATGATCACGCTGACTCTATCCTGCGATCACCGCGTGGCCGACGGCGCCCGCGCCGCCTTGTTCCTGAACGATCTCACCCAGGCCATTCTTGATCCGCAGAAGATGTTTTAGTCTTGATTTATGCCGGAGCCTCGGGCATGAAAGCCGCGCTACTCAGAATGCCGAAAGAGCCTCTTCACATCGAAGAGGCTCCCAAGCCTCAGCCCGCAACCGGACAAGTCCTGCTTCGGGTTCGCGCCTGCGGCGTCTGCAGAACGGATCTGCACATCGTCGAAGGCGAACTGCCCCCGCGCAAGCTGCCACTCATCCCCGGTCACCAAATCGTAGGAATTATCGAGGAAGGCGCTACAACAGAGCTGCCGCTCGGCACCCGCGTCGGTGTTTCCTGGATCGGAGGAATCGACGGAACCTGCCCGTACTGCCATCGCGGCCTCGAAAATCTTTGCGACGCCCCTGTCTTCACCGGATACACCGTCAATGGCGGCTACGCGGAGTATGCCGTGGCGCGAAGCGACTTCGTGTTTAAGCTTCCGCCAGAGTTAGATGACCTCCACGCCGCGCCTCTACTCTGCGCGGGCATCATTGGTTTTCGCAGCCTGCGCGTGGCCGGAGTTGAACCTGGCGACCGGGTGGGGCTCTTCGGATTTGGCGCGTCGGCACATCTGGCGATCGCGGTTCTTCGCTCGTGGAAATGCGAGGTGTATGTCTCGACGCGCGGCGCTTCCCATCGTCGCTTGGCGGAGTCTTTAGGCGCGACGTGGGTGGGCAGCGAAACTGACAAGCCTCCCGTCGAACTCGACCGCGCCGTAACCTTCGCGCCCAGCGGAGACGTAGTCATCGCCGCACTTGCCAGTTTGCGAAAAGGAGGCGTGATTGCTATCAACGCTATCCACCTCGATCGGATTCCTGAATTCGATTACGACAAGCTTCTGTGGGGCGAGCGGCAAATTCGAAGTGTCGCCAACATGACGCGATCCGACGCGCGCGATTTTCTCCAGATCGCTGCCGACATCCGGCTGCAACCGAAGGTGACCGTCTTCTCTCTTGACCAGGCCAATGAAGCGCTCGCCGCCGTTAAGAATGACGCCATTGACGGCGCTGCGGTCATCGTCCCGTGATCTTGCCGGGCGATCGATTCGAGAACAAAACCAGTTGAAGAGAAAATTTGCCAGCGCCTATAATCCCGCATCATGCGCAAAATCGTTCTCGGTCTGGGCATCAGCCTCGACGGTTATATCGCGCGCCCCAACGGCGCCGTCGACTTCCTGTTCATGCCGAAGGATTACTCGATGGCTCCCTTTTTCAAGACCGTCGACACCGCCATCATGGGACGCAAGACCCTCGGCGTCGGCCTGAAAATGAGCGGCGGATCGCTCCCCGCCTCATCCATGGCGTACTACGTCTTCTCCCGTTCGAAGCCTTCGGGCAAATGCGATGGATGGACCTTCGTTAACGCATCTCCGGCCGCCTTTGTGAAAAAACTTCGCAAACGCCCCGGCAAAGATATGTGGCTCATGGGCGGCGGCGAACTGGCTCGCGACTTCCTCAAAGCGGACCTGGTGGACGAACTCTACATCGGTGTTGTTCCGGTGTTGCTGGGCGAAGGCATCCCGCTGTTCCCGAGTGGTTTCCCCCAACGCAACTTCTCTCTGCTCGAGAACAAGACCTTTTCCAGGGGCCTTATCGCGCTTAAATACAAACGCGTGCGCGGGAAAACTGGCCGCCGGAATAAGTGCAAATCCTAACCCGCTCCGTGAGGGAGATTACTGCAGAAAATACTCTGATGGAATTTGGTCGGGGCGCGCGGATTTGAACCGCGGACCCCCTGCGCCCAAGGCAGGTGCGCTACCAGGCTGCGCTACGCCCCGACTGTTAACATGAATGAATCTTCAGAATCGTGACTCTTTGGAATCCTGACTCTTCCGAATCAACGATCTTCCGATTATAAACGACGGAAGCGCGCTATAATTTTTCTCGGGGATATGCCGAGCTTGCGGTATGCGCTAGTCGCCTACGTGAAAGGGCCTGTGGGAGAGTTCGTGGAGAACCTCCGGCGGGAGCTGCATCCCGATTTACCCCATTTTGCCGCCCATCTCACCCTCCTGCCGCCGCGGCCTCTCCAAGGAACCGAGAACGCCGCCCTGCAAGTTTTGGCCGGCATCTGCGGCCGGGCCGAGCCGTTTGAAGTGACCTTGGGCGACATGGAATCCTTTGTCCCCACTACCCCGACGGTTTACATCCGCGTGGCCCATGCCGCAGCACGGCTGCTGCAGCTGCACGATCAACTGAACACCCAGGCGCTGGCCTTTTGCGAGGAGTGGCCTTACATCCCTCACTTGACGATCGCGAAACTGCCCACCGAACAAGCGGCGCAACAAGCCCTGCAGATCGCCCGCGAGCACTGGCAGCACTATGCGGGCAGCCGCCGCATTCTGCTGGACCGGTTGACGTTCGTGCGGGAAGAATCGCTGAACTGCTGGGTGGATCTGGCCCCTGTACCCCTTGGCGGCACGCTGGTTTCGCCGTAACCCCAGCCTGATTACCTCACTCATTACCCAACATTACGTTACCCCTGCCGCGAGGGCATGGCCCCTGGTACATTTCCCTCCCGTGCGTTGCGAACCCCTTCTCCGCGCTGTAAACAAGAAGACAGGGAAGTCCGATACCCGCGCCGTTAGCCACTTCTGGCCTGGGTTTCAGAAACGCCCCGGGGGCAAAGAATGCAGATTGGGGTCTACGGTTCGGGTTTCTTGGGAACAGTGATTTCGGCCTGCCTGGCGGATTTTGGCACTCCAGTGACATGCTGTCATCCCGACCGGTCGCGCATGGTCGAGATGGCTCAGGGCAACATCCCATTCTTTGAAAAGAATCTGAAAGAGATCATCCGACGCAACGTGCGCGCGGGACGGTTGGCCTACTCCACCGACATCGAATCGTTTGCCCGCAAAGCTCAGGTTATCTTTCTGGCGGAAGATTCAGCCGACACGCTTACCGACGTGGTGATGCGCATCGCCCGGCTCGCCCCGACGCCTCCGATTC
>Ga0210400_10001342_pt1 | contig 24515 bp, 22 predicted proteins | sample IncBWH26MmetaG_FD_155456 | JGI IMG/M metagenome (GOLD analysis project Ga0210400, IMG submission 155456) | Forest soil microbial communities from Barre Woods Harvard Forest LTER site, Petersham, Massachusetts, United States - Inc-BW-H-26-M | ecosystem: Environmental > Terrestrial > Soil >...
TGTTGATCCAGAACACCAACCCGATGGTGGTGTCGCCCGATTCCGGCCGCGTCCGCCAAGGATTCTGCCGCGACGATCTGTTTGTCTGCGTGCACGAGCAGTTCATGACCGAGACCGCGGCGATGGCGGACATCGTGCTGCCGGCGACGACCTTTCTCGAGCACGACGATATCTACACCGCCGGCGGCCACTATTTCCTGCAGATCGGCCGGGCCGTGCTGCCGCCCTACGCCGAGTGCCGGTCGAACCACGATGTACTGCGCGCGCTTGGCCGGCGGCTTGGGCGACGTCACCCCGGCTTCGAGATGACGGCCTGGGAGGTCATCGAGGAGACGCTGCGCCTGAGCGGACTGCCCGCGCCCGATCAGTTCGAAAAAGGCGTCTGGCTCGATTGCTGGCCGGGCTTTGAGCGCGGCCACTTCCTCGACGGCTTCGGCCACCGCGACAGGAAATTCCATTTCCGCGCCGATTGGGCCGCGCTTGGCCGGAACCACGCGAGCCTGCCCGCCTTTCCCGACCATGTCGCCGTGATCGACGATGGCGACCCCGCACGGCCGTTCCGCCTGATCCCGGCCCCCTCTCGCTCGTTCCTGAACACCAGCTTCAACAACCTCCCGTCGGGCATCACGCGCGAAGGGCGTCCGACCGCGATGATTCACCCCGACGCGCTCGCCGCGCTCGGCATTGCGGATGGCGGTCGGGTGCGGATCGGCAACGGGCAGGGCAGCGTCATCGTCCACGCCCGCGCGCTCGACGGCATGCAGCCACGCGTTGTGATCGTCGAGGGGCTGTGGCCGAACGACGCTTTCGAGGAGGGCATCGGCATCAATGTGCTGACCAGCGCCGATCCCGGCCTTCCCGGCGGCGGCGCTGTCTTCCACGACACCTCGGTCTGGTTGCGCCCGGCCTGATGGACCAGCGATGAGCAGCGACAAAGATCAGCTTCCGGAAAAATCGCATTCGGCCGAGGTTGACGCCTTCCTGCGCGACCTTCAGCACGCCCCGGCGGTGCGGCCCGGCGGCGGACGCGGCCGGCTGATGTTCGCGCTCGACGCGACGGCGAGCCGCGAGCCCACCTGGGATCGCGCCTGCCGCATCCAGGGCGAGATGTTCGAAGCCACCGCCGCGCTCGGCGGGCTCGACGTCAAGCTCGTCTATTACCGCGGCTTCGACGAATGCAAGGCGAGCCGGTGGATGGCCAATGCCGCCGCCCTGCACCGGGCGATGCGCGCGGTCTCCTGCCTCGGCGGCGAGACCCAGATCGAACGCGTGCTGGCGCATGCCATCGCCGAGAACCAGAAGCAGAAATTGGGCGCCCTGGTCTTCGTCGGCGACGCGATGGAAGAAAATGTCGACCGGCTGTGTCGGTTGGCCGGCGAGCTCGGGCTCAAGGGCGTGCCGATCTTCCTGTTTCACGAGGGTGGCGATCCGATTGCCGCAAAGGCCTTCCAGCAGATGGCCAAGCTGTCGCGCGGCGCCTATCTGCATTTTGATCTGGCGAGCGCCGACCGGCTGAAGGATTTGCTCGCCGCGGTCGCGGTCTACGCCGCCGGCGGCTATCGCGCGCTGAGCGCTTACGGTGAGAAGAAAGGTGGCGAGGTGCTGCGCCTGACCAGCCAATTGCGGAGCTGAATGCTCTACCTTCTCGGCGGCTTTGCGATCCTGTGCGGGGTGCTGCTGCTCGGCTACCTGTTTGTCAATGCCGAGCCGGCGCGGCTCGCCCGCACCCTGAAATGGACCGGCATCGTCGTCGCCGGGCTGGCGGTCGTCGCGCTGGCGATTTCCGGGCGGCTCAGCCTGCTTCTGACGCCGCTGCTCTTCGCGCTGCCGGCGTTGCGCCGGTTGCGCACGATGTTTGCCGGGTTTCGCGGGCCGTCCATCGGCAGCAGCTCGACGGTCGAGACCCCGTTCGTGCGCATGAGTCTCGACCACGACACCGGCCATATGACTGGCACCGTGTTGCGCGGCCGCTTCGCCGGGCTGCGCCTCGAGGAACTCGGCCGCGCCGACCTGCTCGCCCTGCTGCGCGAATGCCGCGCCGAGGACGAAGAGAGCTCGCGGTTGGTCGAGGCCTATCTCGACCGTGCCGATCCCGATTGGCACGAGGATTTCGCCGGCCCGCGCGGCGGATCGGCGCCGCCATCATCTGGCAATGCCGACGTCACGGTTGATGAGGCTTATGCGATCCTCGGCCTCTCCTCCGGCGCCGATGCCGAAGCGATCAAGGCGGCGCACCATCGGCTGATGAAGCAGCTCCATCCCGATCACGGCGGCACCGATTACCTCGCCACCAAGATCAACCGCGCCCGCGACGTGCTGCTCAATCGCTGAAGCGAGCCTGCTTGTGGCATGATTGTGCAATACGCATTATTAACTTGACAAACCGGATTAAATGTGTTAGGAAGGAGCACAATCCGGATTGCTCCCCAAACCACCGTCGAGACTCGCGGTCTGCACCGCGCTGGTTCAGCGTTTCGCACCTGCGGCAGGTTGCTGCTGAGGTGCCGATCGGCAGGCCGCGTTGTTTTACGCCCCGATAAAAATTCCAGGGCCCTTAATCCATCGCAAAGGAATCACCGCCGGCACCGTTATAGACTGGTGCTGGGACGAGGCGATGTGCCGCTTCGGTGACAGGCAACAGAAGGCGCACATCCTTGTTTGCCGATGACTGCCGCAATAGTCTCGCGGCCCACGACCGGCGGTTGTGATCGAGGAGCTAGATGCAAAAACCAGTACGCAAGGCGGTCTTCCCGGTAGCCGGGCTCGGCACCCGCTTCCTGCCGGCGACCAAGGCAATGCCGAAGGAGATGCTGCCGGTCGTCGACAAACCGCTGATCCAGTATGCGATGGAAGAGGCCAAGGCCGCCGGCATCGACCAGTTCTATTTCGTCACCGGCCGCGCCAAGAACGCGATCGAGGATCATTTCGACACCGCCTTCGAGGTCGAAGCGACCCTGCGCCAGCGCGGCAAGGACGAATTGCTCACCGAGCTCGAGGCCGCCGTCCCTGCCGCCGGCCAGATCGCCTATACCAGGCAACAGCGCCCGCTTGGCCTCGGCCATGCGGTCTGGTGCGCCCGCCATCTCGTCGGCGACGAGCCGTTCGCGGTCCTACTCGCCGATGATTTGATGGTCGGCGAGCCGCCTTGCCTGAAGGAGATGGTCGACGCCTACGCCGCGACCGGCGGCAATATGGTCGCCGTCATGGAGATCCCGCGCGAGCAGACGCGGCGCTATGGGGTGCTCGACGTCGTGTCCGATGCCGGCAAGCTGGTGCGCGCCAAGGGGGTCGTCGAAAAGCCCGACCCGGCGGTCGCGCCCTCGACCTTGATGATCATCGGACGCTACATCATTCAGCCCGAGATCTTCGATCATCTCGGCAATGCGACGCCCGGCGCCGGCGGCGAGATCCAGTTGACCGACGGTCTCGACAAGCTGATCACCGACGGTCAGCCGTTCCATGGCTTGCGCGCCACCGCCCGGCGCTATGATTGCGGCGAAAAGCTCGGCTATCTCGAAGCCAATGTCGCGCTCGGGGTGCAGCATCCCGAATTCGGCCGCGCGTTGCGCGAGTTGCTGAAAAATTATCTCTGATCCGGCCTCCCGATGCCGCATCGCTTCGATCCGACGATCCTACGCGAATACGACATCCGCGGCATCGTTGGACAAACCCTGTTCGCCGCCGATGCGCACGCGCTCGGGCGCGCCTTCGCGGCGACGCTCGCGGAGACCGGCGGCAAGCGGGTAGCGGTCGGCTATGACGGCAGGCTGACCTCGCCCGAACTCGAAGCCGCGCTGGTCGACGGCCTCGCCGAGGGCGGCGCCGAAATCGTGCGCATCGGCCGCGGACCGACCCCGATGCTGTATTTCGCCGCCGCCACCCCAGGGGACTATGGCGGGGTCGATGGCGGGATCATGGTGACCGGGTCGCACAACCCGCCGGACCATAACGGTTTCAAGCTGGTGCTCGGCGGCAGGCCATTTTTCGGCGAGGCCATCCAAAAGCTCGGCCGGAAGGCGCTGGTGCTCGGCCCTGCGGCGGCGACGCGCGGGCATGCTACCGAGCATCGGGTTTTTGATGATTATGTCGCCCGCTTGGCCGAGGATTACGACGGCGCACGGCCACTGAAGGTCGCCTGGGACTGCGGCAATGGCGCGACCGGCGAAATCGTCGTGGAACTGACCAAAAAGCTCCCCGGGCGACACATTCTGCTCAACGAGACGATCGACGGCACCTTCCCGGCGCATCACCCCGACCCGACCGTCGCCGAAAACCTCGTGCAGCTGCAGCAGGCGGTCGCCGCCGAAAGCTGCGATCTCGGCATCGGCTTCGACGGCGACGGCGACCGCATCGGCGTGGTCGATGCGCGCGGCCGGATCCTGTGGGGCGATCAGCTGATGATCGTCCTGGCGCGCGATATCCTGAAGCGCTATCCGGGCGCGCCGGTTATCGCCGACGTCAAGGCAAGCCAGGTGCTGTTCGACGCGATCGCCGCGGCCGGCGGCCGGCCGGTCATGATGGAAACCGGGCATTCGCTGATCAAGGCGCGGCTCGCCGAGACCGGGGCACCGCTGGCCGGTGAGATGAGCGGCCACATCTTCTTCGCCGACCGCTATTACGGCTTCGACGATGCGGTCTATGTCGCGGTGCGGTTGCTCGGAATTCTCGGCCGCACGCCGCAAACGCTCGCCGACATGCGAGACGCCCTCCCGCCGGTTTTCAATACGCCCGAGCTGCGCGTTCCCTGCGAGGAGGAGCGCAAATTCGCCATCGTCGAGGAGGTCCGCGAGCGGCTGCGCAGGCGCGGCGCCGAGATGGTCGAGATCGATGGGGTGCGAGTGCGCACCGCCGACGGCTGGTGGCTGCTGCGCGCCTCCAACACCCAGGCGATCGTCGTCGTGCGTGCCGAAGCCAGCACCGAGGACGGGCTGACCCGGCTCAAGCAGGAGCTGGCAAGGGAACTCGCCGCGAGTGGCTTGACCTTGCCGGCAATGTAATCGTCAGAAATCGTAGGGCGGGTGACGCGCAGCATAACCCGCCGCGCCGTAGGGCGGCGCGAAGCTTTGCTCGCGATGACAGCCGGTTTTAGCGGCTTGCGACCCTCTGCGCGCCGGGGCGCACCACGGTGCAGGCGATCCCCTTCTTATGCAGCTCGGCACAGGCGGCCTGCGCGCCCTTCGGCGTGAAGCGCGTCAGCAGGGCGCGGTATAGGTGGCTCGAATCGTTCTTCGCCGGCGCGAGGATCTCGTGCGGCTTGCCTTTGACAGCGGCGACCCCGGCGGCTTGGCGGAGGGCCTGCTGCGCCGCGGCCTCGGCGCGAAACGCGCCGAGCTGGATGCTCCAATCTTCGCCCGCGCCCGGTGCTTCGCGCGCCAACGGAGCGGCTTCTGCCTTCCCGACCGGCGCCAGATGGCGCAATGCGTTGCCGATGACGCCAGCTTTCGCCGGTGGGCCGGCTGCATCTCCCTGCGGCGCGGCGGACGCCATCAGCGGTGCGGGATTGGCCTGCGCCGCAGCGGGGGCGGGTGTCGCGGTCCTCACCGGTGTGGTCATCTGAACCGGGGCGGCGGCTACCGTAACGGCTGGCGTGGCGGCTATCACCGGACGCGCCACGGCCTGGCCAGTGCCGAGATCGGCAAATCCCTGATCGAGCAGCCCGGCCATCTGCCGGTCGCGCCATCCTGCCGACTGACCGCCCATGATGACGCCGATCAAGCGCTGGTTGCCGCGCACTGCCGAGGCGGCCAGGTTGAAGCCGGAAGCGTTGACGAAACCGGTCTTGATGCCGTCGAGGCCGGGATACCACTCCATCAGATGGTTGTGGTTGCGCATCACCTGGCCGCGGAACACGAATTCGTGGGTCGAGAAGTAGCGATACTCGCGCGGAAACTGGTGATAGAGCGCCAGCGCCAGCCGGGCAATGTCGCGCGCGGTCGTGCGCTGCTCCGGATCGGGCAGACCGGAGGCATTGCGGTAGACCGTGTAATTCATGCCGAGCTGACGCGCTCTCCAATTCATCTGCTGGGCGAAAGCCGGCTCGCTGCCGCCGAGCGCCTCGGCCAGCACCACGGCCGCGTCATTGGCCGATTTCGTCACGATGCCGAGGATCAGATCGTGCACGGTCACAGTCTCGCCCGGCACCAGAGCAAGCTTGCTCGGCGCCCGGCTCGCGGCCTCGCCGGACACCCGGAGGTATTGGTCGAGCCGAAGCCGTCCCTGATTGAGCGCCTCGAAGGTCAGGTAAAGCGTCATCATCTTGGTCAGCGACGCCGGCGGGGTCTGGATGTCGGGGTTCAGCTCGCGCAGAACCTGCCCGGTTTGGGCATCCAGCACGATCGCCTCATAGGCTGGTCCGGCCATCGCCGGATAGGAACTCAGCATGGCGATCGCAATGACCGCCGCCCCCGCCCACTTACCGAGCCGCCATCTACCCGATGCCACGAGACCCGCGATCCCCCGCTTCGACATCATTGCCCGCACGCCGCACCCCCCGATAAAACGCGCAGATCGACTCTTTTATTCATCTCGAAGAAGGTAAAGAAAAGCTGAAAAGCCGTCAAAGGCACAAATCTCTTTCGTTTGTATTGATCACACCGCGCTGAGGCTTGTTGCCGATAACGCCATTGCTTGGCTGCGGATCCTGCGCCGGATGGTAGCAGGCTCGCATGGCGAACGGCAGCGCCCGGCGGCGATCCCCCGCAGCGGCCGCATGCCGCAATGCCGCGCTTCTTGTGCATCGCACAAGCATGCTTGAAAGAGAAACAGGGATTTATTATCTTCCTCTTGTGCGCTGCAGCATTGTGGCATCACGGATCGAGGACAGAATGAGCAATATCAGCAATATCAAGGTGAAGCGCACCACGCGCGAATCGACCCACAACGAAGCAGCGACACCGCCGGCCAAGACGGCCTCGACCCCGCAGACGGAAGCCACGCCCACCCCGCCGCCCTTCAAGGCTGCGGCGCCCGCCCCCGCTTCAATGAAACCAGCTGCATCAATCGGCGCGGCCCGGTCCGCCGACATGTTCGCTTATGGCCAGCAATCCTGGGCCGCCTTGGCCGAAGCGCAGGCAGCCGCGGTGCGCGGCTTCGAGGCGTTGCTCGGCGAGATGACCAGCTTTACCCGATCCGAGATGGCTGCCGCGGCGAACAGCGCCACGGCCATGCTCGGCGCCAAGAATTTCACCGAGGCCGTCGAGGTCAATATTGGCTATGCCCGGCGCAGCTTCGATGCGCTGATCGGCAGCGCCGCCAAGCTGTCCGAAATCGGTGCGAAAGCGGCGGCCGAAGCGTCGAAGCCGATGCTGTCGCGCTTCGAGAACGGGAAGAGCTTTCGCGTCGGCTGAGCCCGCAAGCCGCCGCTATTTGCCGCGGCTGCGCGGCGCCGCCAGGAACGGACGAAGCTGCCGATCGATGAAGCCGGATTCCTTGCTTTCCGGCGGCGCGCGCAAGGCGCGATGCCCTAGATCGGTCGGGATCTCGGCATAACGGGCGTGTTTGATGCCGTCGGCGATCCGGCGGGCGCCCTCGATCCCGACCAGCCGGTCGCTGGCACTCGCCAGCACCAGTGTCGGCGCGACGATTTGCGCCAGCGCCGCGGCCATATCGCCTTCATAGGGCGCCGAGACGTCGTGGCCGCGATAGGCGCCATAGCGCAGCACCAGCGAATTGGCGTCCCACTCGCCGAAAGCGCGGGCTGTTCCTTCGACCTCCTTCGCCAGCTGTTGCGGCGAAATGCGGTCGAGATAGTGGGCCGAGACCACCCACGGATAAAACAGCATGCCGGCATGGCGTAGGCCTTCGACCGGATTGCGCGAATAACGCCCGCCTTGCCATTCCGGATCGAGGGCGACGACCGTGTTGATGAGGTCGACGGTCAACCGAAAGCCGGCATCCGATTTGGGGCTCGGCGCCAGCAAGACGAGGCTGTCGACGGTCTCCGGGTGATGGATCGCCCATTCCAGCGCGATGAACGAACCCATCGACAGCCCGGCGACGGCGTGCAGCCGGCTGAGCCCGAGCTCGCGCGATACCAGCGCGTACAGCGATGCCATCATGTCGCGGATCGTGTAGCGGGGAAAATCCTGGCCCATGCCTTCGGCGGGCGACGAGGATTCACCGCCGCCGAGCGGATCGACCGCGATCACGAAGTACTTGTCGGTGTCGAACGCCTTGCCCGGTCCGACCGCCCAGTCGAAGACATGGCGATCGCCGAGGGCGCCCGGGATCAACAGGATTGCGTTGTCGCGCGCGGGCGACAGCTTGCCCTGGGTTTCGTACGCGATATGCACGTCCGGCAGGACTGAGCCGTCCTCGAACTGGAAATCTAGTATCGTGAAGAGCTGCGGCGCGGCGCGCGCCGTGCCCGCACCGCAAACCGCGAGGCACGCTATCAGCAGAGCCGCGACGAGACGGGGTGCGCGCAACAGGTCTCCCTCCCCAATCGGCGGCGGCAAATTAAGGCCACCATTCGGGACCGGCAACCTACCCGTTGGAGGCGGTGCCGCACTTAAGGCGTATTGAGATACCGCGCGAGAAAGGCCGGCACACGGGCAAGCGCGTCCTGGCGGCCCGCCGGATCGGTGCCGACGATCGGCACCACCCCGGCGCGGGTGCGGTAGGCCGGCAATTCGAGGCGGTATTGGTTCGGCGCGTCAAAGGCGTGATAGGCCCCGGGATAGATCTGCGTCTCGATCGCAGCGCCGCGGCCAATCGCGCCATCGAGAAAGATTTTGCACGGCGCGGTCGGAGTCCACACGTCCTCGGCTCCCATCAGCACCAAGAGCGGGATCCGGCTCGTCCAGTCCGATGGCTGCCGTTCGATATTGCAGGAACCGGGATAGAACGCGACGGCGGCGCGGAAATCGCCCTGCGGCAATGTCTCGGGCCGCCCGAGGCTTCGGTTGCCGATCGAGTACAGCGTGGCGCCGCCACCCTGCGACCAGCCGATCAGCCCGATCCGGTCGCCGCGCACGAAGGGCTGTGCCTGCAGATACCACAGCGCGCCATAGGCGTCCTTCGGCCGAGTGCGATAGAGCTCGAGGTCGAAACCCTGGACCGAGCACAGCTCGTCGGCCTTGCGCGGGCGGAAGCTGTCGACCAGCAGAAAGACATAGCCATGCCGGTTCAGCTCCGCGGCCCATTCCCGGTAGATCGGGGCGATCGCGCCGGTGGCGCGGCTGAACATGCCGCTGCAGCCATGCAGCGCAACGATCGCCGGATGCCGGCCCTCGCCGGCGGGACGATAAAGATACCCGTCCAGCTGCGTGCTGCCGTCGAGCGACGGGAAATGCACCGCCTCCTGCGCCCGGGCGGCCACGGACCAGAGGAGCAGCGCGAGAACCGCGATGATAAATTTGCGCATCCCACCGCTCCCGCCAAGCTTCACGCCTCAACCCGAAGTATACCCCACCGCCGATACGTCGCGGCTGACGGATACTACGCGCATGCCGCATCGATTTTGTCCTTGAACAGCCCCCTTTCCGGTGCCAGATTCGGGATGTCGTCAACGAACTAGGAGGGTGTTGCACGGACATGACACCACCGGGCAGTTCCCAGTTGCCGACCCCTTGGCATCGGCAACCGAGGGCAAAGTCCAGGACATAGCCCGGCTTACCGTCCGGGCGCGAAGCAAGCCTTCGCAAATTTGACCCCCGCTGTCGCTTTGGAGCGCGCGGGGGTCTTGCTATGTTGGTGTACACGCCACCCGCCACTTCGCACACCCCAGGCTCCCGATGTCGCCGAACGATCTGGAAAGCTCCGGTCCAACCTCGCGGATCTATTTCTCGCAGCGGCTGCGGCTGCACTACGTCGATTGGGGCAACCCCGATGCGCCGCCGCTGTTGCTGGTGCATGGCGGCCGCGATCATTGCCGCAACTGGGATTGGGTCGCCACCGCGCTGCGCCGCGACTGGCACGTCCTGGCGCCCGATCTGCGCGGCCACGGCGACAGCCAGTGGTCGCCCGACGGCAATTACACAACCGCCGCCTATGTCTATGACCTCGCCCAGCTGATCCACCAGCAGGTGCTGGCGCCGGTGACGATCGTGGCGCATTCGCTCGGCGGCAACATCGCCATCCGCTATAGCGGCGTCTATCCCGAGACCGTCAGCAAGCTTGTCGCCATCGAAGGCCTCGGCCCCTCGCCGCGCCAGATGGAAAAGCGCTCGGCCGTCCCGATCGCCGACCGGATGCAGAAATGGGTGGCCGAGCAGCGGGCCCTATCGGGGCGGCTGCCGCGCCGCTACGCCTCGATCGAGGATGCGCTGAAGCGCATGCAGGAGGCTAACGGCCATCTGTCGCCCGAGCAGGCGCGCCATCTGACCCAGAACGGCGTCAACCAGAACGAGGACGGCACCTACAGCTGGAAATTCGACAATTACGTGCGCGCCGACTCGCCCTACGGCATGACCCGGCAAGAAATAGAGCAGTTGTGGGAGCGCATCAACTGCCCGACCCTGCTCGTCTACGGCAAGGAAAGCTGGGCCTGGGCCTCGAACCCCGAGGAGGACGGGCGCCTGGCGCATTTCCAGAATGCCAAGGTCGTGGCGGTTGAGGGCGCCGGTCATTGGGTGCATCACGACCGGCTGCAGGTGTTCCTGAAGCTGCTGCACGATTTCCTGTAGGCCGCACCGATGCTGTTCGCCCGGCGTCACCGCGACCGTCCGCGCCACCGCAACCTCTGGCGCAATATCCTTTCGGTGCTCGGCCCCGGGCTGATCACCGGCGCCTCGGACGACGACCCGAGCGGCATCGCGACCTATTCCCAGGCCGGCGCGCAGTTCGGGTATTCGATGACCTGGCTGATGCTGTTCACCTGGCCATTGATGGCGGCGATCCAGGAGATCAGCGCGCGCATCGGCCGGGTGACCGGCAAGGGCATCGCCGCAAATCTGCGCGAACATTATCCCGTGGCTCTGCTGCGCCCGATCGTCGGGCTGTTGCTGATCGCCAACTTCATCAACCTCGGCGCCGATCTCGGGGCGATGGGCGACGCGCTGCGCCTGCTGATCGGCGGCCCGAGAGGGTTCTACGTGATCCTGTTCGCGGCGGCCTGCACCACTCTGGAAATCTTTTCGAGCTACCAGCGCTACGTCAAAATTCTCAAATGGATGACCTTGTCGCTGTTCGCCTACGTCGCGACGGCGCTGATCGTGCAAGTGCCCTGGGGTGCGGTCGCCTACGACACGCTCGTGCCGCAAATGTCGTGGCAGACGGACTACATCGTCGTGATTGTGGCTGTGCTGGGCACCACGATCAGCCCGTATCTGTTCTTCTGGCAGTCTTCCGAGGAAGCCGAGGACGAGCGCGTCGATCCCGCCGCGCGTCCGCTGATCGAGCGGCCCGAAGAGGCCCGCCACGAGATCCGGCGGATCGAGGTCGACACCTATGTTGGGATGGGCCTGTCGAACCTCGTCGCCTTCTTCATCATGGTCACCACCGCGGCGACATTGCATGCCAACGGCGTCACCGATGTCCAGACCTCCGAGCAGGCGGCGGAGGCCTTGCGCCCGATCGCCGGCCAGTTCGCCTTCATCATCTTCGCTCTTGGCATTCTGGGGACCGGGCTACTGGCGGTGCCGGTGCTCGCGGGCTCCTCGGCCTATGCCCTCGCCGAGGCGATGGGATGGCGGGCGGGGCTCGGCCGCGCACCGAATGAAGCCAAGCAGTTTTACGCCACGATCGTCGGCGGCACGCTGATCGGCGTCAGCATCAATTTCGTCCATATCGACCCGATCAAGGCCTTGTTCTGGAGCGCGGTCATCAACGGTATCGTCGCCGTGCCGGTGATGGTCATCATGATGATCATGGCAATGCAGCCCAAGGTCATGGGCCAGTTCACCCTGCCCCGCCCCTTATGGGCCGTCGGCTGGCTGTCGACCGCCGCGATGGCCGTCGCGGTCGTGACGATGCTGGCGACCATGGGCGGATCAGGTTAAGCGACCTCCGCGCAAACGGAGTCATTGCTCTCGATCGGTGGACAACGTGGGCCTTGCTTCCGCCCTCACAGCCCTGAATGTTCTGGTAGCGGGTGGTTTTTCCATCGCGGGACTGATCAAGCCCGAACTCGTTCTGCCCACCGGCGCGACCCCGACGGATGCATCGGCCATCTTCGCCATGTACGCGGCAGCTCGCACGATCCCGCTGGCCTTGATCACGATGGTGGCCGTCTATAAAGGCGCCGCATCGGCCTTGCTTGTTCTGGGCTTTGTCGCAGGTGTCATTCAATTTGCGGACGCCGCCGTGGGCCTGCTTCAGCACGACATTGGAAAAACCGTCGGGCCACTTTTCCTTGCCATTCTCCAAATGTACGCCGTCACAATTTTTTGGCAGGCATCGAAAGCGACTGCTGATATTTCAAACTGAGGTGGTACCCAGCAGAGCGCCCCCTGACCGGCTTGTCCCGGTCATTCACGTCTTGACATGGCTCGAACCGCGGTAACGAAGACGTCGGTGGCCGGGCCAAGCCCGGCCACGTGCCTTTGCCGCCCTACGAGGCTTTGCGGCGGCGCTTCGGTGCCTCGGCGGGAGCCTCTCGTTCGGTCCTGCCCGGCGCAGCCCTGCCGCGGCCGCCTTCAACCGGCAGCAACAGATTGCGCTGGCCGCCCGGAGCCGCCGCCTTCTTGCCGCGAGCCGCCGGTTTCGCAGGAGCCGCTTCTGCCTCCGCCCGGCCCGCGGTGCGACGCGGCGCCGACGTGCCGGATTTCTCCTCCTCGGCGAGGCTGCGCTTCAGCGCGTCCATCAGATTGATGACCTGGGCGGGCTTCCGCTCCGGCGCCTTGTCGGGCAGCTTGCCTTCGAGCTTCTTGTCGATCAGCTCGCGCACCGCCGCCTGGTAGTGGTCGAAGAACTTGCCGGGCTCGAACTTCCGGCCCTTGCGCGCGATGATCTGCTCCATCATCGCCAGCTCGTCGTCGTCGACCGCGTCGGCGGCGATCGTGCTGAAGAATTCGTCCGGCTTGCGGATCTCGTCCTCGTAGCGCAGCGAGTTGGCGAGGAGCCCCTTGTCGGAGGGCTGCATCGCGACGATCCGCTCCTGGCCGCCGATGACCACCTGGCCGATCGCGATCTTGCCGGTCTTCCGCAAGGCCTCGCGGATGACGCGGTAGCCTTCCTCGGCGACGCTGCCGTCCGGAACCAGGTAATACGGCGCGTCGAAATAGATCGGGTCGACCTCATCGACGAATTCGCTGATGTCGATCGTGTCGGTGGTCTCGAGCCGCAACCGTTTCAGATCGTCGGGATCGACGGTCACGTAGTGGCCCTTTTGGTACTCGAAGCCCTTGACGATCTCGTCGCGCTCGACCGGCCCGATGCCGGGGACGATCAGCTGCTGTCTGACCCGCTCGCCCGAGGGCTCATGGATCTGGTGGAAACGGATGCGCTCGCGCTCGGTCGTCGCGGTGTAGAGACGAACCGCGATCGTCACCAGCGAGAGCTTCAGGTACCCCGTCCAGTACGGGCGGGCGGCGGCTGCCATCGGAAAAACTCCTATATCTCCTTGTACGCCAACGGGATCGCGGCAACCCTGTTCCGGTAAAAGAGCCGGCCCGCGATCCCCGGTGTTGGCAAGAACATGGCACTGCCGCTCGATTCCGACAACCCACCGATGGAAGCGCGCCCGGTGCGCGATCTACCGGAAGGCGAACAGTGGCGGTACGAACCCAAATGGGACGGCTTTCGCTGCCTCGCCTTCCGCGACGGCGAAAACGTCGAATTGCGCTCGAAATCGGGCCAGCCCCTCGGCCGCTATTTCCCGGATGTCGCGGCCACCATCGGGGGACTTGCCGCCCGGCAATTCGTGCTCGACGGCGAGATCATCATCCCGGTCGAGCGCCGCCTGTCGTTCGAGGCGTTGCAATTGCGCCTCCACCCGGCGGCGAGCCGGGTGCAGAAGCTGGCCGCCGAGCACTCCGCGGTCTACATCGCCTTCGACTTGCTGGTCGGGCCGGACGGAAAGCGGTTGACCGACATGCCCTTTGCCGAGCGCCGGCTCGGACTCGAAGTCTTTCTCGCGGAGCATGGTAACCCGGCGATCAGGCTATCCCCGAGCGTCGCCGACCCGGCCGTCGCGCTCGGCTGGCTCGACCGGCTCGGCGGCGACATCGACGGCGTCATCGCCAAGCGCGCCGACCTGCCCTATCTCGGCGGCAGCCGCGACGGCATGCAGAAATACAAGCTGACGCGCACCGCCGATTGCGTCGTCGGCGGCTTCCGCTACAACGCCAACAGGCCTTTGTCGGATCGCTGCTGCTCGGACTCTACGACGACGCCGGGCTGCTGCATCACGTCGGCTTCACCTCAACCCTGCCGGCCAAGGAAAAGCCGGCGCTGACCCGGCGCCTCGAACAGCTGATCGAGCCGCCGGGCTTCACCGGCCGCGCCCCCGGCGGCCCAAGCCGGTGGAGCACCGAGCGCTCCGGCGAATGGCAGCCGCTGCGCCCCGAACTGGTCGTCGAAGTACGCTACGACCATGTCAGTCAGGGCCGGTTCCGCCACGGCATGACATTGCTGCGGTGGCGTCCGGACAAGGCCCCGCGGCAATGCGATTTCGACCAGTTGCCCACTCCGCGCGGCGGCGCCCTCGATCTGCTCGAAGGTACCAGGCGCGTCGTGCGCACAAGCGCCGGGCCGACTAAGAGGCGTTCCCGAAAATCGGGAAGATCACCCGGTCGCCAGGCTTGATGCCGAGCCGGGCGGCGGTGCCGCCGTTCAGCTCGATAACGGCGCGCGCCGCCGCCGCCGCGGCGATCGGGTCCAGCGAGCCCGGCACCGCACGCTCGTGAATGTTGATGACCCGCCCCTGCTCGTCAACAAACAGCATATCGAGCGGGATCAGCGTGTTCTTCATCCACATCGACGCCATCGACGGTGTGCGATAATCGAACAGCATGCCAGCATCGGGCGGGAGGCTTTTGCGAAACATCAGCCCCTGCTCCATCTGGCCCGGCGTCGTTGCTAGCTCGACGGTGAATTTATGGGGGCCGCTGGCGCTGACGATGGTCAGCTCGGCTTTCGGAAAAGTCTGCAGCTGCGCCTGCGCCATTGGCCCGATCAGCGAGACCAGCAGCGCGGGGAGCAGCAGGAAATGGCGGCGGGCGAGCATGGAGCCTCGGCGAGCTAGGATCGGGCGCGCGATCAGGTAAGACAGTGCAGGCCGCGGGTCAATTGCCGCAACTTGCTCCGCGGCGACCGCAGGATCACAGTCCGGGGTTTGCAGATCGAGGAGGAGCCGCGATGAGCCGCTTGTTCGGGCCGATGCGCCAGGTCGGGATCGTCGTCCGCGACATCGACAAGGCGATGCGCCATTGGGTCGAGGTGTGCGGCGTCGGCCCGTGGTTTTACGCCGAGCAATTGCCGCTGACCGAGTTCCGCTACAAGGGCCGGGTATACGACATCAAGATGTCGGTGGCGTTAGCAAATTCTGGCGATGTGCAGCTCGAATTGATCCAGCAGCGCTGCGACAGCCCGAGCCTGTACCGCGATTTTCTCGCCGCCGGGCATGAGGGGATGCAGCACTGGTCGAGCTGGCCACAGAACTACGACGAGATCCGTGAGCGCGCCTTGTCGAGCGGCTGGCAGATCGGCCAGGAGGGCGACACGCCGCGCGGGCCTTTCATCTACTTCCTGAACGAAGGCCATCCCGGCACGATCGTCGAGATGGCCGAGGCGACCCCGACCCGCATGCGCATCTTCGACGCGGTGCGCGAAGCGGCGATCGGCTGGGACGGAAGCGACCCGATCCGGCGCGATTGGCCGCAGGGCTAGAGCACGGACCTCGCCCCACCCAGAGTGCGCCGGAGAAAGTCGGAGGAGCATATGCGGATCGCGGTGATCGGAGCCGGCGGCATCGGCGCGATCTACGGCGCAGCACTAGCCAAGGCCGGGGCGGAGGTGATCTTTGTGGCGCGCGGCGCGCATCTGGCGGCGATGCGGGAACGGGGCCTCAAGATCGAAGGCAATCGCGGCGAGACGCAAGTCTCACCGGCGCAGGCCACCGACGATCCGGCGAGCATCGGCCCGGTCGATATCGTGCTGTTCTGCGTCAAGCTGTGGGACGTCGAAAGCGCCGGAGCGGCAATCCGCCCCATCGTCGGCCCGGAAACCGCAGTGATCCCGCTGCAGAATGGCGTCGATGCCCATGAGCGGCTGATGCCAGTGCTCGGACGCGCGGCGGTGATGGGCGGCACCGCCTTCGTCACTGGCTCGATCGTTGCGCCGGGAGTAATCCGCCAAACCGGCACCTACCAGCGCATGACCTTCGGCGAGCTCGACGGCTCGATCAGCAAGCGCGCGGAGCGCCTCGCGGAATTATGCGCGGCGGCCGGGTTCGACGGGGTGCTGAGCCCGGATGTGCTGGTGCCGATCTGGGACAAATTCACGATGCTGGTGCCGCTTGCGAACATCAACGCGCTGACTCGCGTACCGATGGGCAAGTATCGTGCCGACCCCGATTTGTGGGCGCTGCTAGAGGGCAGCCTGCGCGAGACCGTCGCGGCCGGTCGCGCCGAAGGAGTCAATCTCTCGCCCGACGCGGTCGACAAGGCTGTCGCGTTGATCCGTTCGATGCCGGATCACCACATGACCTCGATGGGCAACGATCTGTTGCGCGGCAACCGGCTCGAACTGCCCTGGTTTGCCGGCAAGATCGTCGAGCTCGGTCGGAAGCACGGCGTTCCGACGCCGGTCAACAGCTTTGTTTACGCCGCCCTGAAGCTCTATGCGAACGGACCGCCTTAAAGCGGCGGGGGCTTGAACTCCACCCCGTCGTCGAGCGGAACGACCGGGCGCGGCAGGCGGGTCCATTCGAAACGGTTGAGCATCGGCGAGGTCAGCCCCGGCAGATCGACCTCGACGATCTGGTCCGGACCGAAGAACTCGTCGAAGCCGCCGCGGAAATGGCCCCGCGACTTGACCGCGACCGCGCGCGCCTTGCCGATCTCGAGGCCCATCATCTCGAAGAAGATCGGGTCGGCGCATTGCACCCGGTGCGACACGACCACCACGGTAATGCCGCCGATCGCCAGCGCCGCGCACGGTCCGAGCGCCAGCCTTGTCCCCGCATAGATGCCGCGCCGCCCGACGCAATCGCCGTCATGCAAGGCGGCGACGCGCGCCGGCGCGCTCCATGGCTCGGAGAATTTGGTCGTCTCGTCACGGTTGAAATGCGCGTCGAAATGGTAGTGCAGCCCGTGCCGGTGCGCCTCGGCCGCGAGCGGCGGGTCGTAGATGATGCCGAACAGCGCCCCCTTGACCCCCGCCTCGGCGAAGGCGCGCAGCAGGAACATCGTGTTGCCGCGCCCGCCGCCGCCGGGGTTGTCGGCGACATCGGCAAAGGCGAGCGCTGGCAAGCTCGGATCCCGTCCCGCCGCGAGCGCCTTCCCCACGGCCTCGTCGAGCGAGGTCAGCGTCGGATAAAAGCGCGCGCGGTTGTCCCAGCCATATTGCGCGATCTCGGTGGCGAGCGATGCTGCGGCGGCCCGGTCGCTGCGCGCGGTGACGATGACGCTGAGGCCGTTCTTGGCGGTATCGGCATAGGCGAAGCCGCCCATCACCGACACGTTCATGATCGCTGGGGTGATCTTGCGCTGGCCGAGCTCGATCATCTCGGCATAGGGACCCGCCGCGGTCAGCAACGTCACGGTCGGCGGCACGATCGGCAGACGCAGCCTGACCCGCTCGGTCTTGGCGCCGGCGAGCAATTCGCGCAGGGCCGCCGCCGCTTCCTGCCCGCGCTCGCGCATGTCGAGATGCGGGTTGGTGCGGTAGCCGATAAACGCGTCGATCGTGTCGACCATGCGGTCCGACACATTGGCATGCAGATCGAAGGTCGCGACAACAGGCACATCCGGTCCGACGATGTCGCGGATCCGCTCGAACAGCACGCCCTCGGGATCATCCTCCTCGGTCGTGATCGCCGCGCCATGGGCGCAGAAATAGACGCCGTCGACCGGCAATGCTGCCTTCAGCCGGCGTTCGATCGTCTCGAGCAATTCCTCGAAGAAACCGTGCTCGACGGGCCCATTGGGCTCGCTCATCGCCAGCGCTATACCGACCGGCGTCCACGGCCCGGTAGCATCCATCGCCGCGACAAAACCCGGCGTTTCGGGCAGCATCGTCGGGGTCGGCCGCCGCGCTTCCTCGAGGATTGCCTCGCCTTCAAGATAGGTGCGGGCGATGAAATGCGCCTTGGTCGCCGGCGGCGCAAACTTGTTGCACTCGATCGAAAAGCCGAGAACGGCAATGCGCGGAGCAGCGACGGTAGACATCTCGGGCCAGCCAAGCAGTTGTGGGCCGTGAGTTTATGCCGGTGCAGCGCGTCTAACCACTGTGTGCAGGCCAAGCTCGCATCGAATTCGCCACGCAAAACCCCGTGCCCGGGCCTGTCCCGGTCATCCACGTCTGGAAACAGCCTCGATCGAGGCGAGTGAAGACGTGGGTGCCCGGCACTAGGCCGGGCACGGGATTTGAGTAAAACGTGCTTAGCTTACCGCCGAAACGGGTGATCGATCGTCGTCTTCTGCTCCGGCGAGAGCGCCTGATACAGCGCTTCGAGGGCCGGGCGCGCCTGTTGCAGGGCCTGCAGCCGCGCCGAAAGGAACTGCTCGCGCCGGCTCGTCCGGTCGAGGATCGTGCCCTGGGCTTGCGGCCCCCCTTGCGTCGGCAGGCTGGCGCAGAGCTGGCGCTCCTTGTCCGCCGACGATTGGATGACGCCGTTCAGCTTGTCCCACAGCGGCTTCTGCTCGGCGGTCAGATTCAGCTTGCTGACCGTGTAGGCGATAATCCCGGCGCGATGGGCGAGGCGCTCCTCGCAGCGCTCCTTAGGCGAGCGCCGCGTCATCATCTCCCGCATCCAGCCATGGTGCTCCATGCCCTCGCGACCCTCGCGGCCGCGGAAGCCGCGCTCGCCCACGCCGCCCATCCCGCCCATGCCGTGCTGCTCGGGTTCGGCCTGGGCGACCTGCGGCTGGTCGTCGGCCGCGAAAGACACCAGCGTCGGCGCGGCAATTGCTATGCCGGTGGCGAGGGCAATGCCGGCGATCATCGATTTACTCATCGGGGAATTCTCCAGTGGCGATCCTGCAATACAATAGGCGGGCGATGGGGCGAGGGTCCCCGCCGGAGCAGCCGGCGGCGGATTAATTCGCTGACAGGTTTGTCGAAAAGGAGCGCACGAATGCCGCAGACCAATGGCGAACGGGTCGTCGCCGACCTCAAGCGGCTCGCCGATTTCGGCCGTTACAAGACCGGGGTCCACCGGCCGACCTATTCGGCCGAGGACGTCGCCTCGCGCCGGTGGCTGGCCGAGAAATTCGCCGAGGCCGGGCTCGACCCGGTGATCGACGGCATCGGCAACGTCATCGGCCATAACCCGCATGCCTCACGGCGCCTGCTGGTCGGATCGCACAGCGAAACCCAGCCGCATGGCGGCTGGCTCGACGGCGCGCTCGGCGTCATCTACGCGCTCGAAGCCGCGCGCGCGCTCGCCGCCGACAATTCACTGGCCGGGCTCGGCATCGAGCCGATCGCCTGGGCCGACGAGGAAGGCCACTACGGCAACATGCTCGGCAGCCGCTCCTTCACCGATGCCCTGCCCGATAGCGAAATCGAGGCGGCGCAGAGCCGAGAAGGCGTGCCACTGCGCCAGGCGCTCGAACAGGCTGGCTATGCCGGCCGACCCCGCGAGCGACTCGATCCGTCACGCTATGTCGGGTACCTCGAAGCGCATATCGAGCAGGGCGATTGGCTCGACAGCCGCGGCCTCAAGATCGGTGTCGTCGAGGCGATCATCGGCAATTGGAACTACTGGGTCACCGTCAGCGGTCAGCAGAACCATGCCGGCACGACACAGATGGCGCGGCGCAAGGACGCGGCCGCCGCGCTGATGAAGCTCGCCGCGCGCATCTACGACCGCTTCGCCGAGATCGCCGGGCCGCGCACCGTATGGACGATCGGCCGCGTGCTGATCGATCCGAACGCCCCGAGCATCGTCCCCGGCCGCGCCGAGATGCAGGTGCAATTCCGCGACACCGACACCGGCATCCTGGCTCGATATGAGAGCGCGCTGCTCGAATTGGTCGCCGCGGCCGACCAGGCCGGCCCGTGCCGGGTCGAGATTGCGCCGATTTCGAACAGCGAGCCGGCGCTGATGGACCCGGCGTTTCAGGATCTTATCGAACAGGCCGCCGAGCGCCATGCTCCGGGCATGCATCTGCGGATGCCGAGCGGCGCCGGCCACGACGCGCAGATTCTGTCGCGGCGGGTGCGCTCGGCGATGATGTTCGTTCCGAGCCTCAACGGCATCAGCCATCACTGGTCGGAAGACACCAGGGAGGAAGACATCGTGCTCGGCGCCCAAATCTTCGCCGACGCGGCGGCGGCAATCCTGCGGGCCGGGTGAGCGCGATGGCGATCGTTCTGCAAGAATCGCTGCGTGGCCTGTTCTACGCGCCGTACTACGCGGCCCTGGCGCTCGGGGCTTACGAGAAGGAAGGGGTCGAGGTGCGTTTCGCCAGCGCGCCGAGCCCGGGCCAGGCACCACAGGCGCTGTTCGACGGCACGGTCGATGTCGCCTGGGGCGGGCCTATGCGGGTCAACCAGCTCTACGCCGAGCGCGCCGATTGCGACCTCGTCTGCTTTGGCGAGGCGGTGACGCGGGACCCGTTCCTGCTGGTCGGCCGCACCCCGTGCCCCGGCGCCGCGATGCCGGAGTTGATGCGGGCTCGGGTCGCGACGGTCAGCGAGGTGCCGACCCCGTGGCTCTGTCTGCAGCACGATTTGCGGCTGGCCGGGTTCGATCCTGTCCGCCTCGACCGGGTCGCCAGCCAAAGCATGGCGGAGAACATGATGGCGCTGCGCCGCGGCGCGGTCGATGTCGTGCAGGTGTTTCAGCCGCTCGCCGAAGAGCTGATCACCTCGGGGATCGGGCATCTCTGGTACGCCGCGGCCGATCGCGGCCCGTGCTCGTACACGACCTTCTATGGGCGCCGCGCCACCCTCGATGCAAAACGCGACGAGCTGTCGCGCCTGGTGCGCGGGCTCTATCGCACCCAGAAATGGCTGCACGGCGCGTCGCCCGAGGCGTTGGCCGATACCGTGCAGCCCTATTTCCCGGCGGTGCCGCAGCCCCTGCTGCGCGCTGCGGTGGCGCGCTACCGCGACCTCGGCATCTGGGGACGGAACCCGGTCCTGCCGCGGGACGGCTACGACCGGCTCGCCGCCGGGCTCGTCTCCGGCGGGTTTGTCGGATCCGCTGCGCCGTTCGAAACCGCGGTCGATAACAGCCTCGCGGAACAGGCGGTGCGCGAAGATCCGCCGAGCCTGTAGAACCGGCGACACGGCGTGGTTCAGGATCGCGGGCCGGCCCGCCCGCTTTCTGTCAGTACGTCTGAAACGCCTGCTGGATTTCGGCGATGTCGCTGGTCGTCGTCAGCATCAGCATCAACAGGATGCGCGCCTTCTGCGCCGAGAAATCCTCGCCGGCGACGAGGCCGGCCTCGCGCAGGTGGCGGCGCCGCGCGACCCGGCCGCTGGCGGCCCGGCTGCATTGCACGACGACGACACCGGCTTGCGCCGCCTCGATGAACGCCTCGCGCTGATCGGGGCTCGGGCTGCCCGGCGCGAAGCCGGCCGAGACCAGGCCCCGCGCGCCGGCCGCCACCGCGGCGCGCACCAACGCGCCATCGGCGCCGGCATAGGAATAGACGATCTCGACCCGCGGCAATTCGGCGATCTCGCTGCCGGCGAACGGCGTGTCCGGCATGTGGGCCTTGAGCGGCGCGCGATAGAAATGCGGGCCGTCGCCATCGACATGCCCGAGCGCGCCGAAATCGAACGAGCGAAAGGTCTGCACCCTGTAGGTGGAGGTCTTGACGACGTCGCGCGCCGGATGGATTTCGTTGTTCAGCACGACGAGGACGCCCTTGCCGCGCGCCTCAGGACAGCCGGCGACCTGCAACGCGTTGACGAGGTTCGTGCCGGCATCGGTGCCGAGCGCGCTCGCCGGCCGCTGCGCGCCGACCAGAACGACCGGCCGGCTGATCCCCAGCGTCAGGTTCAGGAAGAACCCGGTCTCCTCCAGCGTCGCCGTGCCGTGCGGGATCACGAAACCGGCGAGACCGGGGTCTTCGCCCGCGGTGCGATGGATCAGCGCGCGCAGTTCAAGCCAATCGGCCGGCCCGATCGCGGTGCTGCCGACCTGGCGAAAGGTGATCGGCACCGGGTCGGCGACCAACCGGGTTTCCGGAAAACGGTCGAGCAATGCCTCGCAGGTCAGCTTTTGCCCGAACTCCGGGTAGTCGAGCACGTCGAGGCTGCCGTCGCCGAGCGAGGAGATCGTCCCACCGGTACCGATGACGGCGATGCGGGGAAGAGCGTCAGCCATGCGGGCTCCAACACAGATTTATCTCAGCGAGATTGCTTCGTCGCTGCGCTCCTCGCAATGGCAATACGGTTCGCTGTCATTGCGAGCGTAGCGAAGCAATCCCCATCCGTCTGAGTCGGGAACCCTCGGCTGGCTTCACGACAGCCAGCGCTTGCGGCGGCGATAGTGCTTGGTGTCGCGGTAGGATTTGCGCGAGCCGGCCTCGTTGAGGCCGAGATAGAATTCCTTGATGTCGGAGTTCTGGCGCAATTGCTCGGCCGGACCCTCGAGCACGATGCGGCCGTTCTCCATGACATAGCCATGATCGGCGATCTCGAGCGCCAAGGCCGCGTTCTGCTCGACCAGCAGCACCGTCAGCTTTTGTTCGTCCTTCAGCCGCCGGATCACCTTGAAGATCTCCTCGATGACCATCGGCGCCAGACCGAGCGACGGCTCGTCGAGCAGGATCACCTTGGGGTTTGACATCAAGGCCCGGCCGATCACCAGCATCTGCTGCTCGCCGCCCGAGAGGTAGCCGGCCGATTGATGACGGCGTTCCTTCAATACCGGAAAGCTGCCGTAGACGCGTTCCATGCCCGCCTTGACATCGGCGGTATTGCGGCAGCTGTGCGCGCCGGCGACCAGGTTCTCGTCGACGGTCAGGTTCTCGAACACCCGCCGGCCTTCGAAAACCTGCACGACGCCGCGCTTGACGACATCGAACGGCAACAGGCGGTCGAGCCGCTGGCCGTCGAGCTCGACATTGCCCTTGGTCACCTCGCCGCGCTCGGTGTGCAGCAACCCCGAGATCGCCTTCAGGGTGGTCGTCTTGCCGGCGCCGTTGGCGCCGAGGAGAGTGGTGATGTGCCCCTCATCGGCGACCAGCGAGACGCCCCTCAGCACCAGAATGACGCCGTCATAGACGACTTCGATGTTGTTGAGCGTCAGCATCGCTGTGTCGGCCTATTCCGCCGCCTTGACGGCCGCTTGGACGACGTCGCGATAGGACTGGATCCACTCCGTCTCCTTGACGAACTTGCCGCCCTTGACCTGGAAGATCTGCACCCAGCCGCCGCCCTCGTGCTCGGTCGGCGTGATCTGCAGCGGCGGAACCAGACCGCCGAGGTTGACGTCCTTGATTGCCTCGAAGCCCTTCTTGACGTCTTCGCCGGTCGGCGGCTTGCCGCCGGTCGCCTTCAGCGCGTTCTTCAGCGCCTCGACATGGACGGAGGCCTGCAGCAACCCACGGTTGTAGATCACCGTGTCATCCATTTCCTTGGGCGGCTCCTTGCCGTCCTTTTTGTACATCGCCTTGATTTCCTGGCGGATCGGATAATCGTCGCCGGCGCCGGCGAATTGCAGCGTGTGGTAGCCCTCGGCGACGGCCCAACCGCCGGCGGCGAGAATGTCGGCCTCGGCCGAGGCCCAGACCAGCCCGATCACCTTCGAGAGCGGATAGCCGAGCCGCTTGTATTCCTTGATCGCGACCGACGGAGAGCGGCCGAACAGGTGATTGATGATGAAATCGGGCTTGTAGCGCTGCGTGATGTCCAGCGCCTGAGCGCCCATCTCGACACCCGGCGGCGGCACCGCGAAGGTGCGCAACTCGAAGCCTTCGGTCTTTTGAAGCGCCTCGATGATCGGGATCGGCTCCTTGCCGGCCGGGTTGTCGTAATAGACGTAGGCGATCTTCTTGCCGTGCAGATCGCCCAGCTTGTCCTTGACGAACTTGATCGCCGCCGCGCCTTGCGACCAATAGGTCGCGGCGATCGGGAACAGGTAGGGGTAGCGCGTGCCGTCGGCGGCGGCGGAAATTCCGAAGCCGGGCGACGTCGTCGGGATGTGGTCCTCTTCAAGCCGCTGGTTCAGCGCGACGGTCTGCGGCGTGCCGTACAGCGTCATCAGGATGGCGCCCTCCTGCTTCTGGCGCTGATAGGCCTCGACCGCGTCCGGCACCTTGTAGCCGTTGTCGATCTCGTCGTGCTTGATCTTGTAGCCGTCGATCCCGCCCTTCGAGTTGATCAGGTTGAAGTAATCGTGCATCGCCGGGCACAGCACGGTGCCGACGATCTGCGTCGCGCCGGTGCGGTCGCACTGGACACCGATGATCAGCGTCTTGTCCTCCGCGCCGGCGGTCCCGGCAAGCGAGACC
>Ga0210400_10001343_pt1 | contig 24502 bp, 19 predicted proteins | sample IncBWH26MmetaG_FD_155456 | JGI IMG/M metagenome (GOLD analysis project Ga0210400, IMG submission 155456) | Forest soil microbial communities from Barre Woods Harvard Forest LTER site, Petersham, Massachusetts, United States - Inc-BW-H-26-M | ecosystem: Environmental > Terrestrial > Soil >...
GGTTTCGAGGTCGCCAACCAGGCGCTGCAACTGCACGGCGGTTACGGCTATCTCAGCGAATACGGCATCGAAAAGATCGTGCGCGACCTGCGCGTGCATCAGATACTCGAAGGCACCAACGAAATCATGCGGCTGATCGTGGCGCGCAAGCTGATCGAGGGCGCGCGATGACGGCGTCGGCCGCGGTCGCGGAGTCCGAGGGCGATCTGATCGTCCGGCGCGAAGGTTCGGCGGGCGTCATCCGCCTGAACCGGCCGAAAGCGCTCAACGCCATGACGCTGGAAATGTCGCTCGGTATCGACGCGGCGCTCGACCGCTTTGAATCCGATCCGGCGATTGCGGTGGTGGTGCTGGAAGGGGCAGGCGAGCGCGGCCTCTGCGCGGGCGGAGATATTCGCGGCCTCTACGAAAGTTCGCGCGCGGGTGGCGATCTCGGCAAGGTGTTCTGGCGCCAGGAATACATCATGAACGCGCGCATCGCGAAATTTCCAAAACCGTATGTCGCATTCATGGACGGGTTGGTGATGGGCGGCGGCGTCGGTCTGTCGGCGCACAGTGCCCATCGGGTCGTCACCGAACGGACAAAGCTCGCAATGCCCGAGGTCGGACTCGGTTTCTTTCCGGATGTCGGCGGCACCTGGCTATTGTCGCGTTCGCCCGGCGAGATCGGAACTTACTTTGGCTTGACCGGCCAGACCATGAATGGTCCGGACGCGATCTACGCCAGATTTGCCGATACCGTTGTGCGCTCGGACCAGCTTCCGGCCTTGCGTGGGGTTCTGACTAAAATCCGTCCCGGCACGAGTTCGAGCGAGGTCAGGACTCTCATCGGTGGGTTTTCAACCGGAGAGGATTCCGGCCCGGTCGCCGCCATGCAGGCCAAGATCGACACCTGGTTCGCGGGCGACCGGATGGAAGATATCTTCGCATCGCTTGCGCGCGACGGCTCGGAACTGGCGCTGACGACATTGAGGACGTTGAACGAGAAATCGCCGCGCGGGATGGTTGTCACCCTGCAACTGCTGCGGCTGGCGCGGTCTTCGTCCTCGCTGGAACAATGCCTGGTGCGGGAATATCGTGCCGCGCTCGAAGTGTTCAGAAGCGACGATTTTCGCGAAGGCGTGCGCGCGGCCGTGATCGACAAGGATCGCAATCCCCGGTGGTCACCTTGCCGGATTGAGGATGTCACCCCTGAAATTCTGGCGCCTTATTTCGCAACGATAGGTGCCGATGAACTGGTGTTTGACTCAACAAACAAAGGCGTCTGAGCGGAGGGAATTAGATATGGCCAACATCGCATTCATCGGTCTCGGCAACATGGGCGGCCCGATGGCGGCCAATCTGGTCAAGGCCGGCCACAAGGTCGTCGCATTCGATTTGGTCGGCGCCGCGCGCGAGCAGGCCAAGGCCGATGGCGCCGGGGTTGCCGACAGTTCGGTGGGCTCCGTGAAAGGAGCCGATGTCGTCATTACGATGCTGCCGGCGGGCAAGCATGTTATCTCGGTCTGGACCGAGATATTGCCCGCGATGGCCAAGGGCGCGCTGATCATCGATTGCTCGACCATCGATGTCGAAAGCGCGGTACAGGCCCATGGTTTGGCGGCCAGGCACGGCGTCGCCTCGGTCGATGCGCCGGTGTCCGGCGGCACCGGCGGCGCCAAGGGCGTCACGCTGACCTTCATGGCCGGCGGCGAGCCAAAGGCCTTTTCCGCAGCAAAGCCGGTGCTGGAAAACATGGGCAAGAAGATCGTGCATTGCGGCGGCGCCGGCGCCGGCCAGGCGGCCAAGATCTGCAACAACATGATCCTGGGAATTTCCATGATCGCGGTCAGTGAGGCCTTTACGCTCGCCGAGAAGCTCGGATTGTCGCATCAGGCGCTGTTCGACGTCGCCTCGACCTCGTCGGGGCAATGCTGGTCGCTGACGACTTATTGTCCGGTACCGGGCCCGGTGCCGACGTCGCCTGCGAACAATGAGTACAAACCGGGTTTCGCGTCGGCCCTGATGGTGAAGGATCTCACGCTGGCGCAGGATGCAGCCAAGGCTGCCGGCGCGGCAACGCCGCTCGGCAAGCACGCGCAGGAGATTTACAAGGCGTTCGACGCGGCCGGACATGGCGGAATGGATTTCTCCGGCATCATCCAGCACGTTCGCGGCCTCGCCGGGAAATAGCTGAAACCGATGACCACATTCCAGCAAGCCCGCACATTCCTGCTCCAGCACCGGACGGATTACGACAAGGCCGTCGCGGATTTCTGTTGGCCCGATCCGGTTCCGTTCAACTGGGCGCTGGACTGGTTCGATGCGGAACTGGCGCGCAACGCCGACAGCAGGAACCGCCCGGCGCTCTGGATCGTCGATGCCGGCAGCAACCGGGAGACGAAGCTGTCGTTCGCGGCGCTGTCGAGCCGTTCCAATCAGGTCGCGAATTTCCTGCGCGGGCAGGGCCTCAGGCGCGGCGATCATCTGCTGCTGTTGCTCGGCAACGTCATTCCGTTGTGGGAGACCATGCTGGCGGCGATGAAGCTTGGCGTGGTGGTGATCCCCGCGACTACGCTGCTCACGCCGGACGAGTTACGCGACCGGCTCGATCGCGGCCGCGCCAAAGTCGTGGTGGCCTCGCAGGACCAGGTCGCCAAATTCGCCGGCCTCGGCGGTGACGCTCTCATTCGTATCGTGGTCGGTGCGTCGTCGAAGCACGAGGGCTGGCTGGCGTATGAGCATGCCGCGGATTTTCCGGAAGCCTTCACGCCCGACGGGCCGACCGCATCAGAAGATCCGATGCTGCTGTATTTCACGTCGGGCACCACGGCGAAACCCAAGCTGGTGCGGCACAGCCAGCGCAGCTATCCCGTCGGCGGCTTGTCGACGATGTACTGGCTCGGACTAAAGCCGGGCGATGTTCACCTCAACATCTCCTCGCCGGGGTGGGCCAAGCACGCCTGGAGTTGCTTCTTCGCGCCCTGGAACGCCGGCGCTACGGTGTTCGTGGTCAATCAGCCGCGCTTCGACGCCAAGGGATTGCTCGCGACCATCGGCCGGTGCGGCGTCACCACGCTGTGCGCGCCGCCGACGGTATGGCGGCTGTTCATTCAGGAGAAGCTCGCGACCTTCAACGTTAGCTTGCGCGAGGTCTGCGGCGCCGGTGAGCCGCTCAATCCCGAAGTGATTGATCAGGTGCGCGCGGCGTGGCGGCTGACGATCCGCGACGGCTACGGCCAGACCGAAACCACCGCATTGGCCGGGAATTCGCCGGGCCAGAAGGTGAAGATCGGATCGATGGGCCGCCCGCTGCCCGGATATCGCGTGAAAATCACCGACAGCGACGGACACCCGACCCGGGAGGGCGAGGTCAGCCTGGTGCTGGGCGATCTCAGGCCCGCGGGCCTGATGCAGGGCTACCAGGGCGACGATGGCGCATTGAGTGGCGCCGACGGCGATCTCTATCGCAGCGGCGACGTGGTGTTCGCCGATGACCAGGGCTACCTGACCTTCGTCGGCCGCTCCGACGACGTCTTCAAGTCGTCGGACTACCGGATCAGCCCGTTCGAACTTGAAAGCATCCTGCTCGAACATGAATCGGTCGCCGAGGCCGCCGTGGTTCCCAGTCCCGATCCGATCAGGCTGGCGATCCCGAAGGCCTATGTGCTGCTGGTGTCGGGCGCCGAGCGTTCGCCGGAAACAGCGCTGTCGATCTTTCGGCACCTGCATACGCGGCTGGCGCCGTTCAAACGTATCCGGCGCATCGAACTGGTGACGCAACTGCCGAAGACGATTTCCGGGAAAATTCGCCGCGTGCAGTTGCGCCGCCTCGAGCACGACAACAATCGCGATGATGTGCTGCGCGGTCAGGAATTTCGCGAAGAGGATTTCCCGGAACTACAGAAGATCCGGTCGGACGGCAGCTAGTGCCGCCGATTTGAAGTTCCTGCAGCGGTGCCGCGAGTTCGCCTCAGGAACTTCAAATCGATCAGCGGCGCGGGAATAGTTAAGTTGGCGTGTCCCTTTGCTTCCGAAGTTCGTATCAGGGGCGCCGCAAGAGTTTTACGAACTTCGGAAACGGGACGCTGCGGAGAGTTGACCAATGAATGAAGTCTGGAAGAAGCCGCCGATTTCGCTGGAAGCCTATCAGAAGATGGTTGGTCACGAAGTTGGCGTTTCGTCATGGCATCTGGTCGATCAGGAACGGATCAATGTCTATGCCGATGTGATCGAGGATCATCAATTCATCCATGTCGATCCCGAGCGGGCCAAGCGCGAAACGGCGTTTGGCTCGACGGTGGCGCACGGGTTTCTGACGATGTCGCTGATGAGCATCATGTCGTATGAGGTGATGCCGGTCATCGAAGGCACCACCATGGGGGTCAATTACGGGTTCGACAAGCTGCGGTTCATCTCGCCGGTGCGCTCGGGCTCGCGCGTGCGCGGCCGGTTCACCTTGATGGAAGCCAGGTTGCGCAAGCCAAAGGAACTGCAATCGCGCACCAACGTCACCGTCGAGATCGAAGGGGAGGACAAGCCCGCTCTGGTGGCCGACTGGATCGGCCTGATCTATTTTGCTTGAGCTTATCCGTCATTGCCGGGCTTGACCCGGCAATCCATCACTGATCAAAAATACTGCTTCATCGATTTTTCCTTTGATGGATGCCCGGATCATCCCCGATGCAGTCGAGGACAGACGTCCGGGCAGGATGAGAGAACTAAATTCGGGAACGGCAATCATGACAATCAGGTTTGACGGACGCGTCGCTATCGTTACCGGCGCGGGCAACGGTCTTGGACGGGCGCATGCGCTGGGGTTGGCAAGCCGCGGCGCCAAGGTCGTCGTCAACGATTTCGGCGGCGCCCGCGACGGCACCGGCGGGTCGCTGACCCCTGCCGAAAGCGTGGTCGAGGAAATCCGTAAGGCAGGTGGCGTGGCGATGGCCGACGGCGCGGACGTTTCGAATTTCGAGCAGGTCAAGGCGATGGTGGAGCGCGCGACCAAGGAGTGGGGCAGCGTCGATCTGATGTGCGCCAATGCCGGCATCCTGCGCGACAAGTCCTTTGCGAAAATGGAAATCGCCGATTTCGCCAGGGTGCTGGATGTTCACCTTACCGGCACGTTCTATTGCTGCAAGGCGGTGTGGGACGGCATGCGCGCGCGCAATTATGGCCGCATCGTCATCACCACATCGTCGTCGGGTCTTTATGGCAATTTCGGCCAAGCCAATTACGGCGCGGCCAAAACCGGCATGGTCGGACTGATGAATGTACTGGCCGAGGAGGGCCGCAAGAACGATATCCGCGTCAACACGATCTCGCCGACCGCGGCGACGCGGATGACGGAAGAGCTGTTGCCGCCGCAGGCGCTGGCGCTGATGAAGCCCGAAGCGATCACGCCGGCGGTGCTGTTTCTCTTGGGCGAGAACGCGCCGACGCGCACCATCATGGGCGCTGGCGCGGGTTCGTTCGCGGTGATCAAGATATTGGAATCCGAAGGCATCAACCTAGCCCCATCCGACTGGACCCCCGACGCCATTGCCGCGCATTTCGCCGAGATCGCCGACATGTCGACCGCCAAAGCGCTGGAGGGTGCGTTCCAGCAGACCCAGAAATACGTCGCGCAGGCGGCGGCGAAAGCGGGCGTGAAGGTGTAAGGCTGAGACGGTGACGGCCTCATGGTGAGGAGCGTCTTCGCGCGTCTCGAACCATGAGTTGCCGCCATCCTTCGAGACGCGGCGAAGTCGCCGCTCCTCCCGAGTGAGCGCAAATACGCTCATCCGGGGATGAGGCTTGGATGCCGAGAGAGGATTCTCCTTGCCCGCCCTGACCAGTTCACAAAGGGAAATCGCCATCATCGGCGCCGGTCCGGCCGGGCTGATGGCGGCTGAGGTCGCGGCGCGGGGCGGCGCTCGCGTCACGGTCTATGACGCGATGCCATCCGCAGGCCGCAAGTTTCTGATGGCCGGACGTGGCGGGCTCAACCTGACGCACAGCGAACCGCTGCCGGCCTTTCTCGCCCGTTACGGTGAGGCGGCGCCAAAGCTTGCTACCGCCATCACGGCGTTTCCGCCGGATACCCTGCGCGAATGGAGCCAGGTGCTGGGGCAACCGACCTTTGTCGGCTCCAGTGGACGGGTTTTTCCCGAAGCGTTCAAGGCCTCGCCTTTGCTGCGGGCGTGGCTTCGGCGCCTCGACTCGATCGGCGTGCAATTCGCGCTGCGCCATCGCTGGACCGGTTGGGAGAATGACGGGCGGCTTGCGTTCGCCACGTCCGATGGCACGCACCTTGTCGACGCGCATGCGACTGTGCTGGCGCTCGGCGGCGCGAGCTGGCCGCGGCTTGGGTCCGATGGCGGATGGGTGGAAGCGCTCGCCGCCAAGCGAGTGGCGATCTCACCTCTAACGCCGGCCAATTGCGGGTTCAACGTCGCCTGGTCCGATATCTTCCGTGACCGCTTCGAGGGCCAGCCGCTCAAGGGTGTTGCATTGTCGTTTGGGCCGCACACGATGCGCGGCGAAGCCATGATCACGCGCGCAGGTATCGAGGGCGGTGCGATTTATGCGCTCTCGGCGGACTTGCGTCAGGCCATCATCGGTTCAGGAAGGGCAACGCTGCACATCGCGTTGCGGCCTGATCTTGAAACCCGCGAACTCCTCGCGCGGCTATCATTGCCGCGCGGCAAGCAATCCTTTTCCAACTGGCTGCGCAAGACTGCGCATCTTTCGCCGGTGGGTATTGGCCTGTTGCAGGAGGCGGCGATGGTCTCAGGCCTTTCACTGTCGTCGCTATCGGCCGCCAGTCTTGCGGGATTGATCAACGCCGTTCCGGTTGAACTCAACGGCATCGCGCCGATCGCGCGCGCGATTTCGACCGCGGGCGGCATTTCCTTCGATGAACTCGACGCCGATTTCATGATCCGCCGCTTGCCCGGAATATTCGCCGCCGGCGAAATGCTCGATTGGGAAGCGCCGACCGGCGGCTATCTGCTGCAGGCGTCGTTTGCGACGGGTGTCGCGGCGGGGAGGGGGGCGTTGAAGTGGCTTGGTCTTCAGAGTGAGCAAAAGCGTTAGCTGAAGTGCTTGTCGTCATTCCGGGTTCGATGCTTCGCATCGCTCCGGAATGACAGCGGAGGATGAGGTCCGAGCTATCTCAACTTCCCCCGTGCGCCGACCGGCAGCGTGCCGATGATCTCGTCGCCGCGCACCATCACCACTTCGTCCATCATGTTGACGACGACGCAGACGTGGTTCGGCACGATGCGTACGACGTCGCCGACATTGGGGCGGGTGTTGCTGCGGGTGAGGTCGAGAAAGCCGTGTTCCTCGGCAAAGCGCGCAATCCGGGCTTCGGGGTGTTCGAGGATCAGCCCGTGGCCGTCGAGGCCGGCGCCGGTATCGGAGGTCAGGGTTTTCGAGCCGGCATCGAGGATGCCGCGATCGGGGCCGGCGCGGCTCACGACCGTGGAATAGATGTTCAGCGCGCAATCGTCCCAGGTTGCGACGCCGGCGCCGACCTGCATCCGGTCGTTATAGATGTAGGTGCCGGGGCGATGTTCGGTGGCGCCCTTGAGCTTGCCGAGGTTCTTCAGGTTGGGTGAGCCGCCGGTAGACACCATCGTGGCATCTAGTCCGTGCGCGCGCACACCGGCCAGCGCCTCGTCGTAAAAGCGCTGCGCCTCGGTCCAGCCGGTCTCGGTCGGGTACAGCATGAAGCCCGCGAATACGAGGCCCTCGGCGGCTGCGATCTCACGCGCCAACGCGATGGCTTCCGCCGGGGTTTCGACGCCCGCGCGTTTGCGGCCGGTGTCGCATTCGACCACCACCGACAACGGGCGGCCGGAAGCCGCCGCCGCCCGCGGCAGGCCCGCGATCACGACGGAATTGTCGGCGGCAACCGTCATGTTGGCTTTGGTCTGCAGCGCGCCGAGCCGGGCCATCTTTTCGTCGCCGATCAGATTGTAGCTGATCAGGATGTTGTCGATCCCGGCCTCCGCCATCACCTCGGCCTCGCCGAGTTTCTGGCAGGTGATGCCTTTGGCGCCGGCCGCGATCTGAAGCTTTGCCAGCATCGGGCTCTTGTGGGTCTTGATATGCGGTCGGTTGGCTATCCCGGCCGCATCGCAGGCGGCCTGAACGCGCGCGATGTTGCGCTCGACGCGGTCCATGTCGATGACGGCGGCCGGTGTGCCGTATTCGCGGGCGATCTTGGCGGCGAGGGGAGTGGTCATGGGCAGGACCTTCAGGCTATTTGTTCAATATCGTAGGATGGGTAGAGCAGAGCGAAACCCATCAATCCGCGTTGACCTGCTGTGATGGGTATCGCTGTGCTCCACCCAACCTACGCTTGTTCAATCTCTTCGCGTAACACCTCAAGCTCAAGCCATTTTTCTTCGGCGGCCTCAAGCTCCTTCTGCGCCGTCGAGAGTGCGGCGGAGGCAGTATCGAACTTCTTGCGATCCTTCTTGTAGAGATTGGGATCGTCAAGGTGCCGTTGTTGCTTGGCGATCTCGGCCTGCAATTTGGCGATAGTCTTCGGCAGCGTTTCCAGCGCGTGCTTTTCGTTGAAGTTAAGCCGGCGCTTGGTGCCAGAAGCCGGGCCACCCTTGTTTGTCTTGGCCGTCTCGACGGCGGCCGCCTTCACCGCGTCGCGCTTGAGATCGGCGCCGCGCTGCTTGAGCATGTCGGTATAACCGCCGGCATATTCGATCCAGCGGCCGTGGCCTTCCGGCGCGATCACCGAGGTCACCACGCGATCGAGGAAGTCGCGGTCATGGCTGATCAGGATCACGGTGCCTTCGTAATCGCCGAGCATTTCCTCCAGCACGTCGAGGGTTTCGAGATCAAGATCGTTGGTGGGCTCGTCCAGCACCAGCAGGTTGGATGGTTTGGCCAGCGCGCGCGCCAGCATCAGCCGGCCACGTTCGCCGCCCGAGAGCACTTCCAGCGGGGTGCGCATCTGTTCCTGGGCGAACAGAAAGTCCTTCATGTAGCTGACGACGTGCTTCGGCTTGCCGCCGACCATCACATTGTCGCTGCCGCCGCCGGTCAGGGCGTCGGCCAGCGTCGATTTCGGGTCGAGGCTCTCGCGATGCTGGTCGAGCGTGGCCATTTCGATGTTGGCGCCGAACCGGATGGTGCCGCTATCGGGCGGGTTGGCACCGGTCAGCATCTCGATCAGTGTGGTCTTGCCGGCGCCGTTCGGTCCGACGATGCCGATGCGGTCGCCGCGCTGCACGCGGATCGAGAAGTCGTCGACGATCTTGCGGTCGCCATAGGTCCGGCCGATTCCCCTGGCTTCGATGATCAGCTTGCCGGATTTATCGGCTTCCGCGGCCGCGAGGTTGGCATTGCCGGTGGCGCCGCGATAATCACGCCGCTGTTCGCGCAGTGCATAGAGATTGCCGAGCCGCTTGACGTTGCGCTTGCGGCGGCCGGAGACGCCATAGCGCAGCCAGTGCTCTTCGTTGACGATCTTGCGGTCGAGCTTGTGCTGGTCGCGCTCTTCCTCGGCCAGCACCTCGTCGCGCCAGGTCTCGAACGCGCTGAAGCCGCGGTCGATCTGCTTGATCTGGCCGCGATCGAGCCACGCGGTCGAGCGCGACAGGTTTGAGAGAAAACGGCGGTCATGGCTGATGATGACAAGCGCGCTGCGGCGGCTGGCGAGTTCGCCCTCCAGCCATTCGATGGTGGTGAGATCGAGATGGTTGGTTGGCTCGTCCAGCAACAGGATATCGGGCGAGGGCGCCAGCACCCGCGCCAGCGCGGCGCGGCGCGCCTCGCCGCCCGACACATGGGCGGGGTCCTCATCGCCGTGAAGCCCGAGTTGTTCCAGAATGTAGCGCGCCTGATAGTGATCGTCGCCGGGGCCGAGGCCGGCTTCGACATAGGCCAGCGTCGTGGCGTGGCCGGTGAAGTCCGGCTCCTGCGGCAGATAACGAACGGTGGCGCCGGGCTGCACGAAGCGGCTGCCGCTGTCGGGCTCGACCAGGCCGGCCGCGATCTTGAGCAGCGTCGATTTGCCCGAGCCGTTACGGCCGATCAAACACACGCGCTCGGCTGTCGACACCGACAATTCGACGCCCGACAACAGCGGCGTGCCGCCGAAGGTCAGCGCGATAGCTTTCAACTGGATCAGCGGAGGCGCCATGGTATTTCGATTCAATTCTGGTTCTGCGCGGATGCGTCGATACGCTGGCGCTGGAGGCGGCGGATGGTCTGGTCGAGCGCTGACAGAAACGCCGAACGGTCGCGCGGGGCAAAGGATCTGGGACCGCCGGTGACCTCACCGGAGGAACGCAAATCGGTCATCAGATTGCGAACCGCCAGCGTCATTCCGATCGACTGTTCCGTGAACGGCTTGCCGTTCGGCGCGATCACCTCGGCACCGGCCTTGACGCAACGGCTCGCCAGCGGGATGTCGGAGGTGACGACGATATCGCCTGAGCCCGCCCGCTCCGCAATCCAGTCATCGGCGGCGTCCATCCCGGAACCCGCGGCAATGCGCTCGATCAGGGGATCCTGCGGCACCCGGATGAATTGGCCGGCGACGACGCTGACGGGCAGGCCGTGGCGGGCAGCCACCCGGTAGATTTCGTCTTTGACCGGGCAGGCGTCGGCGTCGACATAGATGCGGGTGGTGTTCAAGGTGGGCGTCATCGGTTGGGGATTTGGCCGGGAAACGCGCATCGCGCGCATCCGAGATGCGCGTGGTACTCCATCGGACGGCGAATTGCGAGGAAAACAGCGCCGGAACGCGCTTGCCACGGCATTTTCTTCACGTACCATTATGGTTAGAAAAATAGCCGAAACAAGGGAAAGACGGGCATGACAAGCCGGCTCCAGGCCTATCGCGTGCAGGCCTACAACACCGCCAGATTGTCCGAGAACAAGATGCACGACGACACCGTTGCGAAACGGTTCGGCTTCAGCGGCGGATTGGTGCCGGGCGTCGATGTCATGGCCTATATGATGCACCTGCCGGTGACCAAATGGGGCCGCGCGTTTCTCGAGCGCGGGTTGATCGAGGCGCGTTTCGTCAAGCCGGTCTATGACGGCGAGATCGCCGACGTTACGGCTACGGAGAGCGACGGGGTGTTGTCGATCGAGGTCGAAAGCCGCGGGCAACTTTGTGCCACTGGAAGCGCGACGTTGCCGGCATCGGCGCCGTCGTTCTCGATCGCGGATTACAGCGAAACCGCTGCGGTGACCGAGCGCAAACCCGTTAGCATCACATCCTATGAACCCGGCAAGTGGCTGGGGACGCTGCCGCGGGCGTGGGCCGGCGCTGCCGCCAGCGAATATTTGACGGAGGTGCGCGAGACCGATGCGATCTACGAGCGGGAAGGACTGGGCCATCCCGGCCTGCTGCAACGGATCATGAACAAGGTGCTGGTCGATAACGCCATTCTGGGGCCGTGGATTCATGTCGGCAGCCGGATGCAGCTTCTGGCCGCCGGCGCCAGCGGCGACGAGTTGACCGCGCGCGCGAAGGTCACCGGCAATTACGAAAAGAAGGGCCACCGCTTCGTCGAACTCGATGCGCTGGTCGTCGCCAACGGCCGCACGCCGCTCGCGCATTGCCAGCACATCGCGATCTACCAGCCGCGCGAGCAGGCGGCGGCGTAGGTTAAGCGGCGGCGCAAAACTCTCAGTCGTCATTGCCGGGCAAAAGCGCCACCGGGTCCGCGCGGCGCGCGGCCCTATGACAGGCTCCGCGCGTCTTCGCGCTAGATGACCCGGCAATCCATCCTCTTAAGATTTTTGCTCTTAAGATTCTTGCGAGGTTTGATGGATACGCCGGTCAAGCCCGCGTATGACGCGTTATGGGTGGCGCAGCTCTGCGTGTACCTCACGCCACCTTCTTCTTCGCGTCTTGAATCGCGCGCCAGACCCGTTCCGGGGTCAGCGGCATGTCGATCTCTGTGATGCCGTATTCGGACAGCGCGTCGAGCACGGCATTGACCAGCGTGGCGAGGCTGCCGGCGCAGCCGGCCTCGCCGCAGCCCTTGGTGCCCAGCGGGTTGGATTTGGCCGGCGAGGGATGGTCGCCGACGGTCATGAACGGAATGTCGCCGGCGCGCGGCAAGGCATAATCCATGAACGAGCCGGTGATCGGCTGGCCGCTTTCGTCGTAGCTGACCTCTTCCATCAGTGCCTGGCCGATGCCCTGCGCGACGCCGCCGTGCAGCTGACCCGCGACGATCATCGGATTGACGATGGTGCCGAAATCGTTGACGCCGGTATAGCGCACGATCTCTACGACGCCGGTCTCGGGATCGATCTCGACTTCCGCGACATGACAGCCGTTGGGGAACGTCGAGGGCGTGTCCTTGGTGGCGTGGTCGACGTCGAGCGAGGAGGGCACCCCCTCCGGCATCTCGCCTTCGCGCAACCGTTGCGACAGCTCCATGATATCGATGCTGCGGTCGGTGCCGGCGATGGTGAAGCGGCCGTCGGCGAATTCGATATCGCCTTCGGCGGCTTCCATCAGGTGCGCGGCAGCCTGCTTGCCCTTGGCGATCACCATGGCGGAGGATTCGACGATCGCGGTTCCGGTGGCGGTGATGGAGCGGGAGCCGCCGGTGCCGTTGCCGAAACGCACGAGATCGCTGTCGCCCTGTTCGAGCTTGACCTTTTCGAAGGGCACGCCGAGCTGCGCGCAGAGCACCTGCGCGAACGGCGTCGCATGGCCCTGGCCGTAATCGAGTGTGCCGGTGAACAGTTTGACCGAACCGTCGGCTTCGAACACGATCTTGCCGAGTTCGCCGCTGGGCGGCGCGGTGACCTCGAGATAGGAGCCGAGCGCGATGCCGCGCAGCTTGCCGCGCTTGCGGCTCTCTTTTTTTCGTTTGGCGAAACCGGCGTGGTCTGAAATCTCAAGGGCCTTGTCGAACACCCCCTCGAAGTCGCCGCTGTCATAGGTGACGCCGGACGACGCCGCGAACGGCATTTGCGCCGGCTTGATGAAGTTGCGCTTGCGCAGCGTCAGCCGGTTGATGCCCATTTCATCGGCGGCGCGATCGATCAGGCGCTCCATGTAGTAGTTGGCCTCGGGGCGACCGGCGCCGCGATAGGCGCCCATATGGCTGGTGTTGGTAAGCACGCATTTGATATCGACGCTCATCAGCGGCGTCCGGTAGACGCTGGCGAGATTCTTGCCGGTGTTGAGCGACAGCGGACCCGGCGCGACACCGGTGATGTAGGCGCCGAGATTGCCGTAGCCTGAAAGTTTGACCGCAAGAAACCCGCCGTCGCTGTCGAGCGCCAGTTCAGCGTGGATGTTCTGGGCGCGGCCATGGCTGTCGGACAGAAAACTGATGGACCGCTCGTCGGTCCACTTGACGGGTTTGCCGATCGCCTTTGCGGCGTACAGGATGCACATGTATTCGGGGTAATTGATGTTCTTCATGCCGAAGGAACCGCCGACATTCGCGGTCAGGATGCGGACCTTCTCGTTCGGCAGCTTCATGTTCTTGGCGAGGTTGACCCGGTTGCCCGCGACGCCCTGGGTCGGAACCTGAATCGTGAATCGTTCGCTGGTTTTGTCATAGGAGGCGATCGCCGCGCGGGGCTCCATCGCCACGACAGCGACGCGGGTGTTGACGATGTCGAGCCTGGTCACATGGGCGGCGGCGGCGAAGGCGGCATCGACCTTGGCGCTGTCGCCATAGTGATAGTCCAGCGCCACATTGTTCGGGATGTGATCGTAGAGTTGGGGAGCGCCGGGTTGTGCCGCTTCTTCGGCGCTGGTGACGGCCGGCAATGGCTCGATATCGAGCACCACCGTTTCGCCGGCGTCGCGGGCCTGCGCCAGCGTCCCGGCGACCACGAAGGCCACGGCATCGCCGACATAACGCACCCTGTCGGTCATCAGCGGCATGCGGTTGGTTTGCAGCAGTGGCGAGCCGTCGCGGTTTTTGAGCGGCAGGCCGCAGGTGAAGGGTTCGTAATCGGCGAGGTCGGTTCCGGTCCACACACCGAGCACGCCGGGCATCGCCTTGGCAGCCGCCATGTCGATGCCGCGGATGATGCCGTGGGCGTGGCTGGAACGCACGATCCAGGCATAGGTCTGTCCCGGCAGATTGAAATCGTCGGTGTATTTGCCCTTGCCGCGTACCAGCGTGTCGTCTTCCGCACGGCGGACGGGCTGCCCGACGCCATACTTTTGCAGTGCAATAGCGTTTTCCAGCGACGACGGAGGCGTGTGATCTTGCATTGAAATGGACCTGAAAGGGCTGTTTTTTCGCGATTTCGCGGTGTCTCACCCAGATAATGCACCGATACCCCGACGACAACGCCTGATTGGACATGGTCCCATGCCGAGGGTTGTTGCGCTGCCCTTTGACGCTGCTAGAGTTTCGGTGAAGCGAAATTCCTCGTCGGCCCGTGATTGGTCGGGGAAAGACATTTAATGAACGATGATACGCGGCTTCGCGACGCCCCAGGGTCGGGCGCAAGCCCGATAGCACCGATCGCGGTGGGCGACGACGGCGAGGCCCGGCTGGTTCCGGGTTCCAACGTCTACGCGGCGCTCGACCTCGGGACCAATAATTGCCGCCTGCTGATCGCCTGTCCGACCGATGACGGATTTCGCGTGGTTGACTCGTTCTCGCGAATCATCCGGCTGGGCGAGGGAATTTCGGCCACCGGCTATATCAGCGAGGCGGCGATCGAACGCGCCATCGCCGCCTTGAGCATTTGCCGCGACAAGATCCAGTCCAGGAAGGCCAGACGGCTGCGGCTCATCGCAACCGAAGCCTGCCGCGCGGCATCGAACGCCGACGGTTTTCGGGATCGGGTCGCCGCGGAGACCGGCATCCGGCTTGAAGTAATCAATCGCGAGACCGAAGCCGCGCTCGCCGTCATCGGCTGCTCGCCGCTGCTCGATCCGTGCGGGCGGGGCGCCATTCTGTTCGATATCGGTGGCGGGTCGAGCGAACTGGTTCGAATCGAGCGCGACCCGGGTGAGCCCAACGCGGTGCCGCGCATCAAGGCGTGGATGTCGATCCCGCTTGGCGTCGTCTCGCTGGCCGAGCGTTTTGGCGGCCGGGATGTCACCGCGCCATCCTATGCGCAGATGGTGCAGGAGGTCGCCAAACATGTCGGGCCGTTTGCGGCCCAGCACGGCGGCGATCTCAGGGATATGCACCTGCTCGGGACCTCCGGCACCGTGACCACGCTGGCCGGCGTCCACCTCAACCTGGCGCGCTACGATCGCCGCCGGATCGATGGCGTCTGGATGAACAATGCGGATCTGACCGCCATCATCGCGCGTCTGCTCGGGATGAGTTATCAGGAACGCGCTGCCAATCAGTGCATCAGTGTCGAGCGCGCCGATCTGGTGCTGGCGGGCTGTGCGATCCTCGATGCCATCCGCGACGCGTTCCCGCTGCCGCGGCTGCGCGTCGCCGACCGGGGCCTGCGCGAGGGGATGCTGGTCGAGATGATGCGCGAGGATGGCGCGCTCAGCGCAAGCCGATAGGCGCGGAGGCGCGAGGTGTGTTAGAGCGTTTCAGTCCGGTGGCTTCATCCTTCGAGACGCATCGCTTCGCAATGCTCCTCCTGCGGTTAGCACAATTGTGCTAACGCAGGGATGAGGTCCTCCCAACCCTCATGGTGAGGAGCGCGGCAACGCCGCGCGTCTCGAACCATCAGGCCCTTGAAATACGCGATCAAGATCGACATGGCGAAAGATACCACCGGGCGGCTGCGCGTCACCGTCAAGAGCGGCGGCAGATTAAAACTGTCGTCGAAACTCTGGCTGGAGCGGCAGCTCAACGATCCCTATGTGGCGCAGGCCAAGCGGGATGGGCTGCGCTCGCGCGCGGCCTACAAGCTGATCGAGATCGACGACAAGCACCATTTCCTGAAATCCGGCATCACGGTGGTCGATCTTGGTGCGGCGCCCGGCGGCTGGAGCCAGATCGCCGCCAAACGGGTCGGCGCGGCCGACGGCAAAGGCAAGGTGATCGCGATAGATCTGCTGGAAATGCCGGAGATCGTTGGCGTCAGCTTTGCGCAGCTCGATTTTCTCAGTTTGGACGCGCCGGAAAAACTGATCGCCATGATGGGCGGCCGCGCCGACGTGGTGTTGTCCGATATGGCCGCCAACACCACCGGCCATCGCAAGACCGATCAGCTGCGCATCCTCGGTCTGGTCGAGGGCGCGGCGGCCTTTGCCGCCGACGTGCTCACCCCCGGCGGCACGTTCGTGGCCAAGGTCTTTCAAAGCGGCGCTGATGCGGCGCTGATGACCCAGCTCAAGCAGGATTTTGCCACCGTCAAGCACGTCAAGCCGGCCTCGAGCCGCAAGGATTCGTCCGAGCGCTACGTGCTGGCGATGGGATTTCGCGGGCAGGGGAAGAGTCGAGCGGAAGCGTGATTGCTCTGTCACCTCGTCATGGCCGGGCTTGTCCCGGACAAGGCCGGGCATGACGACCTTGTAATCTCATCCACAATCTACCCCAGCCGCTGATCCCTGGCATTGGCGGTTTCGCTGGCGGCAGTCTCTTCCGGTTCGGCGTCACGCTCCGGACTGGGAACAACGACAACGCCGCGGCCGGACACCTGGTGACCGGCGTCGGCCGGCATCTGGTAGAAGAAATACGCTGAAATCGTCGAGATGATCGACACCACGATGAAGGCCGGCGCGAAATCTTGCGCGCTGAGCTTGTCCACATGATGCAGCAGCATGGTCGATTCCACCGAGAACGCGCCGACGGCGACGCCGGCGGACACGGCCAGTTGCTGGTTGACGCTGACCAGCGTGGTGGCGCGGCTCATCTGCGCCGGCTCGACGTCCGCGTAGGCCAGCGTGTTGATGGCGGTGAATTGCAGCGAACGGAAGAAGCCGCCGACCACCAGCAGGATCATGATCAGCAGCAGCGGCGTCGTGATCGTGAACAACGCGCAGGCGACGAGGAAGATCGAACTCACCACCGCGTTGATCACCATGATATTGCGAAAACCGAAGGTCCTGATGATGCGCGCCGCCAGCGTCTTCATCCCCATGGCGCCGACCGCGGAGGCAAAGGTCACGAGCCCCGACTGCAGCGGCGACAGGCCAAAGCCGACCTGCATCAACAGCGGCAGCAGAAACGGCAATGAGCCGATGCCAAGACGAAACAGAAAGCCGCCGATGATGCTGGCGCGCATCGTGGGTAACCGCAGCAGCGCGAAATCCAGCACCGGCGAGGCGGTTCGCCGGGCGTGCATCACATAGAGCGTCATGGAAATGGTGCCGATCGCGATCAGGGCGATGACGATCGACCACGGCACCAGATTGAGGCCCGCGATCGACAGGCCGAACGCGATGCCGCCAAGTCCGATTCCGGCCAGCACCAGCCCGTACAGATCGAAGCGTTCGGGGTTCTCGCTGCGGACCGGATCGATGTAGCGCTGCGCCATGAAGATGCCGAGCAGGCCGATCGGAATATTGATCAGGAAGATCCAGTGCCAGGACAGATACGTCGTTATGAAGCCGCCGAGCGGTGGCCCGATCACCGGCCCGACCAGCGCCGGCACCGTGACCCAGGCCATCGCGTTCACCAGTGCGCTCTTGTCGATCGATCGCACCAGCACCAGCCGTCCGACCGGTGTCATCATCGCGCCGCCGACGCCTTGCAAGGTGCGCGCGATCACAAAATCGGTGACCGAGGTGGACAACGCACAGCCGATCGAGCCGATCATGAACACGGCAATCGCGAGGGAGAACACCGTGCGGGCGCCGAAGCGGTCGGCGGTCCAGCCGCTGGCCGGAATGAACACCGCCAGCGACAGCAGATACGAGGTGATGGCGAGCTTGAGCGTCAGCGGGCTGGTGCCGATGTCCGCGGCGATCGCCGGCAGCGAGGTCGCGATCACGGTCGAATCCATATTGTCCATGAACAAGGCCGTGGCCACGATGAGCGGGATCAGGCGTTCTTTGTTCATGGAGATTCGGGGAACAGCGAGAGGGCGGGACGAGAAGGCGGGACTTGAAGCCGAGACTTGGGCTGTACCACCCCGACAGCGCCCAGGCTATTGTGGAACCGGAGAAACCACTCAAAAAGTACTAGGTAAGCAATTTCAATGGCTTCGCGCGAAAAGCTTGCCTGAAATCTTGCGTCGCTATTCGCCTCTGCTTAAGCGGCAACCTTAACGGAACGTTTACGCGCATGGCTCCTGCGCTCGATAGGAGGTTGCCTCACCAACCGCCCTGTGGGAGCACCCGCCCGAGCCGTTGGGCTCTCCCTTATCAATGTTATGGAAGGAATGACCCGGGATGGGGTTACGCTGGTTTTTTGTTGTCGCGATGGTTTTTGGGCTGACTCCCGAGGCATTCGCCGGTGAGCGGTCCGGCGGCATCTTCCATCGGGCTTCCTGCTCGGTCATCCGATATTACGTCGCGAAATACAGCGAGTCGGCGGCAGAGGCGTGGGCGCGGAGCAACGGTGCCACGGAGGCCGAGATTGAGGCCGCCCGGCACTGTCTCAATGGAGCGCCCGCGGCGACGATGCGGACCGCGCAGGGAATGAACTAAGCGAAAGTCCCGGGAACGCGGCAGCACTGCGCCCGGCGGTCCTGTTGCGGTAGTAAGCCGCCCTCCGCGGCTACCGCCGTGTGATCGGCGCTGACGCGGGGATTTGAACGGTCGGCCCCTTTGAATCGTCATGGTGGCATGCTATCGACCACCGCCAACCCTACCGATGGGCTCTGATTCGACGGTGACGCGGATTGCGTCGGCGGCGTATCCGCTCATCCAGAGGTCGTACCGCGGCGAGTGTGCCGCTCAATGGAGTTGGTAATGGCAGTTGTGCAGGGACTTCAGGGTATTCGCGAAGCCTATACGTTCGACGACGTGCTTCTGAAACCCGGCCTTTCGGATATCCTGCCCTCGGAGGCCGATATCCGTTCCCATGTGACCCGCGCCATTCCGCTCAACATTCCGATCATCGCCTCCGCGATGGATACCGTCACCGAAGCACGCATGGCGATCGCGATGGCGCAGTCGGGCGGCATCGGTGTCATTCACCGCAATTTCGACGTCGATGGCCAGGCCGCGCAGGTGCGGCAGGTGAAGAAGTTCGAAGCCGGAATGGTGGTCAATCCCCTGACCATCGGTCCCGACGCGATGCTGTCGGATGCGATGGCGCTGATGCGGGATCACGGCTTCTCCGGCATCCCGGTCGTCACCGGCGCCAGCAAGGGCGTGCCGGGCAAACTGGTCGGCATTCTCACCAACCGCGACGTGCGGTTTGCCACCGATCCGCGCCAGAAAATCTCCGAACTGATGACGCACGAGAATCTCGTGACGGTGCGCCAAGGCGTCAGCCAGGACGAGGCGAAGCGGATGCTGCACAAGCATCGCATCGAAAAGCTGCTGGTGGTCGACGATCAATACCGCTGCGTCGGATTGATCACTGTGAAAGACATGGAAAAGGCGGTCGCGCATCCCTTGGCCTGCAAGGATGCGCAGGGCCGGCTGCGTGTCGCCGCCGCGACCACCGTCGGCGAGGGAGGCTTTGAGCGTACAGAGCGGCTGATCGACGCCGGTGTGGATCTGATCGTGGTGGACACTGCGCACGGCCATTCCTCGCGGGTGCTCGAGGCCGTCAACCGCATCAAGCGGATATCCAACGCAGTTCAGGTCATCGCCGGCAATATCGCGACCGAGGAGGGGGCACAGGCGCTGATCGATGCCGGTGCGGATGCGATCAAGGTCGGCATCGGTCCCGGTTCGATCTGCACCACGCGGATCGTCGCCGGCGTCGGTGTGCCGCAACTCACCGCGATCATGGATGCGGTCGAGGCGGCGAAGAAAGCCGCCGTGCCCGTGATTGCCGATGGCGGCATCAAATACTCCGGCGATCTCGCCAAGGCGCTCGCCGCCGGCGCCGATATCGTCATGGTTGGTTCCTTGCTGGCCGGCACCGACGAGACGCCGGGCGAAGTGTTTCTGTGGCAGGGCCGCTCCTACAAAGCCTATCGCGGCATGGGTTCGGTGGGCGCGATGGCGCGCGGTTCCGCCGACCGTTACTTCCAGCAGGACATCAAGGACACGCTCAAGCTGGTTCCGGAGGGGATCGAGGGCCAGGTGCCTTACAAGGGCCCAGTCGGCAACGTCATGCATCAGCTCGCGGGCGGCCTGCGCGCGGCGATGGGGTATGTCGGCGCACGAAACCTGGCCGAGTTCCATGAGAAGGCGCAGTTCGTGCGCATCACCGGCGCGGGCCTGCGCGAAAGCCACGTCCACGACGTCACCATCACGCGCGAAAGCCCGAATTATCCCGGCGGGGCGTAGGCCCAGCCGGTTTAGATTGGCCGCCACAAAATCCCGGAAACGCGGTACTGTCAGCGTTGGCGGCGCCGCTTCGCACCGGAATTGGCGCCCGCGACGGTGCCGCGGTTTTTAAACGATTGTTCTCAACACCATTTGGAAAAGAAGTTGGTCATCATGGTCGATTGGTCGGACGACAGGATTGCTGCGCTTTCGGATCAGGATCTGAAGAATCTGCTGGTCAATGCGGAGCGGAAATCCGTCCCCGAGCTCGTCGCGCAATGCAAGGCCGAGATTGAAAAGCGCGATGCCGCCAAGCCCCGCAAGGCCGCGAAGCCGCGCACCGAGCTGAAGGAATTCGAACACGATATGTCGGCGCAGCTCGCCGCAGTCGGCAAGGAGATGGCGCAGAAATACGATTTGTCCGAAGAATCCGCGAAGGCGAATTCGGCGGGCGTCAAGGGCTTCAAGGCGCACAAGCTCCTGGACGCCAAGGGCTATGCCAAGCTTGGCGGCATGCAGCGCGACGGCTCGGTCGCGGTCGACCGCTATATTTCCTATCGGCGCGGCAAGGATATCGTCTCGCTCAGCGTTTTCCTGCTGAAGGATCAGCCGATCGAGGCCCATGAATTTCAGGTGATCGCGCCGCTGGCCGTGCTCGAGGGCGGAAAACCGGTGGCCGAAATCAGGCCCACGGCGACCGCGGCGCAGAAGCAGTCCGCCGATGGCGGGCTCGCGTTCAAGGATTTGCCGAGCGCGGCAGCGGCGTTCGACGCTGCGCTGGCGAAGATTGCAGGCTGAACACGCATAAAACGTCATGGCGATCGCAGCGAAGCGAGAGAGTCCCAAATCCATTTGCGATCACCTCTTCCCCCCTCCCTCCGCGCGCGCCAGCGCGTGGCGGGGAGGAGTCGGGGGTGGGGGGTCACAAACTCCGCCGCCCGTTGCAGCCCTCCCACCCTTGATCCCTCCCCGCCGCTTCGCGGGGGGAGGGAAAAAATCAACCGTCAAGAACAAAAGATTGGATAGCGTTATCGACTCGCTTCTCACAACAAACGGAGGAAACAACCATGTCCCAGCAGGCAAAGCGCGTCGTTCTGGTTTCTCGCCCGGTTGGTGAGCCCAAGGCGTCTGACTTCCGCATCGAGGAATATGCGCCACCTTCGCCCGGCGAGGGCCAGGTTTTGCTGCGCACCATCTGGCTGTCGCTCGATCCATATATGCGCGGGCGAATGAGCGATGGCCCATCCTATGCGGCGCCGGTGCCGATCGGCGGAGTGATGGAGGGCGGCACGGTGTGCGAGGTGATCGCCTCGAACAATCCGGGTTTTGCGAAAGGCGACATGGTGCTTGCGCGCGCCGGCTGGCAGTCGCACGCGCTTTCCGACGGCAAGGATTTGCACAAGGTCGATCCGAAGCTCGGACCGGTCTCGACCGCAGTGGGCGTGCTCGGCATGCCCGGGATGACCGCCTACACGGGCCTGCTCGATATCGGCAAGCCGCAACCGGGCGAAACCGTCGTCGTTGCGGCGGCCTCGGGCGCCGTCGGCTCGGCGGTCGGCCAGATTGCCAGGATCAAGGGCGCACGCGCGGTTGGCATCGCCGGCGGCAAGGACAAATGCGATTACGTTCGCCATGAACTTGGCTTCGATGATTGCCTCGACCATCGCGATCCCAATCTGGCGGCGAAACTGAAGGAGGCCTGCCCGAAGGGGATCGACGTCTATTTCGAGAATGTCGGCGGGGCGGTGTTCGAGGCGGTATTTCCGCTGCTCAGCACGTTTGCGCGCGTCCCGGTGTGCGGCCTGATCGCCCACTACAACGATACAGAGGCATCCGCGCCGAAATGGGCATCATCGATGATGCGCGCGGTGCTGACCAAGCGCCTGACGATCAGAGGCTTCATCGTCAGCGATTTCGCCGCGCGTCATGCGGATTTCCTGCGTGACATGTCGCAATGGGTGCGCGAGGGCAAGGTCAGGTATCGCGAGTTCATTACGGATGGGCTGGACAGCGCGCCCGGCGCGTTCATGGGGCTGCTCAAGGGTGCCAATTTCGGCAAGCAACTGGTGCGCGTCGGGCCTGACCGAGCGTAGGTCGCGCTTGCTCGGCCTGCATCCGTCAAAGCGAGCTTCGAGCCTCGAACCTCCGCATACGCATCATGCAACATGGTGCCTGTGGACGGCGGCCTATCCATAGTACATCCCGCGGACGGCGGGGCGGCCCGTCACCGGTCTGGAGAGTTCTGCGGGATGGCAACGGATGCAACGGCGGCGAAGCAAGCGTCGCCGGTAATGGACGGCTTGCCCCCGGAGCGCCGGCGATGGGCCGTGGCCGCGATCTTTACCGCGCTCGCCATGGCCTCGTTGGACACCGCGATCGCCAACGTGGCGTTGCCCGCCATTGCCAGCGATCTTCATGTCAGCCCGGCCGACGTAGTCTGGGTGGTCAATGTCTATCAGATCGCGCTGGTCGCAACGCTGTTGCCGCTGGGCGCGCTCGGCGAAATCGTCGGCCACGAGCGAATTTATCTCGGCGGTCTGCTGCTGTTCACGTTGGCGTCGCTGGGATGTGCGTGCGCGTGGTCATTGCCGAGCCTGCTGGTTGCCCGGGAGTCGCGGCGGCTCGACGCCAGCGGAATCAGGAGCGTGAATTAGGCGTTGATCCGTTTCATCTATCCGAGTCGTCTGCTCGGTCGCGGATTCGGTCTAAACGCGGTGGTTGTTGCGACCGCCTTCACGCTGGGGCCGACGATCGCGTCGGGCATTCTAGCGATTGGATCCTGGCCCTGGTTGTTCGCGGTCAACATTCCCTTCGGCCTGATCGCCATCGGCATCGGCCTGAAGACGTTGCCGCACCCGCCGCGGGCCGTGCATGCCTTCGATCTTCCGGGCGCCATACTGGCGGCGAGCTGTCTCGGTCTCTTCATCAGCGGCATCGGCAGTGCTGCACATAAGGCGTCGCCCGGTCTGGTGGCGATCGACCTCGCAGCGGCGATCGTGCTCGGCGCGCTGTTGATGCGCCGGCAGGTGGATCATCCGGCGCCGATGTTGCCGATCGACCTGTTTCGCCGGCCGGTGTTCGCGCTCTCGGCGGCCACCGCGGTATGCTCGTTCGCGGTGCAGGGACTGGCGTTCGTTTCGCTGCCGTTTTACTTCGAGGACATCCTGCTGCGGACGCAGGTCGAGACCGGATTCCTGATGACGCCATGGCCGCTGGTGGTGGCCTTCATGGGGCCGATCGGAGGCCGGCTGTCCGACCGCCACCCCGCCGGAATTCTCGGCGGCATCGGGCTGGCATTGCTGTGCGTGGGAATGGTGCTGCTGGCGACGCTTCCCGCAGTGCCCGGCGTCGTCAATATTGTCTGGCGCATGGCGTTCTGCGGATTCGGTTTCGGCTTCTTTCAGACCCCGAACATCAAGACCCTGATGTCGAGCGCGCCGCCGGATCGCAGCGGAAGCGCGAGCGGCATCGTGGCGACGGCGCGCCTGACCGGACAAACCATCGGCGCCGCGCTGGCGGCGTTGTGCTTCGGTCTGGCCGGCCGCGAAGGGGCCACGCTCGCGCTGGCGCTCGGTGCGGGTTTTGCCGCGCTGGGAAGCGTGATGAGTTTCCTGCGCCTCGCCGTCACGCCGCGACACGGTGCGTAAGCGCTGCGTCAACTTTTTCAGTATCGCGTAGGTACGCAAGGCGTGCAGCTACGCTTGGTTCAAAGCTTGCGCGATGTCCGCGATCAGATCGGAGGGGTGTTCGATGCCGATCGACAGCCGGATCGTGGAGTCGAGAACGCCTATTTTTTGGCGGATGTCAGCCGGAACGCCGGAGTGGGTCATGCTTGCGGGCAGGCTTGCAAGCGACTCGGTGCCGCCCAGGCTCACAGCCAGCTTGAAGATTTGCAGCGCATTCAGGAATTTGAATGCGGCGGCTTGGCCGCCGGCAATGTCGAACGAGAACGTGGAGCCCGCGCCGCTGCATTGTCTCGCGAACACGCGGCCGGCGGGGGAGGCCTGTTCGAGGTGCGCAAGGTAATGGACTTTCGCCACTTTGGCGTGATCGCGCAGGTAGTCCGCGACGAGCCGCGCGTTTCTGTCAGCCTTTTCCATGCGGAGGCTCAGTGTTTCGAGCGACCGGCCGATCATCCAGCAGGAATGGGGGTCGAGCTGGGTGCCGATGGCGCCTCGCAACGCTTTGACATCCTTCATCAGGGCTTTTGAGCCAAGCGCAGCGCCCGCGATGAGGTCGGAATGGCCGCCGATACAT
>Ga0210400_10001344_pt1 | contig 24497 bp, 18 predicted proteins | sample IncBWH26MmetaG_FD_155456 | JGI IMG/M metagenome (GOLD analysis project Ga0210400, IMG submission 155456) | Forest soil microbial communities from Barre Woods Harvard Forest LTER site, Petersham, Massachusetts, United States - Inc-BW-H-26-M | ecosystem: Environmental > Terrestrial > Soil >...
CATTATCCACCTGACGTTGATGGAGTCTGAACTGCTGCGCTATCTGGTACGAAACGACGGTCGCATTGTCTCCCGCAAGCAGATACTGGAAGAGGTCTGGGGCCTGCACGAAGATACTGACACGCGCGCCATCGATAATTTCATGGTGCGCCTGCGCCGATATATTGAAGTTGATCCCGCGCAGCCTCGGCACTTGCTTACGGTCCGCGGTGTGGGATATCGATTTCTGGCGAATCCCGAGAGCAAATAGCAAAAAAGAAAAAACCCTTCCGCCATCAGGGGGCGAAAGGGTCATTATGCTGTTCGTGAGAGCTACTGTTTGTCGTAGACGGAAGTCATTTCCATCTTCTTGCCCATTGCATCGGTTCCACTGGCAGTAAGCGTGCGGCTTTTGCCATCCGCAGCGATCACAAGTTTTCCGGTCATACGGATCTTGCCGTCCTTCTTCACCGTCAATTCCAGGTTGCGTTCGTCAATCTGCTTCATGGATCTGCTGTCGGAGGTGGGATCACCGGTGACGGGGTAATCTTTGCCATCAAACTTGCCAATCCACTCGTTGTGAGTGGGCTTTCCTTGACCGTCGACGCCGTCCACGGTGGCTTTGATGTTGTCTCCTGCAACTTCATATTTCACGGTAAGATTTTTCGGCATGCCTGCGCTGATTTTCGACTTCGCTTCATTCAGCTTCCATGTGCCCATGTTTGGATTCTCGGCTGCCCATAGCGCCAGGCCGGCGAAAAGCATAATCAGGGTTAAGACGGTCCTTGTTGCTTTCATGTTGTCTCCAGGGTGTGAAACGGATTACCCACAAGCGGGCAGCGAATTGTAGTGCCGCTTGGCTCCCCGGCGCAACTGTCCAGCGAAGATGTGCAGAGAAGTATCGCGACCACCATCAACTACGCCCGGCAGAGTTCAGCAACCAGTGTTTCGCGCCTGGCGAGAGCGATTCCGTCGATACGCGTGAGAATGATCGCGTAGGTGGAGACAGAAACTGCACCTAAGAGGAGAAAAAGGGCGGTAGCGATCCAAAGGTTGTTGTAGGACCTCGCCAACCAGAACGCGCCAACTCCCACGGCTACGATGAAAACCTGCACTCCGAGGCTGATAATCACTGTCATCTGCGAAGCCCGCTGCCGTCCGAATGCGGAGTAGTCAAGCTTCTTCGGCGAATAAATCGATAACAGATTGCCGACCGCAAAATTGAGAGGCACCGCGAAGAACAACGCGGCAAGAGTCGCGATAATCACGTCGAGCGTCGGTGGCCGGTAGAGAACGCTGACTGCTAGCCATGCGATGGCGACTTCCAGTGCAAGAACCGTAGCATGAGTGAGATTCTTACCCAGGACAACTTCACGAAAGCGCACCGGACAAGCGTATAACAATTGGATGCCGCCGGCATCCCCGCCAAAGTTGTTGTAGACCAGGTTGGTCAGCATGAGAATGGCGTACCCTGCAGCCGCTGGAAAAGCAAGCTCTGGCGCGCGGTTGAAGAGTGATACCGAACGTCTGGCGGAGCTTATGGCGCCAAAGCGAAACACTATCAGCATCACCATCGGCATGATCAATGCCAGCAGCATGGGTCCGCTGCGAAGAAGGTAACGGACCTCTTTTTCCAACACCGCTGCCACCGGAGCGCCGAGCCCGGGTAGACTCCAGCCCAGACGAAGAGACCGATCTTTGGGTAGGTGGGAAGCGGCTGCAACCTCACTCAAGCTCTCGCCACGGTACTGCTTCAGCAGACGCACGTGAAGACAGTAGCCAGCGACGACGGCAAAAGCGCAAAGCAGCGCAAACGAGCTCAGAGCTACAGGCCAACGCGGATAGATCCCCTCGGTAATCGAATGGGCGGCAAGGCCCGGCGGCAAAATCCCTTGCCACGGCGCGAGCACTTGGAGGAAGCGTTGGGTGCCGGGTCGGGCTCGTCTGCCAAAGTGCGTTGCAAGTGGCCCAATCAACTGAAAGCTCACCATCAGGAGAATGAATAGAACGCCCAATATCTCGCGCGTGCGGCGCTGCGCCAACCAGCGTTCCACCCAGGCGAAGATCATCTGAAGAAACAGAAGATTGAAGGCGCCGAAAACCAGCAAAACGAGAAAGGTCCACGGCAGCAACGCGGTTTTCGCGAAGCCAACACCGATCAGTATTCCCATCAGCCAGAGCGAGCCGAGAACAGTCGCAGGATCGAAGATGCCATACGCCAACCGCACCAGAAAATAGGAACTGTAGCCGAGGGGGAAGCGCAGAAGATCGGAGGAATCCGGGTTGTCGGTGAAAGCGGCTGCCATGACGGGAAAGCCTTGCCAGAAGATGAATACCAGCCACAGCAGCAGGGCGAGCATTTGGGGCTTACCCTGCATGATCAAGAAATACGCGGACACGCAGAGGCCGAAAGCGCCGCCGAATCCGCCGATGGAAAAAGCGAACGCCACCAGAATTCGCGAGGTAAGTTCAAGCGCGCCGCGCGTAGAGCGCAGAGAATTTACGAAGAGCTGCCAGCGGAGTTGAGCGATGGTCGCAAGTTGGGTGCGCTTATGAAGGATAAGAACGTTTTCACTCATAAGGTTCTCCAACTATCCCAGCCAGGAAAGCTCCCGCTCGGCACGGCGCTCGCCCCCCACGGTGCGCAGAAAGATCTGCTCCAGCGTCATCTTTTCGCCCGTGGAGCGAGCGTCGGGTTCCAGAGGTGTTTGCGCGTCAACCCCGGCCCGCAGTTCCTCGAGCGATCCCTGGGCTACGAGCCTGCCCTGATGAATAATGGCGACGTGGCTGCACAGCCGTTCTACAATTTCCAGCACGTGCGAGGTGAGAAAAATTGTGGCGCCGCGCGCGATCATGCCCTGCAGCATCGATTTCAGCGTGCCGGCGGCAATGGCGTCCACGCCTTCGAATGGCTCATCGAGAAATAAAACTTTCGGACCATGAATCACAGCCGCCGCCATCGCCAGTTTCTTTTGCATTCCGTGCGAGTAGTCAGTAACCAGTTTCTTCGGCTGATCAGCGAGCTGCACGAAATCGAGCAGCTCCGCGGAGCGCCTGGCGGCGGTTTCGCGATCGAGCCCATACATGCGGCCGGTGAAGTTCAGGAATTCAGATCCGGTCAGTCTTCCGAAGAGCGCCATGCCCTCAGGGACCACACCGATCTGCCGCTTCACGTCGACGGGATGTTTCTCCAGGTCGAGCCCAAGGATTTCGATTCGTCCCGAGCTGGCGGCCAGTAGACCCGTCAACATCTTGATTGTCGTGGACTTGCCTGCGCCGTTGGGGCCAAGGAATCCAAAAAATTGTCCGGGGGCAACTTGCAGATTGATTCCGTTGACGGCAATGAGATCGCCGAAGTGTCGAGTCAGAGCTTGAGTAGAAATTGTAGGTGCGGAGTCCATGAAACGTCTGAATCTAGCACACCAGAGAACTCCGCGCCTCTACCGATTCTCTTTGTCCTTTGCGGGCTCTTTTGCGGGATCCTTTGCCGGCGGATCTTTCTTCTCAGCCGGCTTCTTCTGCATGTCCTCGGTCCAGGGCGGAATTATGCCAATAAAGCGAGCGTAAGCTATCGATTGCCCAAGGTGCTCGGCGGCATGCCGAACGATGAAGAGCAGTATGCCGCGCTCGGTGTTCTTGCCTCCAAACCAGTCCAGGCCCTTGTCGAGATCTGCGTCCGGCATTGCCTTGATGGCCTTTATCGCATGGGCGAACGAGTCTTTCAGCGTGGCGATGACCTTCGCTTTGTCGGTGGTCGATTTCTCCAGATCTTTGATGACGATCCCCGCCGGCGGAGGAGTGCCGACAAGTTTGTAAAGATTGTAGTTGGCAGCGCAGACGTGCAGAAACACCTCAGCGAATGAACGCACATCGGGCGCAGGCCGCCACATGTACTTCTCGGCTGGGATGGCCTCGGCGAGGCGGGTGAATTTGTCTTCCTGGATCATCACTTCCGCCAGCACTTCAGAGCGGTATCCCGTTACGCCGGGGGTGCCGTCCTTGTAGGGATTGACTTGAGCGCTCAGGCGGACCGCAGTAGCTGCGAGCGCGAGCAACGAGATCACTAAAAAAATGCGCCTCATGGAATACCCTCCTCTGTGTCCGGTCAGTTTAGCCTCTCCAAGAAACCTAATCTGAAATCAATTAAAAAAACCACACGAATTGAAACCAGATCGCGGCGATCTAGAAACCCGGCGGCCGCTGGTCCACCACGCCCAATGCTCGTTCTAAGGCCATCCCTGCCTGCGCGAGCGTACCCTCGTCGAACAGGCGCCCAATCAGGGTAACGCCGTGCGGGACGCGACGTGGGGGCGAGAACGTCGGCATTCGATGGTTGGGATCCGGGGCCCAGTCGCTGCGCGCCTTTGATACTTCAACGAAACCCGCGCGCAGGGTGAGAGAAGGGTGCCCCGTGAAATTGGTGATCGTAAGCATTTCGTCTCGCAGTGAAGGGACGAGGAGCAAGTCCACCTCAGAAAAGACGCGCGCCATTTCTTCGGCGACTTTGCGTCGGAGGCGATCCGCTTGCACGAAGTCTACCGCTGACAGGAAGCGAGCCTCACGAAAAATATTCGGCCAGGCATCGGGCACCTGAGCCTTGAGCTGATTCATTCCGCCACTCAGAGTGTGTTCCTCGAAAGCGGCCGCGCCTTCGGCGAAGAGGATGAGATTGAGACAGCCGTAGGGCCAATCAGGAATCGAAACCTCGACCGGGATCATGCCGACCTTCTTCACAGTTTCGAGCGCGGCCCGGTCCACAGCGGTCGCAGGATTTTCTTGCATCCATCGAGGGAAGTAGCCTACTCGCATACCGTGCACATTTGCACTGGCATCAAAGTCGAGCCGGCTGGGAACGCTAGCCACATCGCCTGCGTCCGGCCCAGAGATAGCCCGCAGCACGAGCATTGTGTCTTCCACCGAGCGAGTCATCGGGCCAAGCTTGTCGAGGGACCAGCAAAGCGTCATCGCGCCGGTGCGAGCTACGCGGCCGTAGGTGGGGCGGAGCCCAGTAACACCGCAACGCATAGACGGACTAACAATACTGCCGCCGGTCTCACTTCCGATGGAGAACGCGACTAGTCCTGCGGCGGTGGCGGCGCCAGGTCCGGCACTTGAGCCGGAGGAGGCTTCTTCCAGCAGCCACGGGTTCATCGTTTGCCCGCCGAACCAGATGTCATTCAGAGCCAACGCGCCAAGGCTCAGCTTGGCGACCAGCACTGCTCCGGCTTCATGCAATCGTTTCACCACCGCTGCGTCTTCGGTGGGCACGCGGTTGCGAAAAAACTCGGCGCCGTAGGTAGTGCGGATTCCGGCGGTGTCGAGAAGATCTTTGCCACCCCACGGGATGCCGTGCAAGGGGCCGCGATAGTGGCCGGCTGCAATTTCCTCATCCGCATTCTTTGCCTGTGCCAGAGCCAACTCGCGAGTTACCGTGATGATGCAATGCAGCTTAGGATCGAACTGCTCGATGCGCTTTAGATAAATGCGGGTTAGCCGATCGGAGGTGAGTTTGCGTTGCTCGATCCAGCTCGATAGTTGGGTCACCGAAGCGAAAGCGATATCTTCGTCGCGAGCCGGCAGTGGACCGGGATCTATATTGCTGCGAATAAAGCGGTCATGCTCTGGACCGGTTTTTGCAGCGAGACTGGGTAACACGGGATTCCAGCGAGAAGCGGGAGCGAGAGTCGACTCCAGCGCAACTTTGTGTGGGCCGGTGCGCCGCTCGTAAAGCCCGGCCATCGTCCTTCGCCAACTGGCTGCCGCCATGTCGCGCTCGGCGGCGGTCATTGCGACCTGCGCCAACTCTTCGGCCTCGGCGAATGTCGTAGGTGTAACCTCCGGCCCGACGGCGGGTCCGGTGCCGAACGCGCCTGGAGAACCTGGCGGCAGTTCATTCGGCTGCTGCGCAAGGCTTGGGTATGCAGTTGCCGCGGCGAACAGAGCAAGAGAAGTATGGGTTAAGAATTCCCGACGCGATTTCGACATGAATCCTCCGCCGAGGCATTGTATCCGCTGAAGGCCTGCACCGCACGATGTTGGGTTCTGCGGCTCAGAGTTCGATCTTCGCGGCTCAATAAAAATGCCCCGCGACTTCCGGGGCATTTTTTGTTGCGAAAACAATTGTTAAGTCTAGAACAGATTCCACAGAAACTGATTGTAGACGTCGTGGTGATACTGCACTTCGGGCGCCTTCACGAAGGTTCCGAGTAGACGCGGACAGCGATCGGCTGCCGCTTGCTTCAAATCGCCGTAACGGCTTTTTACGTCCTCGCCCAGTAGCTTTGTGGTCCAGTCTGCCTTCCGGAAATTTGCCAGCGCGTCGTAGATGTTGTCGGGTAAGTAGCGCTCGGCCTGGCGAAGATTCTTGATCTTCGAGGTTTCGCCGTCGATGCCGGTCTTGAAAATGGACAGCATGACGAGATACGGATTGGCATCGGGAGCGACGGAGCGCACTTCGACGCGCATGCTCTTCTCATTGCCGATCGGAATGCGAATCATCGATCCCCGATCCACCGGCGAAGCCTTGATCTGGTTCGGCGCTTCGAAGTGCGGATCGAGACGGCGATAGGCATTGACGCTGGCATTCAGCAGCAAACAAATATCGTTGCCGTGCGTCAGGATGCGGTCGAGAAATGCCCATCCCATCTTGCTGAGTTTTTCTTCGCCTTTAGCGTCCCAGAATAAGTTCTTGCCGTCGCCGCTGATGGAAACGTTGGTGTGCATGCCGCTGCCGTTCACACCCACAACCGGCTTGGGCAAGAATGACGCCGTCAATCCCATGTTGGTGGCGACCTGCCGGCAGATCAGCTTGTAAAGTTGAATCTGGTCGGCGGCGGCCACGACTTCGCCGTATCCATAGTTGATTTCGAACTGCGACGGCGCAACCTCGGGATGGTCCTTTTCGTTCTGAAATCCCATGGAGCGCTGGACTTCGGCGGTCGTGTCGATGAAGGTGCGAAGCGGGTCACCGGGCAGCGAGTGATAGTACCCACCGGTGTTGACGTATTCGAACTTCCCCGTCTCGTGATAATTGCGCTCCGCGTCCGCGCCTTTGAACAGAAAACCTTCAATCTCGTTGGCCGCGTTGAGCGTGTAACCTTTTTTCTTGTGCAATTCGTCTGCGTAGTTTTTCAGGACTCCGCGAATATCGGCGGAATACGAGGAGCCGCCTTTGTCGATAACTTCGCCGAATACCAACACTTTGCCGGAACCGAAAACATCTGCCGGAGCCCAATAGAAGGCTGCCCAGTCGATGCCCAACCGAAGATCGCTTTCCCGCTGCGCTGTGAAGCCTCGAATGGAAGAGCCGTCGAAGGTGAGATTGTCCCAGCTCTTGATCAGGAACTTTTTGTCGTAATCCAGCATATGCAGCCGGCCTTCGAGATCGCTAAAGAGCACCGTCACGGCCTTGATCCGTTTTTCGTCCGCTAGATATTTCAGCCGCTTTTCCTGAACTTTTCCGATCGGCACGCGGTTCCTGCGCTGTTCCTTCGCCTCCAGATTCAGGTCTTCTAGTTCGTCGTAGGTGAGTGCCAGGAAATTTCGCAGTTCGTTAGGCATGGATGTCTTTCGGTCTCCTATGGGATGTCAGCATGATAATGTCGGCAAGCAAAATGAATGCGAACGGCTCAAATGGCTGGGGTTTTTCAACCAAGAAGGATAACGCGAGTGCATAATCCCCGCCAATCGAAAAAGCTGATCCGAGGTAGAAAAGAGATTTATCAGGGCCGCTTCATTTCGCGCCCTGCTTGGAGATAGCTTGAGCCTGCCTCTCCATCTGCCGCGCCTCGTTGCGCAATGTTTCCTTTCCGCACATTCATGCAATCCCTCTACTGAATCTCCAGCGAAATTACGTTCGCTTCTCCCTCGCCTGTCTCAAAATAATTCACCGCCACTTTCTTCTTGCTCCAGACACAAGAGAACTCATCGGCCCCGATCAGAATCATGTGATTCCGGTCGGCAACTTTCATCTTCCAGGTCTTCGCTCCCGAAGCCAGAGTGATCAAAACCGCCGGCGGTGTCGAACAATCCACATCGGTCAGCGTGCCCGCTAGAAACTTCGCCGATACCGAGCGCGTCGGCGGTGCGCTGACTACGACAGGGCCATTCGCAGGGCCTTTCTCTGCCGTATTCGTGTCGGTGTCTCCGATCTCCGGGTCTTCTTCCATATTCTCTTTGAATCGCTGGGCCTGACCCAGCAGTACACTTACCTCCGCGGCTAGTTGGGGATTGTCAGTAGCGCGAAGCGACTGTAGCAGCGCAATCGCCGGATCAGGCTGCCGGTTCGCAAGATAGAGGTTGGCGTAGTTAAACAGATACTGCTGATTGCGCGGGCTGATGGCCAATGCCTTTCGAATGGTAACCAGGGCTTCGGCCGAATTGCCAGCCGTGGATTGCGCAAACGCCAGCAGCGCGTAAGAGTCGGCAAAAGTTGGATCAAGGCTGATCGATGTTTCCAGTTCCTTGGTCATGGTCGGCAAATAGCGGCTCCCAAAGCCGTTCTGCCGAACCATCAGCAGTGCATTGTAGTAATGAACTCTCGGATCTTTCGAGTCCAATTGCGAGGCGCGGTTAAAATATTCCGCTGCCTCAGCAAACTGATGCTTCTGCAAATACGCATAACCCAACCCCCGGCACGCGGTCGCGTTTTTAGGATCGGATTTAACCAGTTCCTGAAATTCGCTGAGCGCCCGATCCTGGTAATCGCGAGTGTGCAAATGAATGTCTGCCAGCACCGCGCTGCCGGCTGCTGCTGTCATCGGCGTTGCGGTGTACGTGTTGGAGGAGATGCTGGCCGGGTTAGAAATCGGATAATACTTGAAACGCCCGCTGCCCACATAGTTGCGCAGCGCCTTGTCGAACTGCGCGGCGCTCATTCCGAAGGCCTGCTGAATGGCGTCTTCGACCGGCACATGCTTGTTCTCTTTTAGGTCAAAATAATTCCCCACCCTGGACAACAGTTGGTTGTCGTAGATGTAGTGCATCACCATACTGGACTCGGCATAGAATGTGCTGCGATGGTCGCCGCTCTCGTTATAGGTGGAAGAGTTTTCCCGCACGCGAAACAGATCGGCGATCTTCATCATCCCCAGTTGCTGCAGGATCATGTAATCGACACTGGGAATCTTTCCGACTCGCGCCTCTTTGCCGTCCACCTCGATGCTGGAAAAATATTCCGCGAACCCCTCCTGAAACCAGGGGTCAAACTCACCCTTCAGATTGCCGTTCATCAACTGGTGGGCATATTCGTGGAAGACTACTACCCAGGGATTCTTGACCGACATGTCGAGCATGATAAAGCTGCGGTCGTCGCCACCCTGAAATAGTCCCGCGAGTTCTGTCGGCTTGCCGCTGAACAGCGGAGCACTTGCCGCATTTCTTTCGTATTGCGGAATGCCACAATCTGCAGCGGCACCGGAAGGTTTACGTTCGCTTTGGTCATGAGAGTGCCAAAGACGCCGCGCATCTGCTCGAAGCGCATGGCCACTTCGCGACCGCGCTTTTCCCCCGCGTCGGTGACCACGGAGAAATTCGGCGAGCGCACCTCAACCCATTGCGGTTCGCCCGCAAAGACCGTGGCGATTTCAAAGAAAGTGAGGCCTAGAAAAACGGCAAGGGAGCAGAAGGGGCGAAACCGAAAACGAACGCTCATGGTGTAGCTCCCTCGTCAGACGCGGGATATCGTATACCAACAGCGATTTTAGTCAATTCACACCCAGGCCCTGTCCTGGCATCAGCCGGATGACGATGCCGAGCGCTGTCAGCACTGCGACGTAATAAATAGTTGTGGCGCGACTGGGGCGAAGTGGCATCACTCCTCCGAAAAACACCTGATATCCCGCCCCCAGCGCGACCAGAAAGAACATGTTCTCCCCCAGCACCAGCCACAGACCGAGGCACGCCGTAAGAAGCACGATGCGTTCCACCTTACTCAAAGCCAGCACGGCCTGCCCGCCGTCCAGCACCCAGACGGGGATCAGATTCAGCAGGTTCAGCACTGCGCCGGCGCGCGCAAGGGCGGCCCAGAACGGGCTTCCAGTCTGCCACCAGAGCGCCGCGCAGGCTAGAGCCGCAAGAAATCCCGCTAGGGGGCCGGCCAGACTGACGGCCGCGCGCGTTTCCAGCGAAACGCCAATAGCCTGCCAGCGCACATAGGCTCCCAAACCGGGTAGGAAAACTGGCATCTCGGCTGGCAAACCTCGGCGCTTGATGTCGACGAAGTGTCCCATCTCGTGAAGCAGGATCAGGAGAGCGAAGCCGATGCCGAACTTCATTCCAAACGCGGCCCAATAAATCCCGACAAAGGCAACAAAGCTAAGGAGAAACTTGAGTTTGAAGACCGCGGTCAACAGCACTTTACTCTTGGCCAATAGGACTGCAATTGGACCCACTGGCCCCAACTTTTGCGCCCACTTGTTGTCGCTCGGTGGCGGGGGCTGAACTCGCTCGGCTGCGACCTCCAACGAACGAGCGTGCTCCTGGATCCAGCTTGCCTGCCGTGAATTTGCCGGGAGCAGTGGCAGGCCCATCAGCCAGAGCTCGCGCGCTTGCCGAAAATCTCCAGATGCCTCGAGAGCTTTGGCCTCGCTGGCGAGTTGATCAAGTCTTTCGGAGTGAACGAGCGCATGGCAGCGATCGCACACCAGAGCTCCAGGGCCGAGTTCGGAGGAACAGCGTTTGCAGTTGCGAATGAATTCGGGGGTGATGGTGGACACAATTTTAAGCAGAGCGTTCTGTACGATTCTAACCCGCTTCTTTCACGCTGGCGTCGAACGGCCCGAAGACTTCTGCTGGGCGTCCAGCCGTCAGTCGCACTGCGATCCTGATTCCAACGAAAAGAATGACCAGACCAATGAGTCCCCCGAAAGGATTTCCCGCCAATTCGAGAAATGGAGAAGCCAGTCCGAACAAGGCCAGCTTTCCCAATGCGGAGCCCAGGTTCATCCCAGGTTGCAGTGGACGGGATGGCGGAGTTTGACCGGACTCTGACTCCAGCTGTCGCTGCTCGTCCTGAAGCGTCTGCTGCTGGCTCTGCGCCTGCTGCTGATGTTTGCGAGCATAGTGAATGATCACCGGCACTGCGGCCAGCGAGACTGCAGCATAGGTCAGCAGGACGGCCGCGATCTGATAGCGTCTACCGCCCACGCCATTCGATCCTTTCATCATCGCCTTACCCACCATCCAGCCGACGGCCAGCGAGACGTAGCCGATGATGATGCCGGTTACAATCTCAAACGCGGCGTAAAGGATCATTCCGGCAATGGCCGCACCCGCGCCGTACAAAAGAGCGCGAGTGTATGCCGCGTGCGTGTCTTTGGCCAATTCACCCCGCGTGTTTGCGGCGCAACTGCTGCACGCAATGGTCCCATTGACGCGGTAGTAATTTCCGGCGATGGGCTGGTGGCAGAACTGGCAATGATCGCCGCCGGGCGTGCCTACATATTCGGCGGTGCCGAATTGCGGCGTGGGGTTGCTGAAGTTGTTGCTCATGGCCGGGAACGATAGCATAAGTTTGACGCCAACAATGAAGAATTCCGAATTGAAAAGTGGTCGGTTAGCAGGGGAGGAGCCCGCTACTGCTGGTGGGTCGAGGCGCCGGCGGCGATCTCGCGCAAGGCGCTGACAAACCCGGCAGCTGCGTCCGGGTCAGCTAGAGATTCCAGGTGAACGGTGGCCGAGAATTGCGGAGATTCGGGACGGAAGCGCACTTGAAGAATATCCTGCCGTCGCGCTGACATGAGCGCGTTCAGTTCCGCGGTGGGGTCCTGCTTCCAATGCGTTCGCGTGGTCAGGATGATGGGGCCGGGCTGGTAAAGGTCCCACTCGCGCCGGTCGCGGTTGCGGCGTGTGTTGCCGCGGTTGTGGGCGCTCCAGCGGTGCCGTACAACATCGAGATGAAAGCTGGGGGAACCCCCAAGATCGGCCTCAAATGTAAGCGTTTCCTTCTGGCTGTGCCAGTAACTGAGCAGCCAATGCACGGGCAAAGCACGCGGCCGGAACTTGACCGTGACGCGGGCGTTCTCAAACCAGCGGGAAGGGAAGTGAATACGAGCCTGGAGTCGGGAACTTCCGGTCCAGCGCGATTCCACTATGCGTCCCTTGCCGGCGCACGCCGCTTGCACCCAGCGCAACGCCGCCACGCCTTTTTTCCGGTTGTAGGTGGAAAACACCAGGTACCATAGCCCCAAAACGGCGACCGAAGCGGCCACGTCAATCAGCAGAATCCGACCCACTGCCCTTCCTCAGATACTGATGCTACAGATGCTCATGGTACGTCGGAGGTTGCGGCGAAGCAAGTGGACAAAGGACTCAATTGGGGATCTTTCGCTGCCTTTCGCACCGCCCCAACTGTGGAAAACAGAGGTTCGTCCGGCCCTCTGCTCGCTGTTCGATCCAATCCCACACTGCAGTCTGATCGAATCCCACACGCTGCCCCTGACGCCGCCCGTTACAATATCGACGTGGCCTTTACGATTCGTGAGTTCCAGCCCTCCGACTTTGAGACTCTGTGGCGCATCGATCAGGATTGCTTTTCTCCAGGCATCGCATATTCGCGAACCGAACTCAAGGTCTATATGCGGCGTCGAGGATCATTCACGCTGGTGGCCGTGAGCCTCGCTGCGCAGTCCGCAGTCAGTCCCGACTCAGGGCGAACCACCAAGGATTCATCCGCCAGCGTAGATGGGAACGGAAACATCGTTGGCTTTATCGTGGCTGAATCGGGCACTCGCGGCTCCGGCCACATTATTACGATTGACGTGACGGGCGCGGTCCGGCGCTCTGGCGTGGGATCCCTGTTGCTGCGCGCCGCTGAGGATAGGCTAGCTAAAGCGGGTGCACCCTCAGTCGAACTGGAGACCGCCGTCGACAATACCTCAGCGTTGTCGTTCTATAAACGGCATGGTTACAGTGTGATCCGGACTTTTCCCCGGTACTATTCAAATGGGGTCGACGCGCTCGTTCTTCAGAAACCCCTGCCATCATGAAGGTTGCAATTCAGGGCGAACTCGGTTCCTTTAGCCACGAGGCTGCGGAGCGCATGCTGCCACGCTGCACCGTTGTGGCCTGTGCGCGATCGCCCGAAGTGTTTGACCGTGTGGAGAACGGATCGGTAGCGGCCGCAGTCATCCCTATCGAAAACTCGTTGGCGGGGACGGTCGCGGAGCATGCCGACCTTCTGGTGACGCGAGAAGTGTTCATTCAAGGCGAATTCCTGTTGCGGATCGTCCATAACGTGATCGCGCCGCCCGGGGTGAAGTTGAGCGAGGTTCGCCGCGCGTTTTCCCATCCGGTGGCGCTCGACCAATGTCGCGATTTCTTTCGCAGCCATGCCCGGATCGATGCGATCCCTTTTTACGACACGGCGGGTGGTGTGAAGCACGTGATCGCTCAAAGACTGCCAGATGCGGTGGGTATTGCCGGTCGCCACGCGGCTCGCGAGTACTCCGGGAAGATTCTTCAGGCCGGCATCGAGGACGACAAACGCAACTTCACGCGCTTCTTCCTGATTCGCAAAGCGCCGCCGGGTTCGGCGGCAAAATTCAACTTGCTGTCCTTGCGGAAAAAGGGAAGCGCCGCCGTGCGCGGCAATCAACGCCTCATCCCGCCCGGCGCGAATAAAACTTCCATTGCGTTCAAAGTGAAAAACGTTCCCGGCGCTCTCTTCAAATCTCTCAGCGTGTTCGCGCTGCGCGACATCAGCCTCAGCAAGATCGAGTCTCGACCCATGCGGGGACGGCCCTGGGAATATGTCTTCTATGTCGATTTTCTTCGTGGCGACGACGAACCCGCACGGAATGCGCTTCGCCATCTAGGCGAGATCGCATCCGTGAAGGTTTTGGGGATTTATAAGGCGGCATAAACGATGCAACCGCATTGTTGTTTGGGGTACTCGTCGTATGAAGATCTAGAATAAATTAAATTGAGGACTCGATCATGCCTGATCCGTTATCCAGCCGGCGCAACTTTATCCAGCAGTCATCGATTACCACAGCGACCCTGCTCGTACCCACGTTGGCCTTCGCGTCCGCGCAGCAGACTCAGGCAAAAAAGAAAGACGCGGAAGACATTTCTCCCGCCGAGGATCTCATGCGCGAGCATGGAGTGCTCAACCGGATTCTGCTGATCTACGACGAACATCTCCGGCGGCTCGCCGCGAAACAGACCTTTGATGGAAGCGTTCTCGCCAGCGCCGCCGACATGGTTCGCCATTTCGTCGAGGATTATCACGAAAAGCTCGAAGAAGATTTTCTCTTTCCCAGATTTCGCAAGGCCGGAAAGCTGGTGAAACTTGTAGACACGCTCGCAGCGCAGCATAAAGCGGGGCGTGAACTTACGGCGCAGATCCGCGAGCTCGGATCTTTGGCTACGCTTAAATATGTTTCCGACAGCGACAAGCTGGCCGATGCTCTCCGCGCCTTTCTTCGCATGTACCGTCCCCACGAGGCCCGCGAAGATACTGTCCTGTTCCCAGCGTTCCGCTCCATCGTCTCGCCCCACGAATATGGCGCTTTGGGAGACGATTTCGAAAAGAAGGAAGACGAACTCTTCGGCGAGGAAGGGTTTTTTAAAGTTGTGGACCAAGTTGCCGAACTTGAAAAGAAGCTGGGTATCTACGAACTTTCCCAATTTACGCCAGAGTGATGTGGTTTCCCTGGGAGGAATTCTTATCCGCAATAGCTGCTGCACCTTAGGCATCATGTGCATGAAGCAGAAATGCCGATAGAATCACTCAGCCGTCGGATACGGGCAGCCTGAAACCTTTCTAGTCGAGTATCATCTAAGCTTGAGTGAGTTACACTCAAGGAGAGCCAATGAGCCAGCAGCCGCTTTCCGAGCAGGTTCCTAAACATCGAGAAACCAACGATGTACGAGCTTTGCCCGTGCTTCCAGTACGTGACACCGTTCTTTTTCCCCACGCCGTTCTGCCACTCACGGTGGGACGGGAAAGTTCGGTTCAACTAATCAATTCGCTTGGCGAGGACAAGACCATAGTGGTCGTGGCGCAGCGCGAGGCGCGCGTCGATAGCCCCCAAGCCAGCGATCTCTATACCGTCGGCACATCTGCCATCGTCCACAAAGTCGTCAAGATGCCGAACCAGAGCCTCTTCGTTTTCGCGGAAGGCCTGGAGCGGGTTCGCCTGGGCGAGTTTACGCAACTACAGCCGTTTATGCGTGCCAGAGTGTCGCCGATACCAGAGGCCGCTCAGCCCGACAGCTCAGAAATCGAAGCGCTACAACGGAATGTTCTCACGCTATTTCAGCAGATCGTCGCCGGGTCGCCTACGTTGTCTGACGAGCTTTCCACCGTTGCCCTGAATATCGATGAACCGGGACGCCTGGTGGATTTCATCGCTTCCTCTTTGCCGTCGCTTTCGACGCCTGACAAACAGGAAACGCTCGAAACGCTCGACATCCGGGTGCGGCTCGCAAAGATCAACCAACATCTCGCGAAAGAGCTCGAAGTCCAGCAGTTGCGCAACAAGATTCAAAGCGAAGTGCAGGATCGCGTGCAACAGACTCAGCGCGAGTACTACTTGCGCGAGCAGATGAAGGCGATTCAAAAAGAGCTCGGCGAGCAAGATGAAGGCCAGCGCGACGTAGAAGATTTGAAAAAGAAAATCGACGAAGCGGGCATGCCGGATGAAGTAAAGAAAGAAGCGCTCAAGGAGTTGGGGCGCTTGTCGCGCATGTCTCCCATGGCTGCCGACTACTCCCTGACCCGCAACTACGTCGAATGGCTCGCCGTGCTGCCGTGGGCTAAGACCTCCGGGCAGGAGATCGAGATTCTCAAGGCCAAAGAAATCTTGGACACGGATCACTACGATCTCGAAAAAGTGAAGGATCGCATTCTTGACTATCTTTCGGTGCGGCGTCTCAAGCCGAACATGAAGGGGCCGATCCTGTGTTTTGTTGGGCCCCCGGGCGTGGGCAAAACTTCGCTCGGTAAGTCGATTGCGCGGGCGCTGGGCCGCAAGTTTGTGCGGTTGTCGCTCGGCGGCGTGCACGATGAGGCTGAAATCCGCGGCCATCGCCGTACCTACATTGGCGCTCTTCCGGGGCAGATCATTCAAGGCATTCGCCGGGCGGAGACGAAAGATCCGGTTTTCATGCTCGACGAGATCGATAAGGTCGGGCGCGACTTCCGCGGCGACCCGGCATCTGCCTTGCTGGAAGCGCTCGATCCCGAACAGAACTCGACCTTCCGCGATAATTATCTCGACGTGACGTTTGATTTGTCGAAGGTGCTTTTCATCACGACCGCGAACATGCTGGACCCCATTGCCGAGCCGCTGCGGGACCGCATGGAAATCATCGAACTGCAGGGCTACAGCGAGGAAGAGAAGCTGCATATCGCGCGACGCTATCTGGTGCCGCGCCAGGTGGAAGAGAACGGCATCACCGGCGAGCAGATCGAGTTTCCTGACGAAGCCTTGCGTTATGTGATTCGTCACTACACGCGTGAAGCCGGAGTTCGCAGCCTGGAACGCACGATCGGAACAATCTGCCGAAAGCAAGCCCGCAGGCTTGCCGAAGGCAAGACCGAGAAACTGGTGGTCACAGAAGCCATCATTCAGGAATTTCTGGGTGGCATAAAAATCCGCACCGAAGGCGAGATTGAGGAGCGGACCGAGCGGCCTGGCGTAGCGGTAGGTCTGGCATGGACGCCATCCGGCGGCGATGTGCTTTTCGTCGAAGCCAATGCCATGAAGGGTAAAGGCGGATTCACCATGACCGGGCAGATCGGCCAGGTGATGCAGGAGTCGATGCAGGCCGCGCTAACATGGGTACGCTCAAACGCGACGAATTTGGGGATTGCGGAGGAGTTTTTCGCCGACCATGACATCCATATGCATGTGCCGGCGGGCGCGATTCCGAAGGATGGACCTTCGGCGGGTGTAACGATGGCCACGACACTGGTGTCGTTGCTGTCGGGTCACCATATTCGTCCCCTCACCGCGATGACGGGAGAGATCACGCTGAGCGGTAACGTTCTTCCGGTTGGCGGCATAAAAGAGAAAGTTCTTGCCGCAAAGCGGGCTGGCGTCACAACGATCATCCTGCCCGCGGAAAACAAGATGAACGTGGACGAGGATCTCACGCCTGAGCAGGTAGAGAATCTAACGATTCGTTACGTCAAGACCATTGGCGAGGCGCTGCGAGTGTCGTTGCCGGCGGTAGCGGAATCCTTGACCGCGAAGTCGGCGATCTCACCACCAAGGGCGCCGAAGCCTGAACAGACTGCTATTCCTGTACAGGAGCCCGCTGGGGCTCGCGATAAGGTCGTGACCTGGCACTCCTAAAGCGGTGCTCGGAAATTCAGTGGCTGGCGACAGATTTTCGCTTTTCAAAAGGACTCGCGCGATCTTACTCGCGCGAGTCCTTTTGCTTGCGAAGGAGTTCGTCAACCTCCGCATAGCCGGTTGGAACCTTGATGCCCGTCGCCGATGCCCCGGCGTTTAGCAGCGCTTCCACCGAATCAGGCGAGCGCCGGTTGGTCCAGTAGGAGTCAACACAAGCCTTGACGGCGAGGGCCAGCGCCGTTCGCCCTTTTCCGTCGAGAGCATTTACTGGAGCGCCGCGCTTTATCAGCTCTTTCACTACAGAGTGCTGCGCACGCCAGGCGGCGACATGCAATGCCATGCTTTCTGGCGTGAGGTCGAAATAAGCGTCGCCCTTTTTGTACGTGTCCGAGACGTTGACCCCCAGATCGAGAAGGCATCTCACGCCTTCAAGATTGCCGTTTCCGGCGAATTCGGCGAGTGGAGTTCCGCCGCATTCGCCGAGTTCCTGCGCGAGCCGCGGTTCACCCTCGACGAGCCGGCGGACGGACTCGCGATCGCCTCTCGCACAGGCGGCAACCACCTGGTCTATGCCACCGAAGCCGAGATTGACATTCCGCTGTTCCAGCAATGCAAGCACATCGCCTCTTCCCCGCCGTGCTGCCATCACGGTGGCGGACGTGCCGTCGCTTGTATTTTTTAGCGCTGGATCAGCTGTGCGGTTCAGCAGCAGTTCAATTATTTTCAGGCTGTTATCGCGGCGTAAAGCATGGTGAAGTGCGTTGTCTCCCCACTTCGTCACGAAATTTGGATCGGCACCAGCTTCAAGTACGAGCCGGATGCCCTCCTCGTCGTGCCAGTCGGTCTTGCGCAAGAGCATGGTGGAGAGGCTCCCGCTGTTGAGCTTGCCGCTCGCCAACAGAATCTTGACGATTGTGTTGTCGTAACCTTCGGGCGCGTGATACGGCGTCTCTTCATCGTTCGGGTCGGCGCCGCGCTCAAGTAGCAGGCGCGTCAACTCAGGCTGGCGCGCAATGCAGGCCGCGCCGTAGATTATCCGTTCGAGGATTGGGCGAGGGTTCGGGTAGTCGATCATCTCTGACCAACCTGTGTTTGCGCTGGCGCCCGCATCGAGCAGCGCTCGCGCAGAGCCAACAAATCCCTGCGACCGTGTTTTGTCGAGTCGCAGATAACGCGAGAAGCAGAGATGTGTCAGCGCGTCCCAACCGTAGGGACCACCGGTCGCAGTGGCGTTCTTAGGGTCGCGGGATAAGAAATCGCGGACGACGGTTTCATTCCCGAGAATTGCCGCCGTGTGTATGTTGCTTTCGGCAACCTGCGGATACTGCGACAGGATCATCTCAGCATGCTCCAGGGTGCCAGAACCGTGATCGGCATGCCGGGGCACGCATGCGACTTCGATGAAGGCCGCGACAGGATCCTTTAGCGAAGCGACCGAGCGAATCATGTGAAGCATCTCGATGTGGGATGCAAACTTCGGCCAGCTCTCGAAGCCATGTTCGCGCGCAATCACGAGCTGAGCGTCGGTGCGGGTAAGCTTTGCTTTTCGAATCTCAGGCTCGGTCAGTTTGTGAAAGCGGGGATGATGACGCTTAACACGAGCGACCGCATCCGGGGCGCCGAGGGGAAAGCTCTTCGCTAGATCTTTGGCCTGATTTTTATATTGTTCGAGGTTAGGGCGGGCGGGTAGTTCTCTGTCTGACATACGAAGCTCCTTTCAACGTTGCCTGGAGTCCGCACGAGTCAGGCGGGAAAGAAGTTTCGTCGAATTGTGATACTGGAGGTGGGCACGGCCCTTTCCGCGGACTGGATGCGCCCTTCGCGCTCAAGCTGAACCTAAACCGTTCTTAGGTCGAAGTCAATCGGGATCGAAGTCAATCGGCAAGAGCGCCGTCAAAATGAAGTCCGCAGAATGTCCACTCGGACGAAGAAGAGGCGCAACACCAGCGCACGCGCTAAACTGGCAGGGGCCATGCGCGTCCGGAACGTTGAAAGATCTGGCAGGTAGATCTTCCGACTCTCTTGATCTGCCTGAGCAAGCGTCGGTGGGCGACCTCCTGGCGCACTGTGCATCGCAAATGCCGCGTATTCAGGAAGCGGTGACATCGCTGGCCGTAGCTGTGAACCAGCAATATGCAGGCGCCGAAACTGTGTTGAAACCTGGGGACGAGGTCGCGCTGTTGCCTCCGGTGAGCGGCGGCTCGGAAGAGGAAGAGAGCAGGTCCTTTCCCCGTTGCCTCATCATCCGGGAACCGATCGACACGAAAAGTGTTCTGGATCGTTTGAAGCTGGATGAAGATGGAGCGGCGGTGATCTTCGAGGGAGTGGTTCGAAATCAGACTCGCGGGCGCAAGACCCTCTACTTAGTTTACGAAGCTTATGAGGCAATGGCTTTGCGGCAGATGAACGACCTTGCCGACCAGGCGCTGAAACGGTTTCAAGTTCGCGACGTTGCCATCGTTCATCGCCTGGGACGGTTGGAGATCGGGGAGACCAGTGTCCTGATCGCGGTCGCCTCGGCCCACCGCGCCGCCGCTTTCGACGCGTGCCGTTGGCTGATTGACACACTCAAGCAGACCGTCCCTATCTGGAAGAAAGAATATTTCGAGGATGGCGCAGTCTGGGCCAACGGCGAGTCGTTCCCGCAGGAAATTCCCCGCGGCCTAGGCAGCCCCGGAGCGGAGGGTGCATCTAAGTGAGCGGGCTCCCGACGTTATTTTCTTTCAGGCGAATGAGAAAAATTGCCACTCTGATTCCGATGGCGCTGGCCTGCGCCGTGGCGGTTGCGCAGCAGGCTCCTCCGCAAGGTCAACCCGAGACCACCCTCAAAGTCGACGTAAAGCTGGTAAACGTCTACGTCACGGTTACGGATGCACACGGCGCTCCGGTTGCCGGATTGAAGAAAGATAACTTCGCACTTCAGGAAGACGGTCGGCGGCAGACGATCTCGGTTTTCGACAAGGAATCGGCGCTTCCTCTTTCCATTGCCCTCGCCATTGATACGAGCTTGAGCACACGTCACGACCTGCCGCTGGAGCAGGCTTCGGCGAAGCGCTTTGCCCACGCGATCCTGCGACCGGTCGATGCGTTGTCCGTGTTTGGATTTAATGAAAGCGTTCATCAGTCCACGTTGTATACCTCCGATCTAAAGCGCATTGAAGAAGGGATCGATCACGTTCGATTGGGTGCGGCCACGGCATTATTCGACGCGGTCTACTTAGCCGCGCACTCACTGGATCCCCGCCAGGGGCGCAAAGTGATGGTCCTGATTACCGACGGCGGAGACACCATCAGCAAGTTCGATTACAAGCAGGCCGCGCGCGCCGCCGAAGAGGCTGAAGCCCTCGTCTACAGCATTATCGTGGTGCCGATCGAGAGCAGCGCAGGGCGTGAAACTGGCGGAGAGAACGCACTGATCCAGCTTTCCGAAGACACCGGAGGCAAATACTACTACGCGACTTCCATGTCGCAACTGGATGATGCCTTCCGCCAGATCAGCGACGAACTGCGCACCCAGTACCTGTTGGCATACTATCCATCGCAACGTTTGTCGAACTCGCAGTTTCGGCGCATTCAAGTGGCAGTCACAGGGAAGGACGAGGCGTCGTCTTACCACGTGCGCCATCGGACCGGTTACTACACCACGAAGTCGGACTTCTGAGGCCGCCTGATGAGCAGTCGAGAACGAGATATCCGCGGAGTTTGATATCCTCGGGAATTCCATCAAAGTGTTATTTTTCGGGTGAACTCTGCGATCTGGATGTTTGACCTTGATTTTCTTGATTGAGAAAGGCTCCGTGAACATTTCGAATTCGAGGTTACTGATCTTGAAGTTTATCCTCCGCCCTCCTGCTGCGCGATTGATCGGTTTTGCGATTGCATTCTTGATGCTGGCCGCATCGGTGCTGTTGGCTCAGACCGTGGGGACGGGCAGCATCGTCGGCATCGTCACTGATCCGCAGGGTGCTGTGCTCTCCGGCGTGAAAGTGGAGATCATGAATAGGGCCACAGGCGCTGTGATTCATGTTGCGACTTCCTCCGCCGGAGCTTATACGTCCGGGCCGATGCAGCCAGGAGATTTCGTGGTGCGCGTGGAAGCGAAAGGCTTCAAGAAGGCCCAGCTTCCGCTGGTGGTTCAAGTCGGCAACACGGTCAACGGCAATATACGAATGCAAGTAGGGGAGGAGAGCCAGACCGTGGATGTTCAGGGCAACGCGGTCGTGGTCAACACCGTGCAAGCCACCGTGCAAGGTGTGCTCACCCTCGACCAGATCGAAAACTTGCCAGTAAACGGGCGCAATTTTCTCGATCTTGCTCAGCTTGAGCCCGGAGTTCAAATTCAAGAAGGCAGCACGTTTGATCCGACGAAAAATGGCTTCTCGTCGATTTCCTTTCAGGGCAGATTTGGTCGCACGGCTAGGATTGAAGTGGACGGAGTCGACATCAGCGACGAAACGGTAGGCACCACTACCCAGAACATTCCGGCCAGCGCGATTCAGGAGTTTCAGCTCTCGCAGTCCTCGCTCGATCTCTCCACGGAGTTGACATCCTCCGGAGCGGTGAACGTGACTACGCGATCCGGCAGCAACCAAATGCACGGCGAAGCCTTCGGCTTGTTCCGCGGTAATCAGCTAGCTGCCGCCCTGCCCGGGCTTACGCCACCACCGTTTCAGCGGGAGCAATTCGGCGGAAACGTGGGAGGGGCGATCGTCAAGGACAAAGTATTCTGGTTCGCCGACGCGGAGCGTACCAAGCAGGACCTGACTGCTGCCGAGCCCTTTTCTTTTCCTTTTGACCAGCTGAACACTACACTTGTTCAGCCCTATCGAGAGTTCGATACTGACGGTCGTTTGGACTGGAATGTCAAGGGCAATACGCGCGCCTTCTATCGCTTCAACTTCTTCCAGAACAGCGATCTGCGTCCCGGTGGCTCGGCTAGTTCCACACAGCGATTTAAGAATACGGATCACACCGCATCGCACACGTTGGGACTGGACTTCAATCAGGGCGCATACTCGCACAGCTTTCGCTTCGAATACTTGAAGTTCCGCAACGCCATCGCCGATGCTACGAGTGGACTGCCGTCAGTCGATAATCCCATCCCCGGCCTGGGAATTAACATTGGTGCATCGGTGCAAGGAAATTGCACGTTTACCGGCGGGGGAGCTTATTGCGGCGGGCCAAACTGGCTGGCGCCTCAGCAGACTCTGCAATCCAATCATGAGATCAAGTACGACGGCAGCAAAGTGATGGGCAGCCACATCATCCGTTACGGAGTGACCTACGATCGTATCGTCGGCGGCGGGCTGGCTGCTTTCTCCACCTTTCCACAGGTCGGAACGACATCGTTCGGAACGTCACCTGATCCAACCTCGTACCCGGCGGATTTTGTCGGCTTGGGTAATGGCACCGGATTTTCCACTGCCGAGGGTTCGTTCGGGTTTCCGGCTGGAAAATTGGGCCCGGACAATCGGCTGCAAGCTTATGTTGGCGATGGGTGGAAGATTAAGCCGAGAATCACTCTCACCTACGGCTTGCATTATGTGCGGGACACTGGACGCACCGATAGCAACCTGGGATCGCTTCCCGTCTTGAACCAATGGGGGCCGGGCTACGGCAACCAGGTTCGCAATCCGGACCTGAATTTCGCTCCCCAAGTCGGATTCGCATGGGATGTGGGTGGGGTTGGAAAAACCGTGGTGCGCGGCGGCGCAGGGTTGTTCTTTGAGAATGCGATATGGAATAACATTCTGTTTGATAGTCCGCCGCGCCTCAAAAACGGAATTTTCCTCGCCACCCCGGAAGTCTGCAATGGCGGTGTGCCTGCGCCGTTTCCCTGGCCCACGAGTCTGGCAGGCGTTACTTCGATCGCCGGCGGCGCGGCTACGGTTGTCAATACATCTACGGGTTTGCAGGCGCAGCCTACCTTTTGCGGAGGGGTGATTTCGGCTGTTGCTCCGCAAATTCTGGCGCTCAGCAATGCCTATCAGTCCGCAACCGCGACCGTCACGGGACTTCAGCCGAATCCAGCCTTCCTAGGCACAACGCTATCGGCACTGAACAACAGCAGCTATGACCTTTTCTATCCCGGCTATCGCTCGCCACGTTCGTACCAGATAAACTTTGGAATTCAGAAGGAGATTCGTCCGGGGACTGTGCTGAGCATCGATTATGTCCGCAATATCGGGGAGCACTACTTGATTGCCCAGGACATCAACCACAGCGGGGCGGCCCGCAGCTTTAACCAGGCGAATGCGGTTGCCGCTCGCGACGCGGCGCAACAGGCCAATGGCTGCCTTACAGGTTCAGGTCAAGTTACCTGTATGATCCGCAATTTAGGTCAGGCGGGGGCCCAAGCGGCATACTCCGCCGCCGGACTCGACTCCAACCTTCAGACAACCGGCGGCAGCCCCTGTTCCTATTGTGCATTTCCAGGCACAAACCCCATCACTGGAAACAACGGCACGGTAGGCGGAGTCGATATGCTCTTTCCCTCTGGCCGTTCGGTCTACAACGGCCTGCAGATGAAATTAGTCCAGCGCATCGACAAGCCTCTGCACGGCGTGAAAGCGGCAAACTTCCAGATCTCGTATTCGTATTCGAAATTTATCAGCCAGGTACAGGATCAGGACTTCATCAACGTCGCAACGGACAACGACAACCCGACGCGCTTCACCGGCCCGAACGGCTTAGACCGCAAACACCAGCTTTCGTTTGGAGGCACCTTCGATCTGCCCTACTACACAAAGCTGAGCGTGATCGGACATTTCTATAGCCCGCTGCCACAGAATCTACAACTCCCGGAGCTAACCAACGGCGGCGAAATCTTTGCCACCGACTGGCTGGGCGCTGGACTAGGAGCGAATGCCGCTCCCGAGCCTTTGCCCGGAACTCAAATCGGGCAGTTCCAGCGTGGCACGAACATCGGCAGCCTGCAGACCGTGATCAATCAATACAACCACACCTTTGCCGGAACCCTTACGCCCGCGGGAGAATGTCTGGTCGCGAACACAGTATCGAACAATCCGTTCACCTGTCCTGGGCAAATATCAGGGCCGGCAGTGATGACGGCGAGCGACCTGGCCGCCTTGGGATGGGTGATGCCCACAATCGGCTCGGTGGCGCCGAACGCTGTGGGAATACCCTGGCTGAAGTCGCTGGATTTGAAGGCGTCGTGGCCCTTCAAGTTGAAGGATCGCGTCACTGTCGAACCCA
>Ga0210400_10001345_pt1 | contig 24497 bp, 22 predicted proteins | sample IncBWH26MmetaG_FD_155456 | JGI IMG/M metagenome (GOLD analysis project Ga0210400, IMG submission 155456) | Forest soil microbial communities from Barre Woods Harvard Forest LTER site, Petersham, Massachusetts, United States - Inc-BW-H-26-M | ecosystem: Environmental > Terrestrial > Soil >...
GTTGGGCCCGGCCCCGTCGCGCACCAGGGCCATGTTGATGCGCCACAACAGGAAGGGCAGCCCCTCCCCAAGATGGCCGAGGATGATCTTCAACCCGGGATAGGTGTCGAACACGCCGCTCAGCACCAGCCGGATGCCCTGCGTCGCGGTCTCCACCGTGAACCCCCAGGCGGCGCGCAGGATGTTCGGGTATTTCTCGACATAATCCTTGTAATAGACGTCGATGACCGCCGGATGCGGCACCGCGGGGTGCATGTAGAGCGGCACGTCGAGCGCCTGGGCGCGCTCGAAGATCGGCCAGAACCTCTTGTCGTCGAGAAACAGGCCGCCGGTCAGCCCGTGCACCATCGCGCCCTTGAAGCCGAGGCGGGTGACCGCGCGTTCGAGCTCATCGGCCGCCGCTTTCGGGTCGGCGGTCGGCAGCATCGCGAAAGCGGCGAAGCGGTCGGGGTAGGAACGCACGGTCTCGGCTAGCCGGTCATTGGCGCCACGCGCCAGCCGGACGGCGAGCTCGGCGTCCAGCCGCTGCACCGAGGGCGCGCCATGCGACAGCACCTGCATGTCGATGCCGGCCGCGTCCATCTCTGCGATGCGGCCCTGCCCGACATCATCGAGACGCGCGGAAACCTTGGGTTGCCGCGTGACGTCGGGACCGGTGATGTAGGGTTTTACCTCGGGATCGAGATAATGCTCCTCGAGGGCGATGACCTGGGGCTTTGTCGCCATTTTCTCCTCCCCGCTATCGGTTGGCTGTTTGTATCAGCCAGCACCGGCGCCGTCAGGCCGATTCATCGATCGCGAGGGCCGGCTCGCCCAGCGGCGACGGCGCGACATCGCCCGGCCGCTGCTGCGCCTCTTCGTGGATGATCCGCGCCAGCTCGGGATTACGGGCCAACAATTCGTGGAAATCGACGATGTCGAGCGACAACAGCGTGCAGGACTGCGCCGCGACGACGGTGGCGTTGCGCGGCGCGCCGGTCAGCAGTGCCACTTCGCCAAAAAACTGGCCGGGTCCGAGATACAACTCCTGCGTCTGCAGCCGTATTTCGACTTCCCCGTCGATGATGAAATACATGCAGTCGCCGGCCTGGCCGCGCCGCATGATCACGGCGCCCGCCGGAAACTCGCGCGGCAGCAGCAAGCGGGCGACCTCGGCGATCAGCGAGGCGCCGATATTGTGAAAGAACGGCACCTTGGCGACCAGCTCCCAGGTGCGCAGGAACTCGCGCCGCCGCAGCTCCTCGGCATAACCGCTGGCGAGGATGCCGGCCCATAGTGCAAAGACGAGGATGCCGCTCATCATCACCACACCGGCCAGGATACGGCCCGCCATGGTTTGCGGTACGACATCGCCATAGCCGGTGGTCGTCATCGTCACGATCGCCCACCACAGCGCCGCCGGGATCGAGCCGAACGCTTCCGGGTTGGCGTGACGCTCGACCAGATAAGCGATGCTCGCCGCCGTCAGCAGCACGATGGCGAAACCGAGCAGCACGGACAGCAAGGGTTGCTGCGCCTTGCGGACGACCCGGCCGATGCTCGCGAGCCCCGGCGAGTAGCGGATGTATTTGAAGGCCCAGACGAACCCGAACAGGCTGGCCGAGGGTGCCCGCGCCAGCGCTGCGATCGCCGGCAAGGCGCACAGCAGATCGAGAATTCCACCGAGCGACACCGCCCAGACAAGCCGTGCCCGCAGCGGGCCGTGGTGCTCATTGCCCGGCTTTTCGGGCGCGGCGATCAGGCGCAGCACATATTCGGCGACGAAGAAGGCGCCGACGAGATAATAGACGGCGCGCAGAACCGGATCATGCTCGGCCGCAATGAACGGCACCGTGTCGGCCAGCATCGCTGCAATTCCGGTCGCGACCAGGACATGGTGCACCAAACGAAACAGCCGCGCCGCCCGGGCCGGACTGTCGGGATTGAGCAGCATGTACAACCGCTGGCGGTCCATCGGAGCATTCTAGGCTGCCGCGGTTTCCCGGGCTTCGGGATTTTTGGTATAGGATGACCCCTCTCGCCCGCAACCGCAGAGCCTTCGTCCCGCGTGTCGCTCCTGCCCAAATCCCGCCGCGCCCTGCTGGCCTTCCTGCACGATGTCGCGATGGCGGCGCTGTCCTTCGCGCTCGCCCTGTTTTTGCGCCTCGGCGAGGCGATTCTGCAGTACGAGCCGCAATTGATGGTGCTGTACGGCGCCGTCTTTACCGGCATCGCGGCGATGGTTTTTCTGGTGACTGGGCTCTATCGCGGCATCTGGCGCTACGCCTCGCTCCCGGATTTGTTCAATATCGCCCGCGCGGCGACCCTGACCGAGCTGATCTTTTTGCCGGTCATGTTCGTGCTGACCCGGCTGGAGACGTTGCCGCGCTCGACGTTTCTGATCGGCTGGCTGGTCCTGATCGCGCTGCTCGGCGGGCCGCGCCTCGCCTACCGCCTGTTCAAGGATCGCGGTTTCGATCACGTTATCGAGCGCGGTCGGGGCCAGAGCGTGCCGGTGCTGCTGGTCAGCACCAAGGAGGGCGCGGACACCTTCGTCCGCGAGACGGTGCGCGACCGCAACGCGGTCTATCGTGTTGTCGGCATGCTGTCCGACACGCCGTCGCGGGTCGGCCGGCAGATCTACGGCGTGCCGATCCTGGGCACGATCGATGCCCTCGAAACCGTGGTTGCCGATCTCGACCGGCGCGGCCGTCGCCCGCAAAAGCTCGTCCTCGCCGCCCAGAACCTCGGCGGGGCTGAAATCCGCCGGCTGCTCGACCGCGCCGACGCGCTGGCGATCCCGCTGGCGCGGCTGCCGCGCCTGACCGAGTTCCGCCAGGATCTCGAGGACCCGCTGCGCGCGGCATGGGAATCTACCCGGCCGATCGCGATCGAGGATCTGCTCGGCCGGCCGCAGGCGGTGCTCGACCGCGACGCAATGGCCCGCCTGATCGGTGGCCGGCGCGTTCTCGTCACCGGCGCCGGCGGCACGATCGGTTCCGAACTCGCCCGCCAGATCGCCGCGCTCGGCCCGGCCCGGCTGATCCTGGTCGATAACGGCGAATTCCTGCTGTACTCGATCAACAGCGAGCTTGGCGAGCGCTATCCCGAGCTGGCGATCCGCCCGGTGCTCGGCGATGTGCGCGACCGTGGCCGCATCGAGTCGATCATCATTGGCGAAGACCCGCAAATCGTGTTTCACGCCGCCGCTCTGAAGCACGTGCATATTGTCGAGGCCCATCCGATCGAGGGAGTGCTGACCAATGTGCTCGGCACGCGCAACGTCGCCGAGGCGGCGCGCGCCCACGGGGTCGAGCTCGTCGTGATGATCTCGACCGACAAGGCGGTCAACCCGGCCAGCGTGATGGGCGCCACCAAGCGCCTCGCCGAGAGCTTTTGTCAGGCGCTCGATCTGGCCGAGGCGCGGCGCCCCGCGGCCCCGGCCATCGACGCGATCGGCACCCGTTTCGTGACGGTGCGTTTCGGCAATGTGCTCGGCTCGACCGGCTCGGTCGTGCCGTTGTTCACCCGCCAGCTGGCGGCCGGCGGGCCGCTGACCGTGACTCACCCGGAGGTCAGCCGCTTCTTCATGACGGTCCGCGAGGCGGTCGAATTGGTGCTCGAAGCATCCGCGACGCAGCCGAGGCCCGAGCAGGCCGCGGATGGCGCGGCGCGCGGCAAGATTTTCGTCCTCGACATGGGCGAGCCGGTCAGAATCGTCGATCTGGCGCGGCAAATGATCCGGCTGGCCGGGTTGCGCCCGGAGCGCGATATCGAGATCCGCTTCATCGGGCTGCGGCCCGGCGAAAAACTGCAGGAAGCGCTGTTCCACGCCGCCGAGGCGCCGGTGCCGACCAAGAACCCGGCGTTGCGCCTGGCGGCGCCGCGCACCGCCGATTACGCCGTCCTGGCCCGCTCGATCGATGAGCTCGAAGAGCAGGCCCGCGCCGGACACGAGGCGCGGGTGCTGGCGCTGTTGGAACGGCTGGTTCCGGAATATCGCCGCGCCGGAACCACCGGCAGGGGATTGGACAGGGGATCGGCCGCCGCCGCGGTGTGATCCCTCGGGCGCGCCTCTTGAAATAGCTGCCGCTCGATCCGCGCTCCCCGCGGCGCAAAATTATTGCCTCAGATGTGACACAGTTCACACTCCTGTGCGGTAGTGAAATGTAAACTGCGCTTTCATCGCTCGCGAAGAACGGGCGAGAACCTAAGCATCAGCGCAGGGAGAACCCGGATGCCGGGGTCTATCGCGATCGGGGATCTCATCCTCAATCCCGACCCGGAAATTCCGCAAGAGCGGCTCCGCTCGGCGGGCGTGGCGGTCGTCTTGAAGCACTCAAGCGGCCGCCGGCCCGACCCATTCAAACCGCCCTGACATGCAACGGGAGTTTTCACCAGCCTAGCAAAGGAGAAAGAGATGGCCGTTTCATCGCAACGCCGCTTCAGCTTGGGATGGGTTCCGGACCTGCCGGACCATCGCGACCTGATGTACTCCACGCCGCTGCAGCATTTGCAGCAACTGCCGGCGTCGGTCGATCTGCGCCCGCACATTTCGTTCGCGCCGTACGACCAGGGCCGTATCGGCAGTTGTACCGCCAACGCAATTGCCGCCGCGGTCCAGTTCGACCGCATCAAGATGAGCCAAGCCCCTGACTTCACCCCATCGCGGCTCTTCATCTATTACAACGAGCGGGCGATGGAGCACCACGTGCCGTCGGACGCTGGGGCACAGATCCGCGACGGCATCAAGAGCGTCGCCAAGCTGGGCGCCTGCAAGGAGACGACCTGGCCCTACGACGACACGCCCGCCGATCCGAATACGGAATTGTTCCCGGCCGGCGCCAAACCCGCGCAGAAGCCGCCGGCAGCCGCCTATCACGAAGCCGAGATCTACCGGGCGGTATCGTATCTCAGGGTGCAGCAGTCGCTCGCGCAGATGAGGGGTTGCCTCGCGCAGGGTTTTCCCTTCGTGCTGGGCTTTACGGTCTATACCAGCATGTGGGATGCGGGTGGCAATCCGGTGACCGTACTGCCGATGCCGAGCGGCGGCGATTCCGTCGCCGGCGGTCACGCGGTGCTGGTGGTCGGCTATGACGACGCCAAGCAGCAGTTCATCATCCGCAACTCCTGGGGGCCGGACGTGCAGGATCATGGGCATTTCTACATGCCCTATGCCTACGCCACCGATCCCCACCTCGCTCAGGACTTCTGGACGATCCGCGGCATGACGCATTGACCTTGGGCAATGCCGGCGCGATCTGATGAGCGATGAGGTACGGCGCGCTGATCGGATTTGCGCTGATCGCAACGGGCGGGATGTACGATATGGCTCAGGCGCAAGCGTCCCCCCCGGCGATCAAGGTCACGGATGACGGCTCGGCGGGCGGCAGCGTACAGCTGCCGCTCGGCCGGGATCTGGAGGTGGAGCTCGCCGCCAACCCGACCACCGGCTACACGTGGCGGTTGGATACCGGGGGTGCACCGCTACTCCAGCTCAAGGCACGCCGTTATCAATCGAGCGCGATGCCAAGTTCCGGGCCTCGGTATGGCGCGGGCGGCAAGGACCACTTTGTTTTTGAGGCCGCCGGGACCGGCACCGCGCAATTGCATTTCGAGTACCGCAGAGGTCCGGCGAACGAACCGGCCCGAACCTATGATTTGACGGTCAGCATCGTTCCCTGACGACGACATCAACAACGGGCGTCAGCAACGGTCAGAATTGGCCGGACCAGGTGGGACCGCGGCGCCGCTCCGGGGACGGCGCCGCCTCGCCTATGCGATGACCTTGGCTTCCCGTAATTCCTTGAGCGTGGCGCTGTCGTAGCCGAGCAGCGACGACAGGATCTCGTCCGTGTGCTCACCCGGGGTCGGCACATGGCCGACCCGGCCGGGCGTCTTCGACATCTTGATCGTCGCGCCGGGCAGGTACATCTCGCCGGCCACGGCGTCGGGCATTTTGACCAGCATCTCGCGTTCCCACAGATGCGGGTCCTCGGCGGCCTGCGGGATCGTCTTGACCGGGGCGGCCGGGATCTCGGCGGCGACCAGGGTCGAGACGATGTGGTCGACCGTGTTCTGCTCGCACCATTTGGCGACCGCCACCTTGCGCGGATCGTCCTGGCCGACCCGGCTGGTATAGCCCTCGGCCTTGGCATTCGCATCGCCGGTTGCGATCTGGATCAGCCGGCTCGCCATCGCGCGCCCCGAGGCGGAGATCACGACATAGCCGTCCTTGGCCTTGTAAGGCGGCCGGCCGGCCTCGCCGCCTTCTTGGCCGGTCGCCAGGTAATACGACAGCGGGATCTCGACCATCGTGAAGCCGGAATCGAGGAGGCAGCAATCGACCACCTGGCCTTCGCCTGTCTTGTCGCGGTGACGCAATGCCGCGAGCGTGCCGATCGTCGCATGCAGCGAGGTGTAGCGGTCGACCAGTGAGGTCGCGGCGCCGAGCGGCCGCCCGACCGGTGCGCCGGTCAACGACATCAGCCCGGTCATCGCCTGGCCGAGCGGGTCGAAGGCCGGCCGCTCGCGATAGGGGCCGTATTGGCCGAAGCCCGATACCGATACGAGGATGATGTCCGGCTTCAACTGGCACAGCCGTTCGTAGCCGAAGCCCATCTTGTCCATGACGCCGGGCCGGAAATTCTGCAGCACGATGTCGGCGGTCGGCACCAGCGCGGCGAACACCTCCTTGCCGCGCTCGGTGCGCATGTCGAGGCAGAGGCTCTTCTTGCCGCGGTTATAGACCGAGAAATAGACGCTCTGGCCGCGCACGATCGGCTCCGACCGGCGGGTTTCCTCGCCGCCGATCTTCTCGACCTTGATGACCTCGGCGCCGAGATCCGACAGGATCATGCCGCCGCGCGGACCCGCCTGATACCGCGCCAATTCCAGAACGCGCACGCCTTCCAGACTTCCGACCATTCCGTCCTCCCGAGGCTAGCCGACGCTTCAGCGCCCATATTGCCTTTATCCCTTGCCCTTGGCGAATGCATCGAGCAGATCCTTCCACGGCGGGTTCTCGCCAACGAAGGTGAAGGTGCCCCGTTCGGCCATCTCGCGGGCCGCGGCCATGAAGGCGTTGAGCGCGAACCGCGAGCCGCTGCCGCCAATGCTGATCCGCTTGACGCCGGCCGCGGCGAGTTCGGCCGCGGTGATCGACGGGTCGGCATGAGTCATGACCACATTCACCGGCTTCGACACCGACGAGACCACGGTGCCGATCGTCTCCAAATCCTTGAGGCCGGGCGCATAGAGCACGTCGGCCCCGGCCTGCTCGAATGCCTGCAGCCGCCGGATCGTGGCGTCGATGTCGGTGCTGCCGTGGATCAGCTGCTCGGCCCGTGCGGTTAGAACGAACGGGATCGGCAGCTTCCTTGCCATCTCGACCGCAGCATGCACGCGCTCGACCGCGAGATTGAAGCCGTAGATCGGGTTCGCGCCGTCACCCGTGAAGTCCTCGATCGAACCGCCCGCCAGCCCAGCCTCCGAGGCGCGCCGGATCATCTGGGCGGCTTCTTCCGGCTCGTCGGCGCCGCAATTTTCGAGGTCGCCGTTGGTCGGGAGGTCGGTCGCGGCGGCGATCATCCGGGCGTTGTCGATGATCTCGTCGGCGCTAACCGTGCCGCGGCCCCAGATGTTCGCAAGGCCCAGACTGGTCGTCGCCAGCGCCTCAAAGCCGAGCGAGGCGAGCAGCCGCGCGGTACCGGCATCCCATGGGTTCGGGATGATGAAGGTTCCCGGGCGCTCGTGCAGTTCGCGAAACGCCACCGCCTTTTCCGCCTGTGTGCGCATTGTTTCTCTCCTGTTGCGACGGCATCAGCATGAGGCTGGTTAAATGGATATGTCTAATGCATAATATCATCAGTAATCATCAGCTTTCCTGATCGATGGATATCAACGAAATCCGCTCCTTTCTGACAATCGCCCAGCTCGGCGGTTTCACCCGCGCCGCCGACCGTCTGCACCGCTCGCAACCGGCGATCAGCCGGCGCATCGGGCTGATAGAGCAGGAGCTTGGCGCGCCGTTGCTCGAACGTGTGCGCGGGCGGGTGGCACTGACCGCGGCCGGCCGCGCCTTTCTGCCGTTTGCCGAGGCGGTGCTGGCCGCGGTCGAGGACGGTCGTGAGGCGGTGCGGGCCACGATCGATGACAAAGGCGGCGCGGTTTCGCTCGCATTGGTCGGCACCCTCGCCGACTCGAACATTGTGGATGTGTTGCGTCAGTTCGCTCGGCGCTCCGAAACGGTCGAACTCGACCTGCGCACCGCGACTAGCCAGGAGGTCAGCGATCTGGTGCGGCGCGGCGAGGTTACGTTGGGGCTGCGCTACCACCCCGACGAGCGCGCGGAGTTGATCTCTCGGATTGTCGGCGTCGAGCCGATGCGGGTCATCTGCTCGCCAGATCACGCGCTTGTCGGCAAACGGGTAGCGAAGCGGCATCTTGCCGGCGAGAAATGGGTTGGTTTTCCGGCGGCACGCGGCCGCGAGTCATTCGGCAAGCTGCTTGAACGGTTGCTGGCGCCGCTCGGCGTCGAGGATGCCAAGATCACGCTGATCGATAGCCTGACCGCGCAAAAGCGCTTGGTCGAGGCCGGGTTTGGGATTGCCTTGGTGCCCGAGAGCAGCGTCCGAGACGAGCTGAAGCTCGGGACGCTCAAGGAGCTCGACATACCGGCGATGCGCGCGACGATTCCGGTGGCACTGGTGCATCGCCGCAACGGATATCTCAGCCCGGCGGCACTGGCGCTGATCGGATTGATGAGCGATGCCGCTTTGCGGCTTGGCGAGCGCCGCAAGCTGGGTTGATACTGGCGAAAGAACGCCCGCGACCGACCGGAGGAGTGCGGAACATGGCCTATGAGTTCATTCTTGCCGAGCGCCTCGACGGGTGCGCGCTCATCACGCTGAACCGCCCGGAAAAGCTCAACGCGCTGAGCTTTCCGCTGATGAGCGAGGTCGACGAGGCGCTGACCGAATACGAGGCCGATGACGCGATCAAGGCGGTCATCCTGACCGGTGCGGGCGAGCGCGCCTTCTCCGCCGGCGCCGACATCCACGAGATGGCCGGGCTGAGCAGCGAGGAGCTGGTGGAGCGCAGCGACACCCGCGGCCGGATCAGCTGGCACATCGCCAGTTACTCCAAGCCGCTGATTGGCGCGATCAACGGGCTCGCCTATGGCGGGGCGGCGCTGCTGTCCTCCTCGCTCGATCTGCGCATCGGCTGCGAGAAGACGCAATTCCGCTTTCTGGCGGCGAGCTACGGCAGGGTCAATTCGAGCTGGTCGTTGCCGGCCTTGGTCGGGATCCCGAAGGCGAAGGAATTGCTCTACACCGGACGGGTGGTCGCCGCCGCGGAAGCCGAGCGGATCGGTCTGCTGAACCAGATCGTGCCATCCGGCAAAGTGGTCGAGGCCGCCGTCGAGATGGCGCAGATGATCGCCAAGAACGACGCGCGGATGGTGCAGGGCATCAAACGCCTGCTGCACGAAGGCATGGGGCTGGATTGGCAGGGCCGCTACGACCTCGAGGACGAGGCGCGCGCGACGTATCTCTCGGCCGGCCATCCGCGCGAGGGCTTCAAGGATTTTCTCGCCCGCAAGCCGGTGCGCGCATAGCCCGGTAGGTGAAGCGCGCAATGGAGCTGTTCATCTTTGCCCGGTTCCATGCGCGGGAGGGCGAGGCCGATACCGTCGCCGCCGCGCTGCACGACGTGCTCGGGCCGACGCGCGGCGAGCCCGGATGCGTCGCGGTCGAGGCGTTTCGTTCGACGCGGGATCCGCGGCTATTCTACATCCACTCGCGCTGGATCGACGAAGCGGCGTTCGACGCGCACGGCGGCATGCCGCATACCGTGCGCTTTGTGAAGCAGGTCGAACCGTTGCTCGATCACCCCTTCGATGCGACGCGGACGCGGCCGCTCGCGTGAACTGAAGGCGATCGGCGAGAGGCCTTGATGCAGCGGATCAATCTCGACGAGAAATTCGGCCTGTTCACCGACCATTGGCGGCCCAAGATCATCGCCGCCGCCAATGGGCAAGAGGTGAAGATCGTCAAGGTACAGGGCGAATTCCCGTGGCATCACCACGACACCGAGGACGAGTTCTTCATGGTGTGGAAGGGGCGGTTCCGGGTCGAGTTCAGCGATCATGTCGTCGAACTGGGACCGGGCGAATGTCTGGTCGTGCCGCGCGGCATCGAGCACCGCACCTGCGCCAATGAAGAGGCGGAGATCTTGCTGATTGAGCCGACTGGGGTCGTGAACACCGGCAACGTCACCGATGCGGCATTCACTGCGCCGACGGGCGTTTCGATTTAGCGGAAGCCTTCGTCCAGCGTCCGCCTGATCTGGGCGGCATCCATGCCGGCGAGACCCATGCGGTCGAGGGTGCGCGCGGTGGCGGCGAAATCGCTGCCGGCGAGGATCGTGGCGAGACGGATCACGGCGTCGATCGCCGGTGTCGGCACCCCGGCGGCTTGCCCGAGCGCGCTCATCGGCATCAGCCCGACCGGCACGTCCTCGGCGATATATTTGTGAGTCCAGGAATTGGGAGTGCCGGTCGCCTGGTACGGGCCGTCGCTGTTGCTGGTGAGAAGCCGGCAGGTTTCGGACAGATCGGCGCCGCGCACGCTGTAAACCCGCTCGAACCAGTCTTCCAGTGTCGGGACCGCGGCGCCGTACGCTGCAGCAACCGCGACGCGCTCGGCATTGATCGCCTGATACAGCCGAGCCACAGACGGCGTCACGCCCTCCGCATAGAATTTGTAGGCCTCGCCGCGATCGATCTTGCCGGCATTGGCGACGCAATTGGCGACATGCAGCATCGCATTGGCATTGGTGAAGCCGGTATGGATCGCATTCGGCGCGGCCACGGCGTGCGGAAACAGCGGCGACAATCGCGAAAACACAGCGCCGATCCGGTTGCCGGGAAATGTCGCGATCTGCAGCCATCGCTTGCGGACGATCGGCTCGATGCGAGTGGGGCCGCGCCGCCAGCAGGAATAGGGGTAATTGTCCATCTCTGCGATATCGACCGCAGCACGACATCCCGCCGTTTCGAGGGCACCGCGCACCACCAGCGAGCCGCCGGTATTGCCCTGGATCAGCAGAATGATCTGGCCGTCGCGCAGCAATGGCGCCAGCGAGCGCGCGACGGTTTCCTGGGCGTTGCCGCCGGTGACGATGACGATGATATCGGCTCCCTCGACCGCGGCCGAGAGATCGGTCGTGACGCGCTCGATCGCGGCAAATCCGCCGTCCTTTCCCTCGACATCGATGCCGCCGCGTTTCCGGATATCGCCGAGCCGGCTGTCATCGAGATCATGCAGGCGCAATTTGCAGCCGAGCCTTCCGAGTTCGGCGGCGAGATAGATGCCGCCGATGCCGGCGCCAATGATCGCGACGGTCGTATTGGGCATGGGCGTCTCCTAGCTCTTCCCGGCGGGGGGCACGCCGGCCGCGAAGCGGCGGCGCGTGATCGCCGCGTTCGGGATGGCGGAGAGGTCTATCTCGGGCATCTCGATGTCGATGCTGCGCAGTACCGCATTGGCCAGCGCATTGTAATCGCGGAAATTCTGGCGCATCCAGCCGCGCCAATTCGGCATCCCGCCGCTGGCGTGCAGCTCGAACGCGGATTCGCGCCCGTCGAGTGCGGACGAGACATGGTCCCACGCCAATTGCAGCAGGGCCGCGCGCTGCAACGCGGTGTACCCGCCGCCACCAAATGACTCTTCCATGCCCACCGCCAGTTCGGGTGCGGCGAGATCGCTGTCGGCGGGTGCCACGACGAGCGACGAGCCCGGCAGGATGCGCAGGATTTCCGAGATGCGCTGGCGGGCCTTGAACAAGGCGATGCCGCCCGGCGCGAGGTGACGGTGATCGGGAAAGCAATAGCCGGCCGAGGTGAAATCGGGGTCTCGTTCCGCCGCGGCGAGGCAGCTGCGCACGGTCTGCACCTCGACAACCAGATCGACCAGGTACTCGACCGTCTGATCGTTCTCCTTGAGGCCCATCGCATCGGCAAGCGCGAGCGCCAGACCCAAGGTGAACTCCGCCTTGGCGAGCCAGCCATAGAGGTGATGCCAGCGCAGCCAGCGGGCGATCGGATCGGGGCTGGGTCCGACAAAGAATACGTGCTCCCAGGGCACGAACACGTCGTCGATCCACATCTGGCCGTCGAGCTCGTCGTAGCGGCTCGACAGCGGCGCGATGAACGGGTTGGTCTCGCGGGTCGCCGGCTTGCGGCACAATGTCGTGACGCCTTTGGCGCCGACCGGCACGATGAAGCCGACGCGCTCGCCATCGATGTCGATGCCCGACATGCCGCCGACATAGACATCCTCGGCATAGGCCGGGCTCGTATGCATGCCGAGTCGGCCGCGGATGATCACGCCGGCATCGGTCTCGCGCACCAGCTTCAACGCGACGCGGTCGGCCGGGTTCGGCTGCAGGCGCTGGCCGATGATCGGCGCGCCGCCGCAATAGGTGATGAACCGGCCGGTGCGGGCGATCTTGTCGCGATAGGCGAGCGCGTTGTCGGTCTGCTCCGGCGGGACGTTGCGCGCCTGGACGGTCGTCAACACGCCGAGTGCGATCAGATTGCCGTAAGCCGGGTCGTGCGTGATGTTGCCGGCGCTGACAAACATCGTCCGAGCAAAGGACCGGCCCATGCCGATCAGGTCTTCCTTGCGGCGCGGCAGGGTAAAGGCCCACGGCAGCCGTTCGCCGCCCTCGGCGGGCATCAACAGAATGTCCTGCCATTCCGGATCGCGGTGACGGTCGTACCAGGCGGAGTATTCCTCGACCATCGCGCGCGTCGCGGGATGCGTCGTCACATCGTCGACGGCGCCGCCGCCCATGACCCAGACCTTGCGGCCGTCGCGCAGTGCCTCGCGGTATTCGGCGCCGGCGCGCATTTTCCGTGTCAGCTCTTCGGGGGCGGCGCTGCCGCCGAAACGATATTGGGGCGACGCGGCGCGAGCGGTGCAGCGGGGATATTACTGACGTCGATCTGCGGCATCGGAATGTCGATCGCGCGCAGCACGGCGTTGGCCAGTTCGTTATAGCTCGGGAAGCGTTGCCGCAGCCGGCCGCGCCACGCCGGGACGCCGCCGCTGGCGTGCAATTCGAAGGCCGACTCGCGGCCGTCGAGCCCCGACGAAACGTGGTCCCACGCCATCTGCAACAGCGCCGAGCGCTGCGTGGCGGTGTACCCGCCGCCGCCGAACGATTCCTCCAGCCCCGCCTGCAATTCCGGGATCGCGAGATCGCTGTCGGCCGGCGCGACGACCAATGACGAGCCCGGGATGATGCGGAGGAGCTCAGCCATGCGCTGCCGCGCCTTGAAGATCGCGAGACCGCCGGGCAGCAGGTGCAGATGGTTGGCGGTGCAATTGCCGACCACGGTGTAACTCGGGTCGCGCTCGGCGGCCGTGAGGCAGCTGCGCGCGGTCTGCACATCGGCGATCAGATCGACCAGGTATTCGACGGTCTGGTCGTGTTCCTTGAGGCCGATCGCGTCGGTCAAGGCGAGCGCCAGCCCGAGGGTGAATTCAGCCTTGGCCAGCCAGCCATAAAGGTGGTGCCACAATAGCCAGGTGGCGATCGGCTCGGGCGACGGCTCGACCAGGAACACCCGTTCCCAGGGGATGAACACGTTGTCGAGCCACATCTGGCCGTCGAGCTCGTCGAACCGGCTGGAGAGCGGCGCGACGAACCGGCTGACATGGCGCGCCGCGATCTTGCGGCACACCGTGGTGACGCCGGGATCTCCGACCGGCACGATAAAGCTGGCGTTGTGCTCGCCGATTTTGACGCCGTTCAGCGCGCCGACATAGACGTCCTCGGCATATGCCGGGCTCGTATGCATTCCGATGCGGCCATTGACGACGATACCGGCATCGGTCTCGCGGACCAGCTTCAGCGCGGCGCGCTCGGCCGGGTTCTCGCGCAGGCGGAAGCCGATCGGCGCGGCGCCGCCGCAGAATGTCAGGAACCGGCCGGTCTTGGCGATCATCTCGCGGTAGGCCGCCGCATCGGCGATCTGCTTCGCCGAGACATTGCGCTCCTGCACTGCGGTCAGGACGCCCATCGCGATCAGATGGCCATAGGCCGGGGTGTGCGTGATGTTGCCGGCGGACAGAAAAATCGTCTTCGCGAAGGACCGGCCCATGCCGATCAGATCGTCGGAGGTTTTCGGCAGGACGTAGGCCCAGGCGGCGCGCTCGCGGTCCGGGGTCGCGGGCGCGAACAGGATGTCCTGCCAGGCTGGATCGAGATGCCGGTCGTACCAGGCGACGTATTCCTCGACCATCGCGCCGGTCGCCGGATGCGTCGTGACGTCCTCGACGCGGCCTTCGCCAAGCACCCAGACCTTGCGTCCGTCGCGCAGGGCCTCACGGTATTCAGCGCCAGTCCGCATCCCGCCCCCTGCCCTGGTCATGTCCCGGACCGCCAAAGATCGCGGAACTGGACCGCCACAATCTGGGAGTAGGAAACGTCCTCGTCGAGAATGCTCATATGGCGGGCAAAATCGTTGATCGCGGCGACAGAATGTTCGCTGATCGCGGCGTCGTAGAACGGCAGGTCCCGCTCGACGATGCCGGCGATCAGCCCGGTCTCGCGCGGTGGGAAGCGCTTCGCGCCGGCCTCGGTCGCGCGAGACACATCGGCCTTCAGCACATTCTGTGCCGCGACCAGCGCGCGGAGTGCGGCGGCGGCGGTTTCCGGCGAGCGCTCGATCAGCCGGTCGGTCGTCGCCAGCACCGGCATCGTATAGTCGAAGCAGCCCGGCGGGCCGTCGCCGCGCCGCACGTCGAGGACGATCGTGCCGACGCCGCGCGTCACCGCGATCTCGGTCCCCATTCCGTTCGCCCAGAACCCGTCGATCGCGCCGTTCTCCAGCGCCTGTGCCGCGGTCAGCCCGAAATTGACGCTCTCCCCCGTGGCACCCGGAACAGGGCCGATATGAATGTCGTTGCGCCGGGGTTCGAGCCCGGCCGCGGTCAACAACCCGCGCAGTCCCATCTCGACCCAGGGCGCCGCGCCGATCCGCCGGCCTTTCAATGCCGCGAGATCGCCACGGGCGATGCCGAGTTCGGCGCGCATGACGAGGAACCAGTACATTCCCTGCGACAATGCCCCGAGCAATTTGACGCCGCGCCATTCGGTGAAGGCGGCGAGCGCGCCATGCGCCGCGCCGCCGACGAAATCGATGGCGCCGTCGCGCAATGCCTCATAGGCACGATCGACCGGGAAGATCAGCTCGGCCGACACGTCGAGCCCCTCGCGCTCGAAGAATCCCAGCTCGGCCGCGGCCAGGGCCGGGAAATACGAGTTCGAGATCAGATCCGGTATCGCGAGCTTCATCCCTTGCCCCGCCACCTGTCATTGCGAGGAGCGCAGCGACGAAGCATCTCGTTGGGCCAGAGCACGATCGGCACGAGATTGCTTCGCTACGCTCGCAATGACAGCAACTGGTAACCTTCCTAGGCTCTCACCCGCAGCCTATAGTTCCTGCATCCGGAAGGGAACCGGAGGGTTCGGGGAATGCCTGGATGAGCCCGTTCGCGCTGGAGGAGCCGGCCTCCCTTGCCGAGGCGCTGGCATTGCTCGACCCGGACGATCCGGCGGTGCGGGCGATCGCCGGCGGCACCGCGCTGATGCTGATGATGAAATCGGGCCTCTACCGGCCGCAGCTTCTCGTCAGTCTGCGGCGGCTCGGCCCGGCCTTGACCGGCATTCAGGCCGCGGCCGATGGCGGCCTCGAAATCGGCGCGATGGTGCGCCTCGCCGAAATCGAGCGCTCGGCGGCGATCCGCGCTGCCGCGCCGGTCATCGCCGAGACGCTGCTGACGCATTCCAATGTCCGGGTGCGCAATGTCGCGACGATCGGCGGCAATCTCGCGCATGCTGATCCGCATATGGATCTGCCGCCGGTATTGATCGCGCTCGGCGCGACGGTGCGGGTCGCCGGCCCCGCCGGCGAGCGTGTCGTCGCAGTCGAGGATCTGTTCACCGGCTATCTCGAAACCGTGCTCGCCAACAACGAGCTGATCACGGGAGTGTCGATACCGCCGCAGACCGGCCGACGCGGCGTCTACATCAAATGCACCGCCCGCACCGCCGATGACTGGCCGGCGCTCGGCCTCGCTGTGTCGGTGCGGGTCGAGGACGGGATCGTGCGCGATGCCCGCATCGCGATCGGCGCCGCCACCGAGACGGCGCGGCGCTTACCCGCGGCCGAGGCAGCACTCGCCGGCCGTGCAATCGACGATGCGCTGCTGGGCGAGGCCGGCCGCGCCGCGGCCGCCGAGGCGCCGGTCGTCGCCGACCACCACGGCTCGGCCTCCTACAAGCGGGTGCTGATCGAAGTGCATTTGCAACGGGTGTTGGGGCGAGCATTGGATGGAGCGCCGCGATGAGCGAAGCGCCGCGCATCCCATCCGGCCAGATCGGCCGCTCGATCCCGCGCGTCGAGGCCCGCGCCAAGGTCACCGGCACCGCCGAATACATCCACAATCTGCGCCTGCCTGGCATGCTGTGGGCCAAGATCTGCCGCAGCACGGTGCCGCACGGCCGGATCCGCCACATCGACACCAGCGCCGCGGCGGCGATCGGCGGCGTCTATCGCATCGTCACCGCCGCCGATATCCGCAATGTCATCGCCGAGCCCTATTACGGACCCGCCTTTCACGACCAGCCGATCCTCGCGGAAGGGAAGGTGCGCCATGTCGGCGAGCCGGTCGCGGCGGTGCTCGCCGCCGACCCGCGCATCGCCGAACAGGCGGCGCAGGCGATCACGGTCGAATACGAGCCATTGCCGGCGGTCTATGACGAGGTCGAGGCGCTCACCTCGCCGGTCTTCGTGCACGATCAGCTGAAGCCGGCCGGCACCTTTGCCGATCTGAAGCATCTTGTGGGCCGGCGCGACACCAACATCGCGCTCGACTTTCACCTCAGGCGCGGCGATGTCGAAGGCGCCTTCGCCGCCGCCGACCGGGTCTTCGAGCATACCTTCCGGACGCAGCAGACCATGCACACGCCGTTGGAGCCGCACGTCGCGGTGGCGGATGTGCGGGACGGGTCGGCGACGATCCACAGCTCGACCCAGAACCCGTCCTTCGTGCGTATCGAGATCGCCCGACTCCTGGGCTTGCCGGAGAACCGGGTGCGGGTCAGAACCGCGTTTCTCGGCGGCGGGTTCGGCGCCAAGGTTTATGTCAAGGTCGAAGCGCTCGCGGTGGCGCTGTCGATGCTCGCCGGCCGGCCAGTCAAGATCGCGCTGACGATGGAGGAGCAATTCTTCACGATCAGCCGCCACGCCAGCACGTTCCGCATCAAGAGCGCGGTCGACACGGACGGCCGGATCACGGCGCGGCACTGCGAAGTCTTCTACAATGGCGGCGCCTACGCCGATATCGGGCCGCGCGTCGCGCAGAAATCGGGCTTCACCGCCGCCGGCCCCTACGACATCGACAATGTCGCGATCGATTCTTTCGAGATCTACACCAATCGGCCGCCGGCCGGCGCGTTCCGCGGCTTTGGCATGCCGCAGCTGGTGTGGGCCTATGAGTGCCACGCCGATCTGATCGCGCGCGAGATCAGCGTCGACCCGCTCGAATTCCGCCGCAAGAATTTGCTGCGCGACGGCAGGCCGCACGCGACCGGCACGAACATGCGCGACGCGGCAACCGCGGCGGTGCTCGACCGATTGGCGGCGCGGATCGGCTGGGGCCAGCCCTTCAACAGAGGAAACGGCACATTGCGGCGCGGCCGCGGCCTCGCGTTCGGGCTCAAGGCGGCGATCTCGCCGACCACGTCGGTCGCGAATGTCGCGATCGCCGCCGACGGCAGCTGCACGGTCTATTGCGGCACCGTCGATATGGGCCAGGGTTCGACCACCGCGATGGCGCAGATCGCCGCCGAGACACTGGGGCTCGAAGCCGAGGCGGTACGGGTCGTCGCCCCCGATACCGACGTCACGCCCTACGACATGGGGACCCTGGGCTCGCGCTCGACGTTTCATATGGGCCATGCGGTGCGGCTCGCCGCCGAGGACGCGAAGGCGAAGCTCGCCGCGCTCGCCGCCGAGACCGGCGTGCCCTCCGGCACCAATCTGCCGATCGCCGAATTGTTTCGCCGCAAATACGGCATGCAGGCCGGCACGGTCGTGGGTTCGGGCAGTTACATGCCGAGCTATGTCTCGCCCGATCACGCCACCGGCCAGACCCCGAACGCGACGCCGTTCTGGATGGTCGGCGGCAGCGCGGCCGAGATCGAGATCGATACCGAGACCGGTCAGATCCGCGTGCTGCGGCTTGTCACGGTCGCCGACGCCGGAACGCCGGTGAACCCGAAGATCGTCGAGACGCAGCTGACCGGCGCGGCGATCCAGCATCTCGGCATGACCTTGTTCGAGAACATGGAATTCACCGACGGGCAGCTGCGCAATCCGAATTTCGCCGAATACAAGATCCCCGGCATCCGCGACCTGCCGGCGCAGCTTTCGGGCGAGATCGTCGATGCGGTGCAGCAGAGCGGCCCCTATGGCGCGAAGGGGGTCGGTGAGACCGGCACCTTCGCGGTCGCGCCGGCCATCGCCAACGCAATCCACGACGCCGTCGGGGTGCGCCTGATGGAACTGCCGATCACGCCCGAGGCGGTCTATCGCGCGCTGCGGGTTGCCGCCGGCGACCCGCTGCAGGAGGAATGAATGTGAGCGGCGCATCGCGCACGATCCATTTCACCTTGAACGGCAGCGCCGTCGAGACGACCGTGCCGCCGCATCTGAGCCTGATCGAATTGTTGCGCGAGCAGTTCGATTTGTTCGGCGCACGCGAAAGCTGTGGGCAAGGGCTGTGCGGTTGCTGCACGGTGCTGGTCGACGGCAGCGCGGTGTCGAGTTGTCTCTATCTGGCGGCGTTCGCCGATGGGGCGGCGATTGTCACCGTCGAGCACCTTGCGGCGGACGGCAAGCTCGACCCGGTGCAGGAGGCGTTCATCGAGGCCGGCGCGTTCCAATGCGGCTTCTGCACCCCGGGTTTCGTATTGATGACGAAACAGCTGCTCGACGAGCATTCCGATCCGACCGACGACCAGATCGGTCACTACCTCTCGGGGAATCTGTGCCGCTGTGGCACCTATCCCGAGATCATCGCCGCCGTAAAGCTCGCCGCCCGCAAACGACGCGGCGGATAACGAATTTCACCAATGGGACAGTGAGGCATTGAGATGATCGTCGTCCCGGCGAAAGCCGGGACCCACTTCTCCGAGGCACGAGAGGTCGAAGGATGGCTCCCGGCTTTCGCCGGGATGATGAATAAAGGAAGCGGCCCGGAGCATTTGGCTTCGGCCGCTTTTTCTCACCGCCTCACTGCCTCACTGGTGAAATGAACCTACTTGCTGCGGCGGTACCAGTGGCCTGGGAGACCCGGGACCTTGACGCGCAGCGAATAGACCGAGGTGTGGGCGGTCAAGAACAGCGTCTTCATGTCGGGCCCGCCGAAGCACAGATTGGCCGGCACTTCCGGCGTCTTGATCACGCCGAGCCTCTCGCCATTCGGCGCGAACACCCAGGTGCCGCCCGGCCCGGTGCAATAGACCCGGCCCTCGGTATCGACCTTCATGCCGTCCGGCACGCCGACCTTCTCGTCCGATGACATGTCGGCGAAGATCCGGCGTCGCACCATGTTGCCGGCGCTGTCGAGCTCGATGGCGTGGATGTACATCGCCTGGCGCGTGTTGGCGACGTACAGCACCCGCTCGTCGGGCGAGAAGGCGAGCCCGTTCGGATATTCGAAATCGGCGACGTGGCTGACCGAACCGTCCGGCTTGACGCGATAGATCGCGGACGGGTCGAGCTCGCGCTCGCCGAGCGGGATCCGCAGACCCGGGTTGGTGAAATAGATGCTGCCGTCGGATTTGCAGACGAGGTCGTTCGGTCGGCTGAGACGCTTGCCCTCGAACCGGTCCACCAGCACCTCGGAGGAGGCGAACTTGCCGTCCGCCGGCCAACGCGTCAGGCGGCGGTTGCCGCCCTCGCAAAGGACGAGGCGTCCGTCCCGGTCGAAGGTCGTGCCGTTGCCCTCGCCGGTGTTCTCGCGCAACGTTTCCGCCGGCCCGCCCGGCCGAATGCGGTAGAACTTGCTGGCCCGTACATCGACGAAATAATAGAAGCCGTCGGGGTGCCACAGCGGCCCCTCGGTGAAGACAAAGCCGGTCGCGAGACGCTCGGCATCGGCCTGGTCGACGATCTGCGAGAGCCCGTTCATCGCGTTTCCTCCTCTGGTGATTTGCCGCTTTGGCATATCCTAGCGGAGCAACCCTGACAGACGCCACCGCGCAACGCCCAAGGAGGCGATGATGGCCTCGGACCCCAACTGCATCTTCTGCAAGATCGTCGCCGGCACGATCCCGTGCTTCAAGCTGTTCGAGGATGGCGCGACGCTCGCCTTCATGGACATCAACCCGGTCCATGACGGGCATTGCCTGGTGATCCCGAAAGCGCACGCGCCAAATGTGTTCGAGATTGCGCCGGAGGATTTCGCGGCCGCCGCGCGCACCGCGGCCAAGGTGGCCAAGGCGGTCAACGCCGCGGTGCAGCCCGACGGCATCAATCTGATGCAGGCGAACGGCGAGGGCGCCGGACAATCGGTCTGGCATTTCCACCTGCACATCATTCCGCGCCGGAGCGATGACGGGCTGCTGTTCAACTGGGACCCGAAACCCGGCGACCATGCCAGGATCGACGAGACCGCGGAGCGGATCCGCAGTCTTCTACAGCCTGGTTAAGCCTCTGCCGGCGCGGCGTCGTCGATCACCAGCTGTACCGCGTCGCCGCCGCGATAATCGTCGCGGCGCAGATGCCCGGCGACATGGATCGCGCGGCCGCGCGAGGCGGCGAGAAACGAGCCGAGCGGTGTCTCGGCGGCGCGGAAGGCGATCGCCTTGAGCCGCGCCGGCCCGATCGGATCGGCCAACGTGCAGCGTATATGACCGGTCCCGACCGGCTCGACAAAGGCGACCTGCACCGCGGGGAACGCGAAGCGCGGCTCGGGATTGGCGGCGCCGAACGGCGCCAATGCCGCGATGTGCCCGATCACGCCGCCCTGCGCGCCAGCCGCCGACAGCGCGCCGTCGATCGACAGCTCGGGGACCAGCCGCTCGCTTTCGAAGCCGTCGCCGAGCCGCTCGACGAGAAACTCGCGCAGCCGGTCGAGCTTGTCCTCGGCAACCGTGAAGCCGGCCGCCATCGCGTGACCGCCGCCATTGATCAGGAGCCCGGCCTGGCGCGCGGCGATGACCGCCGGCCCGAGCGCCAGCCCCGGCACCGAGCGGCCCGACCCCCTGCCGATGCCGTCGCCGAGCGCGACGACGCAGGCCGGCCGTTCGTAGCGTTCCTTGAGCCGCGCCGCGACGATGCCGATAACCCCGGGATGCCAGCCCTCGGCCGCGGCGAACACCAATGCCGGCGCTTGCGGGGTGCTCTCGACCAGCGTGATCGCCGCCTGCAAGGTGCGCGCCTCGATCTCGCGGCGCTCGCGGTTGTAGCCGTCGAGGCGCTGCGCCAATTCCGCGGCCAGCGTTGGGTCGTCGGTCGACAGCAGGCGCGCGCCGAGATCGGCGGCGCCGATCCTGCCGCCGGCATTGACCCGCGGCCCCAGCACGAAGCCGAGCTGATAGGCGTCGATCGGGCCGTTCTTGGCGGCGACCGCGGCGAGCGCCTTGAGCCCGGGATTAGCGGCATGCCGTGCCACCCTGAGGCCCTGCGCGACAAGCGCGCGGTTGATGCCCGACAACGGCACGACATCGCACACCGTGCCGAGCGCGACGAGATCGAGCCATTGCAACAGATCGGGCTCGGCTCGGTTGCGATACCAGCCGGCCTCGCGCAAGGCGCGGTTCAGCGCGACGGCCAGCAGGAACGCCACTCCGACCGCGGCGAGAACGCCGTGCGGGCTATCCTCGTCGAGGCGGTTGGGATTGATCAGCGCCAATGCCCGCGGCAACAGCGGCTCGGTCACATGATGATCGACGACGATGATTTCGAGCCCGGCCTCCGCCGCGGCGGCGAGCGGCTCGTGCGCGGTGGCGCCGCAATCGACCGTGACGACGACCGCCGCGCCCTCCGATTTGAGGCGCAGCAGGGCCGGAGTGTTCGGGCCGTAGCCTTCGCGCATCCGGTCGGGGACATAGACCGAAGCTTGCGCGCCGACCGCCGCGAAGAAGCGCAGCAGCAAGGCCGCCGCGGTCGCGCCGTCGACATCGTAATCGCCGAACACGACGATCGGCTCGCCAGCGCGCACCGCGCGCTGCAGCCGCGCCACGGCCCGATCCATATCGCGCAGATGCAAGGGATCGGGCAGCTGGTCGCGCAATCGCGGTGCCAGAAAGCCGGGCGCCTCGTCGATCCCGATGCCACGCTGCGCCAGCAGCCGCCCGACGATCTCCGGAAGGCCGTGACGCTCGGCGATAGCCGCCGCGACACCCGGATCGGCCTCGCGAATCCGCCAGCGGCGTCCGCATACCGACCGCTCGACCCCCAGAAACGGAGCTGCCGGGGCCCCCAATGCCATGCCGTCCATCCGCCATCGTCACCCCCGCGCAAGGGAGCGTCGAGGGACCGCCGGTTCAGCTTTGCTGGCTGTTGGTTTGCCGATCGCGAGGAGCCTCTGCGCCGATCGAAACTGCGGAATCGGCCCCTCACCCCGGCTCTCTGCCCGCAGGCGGGGAGAGGGGGAGCGGCTGCGTCTTTAGCGACTAGCACGTCGAAGTTTTTGGCTGACCCTCTCTGCTGCGTTCCCTCTCCCCGTCTGCGGGGCCTTGCGCGTAATTGCCAAAGTTCATGGCCCATTTCGGAGTAGGAGCCGATTCCGCTCGTAAATATGCGGCCGCATCTGGCGGAAATTCACGAACGCTTTCGGTCTGCGTCAGACGGATCAGCGGATAATCGCCGTTAAGCTGCTGTCGAGTATCCTCCGGCCACGATCGCGCGGCGTGCGGTCAGTGAAGAACAGTTGATCGGCAGTGCATCGCTCAGTCCGTGGGGATCATCCACGATGCCGATGAGTGTCGCGACGAGACTCTCGTCCAGTTGCACGGCCGACACGTCGTCCGGGTCCGGTGCTCGCTCGACGAAGTGCTGACGTGGTTCGCGTAAACCGGGTCTTGCACGCGCGGCTATGGAATGACGATCTGCTCCAATTCGTCGAACGCCGTCTCCAGAGATGGGCGCACCTTATGAAAATCGCGGTGCTTTAGGCGGCGCGTTCCCGCGCCAGTTTTTTGCGACCGAGGGTGTGCAGTCATCGACTGGAGACGCAAGGTATGCAACTCACCAAATGCTTTCATACTGTTGGGAAGTAACGTTACAAGTGTAGGATGTTTTAGTGCACTTCCGTAATTTGGGTAATTTTTTCCTGGGCAATGTCTTCTGAAAATATTTTCAGTTATCTTGTCCACAAAGGAGTCAAAACGTGTCATGAATGCATCAATGTCAGTTTCTCGACTTTGCTTGAGGAAGATAGCCATTTGTTCAGCTTGTCGATGCTCCGTGGCAAACAGTCTTATCCAATCATATGTCGTTTCTGGCCGCTTTAGAACATAGGAAAGAATTGGGTTTATCAAGCTCGGTGGTTTACCAACGGATCGAATCAACTTAGCCGTTCTCAGAATAACTTTTGCGGGTTCAAACACGCTTCCGTATGGCTTGTCCAATCCTATTGATGCCTCGACTAATTTCGCCGCCGCACAACGCGCGATTTCGCTTTCGGATATTCGCATCGATTTATTCAAAAACTGGCGATAACTCGGTCCCCCGAATGGGTCTACGCTTAATTCCCGCAAGATGCTTTTCCTGACCCACCAGTCGGTTTCCTCATCCCTCAACCTCTCTAGTTCGACAAACGTAATTTCTCTGGTCTGTATTACCCACGCGATCAGAGCCTCTTTATATGTGGGCTGAAGACGAAGGAGACCCCGTTTGGGTCGTAAGAGCCGAGCCGCCGCAAATCTTCCCACTTCTGATGCATCTGCGGCTGACATCCGACCGAGGCAAGCCCGTAGAATATCACCGCTAACAGAATGGTAGAGTTCGGGCTCGTTCAGATAACCCATAATCTTCCGTGCCAAACCGGCCGGGATACGCTTGTATCCCGAAAAGTATGTGGCAATCGTGCTGCTATATTCGGGATGTCGCCGAAGAACTTGAAGGAGTCTATCGCTCAAGCGGTAGTTTGGCGTAGCATTCCCAACTAAAAGTCTGAAGCGCGTCGATAGCTGCGGCCTAACAAGACCTTGTCGGGTAATTTCAAGAACCCGTGATGCTATTTGTTTCTGATCTCCAAATGGGCCGAGAGACGGTTCTGGTGGTCGACTAACCGATTTGACTTCATCATCTACGTTGCCGATTTTTCGTATATTTATCTTAGACGTTTGTGGAAATAGACCAATCTCCTTTGATGACAGGTCCAGTGCAATCAGTTTTCGGCGAAGCTCATCTTCCGATTTAGCGAATA
>Ga0210400_10001346_pt1 | contig 24495 bp, 26 predicted proteins | sample IncBWH26MmetaG_FD_155456 | JGI IMG/M metagenome (GOLD analysis project Ga0210400, IMG submission 155456) | Forest soil microbial communities from Barre Woods Harvard Forest LTER site, Petersham, Massachusetts, United States - Inc-BW-H-26-M | ecosystem: Environmental > Terrestrial > Soil >...
TCCCGTCGGCGGCAGCCTGCTCGGGCGCGCCGCCGATGTCGATCGTGCCGAGAATCGATCCATCTTTGTCGTCAAGGACAGTAATATTTGGCTCCGAGTGGCTAAGAACGTAGAAGTGGTGATTGTAGGCGTCGTTCAGATAGCCGTCTGGGTTACCCTGCACGTCGATCTTCTTCAGAATCGCAAAGGTCTTTGAATCGAACATGGTCACCGGCTTTGAAGTTGCGAAGCCGTGACCCGTCGAAGTATCGACCGCGCCCCCGTGCGCGCTTACCCCTGGAAGGTCCCCGACCTGGGCCAGCGTGTCGAGGTTGTAGACGCCAATGTGGCCGGTCGCGCCGGATCGAGCAACATATAGATTGCGGCCGTCTGGGTCGGCGGTAACGTAGTCGAATCCGCCTTCCCCTCCGACCAACTGAATCTTGAGGACCTTATATGGCCCGCTGTCTTGTGCATGGGCCAGTCCCGTGAAGGATAGCAGGCAGGCAAGTGCCGAAGCAGCAAAGAGCTTGTGAGACATATGCAGTATCTCCAGTTGGAAATTTCGCGAGCCGTCCGTCTTCTCACACCGTTTGAGACGGCGGGCGCTTATTCTTTGCCAATGAGCATACAGGATGTAGGCTCTTGCCATACGATTCCACGTGCGCCACGACCCAGTCAATTAGCATGGGGTTTTTCACTACGTACCCACAGACGCCGAGCGCTCCCGGTCTTCCACGGGCAGAATCCTCGCATCTTGTCGCGGGTTTGCGGCAGCCGGGAACGGCGTGATATTTTCGCGCAGTATGACAGTTTCAGTGGAAATGCAGCCCACGGGAGATGCTGGTCTGCAGGCCGAGGTTCGAGCGATCATCGAACACGTGCTTGCCGATCGACTCGGAGATTGGCGGGTTTCGATCGTCGGATCGCAGGCGAACGACCGGTGGGAGATGATGATTGCGGGCCCCTGCGGCTTCGAGCGGTCGTATACGCTGGAGGGGTCCGCTGGCGAGCATCGGCCAGAAGTGATTCAGGTGATTCTGACGAAGATGGTGCCGGGAAGAAGACCTTGACAGAACAGGACTGCAATTTCGCGTAACGATACGAGGCTCGTCAGAGACCTTCAATAGGCTGTCGGTAGACATCCAGGCCGTGTACAGGAAGTTCTTCGGCTGGCCTACCCGATTTCCGATCCAAGCTGAATACCAGAGAACTCCTACCCCGTACTCCCCCCCCGACTTTCCATCTCTAGAAATCCGTCTGGAGCAATCTGATGAAACTCCGTCGCAATGAATACTGCCCAATCCACCGATCAGTCCTCTGCTGTGGCCGTGAACAAGTTCGGAAGGAACGTACCGTACAGCTTGGCATGCGGCGGGTTGAGGATCCGCATCACCCACGGGGATATCGGGAACTCAGATCACCAGCAGAAATGCGAAAACTGTTGAACCGAAAGACTGTCGAGCAAGACAGGAAATGCGCAATCTGCCACGAAGAATTCACGGATTATGGCGACGTAGTTCCAGACCACAAGGATCCCAAGGGTATGGGAGGGGCATGGAGAGACGACCATCCAGATAATGTCCAAGCAGCGCATTGGTGGTGCAACGGGGAAAAAGGATCGACTAGGGTTGGTGACTGATGGCCCATCCTTTCCGTAATTCACCAATGTATTGTTACCGCGCGCCCCCGGGCAGTGCGCGAGAAGTATGCCTTCCTTGCGCTGGATGGAGCGGATAACGAGCCCGACAACGCGCGGGAGTTGGTCAACACGCCAGAGTTCGCCCAAGCACAGCGGCAAAGAGAGAAGGTGGAAGCCTTGTTCGCGGAACTAAAGAATCAGATCGGATTGCGGCGCTTGCGTCTGCGGAGCTCAGGTTCGTGCGCGAGCAGTTCTTCCTAGCAGCGGTAGCTCAGAACATCAAACGACTGGTGCGCTTCCTCCCGTCAGCCGACAATACTGGGTCCGTCGGCCACCACTTACTCGAACGTCGAACCAGAAAACCGGGGACGCATGCTCGCAGATGAAAAGGCGTTCCGTTGAGGGACTTTTTCAACACCCACGCCGGTTTAGAACAACAATCGCGCTCCGGCCCGCGAGGTCTCACATCCCTATGGCATGCTATGCCTCCGTACTTTCAATAGTTGTTGAGCACTGTGTTATTTCCCAAGGGGTTGTCCATCGTCTTCACGCGACGGATTTATACATGTACCCTTCGCCTTTGACTGTGACCAGTCGCTTTCGGAACTTCCATCCCATTTTCTTTCTTAGCGCAGAGATATGGTACCGAGCAAACCATTCGTTTGGGCCGCCGGGACGAGGGGACATCTGCACCGGCGATACTGGTCTCCCAGCATTTTCCAAAAGCAATTTAAAGATTGAGGTTTCTATTCGAGATAGCGTGAGTCTTCTGTCGGAAACGATCAATAAGGATGCCCTCTTCTTCAGCACTGTATCGCCGACGATAATCAAATCGTCTTGAGGCTTCCATCTCTCTGACACTTCTTTCGCCGTCTCGTAGAACTCATACAGCGAATCGAGACGCTTTCCAGCAGTCAACAGAGGATGGCCTTCCCGCAAGATCTTGAATCGATTCATCAGACTGCCGACCTCGGGAACGAGGTACATCCCAGCGAACCCATTCAAGCTCTTGTTGGTCATGCAGATCAGAGAAACCATGCTCTGCTCTTCGCGATTCCTGATCAGTAACCATCTTGGTCCATCCAACGTCGGCTTGAGGGGGCGGCACATATGGACCGCGACCCGAACATGATTGTCCAATTCCACAGCTTTTCGACAACTTTGGTGCGGCAGACGAATGATCCTCAACCGGGACGGGAACAGTTCGCTCAGATTGCTTAATAACTGCGTTCGTAGACTTTGTCCCTTTTTGTATCCCTCCATAGCTTTGAAGGCAAGGGCGGGAGGTTCATATCCCATCAACTCATAGGCCCGCTTCATCGATCCGAAACGACGAACGAACGCGCGATGATCGAAAACACCATGCTTCTTCAAGAGCTTTTGACTGAGCTGTCCTTTTCGCTTCAGCACTTTTCGCATTTCGCCGAGATAATAGCTGTCTGGCTTCCTGATCTTATGGTTCCGCATGTGCATCAACTTTTGAACAAGAGCAAACGTCTTGTCATCGATAAGGGGAATAAAGGCACCAGGTGTCTTGGTCCACTCGTCGCGAGGTCTCTTCCTTGTGTACTTGCCAAACGGTTTCGAGGTCCGCCCCCACACGTTGCAACCTATGTATTTCTCGTTCTTCAGAGTGTTCCAGACAGTGTACTTATTCCATGGTTTGCCTCCTATGTACTTAATTTTCTGCCGGTTGAGTTCTTTTGCGATTTGGCTGGGCGATTGTCTCTTGTCTGCGGCAAGAGCAAATATCGTGCGGATGCATTCGACTTCATGTCGTGGTCCCGGCACCAGGATCACGTGATCCGATCTGATATTCTTGTGTTCGTGGAGCTGAAGAATCCCCTTACGACGGCCGTCCGAGGAAATCATCATTCGTCGTAATCCGTAACCAGCCGTAGAACCTCCCCAGAAACCGTTCACCACTGCCTGCCTTTGTCCGGCGTAGACTTTCACTGCCAATTCACGGCTAAACTCCGCCGCCATCGTTCGTTTGAAGGCTTTCAGTATGTTGTTTGGCATGCGCCCGTCATTCTCAAATTGTTCGGCGCAGTAATGAACAGGGACACCCGCGCTTCGGCACAAGAACTCGTAGTGGGCAGACTCATCCACGTCCTGGAACCTGCCCCAACGGCTAACGTCATACACGATGATGGCACGGTATGGGGCGTGGCCTCCAACCACGTCTTGAATCAGTTGACGGAGACCAGGACGGTGCTTTATTTCAACACCACTCCTTCCAGGATCCGAGTACGTAGCAACTACTTCAAATCCATGCTTCGCCGCGTAGCGCCTTATCGCTTCGATCTGGAAAGGAATCGAGTTTGGTTGATCGTCGGTTGACATTCTTACGTACTCAGCCGCCGGAATCAGAGCTTGTGCGGGCATGTCGTTTCCACCTTCCTATCCCCGAGTTCCTCGGTAGGAGCCCCCCTAAGTGCGCCACGGGGCGCAGACGAATCTAAGCTCAACCCTATGTTTTCCGTTTCGCTTTCGACAAATCCTTTTTCCAGTCATAGCCGATCAGTGCATACGCGCGGTCGAGCCGCCCGAACCGCCACCTCAATTTGTACGAAGAAATCAATCTGGGCACGGCATCGATGATTGGCTTACTGAGTCGGCCATGTGAGGCTAACAACGAACGCAGATGCTGCAACATTTCCTCATCCGCCGTTCGCCCACTCTTCCTCCAGTCGTAGCCGATTAGTTCGCAAGCACGACGCAAGCCTCCGAATCGGTACCAAAAAGTACGGGAGCTGGGCATCCCGTTGCTCTCGTCGATGATCTTGTTGTTGAGCTTACCCCTTGCGGCCAATAAAGAACGCAGCCCTTCTAGGAGTTGCTCGTTGGTTTTGCGGACGGTTCGGCCAGCACGAATCTCCTGAGCTAGGGCAAAAGTCGTGGCATCCACAATTTCTTCATGTGCCCGCGGACAAAATACCCAATCCGAGGTTGGGACCGCTACCGGAGCGGACCCGAGTCTCATCGTGGTGCGATTAAACACATTGCAGCCGACATACTTCGGATGCGAGATCAGGCTCGCGACGACCGAGTGAGTCCACCGCTTGTTCTGTATGCTAGGCACTCCTCGCTGATTGAGGTCGCGGGCTATGGCCTTGAAGCTCATTCTGTCCACCGTGAATTTCCGAAAAATCTCTCGCACTTCCTCAAGCTCGCAAGCAGGCCCCGCAACCAGAATCACGCGATCTGTTGCTATGCTCTTTCTCTCGCCGCGCGCCAAGACTTGTTTTGGTGCCCGGTTCTCAGAAACCAACAAACGCCGGAATCCGTATCCGGGAATGCCGCCTTGTTTAAAGCCAAGTTCCGCCAAACGTTTCTGACCGGCAATTACCTTAACGCCGAGTTCTCGACTGTACTCTCCCGCCATGGCCCTCTTAAGGGCCTTCATTATCGAACTGGGCAAGCTTCCGTCATTGGCGAACGTCTCCGCGCAATAGTGAACCGGGGTGCCGGCCGCTTTGCACACAAATTCATAGTGAGCAGCCTCGTCCGTGTCTTGGAATCTGCCCCACCGGCTCACGTCATATACCAGAATGGCTTTGTAATCAATCCTGCCCTCTGTGACATCTCTCAGCAGTTCCCGAAGACCGGGTCGTCCTTTGAGCCATAGGCCGCTTTTCGCAGAGTCTCGGTACGTGCGCGTGATTGTAAAGCCGTGAGATTGGGCGTATTGCGCATTGCAGTACGCTTGATTTTCGGTGGAATATTGCTGGTGTTCCGTGGACATGCGCAAATACTGCGCAGCAGGGATAGGCAGACTGACGGTCATAGAAGAAATCCTCCTATGAAGGTTCTTCGACCGTAAGTGTGGGCGACTTTAGCGGCTTTGTTTCTTTTTTTTCTTGGCGGTCAACTCTGCGCAGAGCCAGGCGCGGACTCTCTCCAACTGGTCCTGCCGTCTGTAATAGTCGGCGCGATTGGCACTGCTGGGCGCTGCTTTTTGGTAGTAAAGGCGATCCAAGAGCGCAATTTCAGTCAATTCCGCCTCGTAGCGGATGTAAATCTCGGTTTCGGTGTCCATTGTGCGACCTTATTTCACTTGCCGGGTTGAAGTCGGTGATAGATGTCACAAACATCGCCTAATCGTCTGTGGAAAGACCCAGAATGGGACAAAGTGTGCGCCCGAGATTTCCACAGGCTGATAATGTGCATCCGTCACAGACAGCCGTTCTAGGAACATGCGACTCTGGGCGCGTATCCCTCTCACAAGAGGCCGCCCAGTCCCCTCTGCTTCACTTGGGTCGGCCTCATTTTTGTCCCCAGAACACGGCATTTGGTTGGGAGAGCGCCAAGGGAGCCACAACCGCTGCAAGATCCCCAGTACGCTCAAAACGGTTCATCTGACAATGAGAGGCTGTCCGACTTGATGGAGTGTGAAACCATCCGGCCCATTGTCGCGTGCGACCGTCAAACAATCACGTTCGAGAATTTGACTTTGAGTTCTTCTTCGGACGAATTATCGAGTGCTTCGATTGTCTGCTGAAGTATTCGCAGCACTGGCACTGCATCGAATGGGTGCCCCAGTCCAGACGACTTCGCCTCCCACGTTCGGTGCGTAAGTTACCCGCCCAGTGCACGAAAGGCAGCCCGCGCCCCAGTTGACCTGGAGGTCATACATGCCGAAGGCAATCTGACAAATCTCTTGGCCCTGAAGGAATTGCAAGCGGGACGCGCTTTGATGGTTCATAGCAGGGGCAGTCTACCGTTGCAGATCGCAAGTTCATCAAGTGCTGCAAGATCCCATTTCATTCCCTGGTCTCTGGCATGCGGTTTTGAGCGCTATGGCCCGCATTTCAACATCCTATCGGGCCCGTTATAATCACGCCGATGGCCAGCGACGCCTTTCTCTCGTGGGCGAACCGAACCGTACTTCGCGCGGGCCGCGAAGAGCCCTACCTGTCAATCCAGGACATCGTCGTTTTCGTCCGCGATCTGGAGGTGAGTAAGCGGTTCTACGTCGACCAACTGGGCTTCGAACTGATCACAGAACAGTGCCTTCCCACGGGCGTCCGCTGGATCGAAGTGGCGCCTCCCGACGGCAGTGCCAATCTTGCTCTGGTTGAACCCAAGCCCGACCGGCCCGAATACAAGCTGATTGGCGGCTACCGCTGGGTTCTTTTTATGACGGAAGACGTGCAGGCAACATACCAGGAATGGAGTCAACGCGGGGTTCGGTTCTTATTTGCGCCGGAGACGCCGGGGTGGGGCGGGACCTATACACGGTTCGAAGATCCGGACGGGAATGCGTTTGGGCTGGAAGGGTTCGACGAGGTGAGGCGAAGTCTGGAATCGCGCCGGCAGGCGCAGGCCGCGAAACTCGAATCCGAACGCCGCACCGCCCAAGAACTGGAAATAGCCCGGCAGGTGCAGGCGCGGTTGTTTCCACAGATTCAGCCAGAGTTGGAAACGGTCGAGTACGCGGGAATCTGCGTCCAGGCTCGTCACGTGGGAGGGGATTATTTTGATTTCCTGAATCTCGGGCCGCGGCGGCTGGGATTGATCATCGGCGATGTTTCCGGCAAGGGAATCGCCGCGGCTCTGCTGATGGCGAATTTGCAGGCCAGCCTGCGGAGCCAATCGGCGCTGGCCTTCGATCGACCGGAGGCATTGCTCCAGTCTGTGAACCGCCTGTTCTATGACAACACCGGCGATAGCGCCTATGCCTCGCTTTTCTATGCCGAGTACGACGAAGCGGCGCGGCGACTACGTTACGTCAATTGTGGCCATTTGTCAGGTCTCTTGGTAAGAAGCGACGGCAAAGTGGATCGGCTCGAATCCACCAGCACGCTGCTCGGATTGTTCAGAGATTGGAATTGCTCGATGCGGGAGCAGCAGCTTTCTCCCGGGGATATACTTGCGCTTTACACGGATGGCATCACCGAAGCCAGTAACGAGCAAGGAGAGGAATTTGGCGAGCGGTGCCTGGTTGAATCACTTCAGCAACATCGGGATCTGCCGTGCCAGGCTTTGTTGACCGCAATCGTGGATGGTGTTCGGCGATTCAGTGTTCAGGAACAACACGACGACATTACGGCGATTGTCGCGAGATTTAAGGTTTAGCTGAAGTGTCTTCGGGTGGATTGCCGTTTTTCCGACTCTTACTTCACCAGACCGGCAAAGTGGTCATTGGCATAAGCCGCTATCGCTATCCACCCCGTCAGTGGGCCTTAAATCCCCCGCTGCACGCATTGACCTTAAAAAGGCGAACAAACGGGCGCATTTGTGCTGTCGCCTAGCACACGTGGGCTCAGGAATGCGCTCAGAGTTGCCCTGCGATTGCAACGGCCAGCTCGTTTTTCTGTTTGGGTGTTCCCGCCCCATCCAGAAAATAACGGACTTTGCCTTTTGCGGACTGCAGTCCACGCTCCTTGTCCAAATACGCTTCGTCTCCCACGCCGCTCACCATCGTTGATCCGTCTCCAAGGTAACTCTTCAGCTTCGCAAAGAGGTCAGCCGATGCTGATGGGGAAGGATCGACGTATACCCGGAACAACAAGAGGCGCAACCCAGATCCATACTTGCAATCGGTTCCTTCGTTGGTGTTCCGGAACGGCCGTGGAGCAATACTCTCCGTCGGAGAACCGTAAGCGTATCCTAATGTCTTGCTTACCATTGCAGAGGGCAGGAGCGAGCACAAGCCGGACGGGGGTTCGGCTGCCCTTGCCAGTTTGGTGGAACATGCGACAAGCAGCAGCACGACCCCCCACGAGAGTTGATTCAAGCACCCCATGAACCCCTCCTTCCGTTCTCAGGCCGCAAAATTATACCGGACTGCGCTGCTTCGATCAGTCAGATTTCAAGATCCCGCCGTTAAAAGGATCCACGCAGAAGTTGCCAACCGATGGCGTCGAGCGAATGCGGCAGTAGCTCAGAACATCAAGCGACTGGTACGCTTCCTCAGTCAGCCGACACCGGTTCTGCCGACTACCACTTAGTCGAACGGACACAAGAAAACCGGCGATTGCACGCTCGCACATGAAAAGGCGTTCCGTTGAAGGACTTTTTCAACACCCACTCCCCATAGCACTCACTGACCAAACTGCGATCCCCAACCGGCCTTCAGAGTCGATAATGCGATAGAATCGGCGACGCCGAATTGCGGTGGCCAGATGGCACAACAATCAACACTACGCTCTATGGCTTCGACTGGCCTTCGCCGATGAGGGGACAATGGGGCTTTAAGCGCGAACAGGCCTCTCACGAAGGCGGACATTCCAGTCGACACTGAAGTCTGGGAAATAGACTCGGACTCCTGGGCTGTGCACTAAGCCAGAGGGTCAATATGCAAATCGATCTTCATGGATATCATCCGGCAGAAATAGTGTGGAGCGGTGTGCTTGCGAAAATTGTGGAGCAAGCCTGGGAGATGGGAGAACGAGAACTAATTCTGATCCACGGGCACGGCCGCAACCGAGGCATCACGCCAGGCACCACACAACACTTGACTGCAGCAACCCCGGTTTTACTAGTGTGTCCTTGAAGCCCAACCGCTCTCCCATCCGAACGTCGCTTGATTTGAACCTGCTGCCGGATTAGCAAGCGAGCGCAGAGAGGTCTTGGTGTCAATTGGTGAACATCGCCATTACGCTCAGAACCCCTCAATGGCGAAATGATCTGTTTTCGTCAGTTACTTGTGCTAACCCTACACCGTGCCTGGCGCAGCCGCCCCAGCAGGCCCCACATCTCTGTGGGGCTGGGAATTACAGTTTGAAGCAGATTTAATCGCCGGTGCCGGACAAACTCGCCGTCTGTGGGCTGTTGTTGGCGTTGTCGCTCACGGTCAGCGTACCAGTTGCTGTGCCGGTCTGCGTCGGGGAGAACGTGACGCTGATGGAGCAGCTCTTTTTGCTGTCCAACGTCGTCCCGCAGGTCGCGGCCGAAACCGCGAACGGAGCCTCAGTCGAGTAGGAGATACCCGTCAAGGGCGAGGTCAAATTGCTCTTCAGGATGAACTCGCGCGCCGTGCTCGTGTCACCAACCTTCGTTTTTGAGAATGTATACCTGCTTGGCGTCAGCGCCGCCTGGACGACGCCCGTGCCGGATAGGGTCACCCTCTGCGGACCGTTGAGGGCGTTGTCGGTAAAGGTGAGCGTCCCGGTCTGCGGGCCCAATGCCGTTGGCGTGAAAGTGACACTCACCTTGCACGACTGGCCCGCGGCCAGCGCGGCTCCGGTACAGGAATTTGCGGAGATCGCGCAGTTTCCGTTGATCGCTACATTGTTAAAGGTCAGCAGGTCCGTGCCGCTGCTTGTCAATGTCACCGTCTTGGCCGCACCGATCTCGTTGAGAGCCTGATCTCCGAAGCTCAGCGACGTTTTCGAAAGGGCAACCACTGGGGGGGCCAAATGTAAAAACCGTGCCATAGTTATATGCCCCACCGTTGCCAGTTGTCCCGTAGAAGCTGCCGCCGGTCGCTTGAATCAGCCGCGACGGAAATCCCCCCTCCGGACACCCTGATTGGGAGCAAAAGTTGTACAGCGTGGCCAGAGCACCCCCGGCACCGATTTCAAAGATTGTGCCATCGCCAGTGGGACCACCTCTTGCCGTCATGCCGTAGAAATTCCCGTCGGCGGCTTGCATCAGTGCCTCAGGGCCCACGCCTTGGCTGCCCACGAAGCTATGCAGCGTAGTGAGCGCGCCCTGCGTGATTTGATAGACTGTGCCATGGTTAAGGGTACCGCCCCCGGTAGTTGTCCCGTATAAGTTTCCGTCTCTGGCCTGAATCAATGAGGAAGGGTCGGCGCCGTCAGCGCATTTCGTTTGCGCGCAAAAGCTGTAAACCGTGGTTAGGGAACCCCCGGGAGTGATCCGGAAGACCGTGCCATGCCCGTTGGTGCCACTTGTTGTCGCCACCCCGTAGAGGTTTCCGTCCGTGGCTTGAATCAAGGCGCCAGGGGTGGCACCGTCGACGCCGTGGAAGCGGTGGAGCGTGGTCAGCGTGCCCGCCAGCGTCATTTGGAATACTGTGCCGGAATCATGCGCCCCGCCGGCGTAGGTTGTTATTCCGTAGAGGTTGCCGTCCGTCGCTTGAATCAGCGACGTCGGGTCGGCGCCGTCAGCGCAATCCGGCTGTGAGCAAAAACTGTAGAGGGAAGTCAGCACACCCCCGGAGGTAATTCGGAAGATGGTGCCACATCCCAAGGGACTCCCACAGTTGCTGGCGGAGCCACCGCCCCAAGTGGTGCCGTAGAAGTTCCCGTCGGTGGCCTGTATCAGCCCTCCGAGCGGCCCGCTGCTATCGCTGCAGCTGGGTTGCGAACAAAAGCTGTAAAGTACGGTCATCACACCTCCGGGCGTGATCTCAAAGACCGTGCCCCCGCTGGGGGCGCCGCCGCCGTAGGTCACACCGTAAAAGTTCCCGTTGGTAGCCTGTATCAGCCCGGTATCGGGGTATGCCCCATTCATGCCATCGAAGCTGAAAAGCACGGCGTAGGTCTGTGCAGACGACGCAATCGCCATCACGACACAGAACCCCAACATGAGGCAGGAATCTCTCAATGCTGCGAATTTGCTCATACGGGATGCGCCGTACTGCGAGACGATGGGTCGGGCCTTTTCCTCGCGCTGAGCGAGACCTACTAGATATGGACTGGTCGGAATGGTTGTGGCGAACAGAGCAGTGATGAAGGAACCGCCGCTTTTTGCAGAGGCGTTGTCGGTCATGGGAGACCTTCTCGACTGGAGCTATGCGTGAATTTCGGGGTCGGGGGAACTGCAGTACCGAGCGAGACGGGAAAGCGGCGCCTCAGTCGCAAGCAACATAGCACTACTATGCCGAACAAAAGTCAAGCTAGAACGACAGTCGGGTAGTGTCCTAATTTGGATTTTAGGACACTACCCGACAGTCGGTAGTGCCTCAGTTTGAAATTTCCTCTAAAGGAGCAGTGAAAAATGAAGCTTCCATGGCTGAATGATTCACTTGGACTTCGCGCTGACACTTCCAAAGAAAAGCAGGCTCTAGCGACCCTATATGACGCACCAGAGCCGAAAGAGCCTGCTCAGCAGTCTAGCGGACCTGAAGAAACGGAGACTACAAGTCTTTCAATTTCGTGATGGCATTTTGGGATTTGTATCCGGCTTCGAATCGGTAGCCGACGGTGCACAGCAATCCGCACAAGGTTTTGAAGTCCGTGAATTAGAGTTTGCTGAAGCGTGGAGCGGCTTCGATAGCTTCGGCAAATAAAAAAGCCGACCCAGAAACTCCGGGCCGGCGCCTTTTTTCTTATTTTTCTTACGCCAACTGCCAAACGCAATCCGCTCCTCAGTAAGATACTTCCCTGAGGCTGAGTTCGACCAAATTGGCCGCTGGTGCCGGGACGTTGTTCATCAGGGTGGTGTCAAAATGAAGACTGGTGCCACCGGTATCGTCAACTGTGGCGCCTATCGCCGATCCATAGAAGTTGGAACCGCCGGTGAATTTGAGTGCGGCGTTCGGGGCATTGATGACCTCGTACGCGGTCGAACCTCTGGCAACTTTCCCCGCGCCGGTGCCGGCGTAGTTGGACAGCTTTCCGTGGGCGACAGCGTGACACTTTCTCCGAGCTGGATGCGCCAACTGCGCCTGTCCAGTTCGATAAGCGGGGGTGTGGAAACGAGGCATGGTGAGGCTAATGAGGCACCGGCCAACGAAAGGGCCGGTCTCGGCTAGGTCGCACCTAAACTGTCGCGCCACCCCCCGACTTCACCTCAATGACCAGCGCGCGTCAATCCGCGGCCTCGCGGTAGATTCGCAATAGACTCTCGCCCTGGTGGGAAAGAGTGAAGCGATCGAGAATCGTGTCGCGCGCAGCGATCGAGATGTTGCGCCGGCGCCTTTCATCTTTCAAGAGCATAGCGATGGCCAATGCTAACTCCTTGTCGTTGTCAGGTCCCACCAGGAAACCGTTCGAGCCGTGTTGAATGACTTCCGCGATGCCCTGCCCCCGGCAACCGATCGTGGGCTTGCCCGTGGACATGGCTTCCAGGTAAGCACAGCCCAGTCCTTCGTAACGGCTGGGCAGCGCAAACAGTGTGCAGCGCTGCATGGCGGCAGCGACCTGTTCGCGCGACTGCCTTCCCAGGAACCGAACCTTTTCCGTGATCTGCAGTTGAGCGCATAGGCCTTGCAGACGGGCACGTTCCGGCCCATCGCCGATAATCTCCCAACGCAAGTCAGGAAATTCGGCAGCCAGCGCGGCGGCCGCGCGGATAAGGGTGCCATGTCCCTTGATCGGAATCAAGTTGCCGACGCTGAGTACCACAGGCACAGCGGAAATTGGACCGGAGCACGGAGTAAACAACTCGGGATCGATGCCGTTATGAACTACCGAGGTTCGGCAACTCCCTCCGGAACCCTCCAGTACCGCCTCACGCACGTGCTCGCTGATGCAGATGGCACGCCGCGAAGAACGATACAGGCGCTGAGAAATACGGCTGCACCACTTGCCCGCTCGCCCCCCGACCTGCACCGTGGAGAAAGCATCGAGACCGTGTACTGAAACAACGTACGGAATACTGAGCTCGGCGTTTAGCAGCATGGCGGCGTGACCGCAAGGCAATGGCCCGTGGGCGTGAATCAGGTCGATGTGCTGCGAAGCATGTAGCTTGCGAAATTGGCTGACGATGCGCGCGAACAAAAAGGCTCCAGCGCTGGGTAACCCGAAGCCCCCCGGGAAAGACAAATAGCGCAGCCAACGCGCAGGAATAGCAGACTCGCTCGCGCTCGCGGCTCGTCGGTAGACCGGTTGCGCGGCGAAGACTGTGTTGTGAACGCCCGCTCTTGCCAGCCATGCCAGCGTCTCAGAGATAAAGCAGCCCGCCGCATCGTCTAGATCCGTTGGATAGAAAGGCGTCAGCGTCAGAACGTGGAGTGCTCTCGCACTGCGCGGTATGTTCTCCCCTGGTGAACCCATCATTCGACAATGGGACGAGATATTTCTGAGGTCTGCATCGCGTTGAATCGTCTATTTCGATTGGTGAAACATCCCCATTTCAGTCATTGACCCTGTGCAGGCGGGCGAAGGCTGTCGTTCGGTCTGTTCCGCACGGAAGAACCAATTTTATCGAACGATGAGCTTCCATGCTACGATCACGACCACAACAGCGAAGTCGACGGCGTAAATGATGCCTCTAGCCTTGAGGAGCTTATCGTCCATGCCCATAAACGGGCTGTTTCACGCCTGAACTAGAATCCCTTTTCTATCCGGGTTTTGTCAAAGCGACAATTCCAGTTTTCGACCCACTGATCGGCCATACCATTGACAGATTCGCTACCGGGCTAGTATGGGGTCGAGGATCATCGGCCATTCGACCCTTGCCATTCCGATAACGGTCGTTATATCCCCATATCACTCATCTTTCGATTATTGACGGATGCCCCGGATGCAACCCGAACCGAAAGCAGTCGAAATTTGAGTGATAAGGCTGATTTCGCCAGCCATCTCGATATGGCCCCGTATAATTCTTGTCATGGCGGCAGTTTGGGTTCTGACGTTGCGACAGTCGGCGATGTCGATCATGTGGGTGACCTTGGTGCTTTGTTGTTTGAGCGCACTCGTCGCAGTTGTGCTCGGCGTCTTATTTCGACGTTCCCTGTTCTGGTGGCTTACTACGGCGCTGGTGACCTCTGCACTCGTGCTTTCTGTGGGTATCGCGCTACTCGATCAGTTGGGGTTTGGTGGACACCTGCATTGATGCATTGTTGCATCGCCATTTCACTCATCATAGGACTTGCGCTGGGCCACTTGAGTGTTATGGCCTGGTTACATCACCTAGCCCTAATGCACGCACACTTTGCACGCTTAGGGCTGCTGGACGGCGGTCTTTTCAACACGAGCCTTACATCTTCTCAGGTATACGATTTCAGCGGGGATGTCGCTTCTGGTGTCCGACATATTCCGCGTCCCAGCACACTCCGGCGCGTAGTAGAAAGCCGGAGGAGTCTTGGCATCCATCCCGCGAGGAAGCGGCTTAGTGCTCGCTTGTCCTCGCGGGGCGGTGGACATCCCCAGTGTGTCCTTCGGTGGGCGAGCACGGTCGTATGCGAACACTAGATACCGCTCTCCAACCTGATACGTCGCATAGCAAGACGTATAGCTGCCGGGATCAACCCAAACCTGACGGACGCTCGGGCCGATGCCCTTGTATGCCTCTTCCACCTGGAAGCGAACGAAGGTCTGTTGGGTGAATGTACCCGACCCATCATCGTCCGTGAATACTACCTTTCCCAGAAAAACAACGCTCGCACTGTTTAGATATTCAGATGCTGGGCCGGGAGGCGGGCAATCACAGCCAAAGGCGAACCTTGTGACCACGATCAGAACGAAGAACGTCTGCGCCAAGAACCGTTGCATTCGCGGATTCTAGCATGTGGGCTGGCGTAGAATCGCCACTTCACTCATCAACCCCGGATCGTGCCGATTCTCAATGAGCGGGGCTGTTAACAACACTCAAATTTGTTGCCGCGAGTCGCTTTCACGGTTTTTGTTGCCCGTGAACGCGAATTGTGACCGCAAAAGGAGGGATTAGATCTTGGTGCGGGCTCTCGACACCATCCGGAGTTGTGACCTTGCCCTTGGCTTCATGCGGGATGGAGATATGTGCCTCTCCCTCGGAACTGGCGCGGAAGCGGTAAATCTGTCTCGGGCCGCCAGGATTCGGCTTCTCGGCGAACCCGGCACTCACGAATCGGATTGCCGGCGAAGATATTTGTGGAGAGACGTATTGCCCTGGACCAATCGTTTGCAGGGTTATTTGTATCGGTTGACCGACCGCGGCGGTCACGCGTTGCCCACTATTCCTGTTATCGGGGGACAGCACATGCCCTGGATCACTCGATTGCGAAGGGGCGTTCTGAGCGCTTCCATTACCGTGAAAAATCCACAATAAACCAACAAGCAACAAGACTGCTGATCGTGAGTACCGCATCGCGTCACCTTTCTAGTTGCACGCTCGCAGATGAAAAGCCGCCCTGTGGAGGGACTTTTTCAACACCCACGCCTGATTTCGACAGCTACGATTCGGGAAAGGCGTAGAATCATGCGTAGGTCAGTGCCATCATCCCGAAACGGGGGCGGGGCGGGCGTCGGGAGCGATACTGGCGCGGTCGGCGCTTCTGCGGAGAGGCCAGTTTGGCGGCCCGCGTCACCATCCTTGGAGGGTGTGACAGAATCTCTTTGCGGTTATGGGGTGACATTATCTTGCTGCATCTACAGGCCTCGTATGCAGGCTTGCCGAAATTTCTCCAACATCGTATAGTCCCACTGGACTTGGTTCGATCAGGAAAATTCATGGCACGGCGCTCACAGCTTGCACCTTGGGCCAATAAGCCTTACCATCCCGGTTCGTATTCGCAAATCTACCATGGGCTTGCGCTTGGTCTCCGCGGGAAAATCGCGGACGCGGTCGATGCGATCTTCGTCAAGAAGACGGGTGTGCGGCGAAAGATCAACGAACACGCGACCACCGATCAAACGCTTGTGCGTCAGTGGCTGTTGATTCGCGATGCGGTGGTTTCATGGTATCTCTACCAGAAGATGCTCATAGATGACCGCGCGCGCGGTCTTCGCCTGAGAATCGAGGCTCAATTGCAAGCCTCCGAGCTACGCAAGAGACTGTCGCAAGTTGTAGGCAGCGGTCTTCCGAAGGCCAGTCAAGCGGAGGAAGATCTAGCACTTGCGAGCAAGATATGGGGTTTTGCACATACCGTTACTGAGGGCATAGATATTGTGGAGCTGGCTACGAAGGGGGTAGAGTGGGCCGAGCCCGTCATGGAGTTTCTCGGACCGCTTTCGGTAGGCGCTGGGCTGCCGCTGACTCTGGCGGCCGGATTGGCGGAAATTGCCGAAAGCCGCGCCGCAGGCGATACGGATGCAGAACGCAACGCGTTTCGGCATGGATTCGCCAGCCAGCTCGTGTATGGCCGGATCATCAACCCGTTGCCTTCCAACTCGGTGCTTGGGCACCAGCAACTACGCGGGCAGAAAGCGGCGACGGATTTTCTCCAGATGCTGAAGCCTGATGTGCAACAGGCGTTCTTAACCGTTTATACAGGAGAGGAGAGCTATGTCAGTCAGAACATGGACAAGGCCCTGCATGACATGGGGGCTAATTAGGGCGCAAATGTATCAAACATGCTTTAAGATTCCACAACCCCGCGTTTTGCATCCTATCCTGAATGTCCGCTTCGCCGCAACTCATCCTCGGTAAGAGCCGTGTGCCTAAACGTGCTTGCACGGATCTGTGCGGGCTGCGATCAGTGGTTTCGGTCATCTCAACGGATCTCGCGTTCGCTTTCTGCTGATTTCAGTTGAAGATGCCTCTGCCGAAGACCGCCAGTAGGGAACATAGCAAGTCGAAGAGAAGTGTGAAGTTGGCCACGTCCCAAGAGTCAACTGGCGTAACATCCCCATTACACTCATCATGCCCCTACCGGGGGTTTTGAGTGAAATGGCCTGGTTTCGACAGTTAGAGGCATCACTCATTCCGAGGCGCTCTCGCAAGTGCTTCGACAAGAGTGTCGACATCACTTGCGTCGTTGTAAGGGGCGAGCGAGATCCGAATGCGTCCGCCACGAGTACCGCACACAATATTCCGACCACGAAGTCTTACCACAATTGCTTGTGCGCTTCCGCGAGCGTGGCCCAGTGAGATGATGTGTGGAGACCCGGCAGGATCGCCAACCCTTCGAAACGGTTGCCAACCATAGTTGCTGGCATTGCTAGCCAACACGGCTGCCAAACTCCGCGCATGTGCCTCAATTCGACCTTCACCTAAGGACAACAGCTGCTCAACTGCGACCACCAGACCGGCCATAGAGGCATACGACATTGTGGACTGCGTGTAGCGCCGCGCATCACTAGCTAGCGACACAGAGGTCGCATCAAATCCAAAGGGGTCCGCCGCGCCCATCCAACCCGGTAAAGGGGGGATTCGCTCAAGCAAGCGTGGCGACATGACTGCGAGTGCAACGCCTCCATGTCCACCAAGCCATTTGTAGCCGCTGGCAACGACGGCATCAGCATCCCACGCCGCAGCGTCCACCCGTATGGCCCCTGCCGCTTGCGTAGCGTCTACGATCAACCGTGCACCAACCTGGACGGTGCGTTGGCCCAGGCGAGAAATGTCCACTACCGTGCCGGTAGCGTATTGCACACTGCTCACCGCAACCACAGAAGTACTTTCATCAATTGCCTCGATGAGTGTATCGGTCAAATCGCGCGCAGGCTGGTCATCCACAAAGCGCACCGTATGGTCTTTTAGAGCCGCCAGACGAAGCCACGGCCGAGTTATCGCAGGAAAATCTGATGAAACGGCCAGAATCGTGCTTTTTAGTCTTGGCTGAAGGAACATCGGAAGTTGCCCCAATATCTCACTTGCGCTCGCGACGATTGCGACTTGTGTGGAGTCGCAATGAAGCAATCGCGATGTGCGTTCGCGGAGCGTCTCGCAGTATGCCACTTCATCCCTGTCGGACAGGTAGAGGTTGCCATGCCTGGCAACATTGTCTATGAAGGTGTGCATTGCGGTTACAGCTGGTTGACCGATCAATCCCAGGGATGCCTGATTCAAGTACACACTTTGAAGGAGGCTAGGATAATCCAATCGATCAAAAAGAGACGAGATCATCACGGATGACAACCTGCTTGTGAGCGATTAGCTCCTAAACGGTCCTTGCTGCAGTCGAAATGGAGCTTGTACCGGAATGCGTTTAGATCAAATTCCAAGAAAACGTCATCGCCCGATCGAGACACCACGGGCGCTGGAGCGTTCGGCTCCGTATTCCAGCCATTGTTCATTTTGATGAACAGTGTGTCCACGAGAAGAGAGCGATTCTATCAGCACCGTCATGCCGGAGCGCTCAGTTGGCGTAACATCCCCATTTCACTCAAAATCCTAATCAGTACGGATGTTTGGGCATAGAGTGTTGCACATGGAAAACGTAGGGACCGTCCAGATTCGACTTCTCGAAGAAAGCGATCCTCCGAGCATCGCAGACGCGTTCAAGAACATGGGGTGGAACAAACCTGAAACTCAGTACCAGTGCTACTTGCACGAGCAACTGGCGGGAACTCGGACCTGCTTCGTCGCTATCTTTGACGGGCAGTTCGCCGGGTACGTGACGGTAAACTGGCGACCCACCTACGCCGGATTTGCTGACCTGAACATTCCCGAGATTCAAGACCTCAATGTGCTCATAACGTACCGCAGAAAAGGTATCGCAAGCCGCTTACTTGACCGCGCAGAAGATGAAGCAGTCCGCCGTTCGGGTGTTGTAGGCATCGCAGTCGGACTGCATCCGGGGTACAACGCCGCTCAACGGTTCTATGCGAAGCGGGGCTACATCCCGGATGCTCGCGGCATCACGTACCGAAATCGCTTCGTGGAAGAGGGCGCAAGCGTAGTGCTCGACGATGACCTCGTGATGCATTTAACGAAGCAGTTACCAGCGGGGCGATCATGATCCGCTGCGTAACTGGCGATAAATCGCCATTACACCCAAAACCCCGTGGCCGACACTAGATCACCCCAAGTCGGTGGAGGATTGACTTCAGCAGTTCCTGATTCCTCCGGCGTGGCCGACTCCGCCCCGATGCGCGGATGTGGATTTGGGGCGGTGGGCCGGGCGAAGCAAACTTGCGCTAAGGCCTACTCTCAACAATTGCAGGTGGCGTTGGTCGAGGTGGCGACTGTTCAGTTTTGGGACAATCGTTCAATTCTGAAACATCACTGGCTCTTCATCGTCCTTCAACCGCCTGAAGGATCAAGAACTTAAACTGCCGACTGAATGGACCCTGAGGTGCGACAGAGGTGAATATGGTCACACTCAACCGCGACAGACCGTTGCGAGCGTGTCGCTTCAAGTAGTGAGAACGTCAACAAACTATATGTTTAAGATTCTCGTGGCAGACGACTCCCGTTTCCAAATAGCACTGCTCACGCAAGCCTTGTAAGAGAGAGGCTTCGAGGTGGTGGTCGCCGAAGATGCTTGCCAGGCAGGGATGGTCGCAAGGCGTACCGCACCAGATGCCATCATACTCGACATAAACATGCCCGGTGGCTCCGGTATCGAGGTGCTTAGGAGGTTGAGGCGTTCCCTCAAGACTCAAAGTATCCCGGTTGTGGTTGTAAGCGGCAGCAGTGATTCGGACGTGCGGAACGACGCAATGAACTTGGGTGTCACGAGTTTCTAGCTAAGCCCGTCGATCTCAATCAGCTTTGTAGGGTCTTGTCAGGCTTGTTTGATAATGTTAAAGCGCCTGCCTAGGAGTTTCCTTGGTAGATTGCCTGCCGGTTGGAAAGACAAGCGCTAGCACAATTGTGGTTCAAGTTCTCCGAACTCGTAGCGGGGACTAGATTCTTCTCATAGTGAGCGAAGAGGGTGCGTATGGAAAAGCCAAACGGGATGCTTGTTGTTCCAGAAGTTCCGTTGGCGCACCGGATCGACAAGCGAGGAAGGTCGGAACAGGAAAGAAAGAATCGGTATCCGGTCACCTCCGCTCCGACCATTACCGAGGCCCGTTGTCAGCCCCGGTTCACAATTGAAGTAGATATCACAATCAGTTCTCCCACTTGCGGTGTGCTGAAGGGGTATAGCGTGGACCTCAGCGAATCCTGGATCGCGGCCATGCTGTCACTTGAAGTGCCACTGGGCGAGAACGTGGACTTGAGCTTCACGCTTCCAAGCGGCCCCATAACGATTCATGCCATAGTTCGCGAAAAGAATGCGTTTCGTTACGGTTTCGAATTCGTTGACTCAGACTCCAAGCACGAATTGATTCGTCGCACCTGCCGCGACCTTGCTGTTGACCAAGCCTTGTCCTTGGTGTATTTCACCGCAGTCGTAGGATGATGGCGGCCGTATCCTCAGACTGCCGGACTCTTTCTTAGAATCGTGCCGACGTTCATAAAACTGGAACCGCGTCCAAAAGCAAGCACGAATCCGGTTCCTCTCAACGGCGTACTTGTGGCAACTTATGAGGTCACCTGATGAAAATCCTGCTTGTTGAAGACAGCAAGTTCTTGAGACTGGCGACGGGACGGGCCTTGACCCGTGCGGGCTATGAGATGAGCTTCGCGGCCGATGGAGATGAGGCCTTGCTCACGGCAGGCGAGGAGCTACCGGACCTCATTCTGCTCGACATGATGTTGCCGAAAATGAGCGGGCTGGAAGTTCTGAAGGCACTCAAGAAAGAACCTGCCACGGCGGCGGTTCCCGTCGTAGTGTTGACTGGACTCTCCCAAACAAATGCCGAACGATTACGGCGCGATGGAGCTTTTGCTTTTCTGGCGAAAGCTGACCTTGAGCTAGATAAGGATGCAGCGCCCCTTCTGGCTGTATTGGCGAAACTCTTCACGGAACTTCCCGGCGCATCCCGTGCGCAGGCGGCGTGCGCCTCCAATAGCTGAGGAACAGGTCTAGGAAACCAAGAAAGTCGTTTGTAGGGCTTCCTAACGCAAAGTTGTTTTGGCCATTTTTCTGGTGAGCGCGTTTTTCAACAGCCACTCCCCATTACACTCATCACGGCCTTGCGCTGGGCACTTGAGTGTAACGGCCTTCTCTGAGAAGGCCGGTCGGAGTCAAGTGGGTTGATTCGTTTTTTGTTGGGCAATGTTTTTCTCCTGGCGAGCGGCCACTGTCGCCATGCTTCCATCCGTACTCTCAAGGAGCGATTGGTTTCGCTCGGCGCATGTTGGGCGTTCTCGTTTCAGCCGGTGCCGCCATCTGATTATCGCCCTGTGGTTCTGCTCTTTTCGAGTGGAACCTGGGCCAGGCCATTAACGCAGTCACCGGAACTCGGCTTTGGCTTTTTGTCTTTTCTTTCCTTGAACGGTTTTGACTTTTGTTTTTGTCTTGTTCTACGCGGCTGCCGCCACCGTCGTTCTCCGGCTGTTATGCAATGGTTCGTACGCTTCTCCGCTCACCCATAGGTGATGCAGCAGCACCGCGAGCTTTCTTGCGGTGGCGACGATGGCTCGCTTCTTCCCGCTCTTCCCGCCGCGTTCGCCCAGCTTCAGACCCCAGCGTCGCAGATCACAGTCGATGCCGAATGGCCCCAAGATGTGTTGCGCCCCCTGCACCAGCAGGGTTCGCAGATAGGGGTCTCCCTCTTTGCTGATGTGCAGCTGCGGCTCCCTCTGGCCCGAGTTTCTGCGTCCCGGTTGCAGGCCCAGATAACAACCCAGGTCGAGACTTTTACCAAAGCGATGCGGACCTTCCAGCGTCAGCATGTACGTCAGCGCGCCCACACCCTTCACCTGTTTCAACAGCGCGGTTTGCGGACAACTCTGCTGCGCCAACTGCTCGATGCGCTCGTTGTACTCGCGGATTCGTTCGCTCACCGCTTCGATCCCCGCCAGCAATGGTTCCCGCGCGCGTTGCAGTTCCGGGCTCAGTCCCTCCGTTTTCTCCGGATTCATATTGCGCACGTTGCAGCCGCGCAATCTTTCGCCGTAAGACTTTGCCAGCCCGCGAGCCGTATTGACCAGCCCCGTGCGGGCTCGCACCAGGCCGGCGCGCGCTCGAATCATCATGAGATCCGCTTGCGCCTGCGCGCTGCGATGCTTCACCGGATACAGCAACCCCGGATCGATCCGGGCCAGCCGCGCCAGGGTCTGCGCATCCAGCCGATCGTCTTTCTTGCGGCTCTCCCCGATCAGCCGCACCTTGCACGCATTGGCCACGATCGCTTCATGCCCCAGTTCGCTGAGCAAGCGACTGATCCAGGGCGAATGCGTCCCGATTTCCAGTGCGATCCGACTGCGTGGCATCGCGCCGAAGACTTCCTGCAACGCCTTCGCATTCGTACGGACTCGCTGCTCCAGTTGTATCTGCCCGGCTTCATCCACCACGCGGTACCAGCTGTTGCGATCGCCCAGATCCAATCCGATGGTCAGTTTCTGCTGCGAAATATTTCTGCTCTGCGCTGCTGCTCTGGTGCTAACCTTCTTCATTGCCGGTCTCCTTTTTATCTGTGCCTTGAGCACGTCGATAACTTGGGAGCGTACACCTCATCCCGTCCGGAGACCGGCCTTCTCATCCCATCCGGTTACGACAGTTAACTCCGGTGTGCCAGCGACACGACAACAAATGGGAAATCACCATTGCTCACCTCTAGATATCGATGCCGTCCAAAGATCACGCGGAATCGAGCGAGCAAATCCACACAGCGTTTGGAGGTTGCGAATGAGAGTGCTGCTGCAGGATCTAGGCTATGCATTCCGCCAATTGCGCAAGACGCGGGGGTTCACCGTTACGGTGCTGCTTACGCTCGCGCTTGGCATCGGAGCCAACGCGGCTATCTTTACGCTGGTCAATGCCATTCTGCTCCATAACCTGCCGGTAGTAGATCCTAAAACCCTCGTCCGCATCGGCGACAGAGACGACTGCTGCGTTAACGGTGGCTGGAACGACGAAGGGAACTACTCGCTCTTTGCCACGGACACCTATTACATGTTCAAGAAGACCCTGCCGGAGTTCGAGGAGCTGGCCGCGATGGAATCCGGCTACGCTTGGCGGCCCATCACCGTCCGCGGCGCCGGGCGCCAGACCGGTGCGAAATCCGTCATCGGAACCTTCGTTTCCGGCAACTACTTCCGCGTCTTTGGTCTTTCGCCTGCGGCGGGCCGACTCCTTGTCGATGCCGACGACCAGAAGGGCGCACCGGTAACCGCCGTGATGAGATATGACACGTGGATGCAGGAATATGCAGGTGACGCAAGCGTAGTGGGAAGCACGTTTTACATTAATACCAAGGCGGCCACAATCATCGGCGTTGCGCCAAAGGGATTTTACGGGGATCGCATCGATACCAATCCGCCCGAATACTTCCTTCCGATGAATTCGATGGATGAAGTCATCGGCGCGCCGTACTTCACAGATCCTGACACGCAATGGGCCTACATCATTGGCCGCGTCAAGCCTGGAACTTCCCTGTCGGTCCTGCAGGTTAAGGCCAGCACGCTGCTCAAGCAGCTCTTTGAGCCGCTGAAGACATTTACCGATCAGCGCGCCAAGCAGGTTCTTCCTCGCACCCACGTCGTGCTGACTCCCGGCGGCGGCGGAATTCAGAACATGCAGGCCGACTACAAGGACCATCTGAAGCTGCTGCAATGGATCGCCGCGCTGGTTCTTCTCGTCGCCTGCGCCAATATCGCCAACCTGATGCTGGTACGGGGCACGAGCCGCCGCGCGGAGTTTTGCATCCGCACAGCACTGGGTGCGCAGCGCAGCCGAATTGTGCGCCAGCTTCTTACGGAAAGCATTCTTCTCTCGGGGATGGGCGGGCTGCTCGGCCTTGCCGTCTCCTATCTCGGAGCGCATGCACTGCTGGCGCTCGCCTTTCCGAATCAGGCCAACATGCCGGTCAGTGCTTCGCCCTCGCCGCTCGTGATCGGATTTGCCTTCGCGCTTTCGCTCGCGACGGGCATTCTCTTTGGCCTTGCGCCAGCGCTGATCGCCGCGCGCACGCAGCCAGCGGAATCCCTGCGCTCCAACTCGCGTGCGACCGCCCACGGAGCATCCTTCATGCAACGCGGATTGGTCATCCTGCAGGCCGCGCTCTCCCTCGTGCTGCTGGTTGCCGCGGGCCTCTTTGCGCAGAGCCTGAACAAAGCCGAGAACGTGGACATGAAACTGGATGCGACGAACCGCTACATCGCCAAAATCAATCCGCAAGCGGCAGGCTATAAGAATACCCAGGTCGAGCCGCTCTACCAGACCATCGTAGACCGGTTCCATGGTATTCCCGGAGTTGTCAAAGTCGCCCTGGCCACTTACACGCCAATGGAGGAGAACAATTGGGGATCTGGCGTAAAGGTTCAAGGCGAGCCGGACTTGAACAAAGGGGCATCCTGGGTGAAAGGCAGCGCGGAGT
>Ga0210400_10001347_pt1 | contig 24494 bp, 26 predicted proteins | sample IncBWH26MmetaG_FD_155456 | JGI IMG/M metagenome (GOLD analysis project Ga0210400, IMG submission 155456) | Forest soil microbial communities from Barre Woods Harvard Forest LTER site, Petersham, Massachusetts, United States - Inc-BW-H-26-M | ecosystem: Environmental > Terrestrial > Soil >...
CCTGGGATCTGCTTCCTGCCGCGCTTTTCCTGGTGGCGGCGATTTGCTTCCGTCAACACCTGAGGAATAACAAAGAGAAAAAGAGCGAGGCAAGCCTCTTCGATTATTCGCTCTTCATCGTGGCTTCGCTCAACGTAGTCTGCCACGTCGCGGCGGCTTTTTCACGGCAGCTGTTTGATGGCCCGTTTTTCCTTGCGGAGTTGAGCAAGACCTCCAGCTACATCGTCATGCTCTCGGGAGCGCTGCTGGACCAGGCGCGCCTGTTCGAGCAAGTGCGTTCCATGGCCGTGAGCGATTCGCTCACCGGGCTGGCCAATTACCGCCGGCTTATTGGCGTGATGGAAGCGGAACTCGACCGTTCGCGCCGCACGCAGCGTCCGTTCAGCATCGTGCTGCTGGACATGGATGGCCTGAAGACCATCAATGATCAATATGGTCATCTGACCGGCAGCCGGGCGCTGGTGCGCATCGCAAAAATCCTTCGCAATCATTCGCGTGCGATTGATACGGCGGCACGGTATGGCGGCGACGAATTTGCGCTGGTCTTGCCGGAAGCCGGCAAAGACATCGCGTCGCGGGTGGTTTCCCGAATCCGCGAGCGCCTTTCCAGCGAGCCGGAGCATCCTGCGCTTTCCGTTAGCGCAGGCGTCGCCGCTTTTCCGGAAGACGGTGACACGCCCGAAAAACTTCTTGGCGCCGCCGATCGCGCCCTCTATGCCATGAAGAACCGGCGGGGCAGCAGCAGCGTACAGAATCTCACGCGCATTGCCGCGTGCCTGTGAGGATGAACATCGATCATGCCTCACAAGTACAAATTTTCGTTTCACCGTGCCGAGCACCGCATCCTCATGGAGATCCCCGTGCTCATCGATGGCCATCGCCAGGTGCCCGGCTCGGAATCGACTTTCACGGAAAACGTAAGTGCGCGTGGCGCGCGAGTGGTGAGTGTGCGCCGCTGGGAACAAGGCGAGAAGCTGACCTTCGCCTCGCGCACCGGAGACTTTCGCTCCTCGGCCCGGGTGGCTTACTGCCAACCATTGCAAGGCGACGGCTTTGCGATTGGGGTGGAGTTTCTCGAGCCAAAAGGGCGATGGGTAGTTCAATCCCCAAGATAGCTTGACGTCCAACGGCGAGCGGAGAGGAGGGCAACGCCTGGAACAAAGAGAAGACAGAAAACTGGTGCAAAAATTTCAAAAAGGCTTGAAGCGCTTGGCGGAACTGGAAAACCTGCTAGGCGCTTCATCTTTTTGACCGCGCAATTGGGCCAGAGCTGGAAATCCGGCGAGGATGGGTGGCCCCTCCAAACCCTGTTGCAGCCACACCCAATCCCGGCGGCCGCCGCATCACTCTTATTGTCCTTCGTGAAGCACGTCCTCATAGACGCGAATCGTATTCTCCACCATGCGCCGCGCTGAAAATCGTTCCTCTATTCCTCGCCGGGCTTCACGGCCAAGTTTCATCCGCAACGATTCCTCGCCCAGTAGACGGAGCATTCCACCCGCGAACTCGTCCGCCTCAGGTAGAGGCACGAGTAATCCGCTGTTGCCGTCCTCCACGTATTCCGGCACCCCCCCGCTGGCCACGGCTAGCACCGGAAGTCCCCATGCCATAGCTGCCAGGAGAGAAGTGCCGAGCGGCTCGGCCAGGGAAGGAAATACAAAGACATCGAGGGCGGCGTACACTTGAGCTACGTCCTCGACGAATCCGGCAAAGATCACGGCATCGCGCAGCCCCAGATCGCGTGCCAGAACCTCCAGCCGCGTGCGGCAGGGTCCGTCACCGGCCAAGAGCAGCCGCGCCCCGGGGATCTTCGCGCGCACAGCTGGAAGCGCGCGCACCACGAATTCCTGACCCTTTTCCGGCAGCAAGTAGCCGACGCAGCCCAATAGCGACTCGTGCTCACCTACGACCCAGCGCTGCCGTGCGCGGCCGCGCGCTTCCGGCGTGACGAGTGGCGGTACTTCCACTCCTTCGAAGACCACTTCCACGTTTTCAAGAGTCATACCCGAATTGAGGATGCTTTTTTCGACGAATTTGGAAACCGCCAAGATGCGCCGCACTGACATATAGCGGGCCCGGGCGAGCGGGCTCGGGTGCAGCGCGTACGCGACTCGACGTGAGACCACCATGGGCACTTTTTTTTGGACGCCTGCCAGCCAAGCCGCGGTCAGTGCGTGCGGCTCGTTGAGATGCACAATTTCGAACTTTCCCTTCGAGACGAGACGTCGTAGCACGCCCACAGCCCAGCCGCGCAAACCGAGCCGCGGAACCTGATGCACGGCAATCCCGGCTTCCGCCACGCGGTTCGCCAGCGGCGATTCCTTCGCCGCTACCAAGGCAACCTCATGCCCGCACTCGCGAAGCCCGCGCACGGTCAGCAGCGCCTGGCTCTGCCCGCCGCGCCATTCGCGCTCCAGGTCCACATAGAGCACTTTCATGGTGCTTTCACTTCGTTGACGTGCCGCTCTGCGTCCAGCAACTTTCCCAGCTTCTTGAATTTCAGCCACGTGCCGCGTGCGGCCATTCGCGAGATCAGCCAGCCCCGATGTCCGTCGAGGAAACCCAAGCCCAAAACAAAATTGTGGAAGAAGCTCCAAGGCGTCGCCAGCCACATTGCGGCTCGCCAGTCTCGCTTTCCTGCCATATACATTTGCCGCGCGGCGAGCGTCGTATAACTCTCGACTTTTCGCTCATGCTCCTCGAAAGAGCGCACCGTGTAGTGCAGCAAGTCGCCATCAAGCCGGCCGGGTTTCCCTTCAAATCGCAACGACTCGTGAATGATTCCCGAGAATTGAGCCGCGTCCCGCCGAAAGAGGCGCCGCTGAAAGTCGGGATACCATCCCGTGTGCTTCACCCAGGCTCCGAGATACCAGGTTCGCCGCGCAAACTCGTACACGGCAAACTCCGGACCTTTCTTTTTCCACTCCAACAGAGCAGCCCGTAGTTCCGGGCTCAATTCTTCGTCGGCATCCAGAGATAAGATCCAGTCATGGCTCGCGGCCGCGGCCACCGCGTTTTTCTGGTCCGCAAAATCCGTCCACGCACGGGTAATGACTTTTGCTCCGCCCCCTCTCGCAACCTCGACTGTGCGGTCTTTGCTCCCGCAGTCCATAACTACAATCTCGTCGGCAACACCTTGCACCGAGTTCAGCACACGGGGCAGATTGTCTTCCTCATTCGACGTAATCAGGCAGACGGAGAGGAGGTTCATCGGACTCCGGGCAAGTTGGGAAACCGCGCTAGTATCTCACAAAGGCAAAGCGGGGAAGGCGGTTGCTGACAGGGATTGATTCTTGCGGAAAGTCGAGTGCTCACTTTTTCGGCTGGAAGTTGACGCGAATCAGGCTGCCGCCGATTCGAAACTCGGTGTCATTCTGCAGCATTGCCGCGCGCACGCGTTCTTCGTCGAAAAACGTGCCGTTCGTCGAATCCATATCCTTCAGGTTGATGTAGGTGTCGCGAACTTCCAGCAGGCAGTGATGACGGGAGATTTCAGGATCGTCCAGCGCGATATCCGCTCCCTGGCGTCCCAAAATAATCCGAGGCTTCGTGAGCTTGTGGCTCGTGCCTTGTGAAGGTCCGGAGACGATGCTGAGAATCACGTCGGCACCTGCCGGGAGCCGCAGGGAGGGATCGACGGGGGGAAGCGGTGAATTCGAACTGGTGCCCGCCGCGCGCGCAAATGTCGGAAGCGGCGACATCACTACCGTGGAATTCACGCGCCGCTTGATCTCCACGACGGTGCTCTTCCCGCACCTTGAGCAGCGGAATTGCACCTTCACGTGGCTGCCGAACTCGCCATCCTTCAGGGAATGTTCCGCGCCGCAATGAATGCACTCTGTTTGCATCTCTTCAATTTAGCATTTTCCGAAAAGCTTTAGAAACAAGCCGGAGGTTCTTCGAGCGGAAAGGTAATGCTGTTGCGGCGTCCCGGCGCTCGCCAGGATCCGCCTCGCGCCCCGCGTCTTATGCTACGATTACAGGTTCCAAATCAATCAGGAGAGTGTGAGTGACGGAACATATTTCGCGCAGGGAACTGAAGCAAGACAAGATCAAGGAAACCATCGAGCACGGCGCCGAAGCGGTCATTTCTCACGGGCAGTTCACCCTGATTCTCGTGATCCTGGCCCTGGTGGCAGCGCTGAGCTACGGCGGCTGGCGATTTTATATCGAGCGGCAGACCGGTAAGGCCTCCATCGAGCTTGATAACGCCATGAAAGCCTACCAGGGTCGCATCGGCACGGCTCCGGATCCCGCGGTGCCCGGCGAACCCGTCTATCCCAATGAGATGGCTCGCGCTCAGGATGCTTCTGTGAAATTTGCTGTGGTTGCGGACAAATATCCCAGCACGAATCCGGGGAAACTCGCGCGTTATTACTCCGCGCTCTCACTCGAAGACCTTGAGCGTCACAACCAGGCTCTCGAAGAGTTGAAGAAAATCAGCGGGGGCGGCGACAAGGAACTTGCGGGTATGGCTCAATATCAAATGGGGATTATTTATGCGCGCACCGGCAAGTCGGATGATGCCGTCAAGATTTTCCGTGCGCTGGCGGACAAACCCACAGTGCTCGTGCCGCGCCAACTGGTGCTGCTGGAACTCGCGGGAGTGCTTCGCACAACGAAGCCCCAAGAAGCTACGACCATCTACCAGCAACTAAAGAAAGACTTTCCGAATACATCCACTGCGGAACAAGCCGACCGCGGCCTGGATGCGCTTTCGCCGAAGTCCTGATCGATCGCGCGAATACGCCGTCCGGCAAATTCGTTGAAATGTTACGGAGCGCCCCAATCGAATCAGCTCCCACTTCAGCTCCCTGGGCGATGCGCGAGGAACAATCCCGTGGCCGCCGCTATCCAGAGCCCGCGCATCCCTACCGCAGCGCGTACGCGCGCGACCGCGACCGCATCATTCATGCCCGGGCATTCCGCCGCCTCGAAGCCAAAACGCAGGTTTTCACCACGCGCTATTCGGATCATTTCCGCAATCGCTTGACGCACACGCTGGAAGTCGCGCAGATTGCCCGCACGGCGGCCTCCGTGCTGGGCTTGAACACCGAGCTGGCGGAAGCGCTCGCGCTCGTCCACGACATTGGCCATCCGCCGTTCGGCCATGCCGGTGAACGCAAGCTCGACGAATTGATGCGCGCGCACGGCGGCTGTTTCAATCACAATCTACACGCGCTCCGCATCGTCGAACAGTTCGAGCAGCGCTATCTCGATTTCCCCGGCCTGAATCTCACGTTCGAAGTCCGCGAAGGCATCATCAAGCATTCACGAGATTATTCCGTGGCGGAATTTCCCCAGCTCGCCGAGTACCTGCTCGATTTGCGGCCGCCGCTTGAAGCGCAGCTCATCGACTGGGTCGATGAAATTGCGTACAACACGGCGGATCTCGACGACGCGCTGGAAGCCGAGCTCCTCGATGTTCCCGCCTTGTGCAGGGAAGTGCCGTTTTTTGGAGAGGTCCATGCGCAAGTGGACGCCGCGCATCCTGGTGCTCGTGAAAAACTGAAATTCAACGAAGCTCTCAAACGCGTTCTTGATGGGCTGGCCACTGACTTAATTGAATCCACGCAAAAGCGCGTTCTCGCCTCCGGCGCTGTAACCACCGAAGACATTCGCAAAGCCCCTAAACGCCTCGCAGGCTTCAGCGAATCCGCTGCTGTGCGCAACGGTATGCTCAAGCGCTTCCTCTTTGCCCACATCTACGATCATCCCGCCATCGCCGAAGACCGCGATCGCTCCGTGAATTGCCTGGAAGAGCTCTTCCACTACTACCTTGGCTCAAAAGGCTCGATGCCTGCTTCTTACGAGGATCTCGCGGACATCGCCCCGCGGCACGTGATTGTTTGCGATTACATAGCAGGCATGACCGATCAGTTCTTGCTTCGCCAACATCACGAGCATTTTGGCGGTGCCAGCCGCGGAAAATTTGCGCCGCCGCAACCTTGAAGCTCCCAAGAGCAAACTATTGTCCAAACGTGTCGCAAGCCGCGACGGAGCCTGAATCGAATCCTTTGCGGAACCACCTCATGCGCTGCTCGGAGCTGCCATGCGTGAAAGAATCCGGGTTCACGTGCCCTGTAGCCATTTTCTGCAAACGGTCATCCCCGACCGCCGAAGCCGCTCCCAATGCAGATTCGATATCGCCTTGTTCGAGGAGCCCGCGCTGCTGCGTCGAATGCGCCCATATTCCCGCGAAGCAATCGGCTTGTAGTTCCAGTTTCACGGACAGTGGCTTCTCCGAACGCGGATTCTGATCCTGCAATTGCCGCAGCTTGCGCTCGATGCCCAGAATGTTTTGCACGTGGTGGCCCAGCTCGTGCGCGACCACGTAAGCCTGGGCGAATTCGCCCGGGGCCCCAAATCGCCTTTTTAACTCGTCGTAAAAGTCCAAATCAATGTAGACCTTCTCATCATTCGGGCAGTAGAACGGCCCCGTGGCCGACTCCGCTCCGCCGCAGCCTGACTGAATGTAATTACGAAAGAGCACGAGTTTCGCGTGGTGATAGGTCTTGCCAGTTTGCTGGGGCAGAATCTCCGTCCAGGTCTTCTGCGTGTCGTCCAGCACGAACGACACAAATTGCACCAGCGGCTTCTCCGCGGCATCACGCGTTGGATCGGGCCGTCGCGTGGCTGCTGGAGCCGGGGCGCTCGAGCCCCCTCCGCCAAGCAGAGCAAAGAAGTTGGTCTTAAACACGAAGCTCAGAATCAAAAGAAGAATAGCGCCGCCAATGCCGACGTGCATGCCTCCGAATTGAAAGCCGCCTCCTCCTCCGCCGGAATCGTCGCGGCGATCTTCGACGTCCTGGCTCTCACCGCCCGGGGTCCATCTCATGGTGTTCTCCTCTCCCTCGGTGTCATCAAGAATGGTAGCACCGGGCGGCTACGCACGCCCGAGTCGATGGTTGCTACTGGGCCCTTGTGCGGGACGAGAGGGCGTTCTAGAGTGGCGCCGAGCAATCTCTCAACATGCCACCTAAGCCAAACCTGGAAGCGGTGCTCGAACCGCTCGAACAACTCTACGGACCGCAGAAGGCCGTGGGCCCCAATGATCCCTACGAAATGATTGTCTTCGCGAATTGTGGCTATCCTGCGACGGATGTTTCGTGCTCCAAGGGATTTGAAGCCCTAAAGCGCGAAGTGGGGCTGAAACCGGAGAGTCTTCTCGACGCGCCCAAAGCAAAGCTTGCGAAGTTGATGCAGCTCGGCGGAATCGTACCGGAGTTGCGCGCGGAGAAGCTGAAGGAAATTGCGCGGATGGTGAAGGACCAGTTCGGGAAAGATCTGCTGGCAGCACTGAAAAAATGCACGCTGGAGGAAAAAAAACAGACCGGCAAGGGGATTCGCGGCGCGAAGAATGTACTCCAGAAGTTTCCCGTAATTGGAGAGCCGGGTGCGGAGAAAATTTTGCTGTTTGCGAAACTGGCGCCGGTTGCGGCCGTGCCCTCCGCGTGCGTTGACGTGCCGATGCGAATTTGGTTTGGCGACGCCGGGAAAAACTATGCGGCAAACTACCGCGAGGCGCGCGAGGTCTTGAATACCGGACTGCCGGAGTCTTTTGAGGCGCGGCAGCGCGCGTACCTCTTGCTCAAGAAACACGGGCAGGAGATTTGCAAGCGCTCACGGCCGAAGTGTCAGCTTTGCCCCATAACGGCTCAATGCGCCTATTTTCAGTCTAAGGCTGCGGACATCAACGCGGAGTGATTTTTCATTGATACAAAGTAATTGCCCCGCTCCTCCAGGACAAGGAGGAAGCGGGGCAATCGGTTTAGGCAAAAAGAGAGCTACCTGGCTGAATTGCGTTTAGAACCGGATGTATGGCCCGAACGCCACGCGCACGTTGTGATGCGTGCCGCCCGCGAAATAGATTTCATCCCCCGCTTCGAGCCGCAGACCAATTGGTCCAAAGTGCCCTTCCAATCCCGCACCCGGATAAAGCGTACCGCTCACATTATTCGCACGGAGATTGTTCACGGAGCTGACGAATCCCGAAACGCTGCCCGGCTGGGGATCCAGCTGGAAATTAATGAATCCTCCCTTCACCGTAACGAAAGGACGAATCCGGCCGTGGCCTACCGTGAATTTGGGCCCAAAGAGTCCGTGCAAAACCTTGACATTGCTGTTTACCACCGTGACCGTGGGAGGAACCGTGCTGTTATCGGTGAAACCTTCGGTGAACGCCTGCTTGAAGTCATAATTCATTTCGCCTTCGAGCATTATGTGGGAAAACGCCTTGATGCCCACGCGTCCCCCCAATCCCGCCATGTTGGAATTGGTTTGCGAGAGGCGCAGATAGTCAAAGTAGACTCCAGCTTGGAGATGATCCTGATCCTGCGCCGACGCCAGCGGTACCAGCCAGCCTGCCAGAAAAAGTAAGAGTGCAACACGCTTCATTCGTGTTCTCCTTGTGCAAGTAGAGTTGAAATTGCAGAAAGCAGGGGCTGGCTTCGCTGGGAAAGGTTTCCGCTTCTTGGACTTAGATGAGCCCGTCCAACTTGGAGTTGCCACGGCATTTACGGGCTATTTAGTCCCCCGGGCGAGCGTCAAAAAAAGCGTCAGGTAGCGCTTCAGCTTTTGTGTGATGAGAAAATTCTCTTTTACGTGCTGGTGGCCATGCTCGCCGAGTTTTACCGCGATTTCCGGGTGCGACAACAAGAAGCGGATTTGATATGCCGTGCCTTCGACGGAATGCGCGAGAAGTCCAGTGTGTTTGTGAATGATCTGAATGGGGATTCCGCCGACTGCGGAAGCCACTACCGGTTTTTTCTTCCACAACGCTTCAGAAACGGTAAGGCCAAAACCTTCGCGCAAACTTTTCTGGATCACCACGGTGGAAGCCCGCTGCAGCGCGTTCACTTCCAGCGGCGCCCAGGCCGGAAGTTCCAGGATTTTGATGTCCGGATCGTTGTCAGCTTCACGCAGCACTTCTTTTAGGACTGTCGCGCCCTCCGGATCGTCGGAGGCGCTGCCGCCCGCCAGCACCAGCTGGCAATCGAAATAGCGCTTCACGATGCGGTAGGCGCGAATCACTCCCACGGGATCCTTCAGCCGATCGAAACGCGAAATCTGCGTGAGGATGGTGCGATGGGGATCGATTTGAAAACGTGAGAGAACTTCTGCGATGAACTCCGCGTCCAGCTCCTGGTTTTTCTCCGAAAGTGGGTCGATGGCCGGATAAAAAAGGTATTGCGGGATCGGCAGCTGACGGGAGAACTCCGGCGAAGAAAACATGGCTCCGTCGTACCGCGAAACGAATTTTTCCAGAAAATCCCAAACCCCCCGATTGGGATGTGAAAGATCAATGTGGCAGCGCCATACCCAGTGGTTCGAACCGGATTTGCGCGCGTCGATCAACGCGGCCGGCTGGGGATCGTGAATCACCACGAATTCGGCGTCGAGCGGCAATGTCGTCCGATTGCGCTCGTTATACGCCAGAAAAATATCGAAATCGCGCTGGCTTGCGTGATAGGGCGCGCCATGTAGAGCGTTGTGAAATGACTTCGTGACGTCGAAAAAATCCTCGCCGCCGGTCATCACGTTCCATTTGATCGCCAGGTCCAGCTCTTCCGCCAGCGGCACGAGACGATTGAGGATTTCCGCGACGCCGCCGCCTACGGCGGTGGAATTGATCATCTCGATGCTGCGCCCGCGCAGTGGTTTCGCAAGGGCGCGCAGTTCTTCAATCTCTCCGGCGCCCAGGAGCTTGGCATAGTCCTCCAGTGGAATGCGGCCGAGGGCCAGGGTTTCGCTCAAACTTTTCTCCTTTCGCGGTCGATCAGGCGCAGCAGTTTGGCACGTGAGCTGTCCAGCGTGTTGGTGTAAATGTCAATGTGGTTGACGCTGTCGGCGAGCGTTGCAAGCCCTAGACCGTCGGCGAGCCAGTGAGAAAAATCGTTCGTCTGGAGCTGCAATCGCAATCGCGAGGAGATAAAGTGGAAGTAAAAACCGGCGTGGCTCAAGTGCGCGATGCCATCCCGGAATTCGTCGAGCGTGCGCGCCCGGCGGTCCAGCGGCACGGTGATTTCGACGCTCTCGCAAAAGTAAAATCGCTCCAACGCGGACTGGCCGGCAAGATGAGGAAAGGCCGTGCAGTAGTCACCCACAACACGGCAGAGATCGCTGCGCAGCGCGGCGATGGAAACATAGTCGCGGATATCCAGCGCCGCCAACTGTTCCGCAAGATCATCGCGGTTTGCATCCGCAAGCACCCATTGCGCAAAATCGTTAGAAAAACCCTCGGTCAGAAAATGATGGCTCCCGAGCGTTTGGAAAGTGTGATGAAAAATAGACGCATCGCTGCAATGCTCGAGACCGGTCAGAAGCTCCGCGAGTGTCCCTGCGGACTGGTTGCCGATGCGCGTGAGGTAGGAAACTGTGACGAATTCGAACGGAGTTTCAGCAACATGCATGCGAAGACTTTCTCCAATTCTGTGCGCGCATTCTCACGACAATTGAGGCGCTTCGACGCGTTCAGGAATTTCGATGCGAATCTCCGTCAGATCGGAGAGCAGATGCGCGGCCCATCGGTATACGTTGTGCTCGCGCACACTGTGCCGCAGCCGTTGCATGCGCATCGATTGCTCCTCTTCGGGCATTTCAAGCGCGCGATGGATGGTTTCCGCGAGCTGCGAGACGTCGTAGGGGTTAATCAGCAGCGCATCGGATAGCTCATGCGCCGCGCCCGCAAACGTGCTGAGGATCAGCACCCCGTGTTCGTCCTCGCGCGACGCCACAAATTCCTTGGCCACAAGGTTCATACCGTCATGCAGCGACGTCACCAGGCAGAAAGAGGCGGCCTTGTAATAGCGGGCGATCTCCTCGTGCGTATGGTGTTTCTTCAGAAACAGGATCGGTCTCCATCGTGATGTCTGAAATCGCGCATTGATGCGTTCCGCTTCATCGCTGACTTCGGCCAGAAAATTCTTATAGCGCTCGATGTCCGTCCGGCTGGGAGCTCCGATTTGCACGAAGGAGAAACGCTGCTGGTAGGCAGGGTTCCATTCGAGAAAGCGCTCGATGGCGCGGAATCGTTCCAGAATTCCTTTTGTATAATCCACACGGTCGACGCCCACGCCCAGCAGGGAGGCTTCCACACCCAGCTCGGCACACAAAGCCGCCCGCTCCGCGCCCACGCTGGGCGTTTCATTGATGACGTGCGAATTCTCCGGAAACGCCACGCTGATCGGATACGGCCGCACGCGCGTGACATGGCCCTGGCGATTGACGGCAAAGCGATCCCATTCCGTGAGCGCTTCGACCGCGCGGTCCACGGTCTCCAGAAAATTGTTACAGTGCGTCTGGATTTGGAAGCCGATCAGGTCAGCCCCCAGCAAACCATCCACAAGTTCGCGCTGCCACGGGCAGATGCCGAACACTTCCGGATTCGGCCACGGAATATGCCAGAAGATCGCCACACGCGCGTCGGGCCGCGCCTCCTTGACCATCCGCGGCAGCAGCGCGAAGTGATAATCCTGCGCGAGAAGAATCGGTGAGTCGGTCCCTTCCATCTCCTGTAAAACGGCATTCGCGAAGCGCCGGTTGATTTTTTGATATTGCAGCCAGTCTTCGGGACGGAAGATTGGGCGGGTATGCGCGATGTGGCACAGCGGCCAGAGACCCTCGTTGGAAAAGCCTTCGTAATAGCCCTTGTCTTCCTCATCAGTCAACCACACCCGGCGCAGCGTGTAACTGGGATGGTCGGGCGGCACTCGCAGTTGGTCGTGGACATCGACCATTTCGCGGTCCGCGTTGCCAGAGCCGTTAGCGATCCAGGTGCCATTGCACGCGCGCAGAACGGGTTCGAGCGCGGTGACCACGCCGCTCGCGGGAACGATCACGTTGATCGATTTGTCTTTTTCGTTGAAGACGTGCATGTACGGCTCGCGATTCGAAACCACGAACAACGGTTTATCCTGCAATTTGCTCCGCAAACTGACGTGCAGCCGCTCGGCCGTCCACAGCGATGCGTTCGAATTGCGCAGCCGCGCTTCTTCTTCCGCCGCGGCCCGCGCCGTGGTCAGGTCGTGAGCCAGGTGCTTCACTTCGTGGTCGATCTGATCCAGAATTTCGCCATTCGAAAGCGCTGGATGTGCGTGAGGGTGTCCGGTGCGCAGCGTCCGCAGCCAATTTGCCGTACGCGTTAGCGGACCCGTAAATGTCCACCGAACCAGGATCAGCGCGAGCCCGCTGATCAAGAGCGTTTGCACCAAAGCCGTCAACAGGGAATCGCGTAAGGTGCGAGAAACCTGCCTATCGATATAACTGATGTCGTGAAAGAGCGCGAGGGTACCCACCAATTCTCCATTGGCATGCAGCGGCAGCGCATAAATGTGAATCGGTACTGCTTCTTCCGGATTGCCCGTGTTGACTTGCTCCGCGCCTAGAAATTCTCCCACCCCTCTGTCTGCTTGTGCCGCGCGGCTCGCCACAGTGGGCCGCAAACGGAAGACCGGAGCCAGGCCCGGCGTCAATGCGAGCGCTGAACCCGCCGTGTTGTAGATTGCTACGCCTTTCAAATGTTCGCGCTGCCCGAAGCGTTCCACCAGCCGTTGTAGACTCCGCTCCTGCGCGCGCTCCAGCAATGGCTCCACGCTCTCTTGCAGGCTTTCGCCAAGGATTTCCGCGCGGCGCGAGAGATCATTGCGCAGATTCCGCTTCTCGGTTCGCACCTGATAGGCCGCGAAGAGTAGCGACACCGCCGCGACGCTGACGATCAAGGGCAGGATGATTTTCAGAGTCGTGCGCATCAGACTCCTCAATTTGGATAGATGAAAATAGGTCGCGAGGGCTGGGTGCAGGCGGCCGACTTGGACCTACGATTGTTGCTGACCGGCTCCTGAAGTATGAGCGGTCGGTCTGTTTAGTACAAGCTCATACCGGAGGCCGGAGTCACCACGACGCGGACGGCAATGTTTTTGCCTGCGTCGGTGCGAAACTCCACCGTGGCTTGCGCGCCAACAGTCAGTTTGCCTTCGACTTTGGTTTTGTCATCGACCATGAATTGCACGGTGCTCGCATCCTTGTTTTTCGCTACTTGTACCGAAAATTCTGCATCTCCCACAGACGCGATGGTTCCCGATACGGATTGATTATCGGGTGTGGGTTGCAGATGGCCGGCCCCAGGCAGAGCGGGGAGTGGTGTGGACCAGGCCGCGATGGTGAAACAGGCTAGAAACAGCGTTGCCAAACAGAGTGTTGTCCGAAATCGCACTGAATTACCTCCAATTCGATTTTGGACCGGGGACCCTCGTAGGGGCACGAAATGAACCAAACCGAGAGAATTCTCGTCTTTCCGCATAAGCGCATGCGAAATCAGAGAGTTACGTTGACAAACAGTGGCCGTCGAGCCTTGGGGGTTCAGTACTAGTGCTATGCAATTCTTTCCGTTGGGTACGGGGTAGCGCCGTAGATTGACCCTCTCAGTACTTGAGAAGTAGGATTCCGCATCGAGCTCTGCTCTCTCGAATGAGTCAGCACCTGGACAAGGAGACACAATGTACTGTTCCAAATGTGGGGCTGCGATGGCGAATGGCTCGGCCTTTTGCACGGCATGTGGCCAAGCCTTTTCGGTTGGCTCTGTGCCGCCTCCGGTGTCCCTGATGAGCACAACAGTTGCGGACCAGGTGGCTGGAGGCGGAATGGTCTATTCCGCGTATGCTGCTGTTCCGCGGGTTGAATACGCGGGATTCTGGGAGCGCGTGCTGGCGTTCGTCATCGACAATGTGCTGATCGGCGTTGGAATCGCGCTCATTGTGATTCCCCTTCTTTTCCTGACAGGATTGGGCGCCGTCTTGACCCGCATCGCGCAGGACGAAGATCTGGGCGATGCCGGATTCTTTTTGATCATTGGAATGTTTCTCGTCGCCGCTACCGCAAGCATAGTGGTGACCTGGCTGTACCACGCTTTCATGGAGAGCTCGGAGTGGCAAGCCACTGTTGGGAAGAGAGCATTGGGGCTCATCGTCACGGACATGGCGGGCCGGCGCGTCAGCTTTGGCCGTTCCACCGGCAGGCACTTCGGCAAGATCATCACCAATCTGGTTCCCGCTTTCCTGGGATACATCATGGCCGCGTTTACAGAGAAGAGGCAGGCGCTCCACGACATGATGGCGGGCTGCCTGGTCCTGCGTCGAAACATATAAGAAGGGCATTAGGGTCCGGACGACTGACTAGGTGGAACACTTTTCCTAACCTCTCACACCCTGACAGAAGCCTGAACAAAGGGATCCACTAGCTTTTGAACCGTCGGAAGTAGCAGTTACCTAAATGGGACAGGTGTCTGCTCACCGTGGAACACCCCCCACGCAAAGACCCGAGGTTCGTTTTGGCCGTTACTCCTATTTAAACTAACGTAATTGCACTATGTGTATAAAAGTGAACAGACGCTCGTTCTAGCCCTGTACGACCATATCGGACTGGCTAAGCGGTGGGAGGCAACGATGCCAACTCAATTTGCGCATGGCGCGCAAGTTAGTGAAGAAAGCTTGATACAGGCAGGCCAGCAAGGCGATGTGCGGGCGCTCAACACGCTCTTCCACCGCCATCAGCGTGCGCTTTTTCATTCGGCTCTCGGCATCATGGGCAACCCTCAGGATGCCGAGGACGCCTTGCAGGACGGTTTGCTCTGCGCGTTTCGAAACCTGAAGAGCTTTAGAGGCCGCTCCCAGTTTTCGACCTGGCTCACGCGTGTTGTCATAAACGCCGCGCTCATGCGCCGGCGGAGTCTGGCTGTCCGTCCCAGTGCGGCGGCAACGGAACCAAGGAACGCGGACGAACTACCGATTACGGAGCGTTTGGTGTCCAAGAGCCTGAACCCCGAGCAACTCTTCGGACGTTCAGAAATTCGAGGAATCATCCAGGATCACCTCGATGAGCTTGCGCCGATTCTCCGTACCGCGTTCGTCCTGCGCAAAATCCGGGAATACAGCACGAGCGAGACCGCGAAGATGTTGCGGGTCTCCGAAGAGACGCTCAAAGGCAGGCTGTGGCGGGCGCGCCGCGAGCTTACCCGGCGAGTGAGCCGCAGTCTTCTCCGCGGTGTGCACGCTCCGCCCGATTACGAATATGAGCCATGAGGAAGAAGGCGAACGGAAGCACTTCGCGCATTCATCTATAGCTTCAACGGGAAAAAAACTGCAGCAATACCGCTATCCTGCAGGATCTCTCCGACACGTTGCTCTTATCCTTACTGGATCACGACGCGCAGGGCGGGCGCGCACAGAAGCTGGCTAGGATTCCTCTGGTGCAGCTAGACTGTTCACGACTTTGTGGACGCCTTCGACGGATTTTGCCATCTTTTCTGCCAACAATTTCTCCGCACGAGACGAGACCGTCCCAGTCAAGGTCACGATTCCATTGTCGGCGTGAATTTGCACGGTCTTCAGAGGAATTGCTTTCGTAGAGTAGAGTTCAAACTCCACGCGTCGCGCCAGTTTGTCGTCCGCGCTCTCTGGCGTTGCTTGGGCATCGACAACGCTGATATTGTCCCTAATCCCCTGCACGCCCGGAACCTGCCACGCGATTTGTTCCGCGGTGTATTTCTGATTGGTGGTCTGGACTGTTCCGTTGAGCGCTACGCTGCGATTCTTCACTTCGGTGGCGATATGTTTATCCGCTAAATCGGCATTCTTCGAAATCGCATCGATGAGCAGAGTCTGGATTTCCAGGTCCGCCACCCGTTCTCCCAGGTGCTCCCTATCCGGATTGCGCTCGATAGCCGGGTTGACTGCCAGGTTGTTGTGCACTTGTTTGACGCTCGACGTATCTTGAGCGATAGCACCCGCGACGGTTTTGACTTGTTCTGATGGCACCTGCCCGTCCAGCGTAACTTCGCCCTGGACTGTTTGCACCTGGATATCGAAGGGCGATACGTGTTTGGACAGGAGTAAAGCCGTGCGCACCCTGGATGTTGCGGCCGCGTCTTGCGTCGATTCCTTGATGGAGGAAAAGGCATTCTGAACGGACGAATTTCGCGTGGAGACAAAATAGACCGCCGCCACAACGAGTATTAGAAGAACGAGTACGAGAATCGTCTTGCCGGAACCTCTTTGACCGCTTCTTGACAGTTTCACTGCATCCCTCCGCGGGTTTTTCTTTGCCGCGCCCTGCAATGATTCTCAGAGCAACCAACTCACAAGGATAGAAGAGCCGCGGGAGCGCGTCTGTCCGTTCTGGTACACATTCGAATATTGAGGCCCATTCACAGCCCCTGCTTAGGATGTGATAAGCATTCCTACGGCAGCCGCGGTCATGACACCAAAGGTGGCCCAGCCCAAATACCGAAGCAATTGTGAATTCACGCGCTTGCCCATCACCTTCCGGCTGCTCGTCAGCAGAATGACGAGCAGGATCAGCGGCGGTGCAAGCAGGCCATTGATGATCGCCGACCAGAACAGCATTTTTACAGCGTTCAAGCCGGCGAAATTGAGCGCCAGGCCCGACGCCATGGCGACGGCCATCACTGTGTAGAACTTTCGAGCACTTTGTGGTTTGTCGGACATGGAGCCATGCCACGCTGCTCCTTCCGCCACCGCGTATGCGCACGATCCCACGAGAACCGGGACGCCCAGCATTCCCGTGCCGATCAGGCCCAGCGTGAACAACAAATAGGCCCCGTCGCCGGCAAGTGGGCGCAGGGCCTCCGCGGCCTGCCGGGCCGTCGTGATGTCGGTCTGCCCATGCGCGTGCAAAGTAGCCGCCGTGGTTAGAATGATGAAATACATGATGAAATTCGAAAAGAACATGCCTGCGAGAGTGTCCGCGCGCGCCGTTCTCAATTCCGCAGTAGTGGCGCCCTTGCGGCGGCCGAGCGTTCGGTTCTTGTCTTGTTCTTCTTCCACTTCTTCGGCGGCCTGCCAGAAGAAAAGATAGGGAGAAATCGTGGTCCCTAAAATGGCCACCAGAACGGCCAGGAATCCGCGGGACCACTCCAGATGGGGCACGAAGGTCACTGCCAGCGCTTGCTTCCAATCGACGTGAGCGAAAAAGGAAGTCAGCACGTAGGCGAACAACACCAGCGTCAGCCACTTGAAAACCTTCGCAATCAGCTTGTAGGAAGCCCAGAACAACATTCCAAGGATGAGGAGCGCGAAGAATGGAATCCAGATCAGTGGCCGAACTCCCGTAATGAGCTGTGTGGCTTCCGCCATTCCGCCGAGATCCGCTCCGATGTTGATGACGTTGGCGACGACAAGGATCGAGCAAGCTCCCCAGAGCACCCAGCGAGGATAATGAATGCGGATGGCGGCCGCGAGCCCGCGCCCCGTAACCATGCCCAGCCGCGCGCACATCAGCTGGACTGCTGCCATCAAGGGAAACGTGAGCAGCGCAATCCATAGCGTGGCGTATCCGTAGGCTGCCCCGGCAACGGAATAAGTTGAGATTCCCGACGGATCATCGTCAGCAGCCCCGGTGATCAGTCCGGGTCCCAGGACGGCGAAGAATCTCCTCAGAAGGTTGGGGCTCTTGCCGTTTCGGATGTTCGAGACTGGCGGGTTTTTTCTCGGCGTCATTTGGGCCGGGAACGGCTATCTGTCGCGCGTGGTCATCGACTTTACGATACACCGTGGCACGGAATGTTCCGCTATCGCAAGACCAGTTTCAGCAGTTGCAAGGGAGACGGATTCTACAGTGCTATTGACCCGCTGGATCTCTCTGACGGGTCGCCTTCACGCCAGTTAAAATCCCAACTCCCAGGAGCACGATCGCGCCCACGGCAATCCAGTGCCCGGGCACGTGCACCAGGTACGCGCCGTAAATCAGGCCGCCGATCACGATCGCAAATCCCAGCGCATAAAGTCCGAACGACATAGCTACTCCTCCTAGAGTGCCCAGCCGCAAGGTTCGCCGCAACGCTGCTCGCGGCCCTCCGGCGCAGCCTAGCCACGAAGCTCTTACTGCGAAGAGCTGGCTTTCTGATCTTTAACCTGCAGATCATTCACGACCTGCTTTACGTTGGGCACGCGGTTCGCCACCTTCTCGGCAAAGTCCCGCTTGTATTGCGAGTTGACTTCTCCGCTCAGCGTGACTACGCCGCTCTTCACTTCGTATTTCACGTTGTGGTGCAGCTTGTTTTGGATCAGCGCGGCGTCAAGATTCTTCTCGATGCCTTCGTCCAGATCGGAATTCACGGCCTTTGCTTCTTTTTCCACGCCCACGGGGATCACGGCGATCTGATCCGCGACAACCTGCGGGCCGGCGTAGGACTTTGCCAGAGATTCTGCTTGGGCCTTGTCATTCTCGCTGCCAACTTGTCCCCCGAGGGTCACGACACCCTTGTCGCGATCCTGGCTCACGGATACGTCCTTGAATCCCGCCTGGTCGAGTGATTTGCGAATGCTGTCGGAAACATCGGGCGATTTCGCGGATGTCCCGGAGCATCCTGAGATGGCGCCGGCGGCGAGCAATGCCAATACCGTTACGAATACTCTGTGCGTTTTCATGTTTCTCCTTCCTGGAATTCCTATGGAGTCTCGAGGGCCTGTGCAGCGGATGCTAGCTTGTCTTTCCCTTGCAGCCTTTGTGAGCACAATGGCAATCGATGTCGGGAGTCTTTTCCATCGCCTCGCACGCGGCGCTGCAGTATTTGCCCGTGGTTGCTTCGCAGGTGCAGATGGGATGCGCACTTTTCTTTGCTGGTTCCGGCGACATTTTTTTCTCCGCTTCGATCGAGGAGCTTTTGACTTCGGCTGCATCATAGACGTTCCGAAAAGCCATTGCTGTCCACTTACGGACACATCGTAAAGGGCCAAAAAAAGACGGGCGGCCAAAGCGGGCCACCCGTTGCTACATCATCGGGTACTGATGCTGAGCTGAGCAGACCGTTAGTTAGGCAGCAGGACGGAATCGACGACGTGAATCACACCGTTTGATTGATTTACGTCGGCGATGGTGACTCTGGACATTCCGCCTTTTTCATCGGTCAGCACGATTTCTTTGCCGCTGGCGCTCGCCTTGAGCCATCCGCCGCTCACGGTTTTCAGCGTGGCAGTGCCGTTGCCGGCCTTGATCGCTTTCCACAGGTCCTTGCTGGACATTTTTCCAGCAATGACATGATAGGTCAGCACCTTCGTGAGCATTTCCTTGTTTTCCGGCTTGAGCAACGTGTCCACCGTGCCTGCCGGCAGCTTGGCGAAGGCTTCGTTCGTTGGCGCAAAAACGGTGAAGGGGCCGGGACTTTGCAGTGTTTCCACCAGGCCCGCGGCTTTCACTGCGGCTACCAGCGTGGTGTGATCGGCGGAATTGACGGCGTTGGAGACAATGTCTTTGGTGCGGAGCATCGGCGCACCGCCGACCATGGGGTTGTCATCGGCGATGACGGCGCTGCCGATCATGACTACCGCTAGGATCAGATACGCGAACGTTTTCATTCCTAGAATCCTTTCGAGATTGGAAATTGTCAACTGCAGTGGGTAGTACGGAGGAAAGCCGCAGACGGATGAGCGGATGGGAGAAATCGCGAGAGCCCCTGCCCGAGCGAGTCCCCAGCCCGCCGCAGCGGAATTATTGATTGACGGGGGGGCCGCGGAGCGAGACAGTTTGAGGAACGGGGTTTGCTGGTGGCGGGGGTTGCTATGTGGAAGCGAACGACGATACTGGTTTTGCTGGCAATCGGATGGTCACTGATCGTTCCTGCGGAGTCCTACGGGCAACAAAGAAACAATAACGGTTCGCCATCGAACGCGCACAAGGCGCCCATACGGGTGACCATCGTGGTGAAGGACACGGCGGGAGCTTCGACGGGGCTGACGCCAACGGTTCAGCTCTATGGCGAGGCGCAGGACGGCACCGTGTACACGGGAAACCCCACAAACACCGGAGACCGCTGGACCTTCGTTGTGCCGGGCCCCGGAACGTATACCGCGGAAGTGAGTGCGGCGGGCTACAAGACGGCGCAACGTTTGCTCGCCATCTCCAGCGAAACGGACAATCCTCAATACGATGTGACGCTGGAGCCCGACAAACATGCACGCAAGGTCAAGGGCAAGTCGATCATGGCGCCGAAGACGCTGGCGGAACTGGAGAAAGGCAAGAAAGCGCTCGGCGAGAAAAAGTTCGACGAGGCCAAGGTGCATTTGGATAAAGTTTTGCAGGTGGCGCCCAGTTCTCCCGACGCCAATTATTACTCCGGTCTCCTCAATTACTACACCGGGAACCGAAAAGCCGCGATGGAACATCTGCAAAAGTCGGTCTCCATGGACCACAATAACGGCCCGGCGTACCTGGCGCTTGGCGAACTCTATTACGTAGAGAAGGATTATCCACACGCGACAAACGTATTGGAGCAAGGGCTTGCGCTGGAGCCCGATTCGTGGCGCGCGGAGTCCGTGCTCGGATCGGCCTACTTTAAGCAGGCGGATTACGAGCGGGGACGCGAGCACGCGCAAAAGGCCCTGACCATCGGCAAGGACGACGCCAACGGTACCAGTTTCCTGCTCGGAAAATGTCTGGCTGCGCTGGGCAGGAAGGCAGAGGCGATCGCGGCTTTCCAGGCGTTCCTAGCGCAGCAGCCCGCCTCCGACCTGACGAAATCAGCACAAGCCATGCTGGCGCGGTTGCAGGAAACTCAGTAACATCCCTTGCAGAAGTTCCTCGACGACGGCGTGCTTCCTGTAGCTTGTTTTCGGATACTGATGAGAATAGCCATGGCAACAGGACTGACTTGCGTCGGCGTGGCCAAGGCGCAGGTGTCTCCGAATCTTCCTGCACCGGCGTCCGCGACGCAAGAATCATCGCCGGCACAAACAACTGCGATTGTAGCCACACCGTGCGAGCAGCCAGCTCCCATGGTGGACATCCAGGATTACAATGGGCCGCTGGCGAAAACCGTCGGCACCTTCACCCGAAAGCTGGAACGCAAATCGGTGCACCCGCCGCACTACAAGCCGGGAGCGGTTCTGTGCACGCTCAAGGTGAAAGACAAATTCATTCTGTTCCTGCAGGATTCTGTTGATCCCATAACCTTTCTCAGCGCGGGTTTCGACGCTGGAATTGACCAGGCACAGAACAATGACCCCTCGTACGGCCAAGGGGCGGCCGGCTATGGCAAGCGATTTGGGGCCAACTATGCCGGGGAGGTCTCGTCCGGGTTTTTCAAAGACTTCGCTTATCCCACGATATTTTCCGAAGATCCCCGTTACTATCGATTGGCCCATGGCGGCGCCGGAAAGCGCCTGGCCCACGCCTTGGAACACTCTTTCGTGGCCTACAGAGAAAATGGCCACCCGATGTTCAACGCTTCGGAATGGTTTGGGACCACCAGTGCGATCGTGCTGACCAACACTTACCATCCGGACTACCGACGGGGCTTCGCTCCTGCCGCAGAGCGCCTAGGATACGCGGTCCTCTCGGACATGGGCTTTGACGTACTTCGGGAGTTCTGGCCGGAGATTGCCCACAAATTTCGCCTGCCGTTCCGCGGCCAAAACCAAGAGGAGACGCGGGTATTGGTTCCCGCCAACAGGTAGGTCTTGGTTCCAACGACGGGTACTAGAGCGGGGCGGTGACAAAGTGGGCGCAAGAGTGGCCTTGTGCGAGGGGCGTTTCCTTGACTTGGCGCGTAGCCGATTCAATAATGGTAAAGCATGAGCGTACGCGCCGGAGGCGCTGAAGAGATGTTCCTGGACGTTAAGGAATTAGCCGTCCGCAAACTGCGCATCCGGAAGACCTACGCCCCGGGCAGCATCGATTTTCATTCGGCGGAGATCAAGCAGATCGAGCCGCTGGAAGTGACGGCCACGGCGGAGCTTCTGGAAGGGCAGATTCGCATCGAGGGCAACCTCGAGACGAAGATCGAACTGGTATGCGCGCGGTGCCTGGAACCGGTGGTGGAAGACGTCAGCCGCACCTTTGACCTCTTCTACGCGCCGCTGCCCAAGAATGAAAAGCCGAGGGAAGACCAGCTGAAAGACGACGATACTGAGATTGGCTTTTACCAAGGAGAAGGGCTCTTCCTGGCGGACGTGATCAAAGAGCAGGTGCTTCTGGCGCTGCCGTTAAAGGTAATTTGCCAGAGCGACTGCCGGGGGCTGTGCCCGAGTTGCGGCGCGAACCTGAACCACGAAGAGTGCCGCTGTGAGACCCACGCGACGGACCCTAGATTGGCCCCTCTCGCGCGCCTCAAGCAGGACTGGCTGAAAAAACAATAGGTTTGGGCTACCAAGCCCTATACAATCCGCCTCAATGTGTATGTGCGGCCGCAAGTGCGGCCGACTGGGCGAGAACGAGGAAAACTACTATGCCTAATCCGAAACGACGGCATTCCAAGAGACGGACCAGCACCAGGCGGGCGAACGACTTTTTGACCAAGCCGGCGCTGGGGAAGTGTCCGAATTGCCATGAAATGAAGCAGCCGCACCAGGCTTGCCCGCACTGTGGTTATTACAAGGGCAAGGCTGTGAAAGCGTCGGCTTAAAGTCTTTTCTGTTAGCCCGCGGGCAATCATCCCATGATCACCATCGCCGTTGACGCCATGGGCGGAGACCACGCGCCCCGCCCCGAGGTCGAAGGCAGTGTGCTGGCCGCACGCGAGTTTGGCGTCCGCATTTTGCTGGTGGGCCAGCCGAACGTGGTGCGCACGGAGTTGGCGAGGCACGCGGCTCCCAATCTGCCGATCGAGATTGTGCCGGCCAGTGACGTGATCACTATGCAGGATCATCCGGCTCAGGCCTTCCGGCGGAAAAAGGATAGCTCGGTGCACGTGGCGGCACGGCTGGTGCGCGAAGCCAAAGCCGACGGAATGGTCAGCGCGGGGAACACCGGCGCGGTGATGACCGTGGCGAAGTTCTTGCTCGGAACGCTGGAATCGGTGGATCGCGTGGCGCTGGCCGCGCCGTTTCCCAATGCCAAGGGCGGCGTTTCCGTGCTGCTGGATGTGGGCGCCAATGTCGATTCGCGCCCCGAGCACCTGGTGCAGTTTGCCGTGATGGGCGAGGTCTATTACCGCGCGACGTTCGGCAACAAGCGGCCGCGCGTCGGATTGCTCTCCGTCGGCGAAGAAGAGATCAAGGGCAACGAATTGACCCGCGAGGTTTACACGCGATTGAAGAAAAGTCCGGTGCATTTTGTCGGCAATGTGGAAGGCGGCGATCTCTTTTCCGGCGCCGTGGACGTCATTGTCAGCGACGGATTCGTGGGCAACATCGCGCTGAAAATTTGCGAAGGCCTGGCGTTTCAGATTTTCGGGTTGCTGAAGAAGTCCATCAACAGTTCGCTGGTTTCGCAAGTGGGCGGGATGCTTTCGAAAGGCGCGTTCAAGGCCTTGAGCAAGACCATTGATTACACGGAGTACGGCGGCGCGCCGCTGCTGGGCGTGCGCGGAGTCTGCGTCATCGGCCACGGCCGTTCGAACGCCAACGCCATAAAAAACGCCATTCGCGTGGCCGCGGGACTCGCCCGCGCGCGCATGAACGAGAAAATCGAACAGGAGCTTTCCGCTGCCGCGGTCCTCGCCTGACGGCGCAAGATAGGAATTCACGATGGGCAAAGTCGCATTCATGTTTCCGGGGCAAGCTTCGCAATACCCGGGTATGGGCAAAGAGCTGGCGGAAAAATATCCGGCGGCGCGGGCGGTTTTTGACGAAGCCGACAAGGCGCTGGGCTTTTCCATTTCGAAGATGTGCTTTGAGGGCACGGAAGAAGAGCTGAAGCTGACGGCAAATACGCAACCGGCGATTCTTACGTGCTCTGTGGCGGTGTTTCGCGTGCTCGCGGAAAAGGGATTGACGCCGGATTTTGTGGCCGGGCACAGCCTGGGTGAGTATTCGGCGCTGGTGGCCGCGGGGTCGCTGAAGTTTGCGGATGCGGTGCAGCTGGTTCGAAAGCGCGGAACGTATATGCAGGAAGCGGTCCCGGCCGGCGTCGGGGCAATGGCGGCGATTATGGGTTTGTCCTCGGCCGTGGTCGCCGATGTCTGCAAGCGCGCGGCGGACGGAGAAGTTTGCTCGGCGGCGAATTTGAATTCGCAGGATCAGACGGTAATTTCCGGGCATGCTGGCGCAGTGAAGCGTGGCGTGGAGCTGGCTTCGCAGGCGGGGGCCAAGCGCGCGGTGATTCTGGCGGTTTCCGCGCCGTTTCATTCCGCGTTGATGATGCCCGCACAGGAAAGGCTGGAAAAGGATTTGCGGAATACGGAGTTTTCGAATCCGCGCGTGCCGGTGGTGACCAACGTGGATGCGGACACTATCGAACACGGCGACGAAGCCCGCGAAGCGCTCATCCGCCAGGTGACGGCGCCGGTGCGCTGGGAAGAGTCCGTGCGCCTGTTGATCGACGAAGGCGTGAACACGTTTGTCGAGGCTGGGCCGGGGCGCGTGCTCACGGGGTTGCTGCGGCAGATCGAGCGATCGGTCGCGGCGCTGAATGTCGAAGACGAAAAGAGTTTGGCCGCGACGGTGGAGAAAATTGCAGGGGCGCGCTCGGACGCAGCCTAGTCTTTTAGTGGCCCAGGATATCAGCCTGTGCCCGCGGCTATGCCTGCGGCGCGTGCTCCCTGA
>Ga0210400_10001350_pt1 | contig 24454 bp, 19 predicted proteins | sample IncBWH26MmetaG_FD_155456 | JGI IMG/M metagenome (GOLD analysis project Ga0210400, IMG submission 155456) | Forest soil microbial communities from Barre Woods Harvard Forest LTER site, Petersham, Massachusetts, United States - Inc-BW-H-26-M | ecosystem: Environmental > Terrestrial > Soil >...
CGGCCCCCTCGACGCAGCTCGCCGGCGAGTGGCGGCCCTACATCGAAACCTGCATCGAACTATTCGGCGCCAATCGCTGCATGTTCGAAAGCAACTTTCCGGTGGATATGGGAAGCTGCACCTATCCCGTGCTGTGGAACGCCTTCAAAGTGTTGGCCAAGCAATATTCCCCGGATGAGAAAACCGCGCTGTTCAGCGGCACCGCGCAACGCGTCTATCGACTGACGGTCGCATCTCTCGGCTGACCATCGCGTCCCGGCTGACAATCCAGGTTTCGCCATGCATGTCATTCAATCGGACCCGAGTCTTTCCAGGGCAGCCACGTACCGCGAGATCAGCGTGCAATTGGCCGGACTTTTCTCCGGTGAGCGCAACGGCTTGGCCAACGCGGCGAACATGTGCGCGCTGCTCTACCACATGCTGCCCGATGTGAATTGGGTGGGATTTTACTTTTTGCAGGGCGGCGAGCTGGTGCTGGGGCCATTTCAGGGCAAGGTGGCCTGCGTGCGCATCGCACTGGGCCGCGGCGTGTGCGGTACGGCCGCCGCGCGCCGCGAGATTTTGGTGGTGCCGGACGTGAATGAATTTCCCGGTCACATCGCCTGCGATGCAGCGTCGCGCTCTGAGATCGTGCTGCCCCTGGTGCAAGATGGGCGGCTGTTGGGCGTGCTGGACCTAGACAGCCCGAAACCGTCCCGATTCGACCACGAGGATCGCGACGGACTCGAGGCCGCGGCCAATCTATTATTGAGATCCTCGCAGCTCGGCAAGTTGGCCGACGATTGAATCTGAATCCAATTTGAACGCAGCGGGTAAGGCTCTATAATCGCGCACCCCGCACGTCACAGTGCGGCGTCATAACATCGGGGTGATCGGCACAATGAATGCAACGTCGCGCGTAGCGCTGCTTTTCTCCACGGCTCTCATGGTATCCGGCGCCCTGGCGGCCGATCCCTTTCCATCGACCTATCAAGTACCCGTCAATCCGCCGGTGCTGATTCGAGGCGCGACGGTACTCACCGGCACCGGAGAGCGCCTCGATGGCGCGGACGTCGTGATCGCCGACGGACGTATCCAATCGGTTGGCAAAGGCCTGGCGGTCCCCGCCAACTCGAGCGTCATCGATGCACACGGCAAGTGGGTGACGCCGGGCATTATCGATATCCACTCGCACTTGGGCGTGTATGCAAGCCCCGCCGTCAAGGGCCTCGACGATGGCAACGAAGCGACCAGTCCCGTGACCTCCAATGTCTGGGCGGAACATTCCGTCTGGCCCCAGGATCCCGGGTTCGAGGCCGCGCTCGAAGGCGGCGTCACCACCATGGAAATTCTGCCGGGGTCGGCGAATCTCATCGGCGGCCGTTCCGTCATCCTCAAGAATGTGCAAGCCGTGACCTACCAAGCCATGAAGTTCCCCGGCGCGGCCTATGGACTCAAGATGGCGTGCGGCGAAAATCCGAAACGCGTGTATGGCGGTAAGAATCAAGCGCCCTCGACGCGCATGGGCAATGTCGCCGGCTACCGCCAGGCCTTTGCCGATGCCCAGGACTATCAGCAGCAGTGGGACAAGTACCATCGCGAACTGGCGACGTACAACAAAAAGAAGGCCGAGCAAGCCGAGGGGACCGCGAAGAAATCCAAGGACAAGGACGCCGCGGCGGACAAGGAACTCACGCCGCCGAGTCCCCCGAAGCGCGACCTGAAGCTCGAGACGCTGGCGGAAGTAATGAAGGGCAATATCCGGGTGCAGATGCACTGCTATCGCTCCGATGAAATGGCGACCATGCTCGATGTGGCCGCTGAGTTCGGCTTCAAAATCACGGCGTTCCATCATGCCGTGGAGGCTTACAAAATCGCCGACCGCCTCGCGGAAAACAACGTCTGCGCCGCGATGTGGGCCGATTGGTGGGGCTTCAAAATGGAAGCCTATGACGGGGTGCAGGAAAATCTCGCCATCGTCGATTATCCCGAACACAGTTGCGCAATCGTGCACTCGGATTCCGCCGACGGTATTCAGCGCTTGAATCAGGAGGCTGCCAAGGCGATGGCGCACGGTCAGCGCGCGGGGTTGACGGTGCCGCCGGAACGCGCCATCCGCTGGCTCACCTACAATCCGGCTAAATCCCTCGGACTCGAGGATCGTATCGGCACGCTCGAGGCCGGCAAGGGAGCGGATGTGGTGATTTGGAACGGCAACCCCTTCAGCGTTTACGCGCTCGCCGAGCAAGTGTTCATCGATGGCGCACTCAGCTTCGATCGCGCCCATCCGAAGACCCCGCCCCGTTCCGATTTTTTATTGGGCAAGGATGTCGCGGAGTCGCCTCTATGAGGCCGTTTCATCTGGTTGTTCTGGCCGCAGGTATCCTGGGCGCGCAGTGCGCGGCGGCCGAAGGATTCGTCATTCGCGGCGCGACGGTGCACACCGCGTCCGCAAGAGGCACGTTGAAGAACACCGACGTGCTGGTTCGCGGCGGAAGTATTGTCGCCATCGGCGCAGACGCTGCAGCTGCGAACGCGACCGTCATCGATGCCAAGGGCAAGGAGCTCACGCCCGGACTGTTCGGCGGACTCACCAACATCGGCCTCGAGGAGATCGCCGCGGAGTCCGAGACCGTCGATTCTACGTTCAATCAAAAATCGCCGGCGTGGGAGCAACAGTGGCGTCCGGAGCTCGATGTCACCCTGGCGTACAACCCGCGCTCGATCATTGTGCCGGTCGAGCGGATTGAAGGCGTGACCTGGACCGTGCTCGCACCCAACGCTGGGGACAGCATCATCGAGGGGCAAGGATCGGCCGTCACGCTCGATGGCCGCTACGATGCCGCGCTGCCGGGCAGCCGCTCACTGTTCGTGCAAATGGGCGCCGCCGGTGCCCGGGAATCCGGCGGAACGCGCGCCGCCGAATACATGCTCCTGGAGCAGGCAATTCACGAAGCACATGCGCCGGGACCCATCGGCCAGGGGGCCCTGTTGCATGCGGCCGGCCGGGACGCCTTGAACCGCTATCTCATGGGTGGACGGGTCGTATTTCAGGTCGACCGTGCCTCCGACATACGTGAAGTGGTGGCATTCGCGGAGCGCAGTGGGATCAAGCCGGTGATTCTCGGCGGCGATGAAGCCTGGCTGGTCGCAAAAGAACTCGCCAAGGCTAACGTGCCCGTGATCCTCAATCCGCTGAATGATTTGCCCTTGGACTTCGATCGACTGGCCTCTTCGCTGGAAAATGCGGCCCGACTGCAGCGCGCGGGCGTGCGCATCGCCTTCTCGAGCGGCGACACGGCGCAGGCTCGGCTGGTGCGACAGCTCGCCGGCAACGCCGTGGCACATGGATTGCCGTGGGAATCGGCACTGGCCGCGATCACCTCGACTCCAGCCGATATCTTTGGGCTGGGCGCGACGCACGGGCGAATTGCCGTCGGGCAAGCCGCGGACCTGGTGCTTTGGAGCGGCGATCCGCTGGAGGTCTCGACGCTAGCCGAGAAGGTATGGATTGCCGGCCGGCCGGTCGAGATGAAATCCCGCCAGACCGAGCTGCGCGATCGGTACGTCGAGAAAGTCAAGGCGCATCAGGCGCGCTGATCAGCGGCCTCGCTACGGGAGCCACGATGAACTATCGCATCGCGCATGGCGCGCGACTGAGTCTCGGCCTCGGGCTTCTAATGCTCGGCCTCGCCTTGCCGCGCTCTTCGCCGGCACAGGCCCCGAAGACCGCGGACGCGGAACAACAACTGCGCGCCGCCGAAGCCCAACTCGCGGCCGCGCTCTCATCGGTCGACGTCGATCAGCTCTCCCGTTTATGGGCCGATGACTTCGTATCGACCATGGCCGATGGACGTGTCACCACGGGTAAGAAACGGCTCGAGGCACTCCGCGCCAGGAAACCCGACGCGAGTTCCCGAGTAACCAATGAGAACCAGCAAGTCGATGTGCGCGTCGAGGGCGATTGGGCGCTGGTGCTGGTTACTTCCTCTTGGGTCGAGTCGGGAAAGCGGCTCGGCGCTCCCTATCAGGCTACCCACGTCTGGGCGAAACGCGACGGCCGCTGGCGATTGATCGCCGCTCACATCAGCGAAGTTAAGCCTTGATATTCGGCGCGCAGTAATCGTTTAATGCCCGACCGCACCCCTCACGGAGCTCATGATGAAACGTTTGTTTGCCGTTGCTGCTGTGTTCGCCACAATCCCAGCCTTTGCCGTGCCTCCGCAGGATACCCCGGCCGGCGAGCAGCGATTTCGCGAACTCTATAAGGAACTGGTCGAAACCAACACGACCTTGTCGGCAGGGAACTGCACGCTCGCCGCGGAGCGCATGGCGGCGCGCCTCAAGGCAGCGGGCTTCCCGGACGGCGATTTGCACCCATTCGCCGCCCCCGATCATCCGAAGGAAGGCGGCCTGGTCGCGATCTACCCGGGCCGCGATCCGAAGCTCAAGGGCATTCTGCTGCTCGCGCATATCGATGTCGTGGAAGCGAAGCGCGAGGATTGGACGCGCGATCCGTTCAAGCTCGTCGAGGAGAACGGCTATTTCTATGCGCGCGGGGCAAGCGACGACAAAGCCGAGGCGGCGATCTGGGTCGACACGCTGATCCGATATCGCAGCGAAAAGTACCGGCCGCGGCGCACGCTGAAGGTCGCGCTCACCTGCGGCGAGGAAACGGCGGGGGCGTTCAATGGCGCCGATTGGCTTACGCGCAATCGCCGCGATCTCATCGATGCGGCGTTTGCGCTCAACGAAGGGGCCGCCGGCGAATTGGACACGAGCGGCAACCGCGTCGCCATGGAAGTGGAAGCCGGTGAGAAGTTTCCTCAGAACTATCGCCTGGAGGTGACGAACCGGGGCGGACATAGCTCGCGGCCCGTGAAGGACAATGCCATTTATCATCTCGCCGCGGCGCTCATGCGCATCAGCGCCTATGAGTTCCCGGCGCAGTTCACCGACGGTAACCGGGCGTACTTCACCGGCATGGCCAAGATCCTGGCCGCCAAAGGCGACACCGAAACTGCGGAGGCCATGAACGCGTTCTTGAAGAACCCCGGCGATAAGCCGGCGCTCGCGCTGGTCTCCGCCAAGGATCCGAGTTGGAACGCAACGCTGCGCACCACCTGTGTCGCCACCATGCTCGAGGCCGGGCATGCCACCAACGCCCTGCCGCAGCGGGCACGGGCCAACGTCAATTGCCGCATATTTCCCGGCGTTACCGCGGAGAGCGTGCGCGCCAAGCTCGAGGAATTGGCGGCCGATCCGGCGGTGAAGATATCCGCGCCCGAGACCCGTGGACCGACGGCATCGCCCCCGCCTCTCACTCCGGCGGTCATGGCGCCGATCGAGAAGTTGACGGCGGAATTCTGGCCCGGCGTGCCGGTGCTGCCGGTTCTGCAAGCTGGTGCGACAGACGGCGAATTCACGAACGCCGTCGGCATTCCGACTTTCGGTGTGGAACCGGTGTTCTTCGGACCGGATCTCGGCAATATTCATGGCCTCAACGAGTATGTGGGCGTCAAGACCTTGCTCGAGGGCCGCGAATTCTTGTATCGGCTGGTGAAGATTTACGCGGAGCAAAAATAGCCAGCTCGAGGACATCGGCTGGGCGACCGTTAGGTCCCGGTCGCCCTCACCGACATCAGTCAATTGCTGGCATAGTGGATCACGGTGTTCGGACGCAGCGCACTCAAGGCCGGCGCGCCCACGTCCTTCACGGCCTTGTCGATCGCCAGATCGGTGCACTTGTTCACCCACTGCATCGAGCCCAAGTCTCGGTTCCCGTCCAGCGCGCACACATGACGCGCTGCCGACACGATGCGGCCGTACAGAACCTTGGCGCCGGCCGGCTTCGAAATGTCGAGGTCGGCATAGCTGACTCTTTGCGAGGGAAGAGCGTCATCGGACGCCCTGGCCGTCACCTGCACAGTGCACACAGCGATCGCACCGCACAGAAAGAAGGCCGCCGCACGAGCCGTGTTTTGGATGGTGGTATTCATGTTCATCTCCTAAGTTTCAAAAGCAGTTGTGGAAGCTCTCACCACGAAGATCGGTCTCGCCGTGGCTTAGGTAGAGGTGTACGGCTGTACGCGGTGATTAGTCCTCAAGGGTTCCTCAGGCTTTGCTAAAGGATTTCTGATTGCGATGCTGAAACGCTGAAAAGCAACCGCGGCGCGCCGGCGCGGTATGATTGCGCGAGGCGATCCAACCAAAACGGGACGGCAAACATGCACTATCTCCTGCGCTTGGCTCCTGGCGTATTGATGGGTACTTGCGTATTGATTGGCGCTTCCGCCCAAGCCGATGACCGGCTGCCCACCATCCCGCCGGCGCAATACTCGCCGGAACAGAAGCAAGCGGCCGCCGAATTCGAGGCGGCCCGCAAAGTCCCGGTCTTTGGACCCTTCGAACCGCTGATGTACAGCCCGGCGGTGATGTCCCAGGCGCGCGCGATGGGCGACTATCTTCGCTACAAGTCGGCGATCGGCAATACGCTCAGCGAACTCGCGATCCTCCTGACGGCGCGGGAATGGACACAAGATTTCGAATGGTCCGTGCACTACCCGATCGCGCTGAAGGCCGGCATTCGCCAAGACATTGCCGACGCGATCGCGGAGGGGCGCCGCCCCGCTAGTTTAAGTGCGGACGAAGAGATCGTTTACGATTACGCGATGGAGCTATTGAGGAACAAACAAGTCTCAAATCCGACCTTTGAGCGCGCCAAAACGCGCTTCGGCGCCAAGGGCGTGGTCGACATGACGGGGATCGTGGGTTACTACACCTTTCTAGCCATGCAGCTGAACGCAGCGCAATACCCGCCGGGGAAGGACGTCAAAAAACTTCCCCGCATGCCCCCGTAGGAACTCAGGAGCGCCGCATGAAATCTCTCGGCAAAAGAGCGGAAGGCGCGCGGCTCGAGCGCATCAAGGCATCGCCGCGATGGTCGGGCGACCGGTTCCGCAATGTGCAGCCGATCCCGCCGGGGTTGCGCGACCCGAATGCGGCCATGCCGTCCTTGAGCGATTTTCTGTGCGGCGGCGAGCGCCGGGTGCCGCAGGGACCGCTTCCTTCGATGGATCCACTCGAATCATGGCTCAGCACACCTTCCAGCGGGCTTCGCGCCACCTGGCTGGGTCATTCGACGGTGCTGATAGAAATCGACGGCCTGCGCGTGCTCACCGATCCTGTGTGGGGGCCGCGCGCATCGCCGTCACGCCTCGCGGGTCCCAAGCGCTTCCAGCCGGTACCGGTTACCCTTCGTGCGCTGCCCCCGCTCGATTTGGTGATCGTGTCGCACGACCACTATGACCACCTGGACTATCCGACCATCCGCGAACTGGCCAAGCGCAACGTACCTTTCGTGACCTCGCTCGGCGTCGGCGCGCATCTCGAGGCGTGGGGCGTAAACCCGGGACTGATCACCGAACTCGACTGGTGGGAGTCTCACCATCCGGCGCGCGGCGGCCTCACGGTTACGGCCGCCCCATCGCAACATTTCTCGGGACGCGGGCTGAAAGACCGCAATGCCACCTTGTGGTCCTCGTTCGTGCTCCGCTCCGAGCGGCATGCCGTGTTTTTCAGCGGCGATACCGGCCTCACGAGCGAGTATCGGGATATCCGCGACCGGCTGGGGCCGTTCGATCTCGTGATGTTGGAGATAGGGGCCTTCCATCCCGCTTGGGGCGACATTCACCTCGGACCGCAAAACGCCCTCAAAGCGCTGGCGCTGCTCGGCGGCGGCGCTTTTCTCCCGGTGCATTGGGGTACCTTCAGCTTGGCCATGCATGCCTGGGATCAGCCTGCCGAAGAGTTGTTGAGCGAAGGCGAGAAAGCCGGCGCGCAACTGATGCTGCCGCGGCTCGGCGAAGCGATCGAGCCTGCGCACGCGCAGCGGCCCGAACCGTGGTGGCGAGCGGTTGACATGATCGCACCGTCGTCTGAGCCGGACACGCCGGCGAGTTTGCCCAAGGCGATGTCCTGGCCGATCGACTGAGCGGCTCCCTTGCATCGCGCTCCCGCCGCGCCGAGTGTCCAAAAAAAAGGGCGGCGCAATTTCGCGCCGCCCGGAAGATTTCCCGACAAAAACCCGTTATTGGAACTTGTAGGTCACGCCGAGCGTGAAGAACGCGCCGACCGCCCCTTGCTGATGCAAGGAGGGGTTCCACGGCACTTCTCCCAACGCGCCACCGTACGTGCCCCAGTCGAGCGGTGCCTTGGCGTTGGTCGCGTTGACCACGGAGGCATGCAGATTGAGGTTGTCCGTGACGTTGTAGCGACCATACAAGTCGAGCGTCGTAAAGTGATTGACGTTGCAACTGATCGCACTCGGGATGACGCCCTTGCCCAAGGCGCCGGCATAGTCGGTTCCGGCGGCGCCGCCTTGATTGGACAAGGCATCCAGACAGGTGGACATCGGGCCTTGGCCAAAGGCTTGTGACGAAGGATCCAGCACGCTGAATGAACTGATGTAGTTCACGGTTGCAGTCACTTCAAACGGACCATGCGCAAAGCTGTTGGCCCACTGCACGCGCGATTTCGGATTGCCGGTATCGCCGGTGAAGAAGGTCGGACCGTGCGTGCCCGCCAGATGATAGGTCACGCCGTCGATCTTGAGATCGTACTTTCGCGTGTACGACCAGGTCGCCGAGGATGTCCAGTCGACGATCCCCGCAAACGAATGGTGATACTTGAAACCGAAATCCGCACCGTCCGTCTTGGTCGTGTTGGCATTGACATAGGAAATCGTCGTGTACGCAATCGGCGGCACCGGGGGCGTAACCAGAGCGGTGCTGCCATTGGGCTCGATGAACGGCAGCGGGCTGGTGTTGGTGCCGCGCACGGTGGTCTCCGGACCGCCGCTCACGATTTGATGATCGATCTCGATCGAGTACAAATCGATGGTGGCACTGAAGTCCCTGAACGGTTCAAAGATGACGCCGAAGGTGAAGGACTTCGAGGTCTCAGGCTTGAGATTCGGATTGGTGCTCTGCTGTCCCGGGATGTTGATGACGCACTGGGTGGGGAAATTCCCGGGAGTGTTCGGCGTGCCGGGATTCGGACACAGAGTCGGATCGTTCGCGGTACCCGCAAAGAAGGTCTGCCCCGACCGGCCGTTCTCCGCAGGTCCGGGTGCGCGGAAGCCGCCCGCCGCGGTACCGCGGATGGCAAACTCCGGAATCGGTGTGTACTTGAAGCCGATTTTCGGACTCGCGCGGCCGCCGGACAAGTTGTAGTGGTCATATCGCACCGCTGCGTCGATCTCCAATTGCTTGACGATGGGTGCATCCATTTCCACGTAGCCGGACGCCACCTGCTGCGTGCCCACGGTAAAGTTGTTGCTGAAATTGGGCGTGATGCCATTTGCGACGTCGGCGGGGGCCACTGCAAATTGATTGCGCTGGAAATAATCCGCGCCGAAGGCGATACCAAATGGTCCGCCGGGTAGCGTCAACAGCTGATGGCTGGCACCCATGTGTGCAAAGCTCAGTTTCGAGGTGTCATAGGTGTGCAGCAGCGGCGCGACGAAATTGTTCACCGCCGCCGAATTGGCCTGTCCCACGAGGAACGGGTCGGTGGTGCTGTCCAAGGCAGTCTGCAAATTACCCGGATTCACATAGTTGAGTCCGTCGATGGACAGCGCGACTTCGGTGAAGCCCGCTGAAAACTCCAGGTCCCAGTCGGCAACCTTGCCGTTCACGTCGGCGATCGCACGATAGGACTTGGAGTCCGTCTCGGTGATCGTGGGACCGAGATTCAGGAACGTGTAGGTCAGGTTGCCCACGCTCAGACCCGTTCCGGCCGGAAAGCTGGGATTGGTGCTGGGGATCGTGGTGGGACCCAACGGCGCGACCAGCGTCGGCGTCACGCCCGGACCCGAGGTCACGCCCTGAAAGCCGGCAACAAATGCGCGGTCCGGACCGTTGACCTGCTGGGATTTACCTTCGAAGTAACTGACTTGAAACGACCCCTGCCAATTTTCAGCGAATTTCTGCGTGTAGCGCCCGACAACATTGATGTTTTCCGTGGGCGGCTGAATCTGGCTCCAGGTGTCGTGGTACGTGCATTGGTTCGCGGCAAATTGGGTCGCGTTGCAGCCGGGCATGAATCCGGCGATGCCCGGGACGTTGCCCGACGGATCGGTGATGTAACCAGTGCCCGATCGCGGCAAACCGCCGTTCAATGGATTCGCCACACCGGGCGTCACGTTGTATCCGCCGGTCGACGTAAAATCCGTTTGCGTGAATATGCCGCCGCGGTCGGTAAATTTGATCTCTCCTGCCTTTTTATACTCCGCGGAAACGTAAAAGTTGTGTCCATCGGAGTCCAGATCCCCGAGACCGTAGATGGCCGAAGTGCGGTACGTCGTACCATCACCATGGTTGGTCGTGCCGCCTTCGGCAGTAACGGAAGCGCCCTGGTAGCTCTTCTTGAGAATGATGTTGACGACGCCCGCGATGGCGTCGGAGCCGTACACAGCGGAAGCACCGTCCTTCAGCACTTCGATACGCTCGATTGCGTCGAAAGGAATATTGGACACGTCGACAAACGAGCGTTGGCCATCATCGCCGATTGGGTACGGCGCCATGCGATGGCCATCGATGAGCACCAACGTGGAACCCACATTCAATCCACGCAACGCGATGCCGGCAGCGCCGCTGGCGAACGCGCCGGAGAAGCTTTGCGACAAGGTACCTTGGCCGTTGGCCGTCAAGTTGTGGAGGATATCCTGAGTGCTCGTGTAGCCCGACTGCTGCATGTCGATCGAGGTGATGACTTCAACGGGACTCGGCGTCTCCGTATCGGTGCGCGCGAGGCGGCTGCCGGTCACGATGATTTCGGTCAGAGGTCCCGCATCGGGCGTAGCCGCCGTTTGGGCAAGCAGCACCGGCGCTTGCAGGCACAGTAGTGCCGCGGCCAGCGCCGGCGAGGCGGTGAATGGAAAAGTGCTGCGCATAATCCTGAATCTCCTGTAAGGTTTTCGATGCAAAAAGCCTCGTGTATTTTTTACAACAACCAGTCAATTTCTCACAACACTTCTTCACACTACTTCACTTTTATGCTGGTTTTATAGGCATTTCGAGCATGCTAACAGGTACGTCACACACTTGTCATATCGTTGTTTTATCACAACATCGAGTGCACCAGGTGGTCGGTCGCTGAAATTTTTCTGGCGAATTTTTGCGCGATCAGAATCAGCGCAGCGTGCAGCAACACCCGCGTTGTCAGGCTTTAGAGAATCCTGGCACCTACATTTGCGGACGGCATAGGATAGGGCGCTGGAACGGCCGGACTAGCACCAAAAATCTGCGGTGTCCGCACACAAAGAGGCATGTATGACGGCATTTGATCTGACCCCACCCACCGAGACTCAGCGCCGCGACATCACGGTGGGTCTTGGCGCCGACGAGCGCCGCGTCCTTCTGCAACATGGCACCGAAGCGGCATTTTGCGGCGTCTTTCTCGACAATAAAAAGCAAGGCACTTACTGTTGCCGCTTCTGCGGCCTGCCCTTGTTCCGCTCGAGCGCGAAATTCGATTCCGGCACGGGTTGGCCCAGTTTTTTCAAGCCCTACGATGAAGCGCACATCCAACGCATTCGCGATACGAGCTATGGAATGGTCCGGGTGGAAGAAGTCTGCGCCCGCTGCGGCAGCCACCTGGGTCACGTCTTCCCTGATGGGCCGCGCCCGACCGGTGAGCGGCATTGCCTCAATTCGGTTTCGCTGTCCTTCACCGAAAGCGGCAAGCCCTTGCCCGATGTGCTGAAGCGCGGCGCGCCCGAGGGCGCAATCGACTCGGCTGACATGGCCGCCTAGCCAAGCGATGCGGCAGATCTACATCACGGGTCACGGCGGCCCAGAGAAATTGCAGGTACGCGAATCACCCGATCCGCAGCCCCAGGGCAACGAGCTGCGCATACGCGTCAAAGCGAGCGGCATCAATTTCGCCGACATCCTGGCGCGGCAAGGTTTGTACCCGGACGCGCCGAAAGTGCCCTGTGTCGTCGGTTATGAAGTATCCGGCAGCGTGGACGCCGTCGGACCGGCGGCGCGGCAGGACTGGATCGGCCGCGATGTATTCGCGCTGACGCGTTTCGGCGGCTATGCGGACACCGTGGTTGTGCCCGAAATCCAAGTATTCGGCAAACCGGCATCGCTCAGCCATGAGCAATGCGCGGCGCTTCCGGTGAATTATTTGACCGTGTGGCAGCTGCTCGTGGTCATGGGCTCGCTGTCCGCCGACGAAACGGTGCTGATCCACAACGCCGGCGGCGGCGTGGGTCTCGCGGCCATTGACGTCGCGCGCCATGTCGGCGCGCGGATCTTCGGTACCGCCAGCGCAAGCAAGCACGCCTTCCTCAAGGAACGCGGCCTGCACGAAGCGATCGACTTTCGCGGCAAGGACTGGCCGACGGAGCTGGCACGCCTGACCAACGGAAGAGGCGTGGAACTGATCATCGATCCCATCGGCGGCAGCCACTGGAAAAAAAGCTACAAGGCCCTGCGTCATACCGGGCGGCTCGGCATGTTCGGCGTTTCCGCGGCTTCCGATTCAGGCCCGCTCGCTTCGCTGAAGTTGCTCAAGGTCGCGCTCGGAATGCCGTTTTTTCATCCCTTGTCGCTCATGAATCAGAACCGCTCGGTGTTCGGCGTCAACATCGGGCACCTCTGGCATGAGCCCGAGAAGATTCGGCATTGGGCCGACGCGGTGCTTCGAGGCGTCGCCGACGGCTGGGCGCGTCCCCACGTCGACAAGGCATTTCCCTTCGACCGCGCGGGGGAAGCACAAGCCCACATCGAGGCACGCAGAAATATCGGCAAGGTCGTATTGACACCCTAGACAAAGGGTGCCCAATTCAATGAGAGGTGTTGGCGCTACTTCTGCGCCTCGGCAATCGGCGCGACCACCGCATTGGAGACCTCGCGTGCCACGGCCGAAGTGGCGTATGTCACGACCACGCGTGCACTGTAAGCCTGTTCCCCGTCCCAGGCGGCAAAGCCAGTGCAGACTTGCTTGGTCTGCTGGGATTCGCTGCGCTCGAAGGTCTTTTCCGCGAAGCGTGCACGTCCTATTTCCTGGCCCGGGGCGACTCGACTTTCAGCCCACGGTTGCAGGGAGTTCTCAGGGCGAGCGTAGAGAACCGTCGCTGTTACCACCGCTGATGAGGGCACACTACTGCAGAGCGTCACTCGCACAGCGTCCTGCTCGGAACAAACGGGCGCGACCCCATCGGGGGCGGCAGGAACAGCGCGGCAAGGCCCAACCGTCGTCGTAACGCTTGCCTCTTCAGCCCCACGGCGATCGCCATCCGCAGGGGCGATCGAACTATGATCGCTCACGCTCACCCGCTCCAGCCGCTCTGCGGTTGCGCTGATTCGCGCCACCTGCGCTTGTAGATCGCCACGCAATGCCACCGACTCGCGGTCCGATTGCCTCAGCATCAAGTACTGCGACAATACAAATCCGGCCACCATGGCCGCGACAAGGAGCAGAAAGACGGCCATGACCGGGCCGCGGCGTGACTTCTTCGTCGCCGGTACACCCCGTGCGCGCTCCGATACCTCCTTGCGCCAAGCCATGCGCAGCTGCGCCAGCGCGCCGAGAACCGTACCCAGGGCGGCAACCGCGGTCGCGGACACTTTGAGGTCGAAGTCGAATGGATTCATGCTGCTTGCAACGATCTGGGCCGACAGCCGCGCATTCCATTAAGGTAACCCCGGAACCCCGCCCCAGACTGGGAAGTGGTTCCGGTTTTTTGAACATCGATGCTCGAATCAAAAGGAGGCATACCCTTGCATTCACCTACAGCACTCGCCCTCGTGTGCACCGCTTCGGTTCTGCTCCTGTTGGGCGTGCCGGCGCATGGCGCCCCGCCTGAAACGCCGGCGGCGCGGCTCGGGCCGTTCGACATCGAGGCGCACCGCGGCGGGCGCGCGTTGCGCCCCGAAAATACGCTGCAATCGTTCGCCAATGCCCTGTCGATGGGCGTTGACACGCTCGAACTTGACATGGGGGTGACCAAAGACGGTGTGGTTGTGGTGTCGCACGAGCGCGGCCTCAATCCCGATCTGGCGCGCGGCCCCGACGGCCGGTATGTGCCCAAGGGGATTCCGTATGTCAAATTGACTCTCGCCGAAGTCAAGACATACGACGTCGGACAGATCCGTCCCGGCAGCGACTATGCGGCGCGCTTTCCCGATCAGCTCTCGATGCCGGCAAGAATTCCGACGCTGGCCGAAGTGTTCGCGCTGGTGCGCCGCTCAGGCGACCGTCACGTGCGCCTCAACATCGAAACCAAGATCGATCCGAACCATCCTGAGGAATCCCCCGACCCGCGGCGCTTCGTCGCAGCAGTCCTCGATCTGCTGCGTCGGGAAAAATTTGTCGATCGCGTCATGATCGAGTCTTTCGACTGGCGGACACTGCAGTTGGTACAAAAGGAAGCACCCGGCATCTCGACGGTGTACCTGACGCAGCAGGAACGGCCGGAAGAAAACATCTATCTCGACAAGCCCTCGCCTTGGTCCGCCGGGTTTGATCCGCGCAACTACGGCGGCTCGGTGCCGCGCGCCGTCAAGGCCGCCGGCGGCAAGCTCTGGTCTCCGCTCTACAGCGACATCGATCCCCACTCGGTAGCCGAGGCGCACCGCCTCGGCCTGCCGGTCATCGTCTGGACGGTAAATAATCCCGAAGACATGGCCCGTCTGATTGACATGGGCGTCGATGGCATCATCTCCGACCGTCCGGACGTGCTACGGACGGTGGCCGCTTCGAAGGGCATTACTCTGCCGCGTCCGGCCCCGGTGTCCCCTTGAAAAGCCGCCCGCATCACGGAGTCGAGTTCAATGGCTTTCAAGCAATTATGTTGAATTGAATTCTAAGACCGCAAGGTTGAGAGCTCGACCTCCGCGCTGCGGTTGCTGGACGTGTTGCATCACTTGATGCAACACGAGGTCTACTCTTCAATGATCTCGGTCGATGATCTCGGTTGACAAATAAAAAATTTTGGCGCGAATATACGCTCGCTCCGCGCCGATGAACAATGATACGAGACGGTACAAGGATGCCCGCCGATAAAAAAAATATTCCAGGATCAACCCCCGATCGTCGGAGTCTTTCTTGGCCACCGATGCTGCAGCACGCAATCACAGTTTGCCCGCCCGCGAGACTGCCTCAGGCAATCTCCGCCCGATTGAATAAATTGGTAGCGCATCGGCCCCGGTGGCCGTTGCGATGATGAACAAAGATGGCACGCACGATCATGAGCGCTGACGGCCCATGAACGGGCGTACCAATTTGGGGACGTGAGTCGGTCGCCATAGGGGGCCGCACACGGTTGATGAACTTTGGCAAGGGGAAGGTACGCCAAAAGCTTGCGCAAGGAGAGAGCTTGCGCATCGGGAGGCGTCCATACGATTCAAATGAAACAAGTCACGGTAAAATGTTTGAGGGGACTTCAATTTATGGCCGCCGCTGCGGCGGCCACACTGTTTGTTATCGGCCCGGCGTACGCGGGCCAACAGAAGGCTGGGGCCATCATCGGCGATCTGGTGGAGGCTCAACCAGCTTCGATCCCGCACTTCGGCTGCGAGGTGAGGCCCTTCGACCTCAGCAAAGGCCTTTACTGCTACGACCCGCAGTCCATCCGCGCCGCGTACGGCGTTCAGAGTCTGATCGACACCGGTGCCAACGGAGCGGGACAGACGATCGTCATCCTGGACGCCTTCGGCAGCCCCACAATCCAATCCGATCTCCAGGACTTCGATGCCCTCTTCGGAATCCCCGCTCCGCCCTCCTTCCAGATCGTGACCATGCCAGGAACGCCACCGTTTGATCCCACCAACGCCAACATCGTTGGCTGGACCGGAGAGATCGCCCTCGACGTGCAGTGGTCGCATGCGATGGCACCCGGCGCCAGCATCGTCCTGGTGGCCGCGAAGAGCAACTCGGACACGGATCTTATCGCCGCCCTGAACTACGCCATCGACAATCACCTCGGGAGCGTCATCTCGATGAGCTTCGGCGAGTCCGAGATCGGTCTGGCCAACCCAGACGGGCTCGACGTCATCGCGTCCTGGACAGCCGCTCTTCAAAAAGCGCGGCAGCACCACATCACGGTGTTCGCCTCCAGCGGCGATCAGGGTGTCGACACTCAGAGCTTTGGCACGCCCAGCGTCAGCTTTCCGGCCTCCTCACCGCTGGTCACATCGGTCGGCGGCACCAACCTTCGCTTCGGTACCGCCACCAACGCGTCATTCACCGGCAGCTACCAGTTCGAGCAGGTGTGGGACGATCCTTTTGACAACAACAACATTGCTGCCGACACGTTTGGCGCGGGCGGGGGCGGCATGAGCTTCCTCATCACTGAGCCTCGCTTCCAACAGAATAACGTACCCGACGCGGTGAACCAGACGCTGCATGGCAACCGAGGCGTCCCCGACGTCGCCTACAATGCCGGTGTGGCAGGCGGAGTGCTCGCGCACTGGGGCGTCGGTGCCCCGGGCGCGACCAGCTTCTTCCTCTTTGGCGGCACCAGCGCCGGCGCGCCCCAGTGGGCGGGCATTGTTGCCGATATCAATTCAGCCGTTAAGCGTCCGGTAGGGTTCATCAATCCGTGGCTCTACCGGTTGGGCGGGCAAGGCAAGCTGAATGCCCTGACCCACGACGTCACCATCGGTGACAACGGATTCGACAACGTCCCCGGGTATCCGGCCAGCGCCGGCTACGATCTCTCCACCGGCTGGGGCACGCCGAATTTTGGGAATCTGGCGTTCATGCTTTCCAATCCGCCCGGGGATTCGGATCAGGGGTCGGATCCTTAAGGGATCGCATCACGACTCACGCGAGAACGGCCTCCAAACGGGGGCCGTTCTTTTTTGGCGCCCCGACGAATTGCTTCGACGCGGCTTCGCCCTTGTCCCTACGGGACCGGTGCCGCGACGCTCCCGGGTTCGCCGATCATCCGGTTTTTCCTACGTCACCCATCGACGATTTCCTACGGCATCCATCGGTAATTCACCCGATTGTGCGCCCCGATACGCGGTCTATCCTTCCCGTTAGGGGACGCAACAGGCGAGCGCAATCAGGAGAAGAGTTGGACGCGATGCCTCGCCGATTTGTTCAAGCAATCAATCCGTCGATGCCGCTCTTGGAGAGTCGCCCCGGTCGGCTCGACGTGCTGAAGCAGATGCTGCGCGCCGTGACCTATTCGCGGCCGGGTGAGAAGAAAAAAATGGTTCGTCGCGTGGCGACACAATTCGCACGATGCGCCTATCATCTGGAGGCGTTTCGCGATACGTTCGGCGATCCGGCCAATTTGGCGTTGCGGGAAGCTCTCGCGCTGCGGCCCTCTCTGATGGCGTGCGTCATTCATCCTTACCTGAACGTGGATTGGGGGTTCGAACAAAAGCTGGACGCGATCAGCGGTCACTACAAACTGCTCAACGGGCGGCTTGGCATTCTGCGCTTCTCCCCTCTCGCCTCGATCATCCTCGCCAACTTCGGAGACGCGGCGCAGATTCGACTTCACAATTTTTTGCTTTTCGAGCATGAAGGCGAGCTGACCGTCAGTCTGTTCAAGAACGGCCAGCGACTCTACTCTCTGACTTTCACGCTGGGGCAGATCGGCTCGGATCTCGCCGCCTATGCCGGAGGCTTGCAAGGCCTTCGAAGCCCGGAGGCGGTCGAGATTTATCGTTCCCTGACGCACCAGCAGCACGGATTGCGGCCGCGCGATCTGCTCGTGACTGCATTTCGCTTGCTGTGTGGCTCCGTTGGCGTTGCGCGCATACTGGCAATCTCGGACAACAGACGCATTTGCAGCAATTCATATCACAGTCCTGGGGAGCAAGTCTTCTCGAGCTTTGACCGCGCGTGGATGGAATGCGGCGGCGTCCGGATGGACGATGCGTTTTTCGAGCTGAGCCCGTGCCTCGCGCAGCGATCCACGAAAGACATCCCCTCGCGCAAGCGGGCGCAGTACCGCCGCCGGTACGCCATGGTCGACGCCATCGCGCAACAGATAGGCGAGGCGGTCGCGACAGCGCCCCGGGTTCACGCGCCGGCCGCGGCTGCAGAGTCGGAGGCCATCCGCTCGCGGACACATTGAACCAATGGCGAGGACAGGGTGCGGAGCTAGGACGATGCAGAAGCCGACACGCCGGATGCACCGGCGGCCGCCTGCGGCGGATTAAATATTAGATCCTGCGCATCGTCAGGCAATGAGGTTTCGATCGCTAGCCGTACCACCGTGCTCAAGGGTATTCGCACCGTGAACTGCGTGCCATGCTCCGCGGTCGAGGTCACCGCGATCTGGCCCTGGTGAGCCTGCACGATCTGCGAACAGATATGCAGCCCCAATCCCAAGCCATCGCGGCTCGGGGACACGGAATTACGCCAAAACGGCTCAAAGATTTTTCCGATGCTCTCCGGCGGAATTGGTGCACCGGCATTCCACACCTCCAACACCAAGTCGCGGTCATCGGTTCTTGCAGTGATCTTGATTGGACTGCCGGGCTTGCCATGGGTTAGGGCGTTCCCGAGCAGATTCGAGGCCACTTGTTGCAGCCTGCCTAAATCGCAGGGTACCGAGCGACTGACATCGATGTGCGATAGGATCCTGCAGTCCGGTTGGGCGACTTGAAGCTCTTCAATCACAGACGTCAATCCTTGAGTGATGTTATCAACATCCGCCAATTCAAGGCCGATGCCGCCACCCAATCGTCCGCGCGCGAAGTCGAGCACGTCATCGATCAGCGAGGACATGCGGCGCACGTGGGTTTTGATTCGAGATACGATCATCCGCTGCGCCGGGTCGGTGAGTCTGCGCTCGAGCAATTCGCCGCCTGCAAACACAGCGTGCAGAGGGTTACGCAGATCGTGCCCTAAAATAGCGATGAATTGCTCGCGCAGCTCATTCGCAGCGCGTTCGTCGAGCAACGCTGAGTGCTCGCGCTCGCGAGAAGAGTGCTGCTCGAGATGGGAAGCAATGAGCGCAGCAAATGCCTTGAACATTGACACAATGCGCGGTTCGCCCAGACTTGCGGGGTTCGAATCCAGCGCGCACAGCGCGCCAAAATGCCGCCCTCCTCCGACGATGATCGGCACTGAGATGAAGCTTTTGATGGAAGGCGATCTCGGATCGCGCGCGGTGGGATCCTGTTCGAAGATGATGGGAAGGCGTGCTGCTCGCGAGTCAAAACCTAGCCTCGCCATGCACGATAGCTCGCCGCCGGGTTGTACGCTTAACCAAAGATCATCTCTCACCGCATAAGCGGTCCAGGTCCTGCCCTCGACACGTGCCACTGCCGCAAACCGCAGGCCGGTCATCTCGCACAGCACTTTTAGCAGTGTCGGTACGGCGTCAACGCGACCGATCGCGGCAACGGCGCACGCAATGTCCTGGGAGTTATCCATGTCAATTGCCCTCACGCCACAGAAATCAGCCATGACTTTACAAAGAATGAGCGCAAATCCCGTTCCTTAGGATCAGCCAATGCATGGGTTAAGGTTAGGGGGTAGGGAAAAATCTCGTCTGTGCGGCGCCGAACATATTTTGAAATATCCATCGGAATTGCCGGATTGGGCGCAAAAGGCTTGCTATGTTCGGCTCCGTACAGAGGAAATATCTCCGTCACGGGGATAGTGGGCGGTTAGGCAAGAACGCCGTCTGTGCGCTAGCGCAGCCGATGAATCCAGAATCTATACATTGCGGTAAAAGTGTCCGGATTGTCGGCCTCATAACGCGCCCAGTTGCGTAAATTGATGCAGCTCGGGTCATCGGCAAAGCGTGCGCGATATTGGTTTAGAACACGCATATCCAATTCGAAGCCGATGAAGTGAAGTCCGGATTCCGCCAGGAACGACTCGATCTGTCGCAGCGTCAGGCACTGCTCCTGTACGTGGAAAGCCAGGTCGCGACAATCGCTCAGCGAGTAGAACGCATGGGCGTTGCTCAGCGATCGCAGTTCAGCCGTTGAGTCTTGGGCGAGCACATCCCGGCGGAATCGACGGATGTCATCGGGACTGCCTGTATAACCGCGTGTGGCAATGAATTCACGCGCCTTGGTCACCTGCCTGCGCCCAAGCTGGCTGTAGAGGCCCAAACACATGAATCCTCCCGGCCGCAATCGAGACAGCAGGATTCGCCATCCGTCGAAGGGGTCGGCCAGATGGTGCAGCACTCCGATTGCGCCGATGATGTCGAACGTACGCTCGACGGCACCGAGCTTGAGAATGTCGGCCTGCGCATACTCAATGTTCGTCAGGCCCAGCTCTCGAGTCTTTCTCATGGCATAGCTGATGCTGCTCAAACTCAGGTCGATGGCGAGCACGCGAACTCCGCGGAATCGTTGGTGAACGAAGATCGCATCACTGCCCGTGCCGCACCCGGCGATAAGCACCTCCGGTGCACTGTCGTCAGACATGGGCGTGAACGGCGCGTGCGGCAGCGCGCGCCGCAATTCGGCATTAAAATGCAGCGCCTGTCCGCGCATTTGCATTTTTACCCAGCGCGGATAGGGATTCTGTTCATACTGGTCGCGGACCGCTTCAGAGACGTCCCCGCTAATCGGGGTCAAGCATGCAACGCGTGTGCGCAATGCCTGCTCTTCGAATGCTTCGCTAACTTGTTGGCGCAGAACTTCGGCAAGCTGGCCAGACTCGCTGGCGGCGAGCAACCGGCCTGCGTCGTGCAGGAGGTGAAGCGGGGAATATGCCGCTACGGCGAGCAACAGAAATGGCGGTACCGCGCCGTTGGCGTCCAGCAGCGCCAATAACCTCTTTCGGCAGGCGGCCGCTTCGAGCCGTTCTGAGTCATCGCACTCATAGACGAACTCGTTGATGAAGCACTGCCGCGTGAGTGCGGCATAGAATTTCAGCGCCGCGATGTCCGCCGCGTCCGGCGTCCGCGTACTCGATGCGATCTCGAGCAGCGCACGGCGTGCGCAGGTGAGGAAGCGCTCGAATTGAATCGAGTTCACGGGCACAGTTTCAAGCAATGCGAGGAGCAAGGGATCCGCCGCGAGGGCGCCAAGGCTACCAGCGTCGAAGAGAACCGCCCTTGGCAATCTTGCGGGCCAAGACTCGTCGGCGAGACGTACGCAACGGGCAATCCTCGCGTCGAGCATGATCAGACTGAGTGCGGGCCGGCAAAGGTTGTGGGGCATCTCCCAGGCTTCGGTGATAGCGGTTGCGAGTGCCGCGCGGACCTGCGGGTCGTTGCTCGTGAACCGCGTCTGCGCGACGCAGTTGGCAAAGGCTACTTTGGTCGTCCAAGTCGGTGCACGCTCGAGCGCGCCCGCCAGCAGCGGTACGGCTTGCAGGTACTCGCCCCGGTATTGAAGGATCATCGCCAGGTCGTAAAGAATTTCGGCGGATCCAGGCTCGATGGACCACGCGCGGCGCAGGCTCGCCTCCGCCGCATCGAGATTCCCGAGGCTGGTCAACACGGCTCCCAGGAAGCGATGCGCGACGACATTGCCAGGCCGAAGCTCGATTGCCCTGCGTAGGCTCACCACCGCTTCGTCGCGCTGCTCATGGGTCATTTCGAGGACACCCAGATTGAAATGGGCCTCGGCGTTGCGTGGATTGAGGGCGACCGCATGCCGGCAGCTTTCCATTGCTTCGGTCATGCGGTCCAGGCGGGCAAGCGCGTTTGCCTTCCCGATGAACGCATCTGCAAATTGAGGGGCGATGCCGATGACGGCTTCGTAGTTGTGCAAGGCATCCGCGAATTCACCGGCGCGAAAATTCAGATTGCCCAGGTTGAAGTGGGCTGCCGCATACCGCGGATCGCAGGCTATCGCCCGTTGGTACTCCATACGAGCCTCGCCGATCTGAGCGCCCACCAGCAGAAGGTTGCCTCGGCTGAGGTGTGCTCGTGCGCTCTGCGGGTCCATCTGGACCGCAGCGTCATAGCGCGCCATCGCCTCAGCGATGCGCCCCTGTTTCTCGAGCGCATTTCCCTCTTCGATCATCGCGACCGCGAAGTTTCGCGATCCGGCCGGCGGGATGCCGTCGACGCCCGCCGTCGCGTTCACGGAAGTCCTCTCGCGATCAGCCATTTGCCGTCCTTCGCGGATTTCTCCGATCCCTTATGTCGTGGGATGCACGCATATGGAACCACTGTAGCAGAGGTAAACGCGGTGCCAGTGGCTGAGGATCTCTTGGCCATAGACGGACGCAGGTTTAAGCTAAGGGGAAGCCGATGGCGATATCACTCTACGACCTGAGCGTGCCGACTTTCCTGCAGACCGTGAAGGCCGTCGGGGGTTTCCTCGACCGCGCGGTCAGGCACTGCGCCGAGACCGGGGCAGATCCAGACGACTTCGTGCACGCCCGGCTCTTTGACGATATGGCACCCTTCCATTTTCAGATCGAAGCGGCCTGGCATCATTCGGTGTGGGGGCTGGAGGCCGTGAAGACCGGCGTGTTCGCCCCGCCCGCACTGGTCGGACCGGTTCCTTTCGCCGACCTGCAGGCCATGATCGGCAAGGCGGAAACGGCGTTGAAGGCGTTCACCCCCGACGAGGTCAACAGCTGGGCGGGCAAAGACTTCGACCTTCAGATCGGCCCGCGGAGGCTAGCCTTCACGTCGGAAACCCTCATTCTTTCGTTTTCGCTGCCCAACTTCTATTTCCACGCCGTCACCGCATACGACATCCTGCGCACGCGGGGTGTGCCGCTCGGAAAGCGCGACTACGAGGGCCGGCTGCGCACTCGGACTGCCTAGACCAGTACCCTGTAGGACGCTATCGCGCTTCGTCGTGCCCACCCTTCCGTCTGGGGGCAAGACTCTAATTCGTCCCACTGCTCAAACCAGGGGACGTGGCCTCAGCCCCATATCGCATTGCCGCCTGAAGCATCTCAACGTTTATGCCTGCTAGAGTTTTGAACCTGATGCAATACCCGCTCACGGTCGCCTTGCCCAATTGTTTCCCATACGTACGGGCTAAATATGCCTTGTCTTTGATACCAAGGATGTAGACCGAGATTCCGGTCTTGTTTGCACTCATGCCAATTTGATAAAACTCTCTGGTTTTTCCATCCGCATATTTCATGGTGTGAAATCCATACCCGATATTGGGATTGGAAACAGTTTTGTTTTCACTGTTCTTGCCATCCAAGAACCACAATTTACATGCAGGTAAAGTTTGCAGAATCAGCCGGTGCAACGCTTGCATATCACTACGTTTCGGTTCAGCTTGGCTAGCAATATATTTGTGGATTTGTTCTTGTATTTTCATCTGAGAACTTCGACTTCGGGTTGATTGCTTTTATCGGCAACTGGCCAGGCGACGAGAAGCTCCTTGAAAACGCCGCGGCGGGTGGCATCCGAGAGCGCAGCGAATGAAGCGTCGAAATTGGTTTGTCTATACTGAACCATATGGTTCATTATATAACATGCAGATTGTCAACAAGCAATGGGAGGCCGAGCGTGCTGCATCGCCTGCCGTTCCGATCTCCAGGAAGCCGGTCCAACAGCCGGCGCGCGATCAGGCTGTGGCATCCTTGCGTCGATGTTTACATTTCGAACCCGCAGGCGACGGTGGTGGCTCGGAGCGATCGCCGCCGCGCTGGTCGTAAGCCTGGCCGCGCTGTTGCTGAGGTCCATGCTCGAGCACGGGGTGCGAGCGCGGATCGAGTCCGCCGCCGCGCGCCATGGCGCTGTTGCCCGAATCGGTGTGGTACACGTCGGCGTCTGGCCGTTGCTGCGATTGGAGGGATTCGATCTCGACTTTAGGTATGGCGTGCGACTGCATGCCGACATGATCGCGGCTACGTGGCCCGGCCGCTTGCGACTCGCAGTTCGCGCCGCCACACTCGCGGGGCCAGCAGGGGTGAGTGTCAGATCGCCGGCCACTGCCTGGGACATGGCGGGTATTTTCGGCGAGGACCTGCGGCTCACGCTGGTGGAGCCACAGGCAGGCCTGTCAATCCGCAAGCTGGCCTATCCGGTGGGCAGCGCGTGGAGCATAGAGGCACGTGGGCTCGACGTCGGCCGCCTGATCGACGTGCGGCGCGACGTCCACCCGCTGCTCGATGGTGGTATCGCGGACGGCCGCGTGGACCTTCAGGCCAACACCGATGCGCTCCGTTTCCACGTGGGCATGGGCGCGCGCGGCGCCCGCATGGGAGCGCTGGCGGATAACGCCGACGACGAGCCGCAGCTCGGCGATCCGACGGACGTGACCATACGATTCGATGGCGCCTGGCGCCGGATCGGGGGCACGATCGAGATCCCCGAGGTCCACGCGACCGTGGCCGGTGCCGCCCTATCGGGCTCGATCACACTGCGCGATCTCGACACCGATCCGGTTGTCGATCTCGCGCTCGGCATGCAGCATCTGGACCTCGCGCAACTGCTGGGTGCATCCGGGCTCGCGGTGCCCGAAAGCTTGGGAATGGCGCGCGGCGCCGGCCGTGACCTTGGCTCGGCCACGATCGACGTGCGTGTTCGCGGACGCCTGGCGGA
>Ga0210400_10001351_pt1 | contig 24454 bp, 21 predicted proteins | sample IncBWH26MmetaG_FD_155456 | JGI IMG/M metagenome (GOLD analysis project Ga0210400, IMG submission 155456) | Forest soil microbial communities from Barre Woods Harvard Forest LTER site, Petersham, Massachusetts, United States - Inc-BW-H-26-M | ecosystem: Environmental > Terrestrial > Soil >...
GACTTCACAGAACAGCTGGAGCCATGGTTTTCTCTTTTCGAGCGCCCAGACTTTGAGCTGATGAGCGAGGGCGCCAAATTGTGCTCTTGCGAGAAGGTCTTCAAGTTCGGGCATAGGTGTGGGCACTCCACCCATGACCTCGTCCCCCCCGACCCCGGAAAGCACGACGCGATTCCCTTGCTCGGTCAAGCACATCCTGACTTGCAGAGAAGCGCGGCCATCGTAGCCGGGAGTGGGCACAAAGCGGCCGTGAGCAGATTCGGCCGGTGGTTCAGGCGCGGGGATCTTTTCCGGATCCTGCGCGCCGACGTTGACGTGCCAGCCGGTGCGACCGCGCTTTTCTTCCACCCTGGAGAAGTAGGGGCGCTCGTTCCAGTTGGGTTCGGAGTCATCATAGTAGGAGATGGTATCGAGGCGAGGCGTGTCCTCAGCGCCGCGGGCGAGAATGCTGTCGGCCATGCAGACGATGGAGGAGGAGTCCCTGCCACCGCTGAGCTCGGCGAGAACGGGTCTATCAGAACGGAGCTTGCAGTGGACCGCTTTCGCGAAAACAACGCGGAAGTGTTCTTCGTATTCGGCATCGCTTCGATAACGGATTGTCTTGGAGGGATCGAAATCCCAATACTTGCTGACCGCGTGTTTTCCGGGTCGAAGGAGTACAGACGAAGATGGCGGCACGGAGTGAACGTCAACGCATGGCGTCATATGCACCGCCGGAAACATGGAGAACCAGCCGGCGATGTATTCTTCATTGAGGGCGAACGTCTTGCCCGCAAACCGAACCAGGGGATCGAGGATGCTGCTCCAGGTCACTTGGTTGTTGTCAAGCGAATAGAAGAGGTGGCGTGTGCCGATGGGGTCTTTGGCCAGGATCAAAGAGTGGAGGCTGGCGTTCCAAACGGAGAGCGCCCAGTCTCCGATGAACCTTGCAAAGCACTGTGCGCCCCATCTGTCGTAGGCCGCAGCGACAATGGCAACGTCGGTGGAATCACAGACTAGAGATTCTCGCAGCTCGTTGATGAGTTCGGCGCGATTGTCCAAGCGGCCGTCCCAGGTGATGACAGCGCCGGACGGAGAAATACATGGCTGAACTTCGCGATGCGATTCCTTCGTGGTATAGAAAGCGCGATAAAGAATCTGTACGCCGCCCTTTGAGTACGCCTCATTGCTATCTGGGCCATATGGCGCCAGCGCCGCACTGATCTTCTCGATGTAGTCGGGAGCTGATGGTTGGCGGTCGAAGTTCCATATTCCAAACTGAACACTCATCGTCGCTTTCCTTTACCGATCCTGTTGTGAGAATGATCGTGCGCCTTGATCAGCGCGCAGTAAACAGAAAACACTTTGCCGTTTCTGTGATAAGGCTGGCCTTTTCTGCTACCAGGCTCTTCGAACTGCTGCGCCGATATGCATTACTCGGACACAGACGACAAACGCAAGCCTGGTCGATCAAAAAGCCATGTTTTGCCGATCCAGGACCGGAGGAGTGGCGAAATCTATGCTCTAAAGGCGGATCGACGAAAATGCAGTTGCGAAATCTAAGGAGGCAGGTCCGGAGATTATTCTTCATCGTAGACAAGCCAGTTTTTCCTTAGGACACCGATGAAGTTTGTAACATCATTCCTGGCTTGTTCTTGAGAGACACCGAACGAGGCCACTAGCTGGGCAACAATCATGTCGGCGGAGGAATTACCTGCCACTTGTTGCCAAATGAATGCCGCGACCGCGTTGAGCTCAAACATCGGCCGCCCCGCAACTTCCAACTGAGCCTTTCCCGTTGGACCTGATACGAAACGCGCTGCTCCCGAGACCCTCATAATTCACGCATTCGCGGGTCTGTAAAAGCCCGTCCTGAGTTCGCAGTCCACCTCAAGGACGCGACTGGCGGCGACCCTCAGGAGACATTACTAGGCCATATTTGAACAGTCGTGCCAGAGTCCAATGTACTTCGTTGGCAGATGTCCGAAAGTCCTTGGAACAAACCAAGTCGACCGCCATCTCCACCGGGATGCCGGGACGCTTGTCGATACTCTGTAACAGGTCCCTAAAATGCTGTGGAGACACGCGACCGTTCAAAGGGCAGAGGAAGTAAAAGCGATCGGGTCGTTTTAACCACTCTCGCCCCTCTTCCGTTATAAAGCACTTAGACTCGGAACCCCTCTTCTCACTGGCAAAGTGGCCGAAACTGTTTTCCAGGGACAAGCTGAGTATCGGACTTTCGAAAATCCCTCGTTGATAGCCAGTCTTAGCCATCTGGCAGGATTCTTGCCACAACTCCTCATATTGACCGACGACGACTCTCCAACTAAGACGGGCCTTAGCACATTCTCTTCCGGCGCGACCCATTTTCTTTCGCAGTGCGGGGTCTCGTACGAGCTTCTCCAGTTTTTCACAGAGCGCCGTAAAATCTATGGTCGTTGATTGTGCCAACAGGTCTTCCTCCACCGTTGAACTCGTGCAATCAACAAGTCGCAGGCGTCCGACGTCCGGCGGAAAGAGAGACCGAACCAAGAATCCGGTTTCGCCGTCGGTCACCAAGTCCCGATATCCATCCCAGTCGGAGACGACAGCGGGAAGGCCATAGGCAAGCGCCTCCGCAACTGATAATCCAAAAGTCTCTTGTATGCTGTCGCTGGGTGATACGAAGACATCCGCTCCGGAATACAGCAACTGTTTGTCACCGGCTGACGGATTGACCCATAGTGTTAAGTTTGTAAGACAGTTCAGGTCGGCGGCGAGCGCTGTTAGCCTGGACGCTTCGTTCGTCTGTGTATCGTCACCTGCGATGACTAAGTGCAATACCGTCCCTCTGCGTGACAATACGGATAGGGCTAAAAGCAAAGGCCCCAAATCGGCTTTGCTCATCTGGGACAGACGGCCAAAATACAAACCGATGGTGTCATCTGGCCCCAGAGCGAGTCGTTGGCGCAGCACGAGCCTATCCTTGTGGTCCACGGTCGGAACGCTCACGCCGAGTGGGACAAGGACGCGGCGTGCTCGATACCGGACGTTGGCTGGCAACAACTGGTCAATGCGCTCAAGATAAGTCTCTATGGTCTTCATTCCGGCCCTGCTGGAACAAAGGAGGAGATCGTACTCGCGCAGCCCAACAAAATATTGCTGCAAGATGTTGAATGCCATTCGTGAAGAATTGATCGAGTGTATGAACCCGCAAAGCGGTGCGCTGTCGAACTGGAGTCTATAACGTATCGCCGCGAGAGTGCGCAGCTCCGGACCCATGGCAGCTAGCACGAGTTGATCGGAATCATCGGTTGGCCATTTATTTCCTGCTGGAATAGGAGCTAGCCTGTTAGCGCTCTCTGGAGCCAGGCCATCCGCGATCAATTCGTTTCGCTGCTGGTCGGTAAATCCCGGGACAAAGTATTTGTCGTAAGTTCCGTACGTGAGCAGCGCGCAGAGAGCAGTCCAGCCAAAGACCTTAGCTCCGAGCACGGTAGAGGGGTGGCTTTGGTTCGGGCGCAGCTCCGGATTTCTGGGAAGAACCGGGATATAAAGAGCTTTCATCGATTCTTTCCGAACAGTAAAGTTAATCGAACCTCGAGGGTCGATTCGCCTTGCGCGTTTGTCACTACTCATCCTCCATGACGCAGGGCCCGTTTACGAAAATCGGAGGGACTCAGCTGAAAGTGCTCCTTGAATCTGCGTGTAAAATCGGGCGGGCTGCGATATCCGCACTCGACGGCGATTGCTTTCACGGAGAGATCCGTTGTCGTCAAGGACTCAGCGGCGGCCGACAGCCGCTTCTTCTTGGCATATTCCCGAACGCCCAGTCCCCTGGAAAGTTTGAACAGTCGAGCTGCATAGGCGGCCGAAATATTCAGCTTGAGTTCTCGACACGCGTCTTCGAGATTCCAACCTACGCGACCGTCACGGCTGTCGATAAAGTCTGTCAACTTTAGAATTCTCTGATCGCCGTCGGTTCGCGTCATAGGGGGCAGGGAAGCAGAGCGCGCCGAAGGTCGCTGAGGCCGCCCTGGAACCGAACTGTCGGCGTTTCATGATTCACAGAAATGAGCTTTCGAGCAAAAGTTTCGCGGCCGACTTGTTTCATTTTGCCCTGCGCCTGCGCGACTCGGCCATCGGCGGCGATCAGTGCTTTCTAGGTTGCTCAGGTTTTGGGCGATGGCAAGCATGAGTTTGTTCGCGCGGACAGCAGAAACCGTCGAGCCCCGAATTACTGTTTCTGCCTTTCAACCGGTCGTTGATCAGCACCGATCCAAGACTGCGTACATTTCCGGCATGTACGGTTTGTCGTTGACCACGCGACCGTCCACCTCGACCCAGGCGTGCGCCTTAAATGGCAACTGTTGTGCCCCAATTACCAATTGGGCTGATATCCCGTGGCTCTTGAGGAGACAACTCGTTGCTGCCGAGCGCTGCAAGCAAAGCGCTTCTTTCCAGTACCAGATACAAGCCATGTCGACTGCCGAACAAATGCGTTTCACTGCATCAGGAGGAGGCGTCGTCTTTTTCACGGGGTGCTTGCGAACCTTGTCGTAAAGCGCTGCGAAATTACCTAGCGCCAAGAAGAGATCGAAGTAAATGAGCTTCAAGTACGCTCTCAAAACAAGAAACGACATGGTGCGCATCTCATTCACGCCGTCATCCGCGGCTGTTGCAGAGAATCTTGGTTCCAGATCAGACAGCCACACCGTGTTTATGCTCTTCGACAAGGTGAGACTGCTTCAAGCTTTGGAGAAACTCGCGCACATCGTTCTGCGCAAGGTCTCGGCTGACGCTGAACTCGTTGCTAATCTGGTCGACGATCGCTGATTCGGTGGACCCAGTTTTGAGAAGTTCGAGGATTCGTGACGCAACGAAGTTAAGGTTGAACATCTGACCTTGCCGAATATCCAAAACGATTGCGCCGTCCAGGTTGTGCGCGCTGCGTACTGTGTTGGAAAGCCTGTACATCGGAGGATCCTCTTACTTGGTTGGTAGTTGGAATGTCTTGAGTGCACTCTGACACTCTTGCTCTGTTGAAAGCGAGTAAAAGGTGAACACTTTCGGTAAAGCAACATAGATGGACGCATCTTGCGATGGGTCAACAACATGCCTTTACAATTTCTCGCGTCGGGGAAGTCAACGTGTCCGCTCTGAGGTCCTAATCACCGTCGTTGGGTGCATTTCACGGCATATTTCTCGACACCGCCAAGCGGAAGTCGGCTCGATTCGCATCGCCGGCCCGACTGGGTTCATCTAACCGACCATGCGTAATGCGTTAGCAGTGTCGGTATTGGATCTTGTAGGGATGCGAGCAGGGGAGTCCGCGGGCAGCGCAATCGCCCGATCAGTGGACTTGGCGCGGCACGTGGAGCAGTTGGGATACAAGCGCTACTGGCTGGCAGAACACCACTCCATTGCGGGACTGGCTTGCTCGGCCACCCCGGTGCTGATCGGCCATGTTGCGGCAGCGACGAAAAACATTCGTGTGGGCAGCGGCGGAGTGATGCTGCCGAACCATGCGCCGCTAGTAGTTGCGGAACAGTTTGGGACGCTGGAAGCCCTGTATCCGGGACGAATTGATCTGGGGCTGGGACGCGCTCCTGGTGGCGATTTTCAGACGATGCGAGCGCTGCGCAGGGATATGGGGCAGAGTGGAGAGGACTTTCCGACCCTGCTCGAAGAACTACGGACATTTCTGGGGCCGGAAAAGCCCGGGCAAACGGTGAAAGCGATTCCGGGGCAGGGAAGCAACGTGCCGATCACACTGCTTGGATCGAGCGGCTTCAGCGCCCAACTGGCAGGAATGCTTGGGTTGCCATTTGCATTCGCGGCTCACTTTGCTCCCGAGTATTTATATTCCGCAGCGCTGTTGTACCGCGGGCACTTCCGGCCCCACGAGATTCTCGGGAAGCCGTACTTGATGGTGGCGGTGCAAGTGATTGCAGCGGAGACGGATGCGGCCGCCCGGTGGTTATTTACGACACCGCAGCAACGCTTCCTGCGGTTGATCCGAAACCAGCCGGTGGAGTTGCTCCCGCCAGTGGATTCGATGGAGTCGCTATGGCAGGACGGGGAGCGCGCGGCGGTCGAGAACAGGCTGGCGGCAGCGATTGTGGGATCGCAAGCAACGGTGAAGGCGGGGCTGGAGAAGTTGGTGGGCGACACAGGCGCTGACGAGGTGATTGTGGTGACCGATACCTACGAGCATGCGGACCGGCTGCAGTCGTATCAGCGCGTCGCGGGAATTGCCGCCATGATCGAAGTGAAGCCGAACGTGCTGTGGGAGTCTGAAGACGGTTTCGCGGGTGGCTGAACCGACTCGATCTAACTCTTCGTGCTTATTCGTGGCGATTCCTGGTCAGGTTGAGGCTTGGGAAACCGGCGGCTGGCAGTGGGTAGCCTGCGATAGCATGAATGACTCAGGACCACCGTCTCGAATGATTCGGCCGCTCGAAAGAGTAAGAACCCTCGTGAATGTCGCAAATGTTGTAAGTCGATGGGAGACGACGATGAGCGTGGATACGCTGAGCTTGCGCCGAACGTTGTGGAGAACAAGCGCTTCCGCACCGTGGTCAAGACAGCAGGTTGCCTCGTCGAGGATCAGGACCCGAGGTTGTTGCAGGAGAGCCCTTGCAATGGCAAGCCGTTGACGCTCGCCACCCGAGAGTTGGCAGCCGCCGGGTCCAATTCGTCGCCTGAGACCATTTGGCAGCGTCGCAACAAGAGCTGAGAGTCCGACGCTCTGAATCACTTCTTCCAATTCATGCTCACTGGCTGCCGGTTGTACAAAGCGGAGGTTAGAGATTAGCGTTCCGTCAAACAGAACCGGATCGCGGGGCAAGTAGCAGACATGCCTTCGCAGACTCTCCAGTTGAATGCTCCGGATGTCCTCGCCTCCAAGGCGGATCGACCCACGGATTGGGTCATAGAGCCTGGCTATCAGTTTTGCGAGCGTGCTCTTGCCCGCCCCGTTCTCCCCGGCCATGGCAACGTGTTCGCCGGGCAGGATTCGCAGAGCAGGAATGTGAAGCAGCATATCTTGCCGTCTCTGATAGCAAAACTCGACAGCGGCGAATTCGATCTGAGGCCGATGACGTTTCGAAAGATAGACGGCACTGGGGGCATTTGCCACGCTCGGGCACAACGCGAGAGCGGACTGCACCCGGCGGATACTGGCGAAAGTCTTCTGGGCTCTGGCGTAAAGATCAGCGGCGCCGCTGAGAGGTTCAAACAGTTGTGTGACGAACCCATAGAACGCTACCAAACTGCCAACGCTCAGCCTTCCAGCGAGCACGTTCTCGCCGCCGTAACCGATCACGGCGCACATGGCCAGAACAACAGCCAGGGAGCTGCATACCGTAAACCGAACACCAGTTGTAAATAGCTTCTGCTGCGATCGGACCGAACGGGCCAGAAACCGGAAGGCCCGCCGTTCCTGGCGCTTTTCTTGTCCCAATAGTTGTATGGGAATCGCCGATGAAATGTGTTCCTCTAGGAAGCTATTCCACCCGAGGCGATCGCCCTGCACGGCGTCGGCATTAGCCGCAAGACGGGCCCGGAAGTGCTGCCGTGTGATCAGAAAGACTGGAACAAGCGGAACAACAGCCAGCGTCAACAGTGGACTGAGCACGAACATCGTCGCCAGCGTGAAACTGGTGGTAAGGAGCATGCGGAGGATCGCAGGCAAGAGGTCAGACCCAAAGTAGGAGACCTCTTCGATCGGTTCTTTGAGTGGGTACATCACGCTCCCCACCGGCGTGTTCTCGTAGTAATCGGCGGAGAGCGTGTCGAGGTGCCGAAGCAGGCTCACTCGTAATGTGAGACCCATTTTTTGGGACGCGGTCAACATCAAGAAGTTGCCCACGCTGGTGAGCGCCATCCTCCCCTGGTAACCCAGAAAGATCAGCCCAACCGCCAGCAAAAGTAAGCCTATTCTTTTCTGGGGAATGATCTGATCGATCAGCCATTTGAGCACCAGCGGTGTGAGAAGTGCCAGAAGACTCCCGGCCGTAATGCACAGGAAACTGGCCACGTGCCACCGGAGAAGTGGCCGGATCTGATTTGACAGCCAGCGGAGTTCGCTCGGAAGCCAAAACCACCACCGGCTTCGCTCATGCGAGGGACAGGACAAGCACTCCACCTTAGCGTGAGAGTATGCGGGCGCACTCCGGCCTGTCCAGAAAATGAGTAAAGTGTTCGACGTCCGATCAACTCGGCAGAGTTTTCCCCACAATTCGCGGGATCTTCAAGCAGAGCGACTTCGCGATCCGTCCGGGGGCTCGACAACTCACACGACTTTTCTTGCGACCATGACGACTTGCCCGACCACTTCGACATCGTGGCGGTAACGGAGTTGTTCTGGACGATGGAACTGCTGGGAGTAGGGATGGACAACCAGGTTGCCGTTCTCCAGGCCGCAGCAAGCGCACAGATATGTGCCGTCACGCTTGAGAAGGACATACAGGGGTTGTTGCCACAACGGTTTTGAAGTGAAGTAAACGGGTTTTTTCCTGCGCCGGTTCACGAGCGCCAATAGCCCGTTTGTCAGGTAAGGGTGGAGAACGTCGTACTTGCCGCCAACCCAGAAAAAATCGTTTAGAGAGGCGTCTTTCAGGCCGGAGAGTGACCCGATTGATTCGCGCAGGAAGAAGGGTATTTCCTCGCATCGTTCGAGGAATTGCCCAAGGAATCCACCGCTAGCCAACGTTTTGTCCCGCTCGGGTGCTTCCGCGCGCGGGACTCTGGAAACAAAATGATCAGGTATCGGCTCGCTGCCGGCTTCTTCCGGGACAATCCCGATTGTCCTCAGGAATGAGTGAAATCCTAGGCCGAAGAGCGAGCAAAGGGTAATGGCCTTTTGAAAGTGACGCGGCGCCGTGTTGAGAAGCTCGTAGTCACAGAGGGAACTGGGAGAGATGAAGTACCTATCATCACCTAGAAGATCCGCGACCCTGCCACTTATTCCCGAAGCCTCGCGCAGCGATAAGTGCATTGTGACACGCGCGCTGCGCAGCAGGGGGCCAACCTTGCCTTCCTGGGACAATGGGCGTGGTTTCCACTGTTTGGCCAACTCCTTTGGAACGGCGGGCGGTTCAGTGTCGAGTAAAGGCCGAATCTCAAGATCCACCGTGCCTAGAAGCCTTGCCTCTTGAGGACGCCGCAGTTCGACCTGCGCATACGAAACCTTTGTACTGACCGGCACGATCACACTCTCTCCAATGGCACGCAAGCGGCAGCAAAAGAGACCCTTACTGTGTTCAACAAGGAATATGCGGCGGGATGTACCATTCGCCAGAAAGACAACTTTGTCCGGAACATCTAGGTTCACGCGCACGATGCTTCCTGGGGAGAGATCTGGAAAAGCCAGCGCGTCTTGGTATCCGATCTTTGCATACAGGAAACCCCGACGGTTGCTTTCGGACAGGGAACCAAGTCGCCTGGAGCCAGACAGCTCCAGCAGCTGACCGAGCGGCGCGATGGGAGGTGCATGCCTGTCCCCGACTCTGTTTCGGAACCACGGAATCCAGGCATAGGGGTCGGCCAGCGACGAATCCAGGAGAATCGTCCGCTGTGACGGCAGCGAGATCTGCAACCTTGGAATATTCTCGAGATCAGCCCCGAATAAGCGAACCCAGTCCGGCAGTCGATAGCCGGTGATGCGACTGAGAGCAAAGAATTGATAGATGCTCGGACTGAACGTCCCACCCCGGAGGTCAAAGTAGAGATTGTGCGGAAGGAAATACGGAGACGAACGGCCATACAATTTCTCCGACCGTTGTGATACCTGGTAGAGGGTGAGGTCTTTGAGCGCAAGGATCGATTGGATCCTCTCGGCAAGGTCCGGAGAGGGTTGCGACTTCTTCTTGCGGCGTCCTGGCACGGTCTCTCGCTGCGTCCTTCCCGCGAGAATTGTCGGTTTGCGCCGACCATCGGACGCTCCGTCTAATACCAGAAAAGTAGGCGCCTGGTTCTGGATTTTTCCCGAGGCGCCTTCTGGCACATCTGCTCGCAGAGATTCAACCTCTATAGGCATGATGAAACGCAATTGCCATAACTATTTGTGGCCTGTCCGGTGTTGCGAACAGGCAGAGGCCGTTCCCTAACATCAATCGGTATAGACGATCTTCTCCTGCTGACGAAATTTAGTAGGTCGGCGGTCGCAGACCCGGACAGGGCCGAACCGCAACTATCTCCGGCCGTTCGGTTTTCCGTAAAAAATCATTTACTTTGTGGATAAAGGGATCATTTGCGATACCATAGCCAAATTCTGTAAAGATTGGCACTGCGATGTCGGCCTCGTCATCCAGCCTGGAGCTCGGCAAGCGACTACGATCCGAACGGGAGCATTTGCGCTTGTCCCTTCGACAGGTGCAGGAGTTGAGTCGCGGCATAGCCGAACAACGCAAGAATCACGAATACTATATCGCCCATTCCTCGCTAGCAGACATCGAGAGCGGCAAGCTAGTAACAAATATCTACAAGCTCTACAGCCTAAGCGTCATCTACGGACGCCAATATGAGAAACTCGCAGCCTTTTTCGATGTTCCCGTGGGCGAGGCCGAAAAAGACCACAAGGCCCTGATTTTTCCGCAAACGTATCTGGTAGGAGCTGCCTCGGAACTCGGCGATTCCTCGATGTTGTCGACCCTCGAACTCCGCGAGAGGTTGCGTACCGAACGAACCAACCTCGTGTCAAAGATAGTCGAAGGTTGGAAGGATGTTCCCCCCGCTTTGTTGCAGCAGATGGACTGGCACGATTCGCTTTATGCGTACATCGGGATGCAAGATCACACTTTGGACCCCATCATTCGTCCCGGAAGTTTCGTACAAATCGATTCCCGGCAGAGAACAGTTCCGCCCGTGAATTGGCATGACGAGCATGACCGCCCGGTCTTTTTCTTCGAGCTCCGCGACCGCTATGTTTGCAGTTGGTGCGAATTGCATGGCAGTCAATTGATTTTGGTTCCGACCCCACAGTCACGAGGACAGGCCAGGCATATCCGCTATCCCGACGACGCCACTATAGTCGGACGAGTCACGGCTGTCGCGATGCGTATCGCGGCGACGCGCGATAGCTCGATGAAGGGCGCTCCGCGACCGTGACTCCTCGGAGCAGAAAACAGGTCGAGCTCCTCAACAACTTGGACGGTAGCCTCGGCTCGATTGCCGGGGTGATATTTCGAGGCCGATTCTAGGGGCTTGGCTCTCTCAACCACTGGCAGGTGCGGGAACCGCTGCTTACGTCTAGGCAGACCTCTTCTCGTCTTTCTTTAACGGCTGCGCTGATTTTCTACCCGTCACTGACCGAGGCGCAATCGGAGTTTCGATGAACACGGGGCGGAGGAAGCGGCACATGCAATCGTGGCATCGGACGGGGCGAAGCAGGAACAAGATTACTAAATCCTCCCAAATGCTCGTAGGGTCTGAGATATAAATCCCGGATGACCGATGGCAGTACGGGCATTCCTCGCGTCCGATCCTGAGCACTTCGATCTCCTATCTTTGTAGCATTTCCAGAAGCTCAATCGCTGCTTGGTCACCCATGCTGGCCGCCCCGAGCAGTTTCAGTTTTGTTTGTTCTGGCGTAAGTTTCGTGATGGTGGCTTGAACGTAAGGCTTCCTGGCTTTTGCTGCGTCTTCCGACTTCTCTTCCATGCGACTCCTTCTTCAGCTGAATTCCCCCTCGGGAAACAGACTCGCACGCAATCTTGTTGCTGGTCCTATCTCTTGTTGGTCATCTCCCTCAGCATTTCTTTCGATGTTTGACGCAGCCGTTGGGCAAGTAGGACTGCGAGTGAGCGGTAGAACCTCGTGCCAAATCCCGGAAACGTGGCTATGAGTTCACGTAGGTCGTCTGCCCAGATCGCGTCCACTCGAACTTCGTCCTTGGCAACAACTGCTGCGGTCGCCGTACTGTCTCCGAGAAACGCCATCTCGCCGCAGACATCACCTGCAGTGAGCGTTGCAATCACAGCGCGAGAGGTCGTTCCTTCCAGTTCTACCGATGCCGACCCGTCACGGAGAACATACAGGTGATCGATGCGAGCACCTTCCTTGATGATTTGCTGACCTAGCGTAAAGTCTATCCGCTTAGCCCTGGACTCAATTAGAGTCCAATCGTTACGAGTCAAGTCTTGCAGGGTGCTCGGAGGCATTGTGAGAATTCTATCCCTGCGATGAGTGCCTCTTCTTAATACAAAGGTTAAGGAAGATTATCCTTTGGTCTAACAGACACCGTTGGCGACTCTAAGGGAGATATCGGCTGAGCAGGATGCTAACCCTGCCACTAATAACACTGTCCCTCCCTTCGCTTCACTCGGGTTGGCCTCATTTGTGCTTCCGTAGCCTGGGCGGCCTCTTTCGAGAGTCGTACGCGCCCAGAGTCGCATATTCCTCGAACAGCTGTCTGTGACGGATGAACATTGCCCTTGTGGAAATCTCGTCAGCACACACTTTTCCCATTCTGGGCCTTTCAACAGACGATTAGGCGATGTTTGTGACATCTATCACGACTTCCACAGGCACTGTGAAATAAGGTCGCAGAATGGACGCGGAAACCGAGATTCCCATCTGCTACGAGACAGAACTGGCGGAAAGTGCGGACCTAGATCGCATGTACCATTTGAATTGCGGCCGCCAGTCGTGCTGACCGCGCCGCCTATTACAGACGGCAAGACCAGTTAGGGCAAATCCGGAGCCGGCTATACGCAGAGTTGGGCGCCGCGAGAAAAAAAGGCCAAAACCACTCAAGCCACCCGCACTTCCGGTCGGAGAACCTCCGCAGAGGAGGATTTCTTCTATGACCGTCAGTTTACCCATCCCTGCTGCTCATTATTTGCGCATGTCCACGGGACACCAACAATACTCCACCGAAAACCAAGCACACAGCACGAGCAATTTGCCCAACTCCACGGTTTCACAATCACCCGCGCTTATCGTGATTCCGCGAAAATCGGCCTATGGCTCCAGGGGCGATCCGGTCCTTCGGGAACTCTTGGGAGATGTGACAGACGGCAAAACCGACCACAAAGGCATTCTGGTGTATGACGTGCGCCGCCGGGGGCGATTCCAAGACACTGACGAGGCTGCCCATTATGAATTTGGTGCAAAATCGGCGGGCATCCCGGTTCACGATTGCGCGGAGACGTTCGCCAACGACGGAAGCTTGCCAAGTTCGATAATGGAGGCCCTTAAGAGGGTCATGGCTGGAGAGTACAGCCGAGAGCTGGGCGTTTAGTGGCTGCTGGTCAGAGACGCCTGGCTGAGCTTGGGTTCTGGCGAGGTGGCCGCCAGCTACGGGTTTTGGTGAAACGTCCGGCCTCAACCGACTGGAAGAGGCTGGATCAATCCCGAACCCACCGATTGAGAAAAGCCCACCCGCCGGTGATCTAGAAGGTAGGCTTATTTGCAGAATAACTGATTCGTTCCGTTTCAGGCTGACTTCCGGGTTGCTCTGACCTTCGCCCATCTTAGCTTTTGTGCGGCGGCAATTCTCCTCCTGCCAGCGGCTGATATCGATCGTTTCTTTGGAACACCGGTACTATTTTTGGTCCGCCCGCGGTCCACTCTCAGTTTTGACCATCTCAGACGCTGAGCCTCTGCTATACGTGCCCGGCCCGCAGCCGACAACTTCCGCCGTCGTGCAGTCCGGTTTCCGTATGCAGTGCCAAACGCTGACAGCGCTGCAGAGATTCCCTGGATTTGCCGGGTCAGCCGATCATGCTCTTTCTTCAACAGCTGCACAACACCAGCTATTTGTGTCAATGAATCCCCCTCTTGACTGCTTGCGAAATCGGATTGTCTCGACGTAGATCCTGGAGCCCGCACTGCACTTCTACAACTCCAGCACCCCGGCGAATTGGCTCAAGTATACGGAAAAGTGGACCGCCGATGGAAGACAAAAACGGCGCCTCGACTCCCAGGGCAAGCAAAATCGTGAAAGCGTGGCTGACGTTATCGCTGCCTCGCGGACTCGGCGTGAAGGACAGCGTAAACCTTCGCGAGCAACGATCTCCTGGTGAAAGGCTTCTCCAGGAAAGAAGCCTCTTCCATCAACACCCCTTGCCGTCCAACGAGGTCGCCTGTGTATCCCGACATGAACATCGAACGAAGATTGGGATGGAATCCCTTGGCTTGTCTCGCGAGCTCAGCCCCGCTCTTGTCGGGCATGATGACATCCGTCAAGAGCAAATCGATTTCTGGTTGAGAAGCCGCAAGGATCGTGAGCGCATCTTCCGCATCTTTTGCTTCGACCACCCGATACCCGCCGTCTTGCAGGAGCTTGACCGTAATTTCGCGAAGGGTCGCGTCATCTTCAACCACCAATATCGTTTCTGATCCTTGCGAAGGCTCGGCTACTTCATGGGGCAATACAAGTGCTTCAGCCTTTTCTATCACTCTCGGAAAATAGATCTTGAATGTTGTACCCTTACCGGTTTCGCTGTAGACGAGGATATACCCTTCGTTCTGCTTCACAATTCCATACACGGTTGAGAGTCCGAGACCCGTTCCTTGCCCAACCCCCTTGGTTGTAAAGAAAGGCTCGAAGATTTGCGATTTGATGTTTTCATCCATGCCGCAACCCGTGTCGCTCACCACCAAGACAATGTGTCGTCCGGAGCGGGAACCCGGGTGCCGGGAAACGTAGTCGTCGTCCAGCTCGGCTTCCCCGGTCTCGATGATGATCTTCCCTCCGGTGGGCATCGCGTCGCGCGCATTGACCACCAGATTCATTAGGACTTGTTCAATCTGGCCCGGGTCGGTTTGGATGCTGCCGAGCGGGGTCGTCGGTCGGAACTCAATTTCAATGTCTTCGCCGACCAGTCGCAGGAACATTGTGGTTGCGTTATGCACAATGTCGTTTAGATCCAGAATTTTGAGGAAGACAACCTGCTTGCGGCTGAAGGCCAGAAGTTGCTGCGTGAGCATCGCCGCCCGTTCTGCGGCTTTCTTAGTTTGCAACAGGTACCGATTCACCGCACTCTCCGGTGGAATCAGACCTAGCGAGAGGTCGCTGTAGCCCAGAATAATGCTCAGTATGTTGTTAAAATCATGCGAAATGCCCGCGGCCAAACGCCCCACGGCTTCCATCTTCTGGGCCTGCCGGAACTGGGCTTCCAGTTGCCGGATCTCGGTCACGTCGCTCGTGATCGCCAGCACACAAGGCTGCCCGTCCAGTTCAATCGATTCCGCCCACACTTCTGCTTCTCGAATTTCTCCTTTCGCCGTCCTGTATCGCGTTTGGTGCTTCGCCACCTGTTCTTCTTCCTTTAGCTGCCGCAGCATCTCCATGCGGTCCGAAGGCTCGCCCCAGAAGCGCAGCTCTGCGGCCGTGCGACCAATCACCTCCCGGCGCTTGTACCCGAGCAGGTTGAGGAAGGCATCGTTTACATCCAGGTAGCGTCCGTCCGCTTCCGTTGAGATCGTGATTGCCAGCGGGTTGTTGCGAAAGGCCTTGCTAAACCTCTCTTCCGATTTCTGTAACGATTCCTCTGACACCCTCTGCTCCGTGATGTCCCGCAACACGCAGGCGATTCGATCGACACCGGCAGGACCTTCGATGGGGAAGTACGACACGGACAAGTCTCTTTGACCCAAGGTGGGAAAGTGGTAAGTCATTTCGTACCGTACCAATTTGCCCAGGAAGCATTCGTCCATATTTGGTTTTACTTGGGTGATGAAAACGTCTTTACCCACGACCTCCTCTACGGAGCACCCTACTACTTGTTGGGCAGACAAGCCGCGAAAGTTCAGAAACGCGCGATTCGCGATCACGTAACGGTATTGCCGATCCACTACCAGGATCATCTCCTCCAGACCTTCCACCACTCTCTCGTATTCCAGCAGAGTCGCCTCTGCCCGCTTGCCCTCGGTAATGTCGCGGAGAGCGATGACCCCGCCAGTAAGAATGCCGTGCTTATCCTTCAAAGGGCTGGCAGAGGCTTCCAGGAGAACGCCATGGGCGACAGAGCGATTGCGTACAAACATCACAGCTGTGCTGGTCTGACCGCAAATGGCGCGTCTCAATGGAAATTGGTCAGAAGGGAAAGGTGTCACCATGTCAGGCAAATACAGCCCATAGTGGTGGCTCCATTCGTGAATATCTATGTTCGCCGCAGCCCGGCCAAGCAGCTTGTCAGCTGCCGGATTCCAGATAACGACTCTTCCTCGCTCATCTGTGACGACCAAACCCTCGGACATACTATCCAGCGCGGATTGGAGCATCAGTGTCTTGCCTTCCAGGGACTGTCGCGAGCGGGCGAGTTCCTCGGCCTGTTTGGCCAGTGCCCTGGCTTGGGCGGCGAAGCTTTCTTCGGCCAGCTTACGCGCGGTAATGTCTCGAATGTTGCACTGAATTACGCGCTTGTCATTTACAGCGTAGACGTTGCCGACGAACTCGACGTTGACGATCCGCCCACTCCTGGTCTCAAGTGGCAGATGCTCATATCGGATACACTCCTTGTCCTGTAATTCTCGAAACACTGCCTGCGATTCTCGAAGCGGCTTGAATGGGCCGATATCCCAAAGAGTCTTGTCAATAAACTCTTCTCGGGGATAGCCCAACAGGCCAATTAAGAAGGGGTTGACGTCGGTTATCAATCCCGAGTGCGCATCGAGAATCAGTATCCCATCCCGGGATGTTTCAAACAGTCGACGGTATCTGGCCTCAGAATCACGAAGCTCGTCATCCGCGATTTTTCGTTTCAACGCGGGATCATCTTCCGAAGAGTCCGCCACTAAAACAACTCCTCCCCAGTGTCGTGGTGTCACAAAGCGTAGGGCATACCCGAAGCGGCTTAGACCGGAATTTCAGATTTGAGCATCGGTGTCAACGGTCGCTCCGGGACTCACCAGCATATTGCTAGCCAGAGGAGAATACTATTCAGCATTAGTGGACTAAGGCTATTCGTTGGTGAAGGGACGCTAGACGAAGAGTTATGAGTTCTTGCGGGCGGCGATGCCCATTTTTTCAGTCATTCTTACAAGATCAGCCATCGATGAAGCCCCCATCTTTCGCATGAGCTGGCTGCGGTGGGCCTTGACGGTGGCTTCGCTGGCTTCGATCGCATCGGCTATCTGTTTGTTCAGGAGACCAGAAACAACCCAGGGAAGCAGTTCCCGTTCACGAGCTGTCAGAGTCTCAAAGCGGTCCCGGAGCTTTGCAACTTCCGCTTCTTGTACACGTCTCGCATGGTCTCGCTCCAGCCCTTGCTGAATTGCATCGAGCAGTTCTTGGTCACGGAATGGCTTAGTGAGGAATTCAACCGCTCCCGCCTTCATGGCCCGTACGGTCATCGGAATGTCGCCATGAGCAGTGATGAAGATGATGGGAATGTGAATGTTGGCTTCCATCAATTCACGTTGAAAATCAAGTCCGCTTATGCCCGGTAGCCGTACATCCAGTACCAGGCAACTAGGTGCGTCCGGACGTTCGCTTCGGAGGAATTCCTGTGCAGAACCTAATCCCTCGACTCGCAACCCTACGGACTCGACTAGCCTCTTGATGGCGCGACGAACCGACGGATCGTCATCCACCACAAAGACAACAGACGCTACCTCAGTCATGAAGACACCATTGCTACTGCAGCGGTAAGGTAAATTGAAAGAGCGCCCCCTGGGCGCGGGACTCTACTGACAAACGGCCTCCATGGGACTCGACAATCGACCTGGCAATCGATAATCCCATTCCGATACCCTCCGATTTGGTGGTAAAGAATGGTTCGAAGATATTCTTCGCTTGCTGGGGATCGAGCCCGATTCCCGAGTCTTGCACTTGGATCGACACTTCGTTATCGTTCTTGACCGATTTGATGAGCAATTCGCGGGGCGTACGGCTAAGCGAGCGCATCGCGTCGATGCTATTCATGACCAGGTTGATCAACACCTGCTGCAATAGCACCTGGTCACCGAGCACGCGCGGAAGATTAGCGCCGAGATCAGTGCGCAACGACACGCCATTCCGGTCTAGCTCACCATGCAAGAGAGTGATGACCTCCTGAATCATCCGATTCATATCCACGGCAATTCGCTCCGGAGGACTCTTCTGCAAAAGTGCGCGGATTCTTGAAATGACGGTGCTCGCCCGGGCGCCGTCACTCACAATTTCCGAGATTGCCTCGCGCAACTGTTCAGCGTTCGGATTCGCACTCGCGAGATGGCGTAGGCAGAAACTGGCATTGGTAATGATCGCAGCGAGTGGCTGGTTGACCTCGTGGGCAATTGCAGCAGCCAGCTCTCCCATCGCAACCACGCGCGCCACGCGAGCGAAATTCTCCTGTGCCTGGCGCAGTTGTTCTTCCGCTCGCCTCCGCTCGGTCACGTCAATACACGAGCCAATGTAACCAGCAAAAGACCCATCTGGATTGAATCGTGGCACCCCTATGTCGAGCACCCATCGAAATTCTCCGTCGTGCCGTCGGAGGCGATACACCATTCTGAACGCCTCTCGGCGATCAAAGGACTGAACATACGTATCCAGGCATCTCCCCAGATCCTCGGGATTGATCCCTTCCGCCCAGCCGTTGCCCAGCTCGCGCTCAATTGATCGGCCGGTGAAGTCCAGCCAGGGCTTGTTGAAGTAGACGCAGAGTTTGTCAGTCCCCGCCATCCAGATCATCACGGGAGCGCTGTCGGCCACCAACCGAAAGCGCGCCTCACTTTCGCGTAGTTCTGCCTCCGCGCTCTTTCGCTCGGTGACGTCGCGGCAGGTACCCGCCAGGCGAATTGGCCGTCCTTGCTCATCGTGAAAAACCCTCCATTGCTCCTCCAAGACTTTCACGCGGCCGTCTGCCATGACAATCCGATATTCGACGTTGGAGGGCGCACGCTTGTCGAGCGACGCCTGAAAGGCTGCATCTACCTTCGCGCGATCCTCCGGATGGATAAATTCCACAAAGTCCGGACGACTGGGGTGAAAGTCGGAGGGATCAGTCTCAAAGATTCGATGTGTCTGCTCGGACCAACTAATGTCAAGGCTTGGCCACTCGGTTTCCCAACTGCCCACTTTTGCCACGGCTTGGGCCTCGACCAGGCGGGCACGCTCTGCCGCCAATTGCTTTGCGATCTGGTGCTGGCGCCGCTCACTGCTTTGGAGGGCCTCTTCGGCACGCTTGCGCTCGGTGATGTCTCGTCCGATGAAAAGGCTAGAACCGTCGGAAAGATGTACGAAGGTGGCGGCCGCGTCTACGACGTGCCCGTCCCTTACGCGCAGCTTGAGGTCAGTCCACTCACCCGTTGACGCCGCAATATCATCCATAACTAGCTGCCGATACTGCGGATCAGGAAAAGCCTCGGCAAATACGTCCAGACCTCGTTCACGTAGTTCTTCCAGTGTCCAACCTGTCCTGCGCTTCCACTCGGGATTGACCAGTTCGTGGCGGCCACCATGGTCCATAAGCACGATCATCACGGGGATATTCTCGAATATCTTCTGGAAAACCTCCTTCTGCCTTCGCAATTCGTCGTCGGCCCGCTTCTTTTCGCTGATATCGCGGATAAAGCCGGTAAATGCTCTGTGCCCGTCACTGTCCATTTCTGCGAACGACACTTCCACTGGAAACTCCTGGCCATTTTTGCGCAGGGCGGTAAGTTCCGTACCGTGCCAGTTCAAATGCCGTTGGGCAGTCGCCAAATATCGCCTGAATCCGGCCTCGTGCAGCTTCCGCATGAATCCCGGCATGAGTACGGTGAGAGGTTTCCCAACCAACTCGACGGGGTCATAACCAAAGATTCTCGCGGTGGCGGGATTAGCCAGCAGGATTCGACCATCCTCATCCATGCTGATCACGGCATCGCTGGCGGCCTCGACAATGACGCGATGCTTCTGCTCGCTGCGCTTCAACTCCTCCTCGGCTCGCTTCCGGTCCTCGATATCGGTTGCGGAGCCGTACCATTTGACTATGCTGCCCGCTTCGTCGTGTAACGGTACCTTTCGAAGAAGCATCAGTCGGTATTCTTCATCAGCCCGCCGAAGTCGGGCTTCAGCTTCGAAGGCTCGGCCAGTCGCCAACGATGAGCGCCACCTTTCCACAACGTCCTCGACGTCCGCGGGGTGGACTACATTGGTCCATCGCCATCCCTCAATTTCTTCCAGAGAAGCACCCACATACTCCAGCCAGCGCTTGTTGAAGAAATCGACATAGCCGTCGGGACGAGCGCTGTGTAGCATCGCGGGAGCCGTATCGATCACGAGCCGGATGCGATTTTCGGCCTCTTTGCGATCTTGGATATCGGTGTTCGAACCATACCATCTGACGATGCGTCCTTCGGAGTCCTTCAGCGGCACCCCACGCGCGAGAAACCAACGATACTGCCCGTCCGCGCCACGACGACGAACTTCCTGCTCGTAAGGCTTGCCCTGCGCTCTCGACTCCTCGACGGCTTTCAGCAACGGCTCCTGATCATCGGGATGAACAACGCGCTGCCAGCCTCTGCCTTGCAGTTCTTCTTGCGTGAGGCCCGTGTAGGAGCGCCATTGCGCATTTGCAAAATCCAATGTGCCATCGTTTGGACCGCTCATGATCTGTTGCGGGATTGTGTCGATCACGAGCCGGAGCTGCTCTCTGGCATACTGTCGACCCACAGACGATGTCGCGGTGGCCGCGACAAGCACGATCACGGCAACAAGGACAACTCCAGAGTTGCCAGGGGGGGGGATGCTCACGGCGTGGGAAAGGTCCGGAGGCGAAGCTGGGATGAAAGTTGCGGCCGCCATTCCGGTATAATGCATTGCCGAGACAGCGACTCCCATCACGGTGGCGCTGGCCAGCCTTCGAGGAACACTCCATCTGGTCTCCTCGCGTAGACCAAACGCCATCACTAACGCCACGAGAGAAAACAAGATTGCGAGCAAGATGGAACACGTCACCAGAAGGGGGGAGTAACGGGTAATGGCTGGTAATCTCATTGCGGCCATGCCGATGTAGTGCATACCGGCGATGCCCGCGCCCATAAATATGCTACCGGTGAAGGCCTCAACGGGATCCATTTTGTGGCGGCTCGACACATATAGCGCGACTGCGGACGCGAGGACGGCCACCAGGAGTGAGGCCAGAACTGTCGGCCAGTGATACGCGACGGGCACTGGCAGGTGGAAGGCGAGCATTCCCTTGAAGTGCATTGTCCAGATGCCGATGCCCATCGCAAAGGCGCCACCGCCCAACCATGCCAAACGGGCCCGGTTGCGTGCGGCGCTTACGAGCCCAGCAAGGTCGAGAGCGGCATAGGACGCGGCGATCGCGATAAAGACCGAGCGCGCCACTTCGTTGTAGTCGTAGGAGTTGGCGAGCGCCGCGGTTGCAGAGATCATCACGGGGGCTCCCTCACTGCTTTCACGAAATCGAACGAAACTGCCCGAATCCGCAACTCGAAGTCGCAGAGCAACACTACTCGCTCATGGCGAAAGACATTGCATCACCAGTATTCCGGCGTTCCGGAATTGTTCAACAAAGCCCCTGCGAGACCCCATCGTCCTTATCTCTTTGCGCGACAAGTCTCGGCAGCCTTCGGCGCCCGGATGGGAAGGCTGTTAGCATACACCGAAGGTAGAGGGAATTCCCACCGACTAATTGGACGGTCCCCGTCGGATCGAGCAAAAATCAACCGCCGCTAATGGACACCAAGAAATGTGGACATGGACTCCTGAAGGGGGACCTATCCAGAAACCGGATTCGAGAAGATCTCCTCGAAACCGACTTCGGTACAAACGTCGTCGGAATCAGCGTTAGACCTGACTTCCCATCAGCCCGTCACTCTGGAAAAACATCCTCACGTTAGCGGAGTTCGAACTCCGTGTCCGTTCTTGCGGTTTTGCGTGCGGGGAGAATCAGCATTCCAATCGAACGGAATGGCAGTCTTGTTTCGTCCTGCCCGATGTGAGCGGTCTTGAACAGACTCAGATCATCGCTGCCTGATAACTTTGCGGCGCGTGGTTCTCAAGGTTTAGACCACAAGGAGTCACGTCATCGCTCCGGGAGGCGCCATGACATTCACACTCAGGACCCTGTCGTGTTTCGTTGCAGGCGCGGGGATTCTTCTTTGCACATCTACTTCGATCGCAGCAAATCGCCGGGCTCCATCAGCTCAGTCAGTCGGGCTCGCGGAGCTCGACCTGCAGGTGCTTCTCGATCGGGCCGACTTCTCGCCGGGTCAGATCGATGGCATGAGCGGAAAGAACAGCCGCGAGGCTTTAGCGGCGTTTCAGGCTGCACACGGGCTTCCTCCAGGCGGGCGGAGTCGCCGGGCGTTGCTCCAGGCGCTCGGCGCCGGTACAGTTAAACCGATCGTGTCCTATACGATCACCGCGGGAGACGTCGCAGGGCCGTTCAACAAAACGATTCCAGGAGACGCCTCGGAGCAGTCCAAACTGGCGGGCCTTTACTACACATCCGTGCTGGAAGAGCTCGACGGGAAGTTCCACTCGGCGGCGGCTCTGCTCAAGCGGTTGAACCCCCGCGCCCGGTTCATCGAGGGAGAGCACATCCGTGTCCCTAACGTATTGCGCGCTGAACTGGTGGAGCCCGACGTTGAGCAGGCCGCGGTCGTAAGTGGCAAAAGCGCGCCAACCGCTGGCCAGAATGGCAAGCCTGCAACCGCCCGGGGTCGGGCCGTCAAGCTGGTCGTCTCGAAAAAAGCATCGGTCCTGAAGGTGTATGACCAGGAGGGTCGTGTCATCTTTTACGCACCCGTCACGAGCGGCAGCGAGCACGACCCGCTCCCGTTCGGGAATTGGGTCATCACTGATGTGGTGCGAAATCCAACCTACAACTACAATCCCGACTTGTTCTGGGACGCCGATCAAGCAAATCCTAAGGTGAAGATCGCAGCTGGCCCGAATAATCCGGTGGGTGTGGTCTGGATGGGGATCAACGTGCCGCACTACGGAATACACGGCACGGCTGAAGCGGGCGAGATCGGCCACTCCGTGTCACACGGGTGCGTGCGAATGACAAACTGGGACGCCACCAGGGTCGCCGACTTGGTGCGAGATGGAACACCAGTCGTGTTCGAGGAATAGAAAGCGAAGCTCTTCTCGCACGTGGTTCGACGCGGTACACCGTCATCCAGTCGGTCATCCAGAGAGGAACAGAGTTGAAGCTGTGCGGTTGCGTTGCCGTACTCTTTTCGGCGCTTCTTGCTTTCGGCGCGACCTCTTCCATTCGCGAGATGACTCCGCCCATCAGCAGACTCGCTCTCGCGGATCTACGGGATTCGTTCGAAGAAGTTCACAACGGGCACCGTCATGAGGGGATCGATATTCTAGAACCGAGAGGGACACCCGTGCATGCTGTGGTATCAGGAACCATCCGCAAACTGTTCCTAAGCAAACCGGGTGGCAACACCATCTACGAGTTCGACGAAACGGGAGAGTATTGCTACTACTACGCGCACCTGGACCGGTACGTTGAAGGTTTGAGGGAGGGAGTGCGGGTCGAGCGTGGGGATGTCATCGGGTTTGTGGGATCTACGGGAAATGCCGATGCGCGCACTCCGCACCTGCATTTTGCAATCTTCGAGTTGGAGCCGCAAAGACAATGGTGGAAAGGAAAGGCGGTAAACCCATATCCAGGCCTTCTGGACGCGGTGAAGAGGGTGGAGTAGGACCATCTTCTAATGCGGGCGGCCAGACGGTTCGTCTGACGATGTCGTCGAGACCGAGTCCGGCACGTGCATTCGGTCCGCCCTGCGATGACTCCCGAATAGCCGACAAACAGAGAGTAAAAGACAGTTCTGCACCAACGACGGCTGCCTTTGTTTCGGGCCGGTCGGGTACCTAAACCTGCTTGGGGTGATCGGCGCAAACATGGGACGTAAACTCTTTGTCCCGCTGCAGCTCGAAGTTTCGCATCATTTCATCGAAAGACCGGCCGGTCGCGGTTTCAGTAGGTTTGAACCGCCAGCCACATTCCGAACAACCAAAACCCCGAAAATGCTGTTGCTCAATCCATATCAGCTTCCGACTCATGGTGACCCTCGCCGCTGCATGACATCGCCGTCTAACCTCATGCAAGCGCCCGCGAGCGTTTTTGTATGCGGGTGCCAAAGGTGTAATTCGCAATCGGTGCTGCGTTCGCACCCGCATACTGCCTGATTGCATTCCCCCTTGTCTGCAAAAAGGGCTGACGAAGTTTACATGCTCTAGTGCGAATGTCAGTTCGATACCCTACATACGCAAAAGTTTTTTGTCCGTGCGCCCCCCACTCTGGCCTTCGTTGGAAGTAGCGGGCTCGCTTAGGTACTGGTTCAGGTTTTGTGCGTCTTGATGCGGTCAGTATTGCTCAGTATCAGGGGTCGTATCGAGCGTAGTGTTGCTAAGCCTTCGGGAGTGGGTTTCGCATGTCCTTGGAGAATCCAACTTGCTTCGCTCGACAGGACAGCGACTTCATCCCCTCATCTCCGAAGGGTTCTCGGTACTGATATTCGTCTCTTAAGGATGGTTTGTGGAAAACAAAGGCCTCCAGGTCGTGCAGTCTGGCGAACGGACGAATAC
>Ga0210400_10001353_pt1 | contig 24444 bp, 20 predicted proteins | sample IncBWH26MmetaG_FD_155456 | JGI IMG/M metagenome (GOLD analysis project Ga0210400, IMG submission 155456) | Forest soil microbial communities from Barre Woods Harvard Forest LTER site, Petersham, Massachusetts, United States - Inc-BW-H-26-M | ecosystem: Environmental > Terrestrial > Soil >...
GCCAGCAGCTTAAAGAAACTCCGGTTGGTCAATTCTTTCTCACTTGGGAGCTTCGAACCGATAGCCCGCTCCGCGCACCGTCTTAAGGTAGCGCGGATTCTCCGGGTCAGGTTCGATTTTTTCGCGAATACGGCGGACGTATACATCTACGGAGCGCGGGGTCACGTAGGAAGTGTCGCGCCATACAGAGTCGAGAAGATGATCGCGAGAGAAGACGCGGCCCAGGTGGCGCGCAAAATAATCCAGGAGTCGAAATTCAGTGGCGGTCGTGGCCACGGGCTGGCCCCGCACGGTGAGGATCATGGCAGCGGGATCGATGGCGATATCGCCCACAGTGAATGGACTGGCGGGAAGCGGCCGCTCAAAGCGCCGAAGTACGGCCTTTACGCGCGCTACCAGTTCGCGCGGGCTGAAAGGTTTGGCGATATAGTCATCGGCTCCGAGCTCAAGGCCGAGGACACGATCGGCTTCGCTGCTCTTGGCGGTCAGAAAAATCACCGGGACGGAGGCCAGGCCGGGTGACTGGCGGATGGTGCGGCAGAGTTCGAGTCCGTCCTTGCCGGGGACCATGATATCGAGTACGAAGAGGGCAGGACGCTGGCGTTCGGCGTCGGCGATCACGTTCGAGCCGGCGGCGTATACGCGAACTACGAAGCCATCATTCTCAAGATGGTGGCGGACGAGACGTGCGATATCGGGATCGTCTTCGACGACAAAGATGCTTGGTTTCACGGCTTTATTGTAGCGAAGGCGGCGGCTAGTACCTAGCGCCGAGTACCTGGTTCGGGCGGCGAGGCAGGGATTTTTATCGGATTGTAACAATCGGGCTGAAATAGTAGAGGATGGATCACAAGGCTAGTACCGCATTTTCGCAACTTGTGGAGTAACATTTTTGGGTATGAGATACGCATTTCTGGTCGAAACATATGCCACGGAGCGGGTGAAGGTGGTCAGCGTGTGGAGCGAGTTTCGAGATGAGGATTTGTCCGTGCGTCCGAGGGAGGGCGATGAGCGCGGGAGGAGTGTGCATGAGCAGATGGTGCATCAGTGTGTGAGCGAAGATCTGTGGTTCCGCAACATGCTGGGAATTGATGTGAAGGCGCCGCCTCTGCCGCAGCGGGAGACGCGGATGGAATTTATGAAACGGTACGCGGAGGACAGCGGGAAGCGGCTCGCGTTTCTGCGGGAAAAGAACGATGCGTGGTGGGAAGGCGATGTGAAGTTTTTCGATGTGGGACGGTCGCGGGCGTGGGTGATGACGCGGAGGATGACGCATACTTCGCATCATCGCGGACAGTTGATGGCCATGCTGCGGATGTTGGGACGCGATGTGCACAGCAACTACGGTCCAACTGCGGATACTGGTGGGCTGATGCAGAATCATGCGCCTACGATATATGCGTATGAGAGTTTGGAGGAGTTGTTTGCTGGCGAGAGTGCTGGAGGGAAGAAAGCGCCGTTGCCGGGGACGGAAGGAAAACCACTTACGGAAAGGCCCGGCTGATGTGTATCCCACGTCTCGCGGAGAACGCGAGACATGGACACCCAGCGGCTGTCCCACATGTGTCGTGGCGGTGAGAGCGGACAGCGGACTCCTCACCGCTTTGCGGCTCGGAACGACAACGGGAACTCTGACTTACACGAGTGTGCTTACCCTTTCGTCGTGAAAGCCAACGTCAGCAGAGTCTTTTGCTCCACTTCATGCGCCTTGGAGCTCCCGGTGGCTGGGCTGGCGCTCGAGCTGCGTTTTACTGACATCACAGGGCGCTCGCCGGCGATTCGCTGCAGGCGCGGGAGCATGTTGAATAACGCGCCCATGTTGGCGGGCTCTTCCTGTACCCACACGACGTCACCGGACTCGCCGTGGCGGTCGAATTCGGCGGCGAGTTCCTTGTCAGGGAAGGGATAGAGTTGTTCAAGAAAGACGATGGCGGTCGAATCGTCCTTTCTCTTCTTGCGCTCGGCGCGGAGTTCGTGACCGATTTTGCCGGTGCAGACCAGTATCCGGTCCGCTTCTCCGATTTCCGTGTCGGGAAGCACATTCATAAAATTCGTATGCGTGAAATCCGCAATCGGCGACGACGCGTCGACATGGCGCAACATGCTTTTGGGTGTGAAGACCACGAGCGGCTTTCGCCAATGCCGCAGTGCCTGACGTCGCAGAAGGTGAAAGTATTGCGCGGCGTTCGATGGTTGCGCGATTTGTATATTGTGCTTCGCCGCCAGCTGCAGGAATCGCTCGATGCGGGCGCTGGAGTGCTCCGGTCCCTGCCCTTCGTAGCCGTGGGGCAGCAACATCACCACGCCGGAGAGCAGATTCCACTTCGCCTCGCCGGCGGAGATGAATTGATCAATGATGGCTTGCGCGACGTTTACGAAATCCCCAAACTGCGCCTCCCACAGAACCAGCGCCTCGGGATAATCCCGGCTGTAGCCGTATTCGAAGCCGAGCACGCCCGGCTCGGAAAGCGTTGAATTGTGAATTCCGCAAGCTGCCTGCCATTCCGCGATATTTTCCAGAGGAACGAATTCGTTCTCATTTTCGATATCGAGTAGGGCAGAATGGCGCTGGTTAAACGTACCGCGGCGCGAGTCCTGTCCCGATAGCCGCACCGGAATTCCGGACTTCACCAGACTCCCAAATGCCAGAGCTTCGGCCATCCCGTAGTCAACCGGGCGCTTGCCAGCGCCCATCTCGGCACGCTGTTCAAGCAGCTTTTTTACTTTCGGATGAATATGGAAGCCATCGGGGTACGTGGTGAGGCGAATGGAAAGTTCAGCTAGTTCCTCTTCAGGAAGTCCGGTTTCGACTTCGAACTCGGGCTTGTGAAGCCCGCCGTAGTATCCATCCCAATACTTGGGTAGGTCGCGCATCAGCGGTTTCTTGCTGATCTTGCCCGCGTCTTTCTGAGCGGCCTCAAACTCGGCTTTGATAACTGCGGCGCGCGCAGGAGCGTCCTCCACTCCGGCATCGTCCGCATAGATTTCCCAGAGCGGCGGATGCTCCTTGATTTTCTTGTACAGCAATGGCTGCGTCACGGTGGGGTCGTCGACCTCGCTGTGGCCGTGGCGGCGATAGCCGATGAGGTCGATGACGACGTCGGTGCCGAAGCGGTAGCGGTACTCCGCCGCCAAGCGCGCGACCCGGACCACTGCGTCGACGTCTTCTCCATTCACATGAAAAATGGGGATCGACTGTCGGCGAGCGATGCATGCGGCGAAGCGCGTCGAGTGCTCTTCCAGATAGCTGGTGGTGAATCCGAGCAGATTGTTGGCGACGATGTGAATGGTGCCGCCGACGGTATAGCCAGGAAGATCGGCGTAGTTCATGGTCTCGGCAAGAATGCCCTGACCGGCAAAAGCGGCGTCGCCGTGAACCAGCAGCGGAAGATATTTTTCGCGTCCGCCTTCGCAGGAGCGGTCTTGCTTGGCCCGGGTGCGGCCGACCGTGACCGGATCAACCGCTTCCAGGTGGCTGGGATTGGAAACCAGATGGATGTGAACTTTGTTGCCACTCCGTGTGAAGTACTCGCCGGTCGCGCCCATGTGATACTTTACGTCGCCCGAACCGAGCACGCTGCGCGGATCGACATCTTCGAATCCGGCGAACAGTTCCTCCGCGGGGCGCTTGGCGACATGAGCGATCACGTTCAGACGTCCGCGATGACTCATTCCCATCACAAGTTCGATAGCGCCGAGGCGGGACCCAGTCTCGAGAATCTCATCGACCAGCGGAATCAGGGCGGTCACGCCTTCGAGCGAGAAACGCTTGCTGCCGAGATAGCGCTGTTGCATGACCTGCTCAAAAATGTCCGCGCGGGTAAGCAAGTCGAGGACGCGCTCCTGCTGTTCTCTTGTGACTTCTGATTCAGGGCTTCGGGACTCCATCCGCTCGTAAATCCAGCCGCGGCGCTCGGGGGAGTAGATATGATTGATTTCGACGCCGATCGTCGAGGCGTAAATCGCGCGCGCTTCGGCGGTGTACTCGCTTTCGATCTGCAATTCGGGTGTGGGGCGAGGACGCAAAAAACCGAGAGGGTCAAGGTCGCCCTCGAGGTATCCCCATTGGCGGAAGGCGTTGAAGACGTTCTCGCGCTCTGGGTTTGTTTCTTTTGCTGAAGTTTCGATCACCGCGGTTTTCGCGCCGCCATTGGAAGACTGGGATTTCGGGGTGGCCATATACGTTCTACTAGGATAACGGATGCGCCACAGCGGTGGAGGGATTCGGAGGACAAAAGGCAAAAAAGCGGATAGCCGGCCTTTCAGATATCCGCCTCTGACCTCATGATGGCTGATTTACCTTCTTAATCTCTATTTAACTATTTCGTCGGAGTCTGAAGCATCACAATGGTCCCCGAGGATGCTCCCCCGACTACGAAATCCAGCCGACCGTCGCTGTTGAAATCGGCCATTCCGAGGGGAGCGTAACCACCGATTTCATTCGAGACATTGAAGGCCAAGGGATTTTGGAATGTTCCATCACCGTTCCCCAGAACGGTGGAAGAACGGTGAAGAATGGGGAAAATAAACGACGTTGGAGGGGGGCCGCCGGGATTCGCGACTGTCTCTGAGGCGGTTCCTGCCGTTGCCAAATCACTCGCGGGAACGGTCGCGGAGACAACGCTCTAAGAGATGAACTTAGTGATCAGGGGCGTGCCATTCCAGCGAGCGGTCGCGCCCCGCACGAAGCCGGTTCCACGTATCCGCAAATTGAACTGGCTGCTCGCGGGAGTTAGCTGATAAAGCAAAGGGACGGGTTCGAGCGTGCCGCCATGTAAGTGCTGGTTAGGGCAAGGACGAGTGGAAGGCAACAGCGAGTGAATTTCACGGTACTCCTGAGAGACTGATTGCGCATTAAGCCCGAGGGATGGGGCTTCAAAAAGTGGGATTATGTTACTAAACCATCCGCGCCTATGCAAAGCAGAATTTGACAAAAGTTATAAGCACCGAAGGGGGGCGCCCCCACAGAGGTGCGCTGGCGGCACTAAACACGAAAGGGGATGTCTGGTGGTTCGGACATCCCCTTCCGGTGTGCTTGATTACAGTTCCGACTCTCGTTTACTGGCCGCCCCCGAAGTTAAAGGCGTCGAACAAATCGTCAAGCGCCGGCGAGTTCGTCGGCACGTACGGATTGCTCTTCGTCGTGGTGGGGTTGGGATAGTTATCGCGGCTGCGTGCCGTGAGAGGAGTCAGTCCCCAGTTGCGTTCGATGAATTTGGTCAGCGACACGTGATCGGCATAGCTGTGGTTCACGTGGCCGCCCTTGGTGAAGGGCGACACGATGATCAGCGGAATGCGAGTGCCGTCGCCGAAGAAATCCAGCGGTTGTACGTAGCCGGAATCATAGTAGCCGCCGCCCTCATCGAAGGTGACGAAGACTGCGGTGCTGGACCACTCGGGCGAAGCTTGCACCGTGTCGATGATTTTCTTGGTGAAACCCTCGAACAGGTCGAGTTTCGAAGAAGCCGGATGGCCGTCGACGAATCCACTCGGCTTGATGATGGAGACCGCCGGCAACTCACCAGCTTTCACATCCTCGTAGAAATTCGCCAAATCCTGGATGTGCTCCTGACGAAGCGTGCCGTTGGTCATGATGTCGCTGGCATACTGGAACGGGTTGCAGATGTTGCAATAGGCGTCCAGCGGGTTAAGGAAGTTTGGATCGGATAGATTGAGATTCCAGCCATCGCCGTAGTACTTGAAGGAAACGTTGGCGGCCATCAGCGCATCGCCGATGTGTTTCACCGATGTTGGAGGAATGGTAAAGGATGCGAAATTGTTGTTATCGTTGATGGCCAGCGATCCGTCCGCGTTGTAACCGGGGTTGTAGTTGTTCAGCAGATAGTAGTGCCCGGCATCGCAATTGGGATTGATCGGCTTCGCCAGCGATTGTAGATAGTTCACCACCGCGGGTACGCCGGGCTGCTTGGTGTCGGCGCAAGCGCTGTAGCTGCCGCCACCGTACGGCGTGTTAGTTTGCGAGTTGAAGCCGCCGTATCCGTCTTCCACGTACCAGTTATTCGTCCCCGCCTGAGCATCCGGATCCTCAATTTGTTGCGCCGTGGGCACCAGCGCGTTTCCGTTGCCGTCGCTGTACCAGATGGCGTCGGCGAAGCCCAGCATAATGTGATTGAGGCCCGTGCCGCCCATCGCGGCCTGGTGATAATTATCGCTCATAGTAAACGTATCGGCAAGGCGAGTCAGATAAGGGACATCGCCCTGCTGGACGTTATAAAACTCCATCGAGGTCGAGCCCTCTCCCGTGGTGTAAGTGTTGAAGGGACTGGGCTGCGGCAAGCCGTTGGTGCCGGCCCCGACCGACACTTCCACCCAGGGGAATAGATCGTGCCGGCATCCGCTCGGATCTTTGGCGGTCGCGAAGCTGGCATTGCAATCTTCCTGTTGCCACATCTGGTAGAAACGGTGGACAGGGCTGCTCGCGTACGCATCGTAGGGTACGCCGGGCGTCAGCTGGAATACGCCGCCGGGAAGATTCAAGTCGTTGGGAATGCGGGTGTCAGGGCCGGTGCCGCCGTCGCTCAGTCCGGTACCCCCTGTGAGCAAAAGATCGTAGTAGCTGTTCGGCAGGAAGCCAGGTTCGATCTGCTGCGGATATTTGATGATTCCTGCGTCGATTAGCTGCTCGCCGAAAGCGAGTTCAGGGCCTCCCGCCACCACGGGCGGGATGCTTCCGTAGAGGCTTTTCCCTCCGGGATCAATCGAATACGTACTCGTATCGCTGGCCGAATTCTGGAGCGATACAGAGTAGTTCGGGCCGGGCGTTCCATTTGCGTTGATAATGCCCTTTGAAAGCAGATTGGAGATGCTCTCGCCATTCTTTGGTTTGTAAGTCGCGAAAACGTGATCGAAGGTACGATTCTCTCCGATGATCACGATCACATGCTTAATCGGCGAGGCGGTGGGTGCCGTCTTGGTCGTCTGTGTCGCCGATTCCTGTGCGGCGGATGTGAATGGGGCTCCGAGATTGATCAGCAGAGCGAACAGGCTCGTGCCAACCGCGAGACGCTGTCTGGCTTGTGCCAGGAAAGTTGGTGCGGACATGAAATTTTCCTCCTAGGACCCTTAGGCAGTTGAGACTTGCAGGACTACAGAGGCAAAGGTAGCGACGAGACTTCTGAAGAAGGTGAATAAGCCATGAAAAAAAATCCACAGCGCACATAAACTAAATTGCGACCGTGCTATCGTAAGTCCCTGAAATTCGCGGATTCGTGAAGTGAATGTGAAGCTCAGGTTAAGGAAAATCCACAGGCTGCCAAACCGTCTACCGTTGTTCCTGTAGAGCGGCGCGAGTGAAGCTGAACAATGTAGACTGCAGGGGTCGCTCAACAGACACGACACGTGCCAACAATCCTCGGAATACCTATCGATATGAACTCGTCCTACTTGCGCGGAGCCGCCAGCGCGCCGGCGAAGATTCGCGAGGCCTTGGGTTGCGATAGTTCGAACCAGTGGTCGGAATTGGCAGTGGATGTTGGCGCAGCCGGTGCCTTTCGAGACGCGGGCGATCTTCGGCTAAACAACTCGTTGGAGAGAGTTAACGAAGATCTTGCCGAGATTGAGCGCGCAGTCGGTTCACAGCTGGATCACAACCAATTCCCGATCTCACTGGGCGGCGACCATTCGATTACGTATCCGATACTCAAGGCATTCGCGCCGCGCTATCGCGAACTCACCATCATTCAATTTGATGCGCATCCGGACTTGTACGACGAGTTCGAGGGAAGCCGTGTGTCGCATGCCTGTCCGTTCGCGCGGATCATGGAGGAGCGGCTGGCCAAGAATCTGGTGCAGATCGGCATTCGGACTCTGAATCGGCATCAACGGGAACAGGCGGATAAGTTTGGCGTCCAGATCGTGCAGATGTCGGCGCTTCCGGCTTACGGGCGGACGAAAATTCACGGTCCGGTTTATATTTCCTTCGACATGGATGTGCTTGATCCCGCTTTCGCACCGGGCATCTCCCATCGCGAACCGGGCGGCATGACCGTGCGCGAGGCCATTGCGCACCTGCATGCGATTGAGGGAATGATTGTCGGAGCGGATATCGTGGAGTACAACCCTAAGCAGGATATCTCCGGGATGACGGCAACCGTGGCGGCCAAGATTTTGAAGGAAATTCTGGGGAAGATGATTTGCAAGAAGGAGGGACATCGTGCAGGGTAACGGCCTGGTACAGGTTCCGAGTCCTCATTCGGTGGATGAAACCGTAAAGCGACTACAATCCGTTCTCGCGCAGAAGGGCTTGCAGGTGTTCGCGCTTGTGGATCATAGCGGCGAGGCGGAAAAAGTTGGATTGAAGATGCGGCCCACGAAGCTGTTGACCTTCGGCAGTCCGAAGGCCGGGACGCCCCTGATGGTCGCGGCTCCCACGCTGGCGATCGACCTGCCGTTGAAAGTGCTTGTCTCGCAGGACGAAAGCGGGAAGGTCTGGGTCTGCTTCAATAGTCCGGAATATTTGCAGGGGCGGCACGGCGTGCCAGCCGACCTCGTCAAGAACATAGCGGGCGTGGCGCCGCTGGTTGCGAAGGCAGTGGAATAAAGCCGTCGTATTGGGCTGGAACTCCCGGGCGTGGCATCTTAAGACCATACATCTTAGACAAACATGGCCACCGAAAATCCCAATCGAGCCCGCGATCATCTGGCGAACGAACGAACGTTCCTAGCGTGGGTGCGCACCAGTGTGGCGATCGTGGTGTTTGGATTTGCCATCGGACGCTTTGCCATCGCGATGCGGCAGTTGACCGCCTTTCAAGGCCACCCGTCGAAAGCAACCGGCTTCTCGGTCTGGATGGGGGCGGTCTCCATTCTGGCTGGGGTTGCAATGGTGCTGGCAGGATTGGCGCGCTATCGGCGGACCAGGGCACAACTGGATGAAGGCAAATTTGAGCCTGCCGGATTTATTGTGGATCTCGTGACCATCCTGACGGTCTTGTTCGGGCTGGCGTTGGCGGGATATTTGATTTATGTAGAGAAGAGTTTAGGCTAGTCGCGCAGCACACGGAAAAATATGGCCGACCATCAGAAACCCGATCATAAAAAAAACGCTCAGAAAAAAGATGAGGAAAAAGAAGCGGTGGCGCGGGCGAGCTTGAAATTCGTGCAAGATGGTCAGGTCGTTGGTTTGGGAACGGGATCGACGGCGGCGTATTTCATCCAATTGCTGGGAGAAAAGGTGAAGGACGGGCTGCGGATTCGAGCCATTCCCAGCTCCGACCGTTCGCGTCAACAGGCCGCCAGCCTGGGGATTCCGCTGACTACGCTGGATGAGTGTCCTGAGATCGACGTGACGGTCGACGGAGCAGACGAAGTGGACCCCGAGTTGCGACTCATAAAAGGTGGGGGCGGCGCGTTGCTGCGGGAAAAGATTGTGGCGTCGGCGACCCAGCAGTTTGTGATCATCGTCGACGACGCGAAGCAAGTGCCGGTTTTGGGTAGGTTCCCCTTGCCCGTGGAAGTGATCAAGTTCGCTCGGGCTGTAGTGTCGAGGAAAATTCAGGCGCTGGGGGCACAGGTTTCGCTTCGCCAGGGCTCAGACGGAAAGCCGTACTTGACTGACGAGAATAACTACATTCTCGATTGCTACTTTGGGCAGATTCCGGATGCCGATGGCTTGGCGCGGCGGCTTAGCGCCATGCCGGGAGTCGTGGAGCATGGACTGTTCATCGGCATGGCAAGCGTCGTGCTAGTGGCTAAGGGTAGCGAGATCGTCGAGTTGCGCGGCCGCCCTCGCGAAAAGTCTTAGGTTCTGGGCCCTCGGCTGCACAGTCTGCTGAAAACTCTGTTCCGCGGAGCGTTGGGAAGGGCGCCCGACTTCAGAGTTTGCTGAAAAATGCAGTTTCGAGCAGGTTTTGAGAGGGCGCGGCTTCTGGCCGGGCCGTTAAGCCATCTACAATCATCCCGCGCTTTAGCGGCTGAAGTTTTGCTTTCCTGCTGCTAAAGTAGTTTTTCAGCAAACTCCTCAGCCTGAACGCAAATCAGGTACACGTACACATCATCGCAGCCACAGGCGTACACATGTCAGCAGAAGCACAGACGTGGGAGCAGGAGCTACCTTCGCGGCGGCGGAGATTGCGCTATCGCCTGCAGTCGCCCATGGATGTGACCGTGCTGCGTTCCGGCATTCCCGACACGTTGCCGGGGCGTTCGGTGAACTTGAGCGAGGGCGGAGTGGGGGCGTGGCTGGCCGGGGAACTGTTGCCGGGGGAAGCGGTAGGAGTGCAGATCCAGCTTCCGGCGGCGGTTGCTCCGCTGCGCACACGGGCAGTGGTGCGTCATCACGACAAACTGCGCTATGGAATGGAGTTTGTCGGGCTATCGAATGAGTCACAGGCGGCCATTCGCAATTGGGTAGGGAATGCGAAAGCGGAGTTCGAAGCCGGCATGGAGCCCAAAGATACTATCGATCCCGGTAAGGACGCGCATGCGACCGGACCTTCCCCGCCTGCCCGGGTGCCTACGGTCCGCCGCCTTCGGGGATGGATTCTCGTCCTACTCGCAGTCGCCATTCTAATCTCGATCTTCTGGTGGCACTGGAATCGTGAGTGGAAGGATCTCGAGTCCGGTCTGCCGAAAAACTCAAACACGATGGCGAAACCTGAGGCGCGCGTTCCATCCGAGGTCATGCAGAAATTGGTCGTCCATCGCGTGGACCCCGAGTATCCCGCCGCAGCCCGTTCGCAAAGCCTGCGGGGAGTGATCCTGCTGGATGTGGTGGTAGGGCGGGATGGCTCCGTAATCGACATGCGTGCGCAAAATGGTCCCGAGATTCTGGCACGAGCTGCGATGGATGCGCTGCGCTGGTGGCGATTCGAGCCTTATCGCATCGACGGCAAGGCGGTTGTGGTGGAGACAACTGTGGCAATGGAATTCAATCCATAGATTGAACTCCGCGTTTCGACCGCCGAGAATCCGGCAACCCAAAGAAGACAGATTCCCGACAAAGGAAGGCCGGAGATTCAGACGCGGCGTTTGCGCAGGCAGCCGAGAACGATGATCCCGCTAACCGCGAAGGACACCACAGCGGCTAGAGCTGCGATCATGAACGCGCCTTCACCATGCAGTCGGTCGGCGATTACGGCTGCGACCGCGAAAACAACGCCGAGCGCATTGAGCCAAAGCGGGCTTCTCGTAGACGCCGTTGACGAATGGGAAAGACTCGGCCGCAGGCGAATTTGCAGGAGCAATGCGACCACTCCGATGGCGGCGATCACAACCAGAGCCAGCGGGCTTAGGAACGCGCCCCGTCCGGTATAGAGGACCACCAGCGCCAGAGCGGCCAGCAACAAGCCGGCGGCGATAAGCGTCGCGCTGCGCGACCCAGGTCTCGTACTCGGGTTCGGGGGAGTGTCTGCCACAAAAACTCGTCCCCAGCTTTATACAGCCGTCGGAAGAGTTTTCCAAATCCGGAACCCAGCTCCCCATTCGAAACCTGCTTGCTAGTCCAAAGGCTGGCTCGTGCCGGCGATCCATTCGGCCTGCACCGGGTCGCCGTGATTCACGGCATAGAGGACAAGTTCCACTCGAGAGGAGACCCCCAGCTTGTCGAAGATCCGGAAAAGATACTTCTTGACCGTGTGTTCGCTTAGGTCGAGCTCTTTGGCAATGTCGCGATTGCTCATGCCCTCAGCGACCAGGGCGACGACCTGCGACTCGCGCGGTGTGAGGAGTTCGTGTCCACGAGCGTTGAGCATGCGGAGCGATGGAACCTCAGAGACCAGTTCGAGCAGGAATCGAAGCTGTTTCGAGTTGGCCCAGACCTGTCCGTCGGCAACCCGCTCAATACAGCGGCAGAGCAACCGGAAGTTGGTATCCGAAATGCAAAAGATTCCCTGGGCACCGGAGCGAAACGCGTTCACCACCAGTTCGCGATCATAGGATTCGACCAGAAGTACTTTCGAAATGGCGGGATGCGAAAGATGCACGCGGCGTAGGGACGCCAATTGGCTGGCGACGCCGATGGAGTGGTTCATCGACAGAACCACGACTTTAACCGGAACCGACGCGACTGACCGGAGGATCGAGTTGATGTCGACGTCGCAAGTGAAAACACTAAACTCGGAGCGACGCCGCAAGGCGCTGGTGAGCAGTTGTGCCTGCATTCGATTCGAGTCTGCAATAAGAACACCAAGTGCATCCGAAGCGGCGACTTTCGGCATTTTCATTAGGAGTGTGACCCGAGACAGCGGTAGGTGGAATCATGTTAGGTGGAACATGCCGGTTTCTCAAGGAAACGCCGCCAATTATTCCAGGGATGCATTCAAATCGGGAATGTGTCTTGAGATGCTGTGGAAATGCGATGCAAGGAGCGTGCGACGGATGCGGGCACTTCAGATCGATAGCAGAAGAGTATCGCTGGTGGCGCGGATGAAGTTGTTTGCGAATCCCGTGTTTCAGGGGGAATGTGATTTGGCAAACATGCAAGTCTACTTTCGTAGGTAGCCCATTCGGAAGTATTTGCAGATACCGCTCAAGCCATCCGATGACGGAGAACCCGCGCCCCTGCGGGTTTGGCGAATTGCCTTCTATAAACTCTGCATACCCCGCTGGTAGACCGTACTTCTTATGTCTTGCTGCGGTTTCTCTACCGCGCTACTTTGCGCAGAGAGCAAAACTACTCTCAAAAAATGATGCAAAGCGAGCTGAACGCGCAATGAAGCTCTTTGTCAGCTGGACCAGAGTCGTAGCGGTCAGCATCTTCCTCCTGCAGTTTTGCGTAGCCACATTCGGCCAGGAAGCAGGGATCAGGCAGGACCTGGGAGCGTCCGTCCAGTCTTCTCAAACCGGGGGAACCGGAGCGGGCGTCTCAAGAATGGTGGCTTCACAACCGGTACAGACGGACGGCGTGGGAAACCTTCAGCTCGGAGGACGCCGTCCGCTGTACCGGCTCAATCGCAGCGATGTGGTGGAATTGAGCTTCACTCTGTCTCCAGAGTTCGACCAGATCCTGATCATACAGCCGGACGGATACGTCACGTTGAAGGACGCGGGAACCGTGCTCGCCCAAGGGCTCACGCTCGATGAATTCCGCTCGTCCGTTGAGCGGGCCTACACCGGCTACCTCCATGCCCCGCAGGTGGCCGTGGCTCTCAAGGAGTTCGAACATCCTTATTTCATTGCCGGGGGCGAGGTGGGCAAGCCCGGCAAATACGAATTGCACACCGAGACAAACATTATGGAAGCGGTGCAGATTGCTGGCGGCTTTACCCATGTGGCCAAGCATTCGCAGGTTGTTCTATTTCGGCGTGTGAATGACGACGTTGTAGAGGCGCGGCTTTTTGACATGAAAAAAATGTTCAAGGAAAAGCGCCTGGGCGAGGTGCCCGAGTTGCGCCCCGGTGATCTGGTGTTTGTTCCCCAGAATTCGATCTCGAAGATCGAGCGGTTTATTACAAAACCAGGTTTCGGTATTTACATGAGTCCGGCTCAGTTTTAGTGGGCGATCGTTCTGGCAAGCAATCCAGGTCAATCCGAATGCAGGACCAAGAGATAACGAGCAGGCAAGAGGTTGTGTCCCCGACGATGCGGGAACTGGTCATGGTCCTCTTCCGTCAGGGAAGGCTCTTTCTTGGCGTCTGTGGCCTGATCCTCGCCTTAACCGTACTGTATGCGTTTTTAGGCACCAGTTACCGGTCGCAGGTCCGCGTGCTGGTGCGTCGAGGCCGGGCCGATCCTCCGGCGACTGCTCAACCCAATGCCGCGCCAGATTTTTCCCGCGTGGAGGTAACGGAGGAGGAACTGAACTCCGAGGTAGAACTCCTGAAGGATGATGATGTTCTCCGGCACGTAGTCCAGGAAACAGGTCTGGACGCTCGTGACTGGCTGCGATGGATCCGTCCGAATGAGAAGAAAGCTGCGATGGTGGAGCGAGCGGTACGGAGACTGAGCCACAAACTGAGTGTGGAAGCAATCAAGAAAACCCACCTGATCGCCGTAAGTTATGAGTCCCCCGATCCGCAACTGGCTGCCCGTGTGTTGCAGACGTTAGCGACCGCCTATATGGAAAAGCACACCGAAGTTCACCGTCCCGGCGGGCAGCTTCGGTTTTTTGATCAGCAGACTGCGGAATCGAGACGGCAATTGGAGGAAGCTCAGGAAAAGCTTAAGGATTTTACCGGCGCCCATCGAGTCGTGATGGCGGCGCAGCAGCGGGATCTTCTGTTGCAGCGTGTGTCGGAGGTTGAAGCGAGTTACCTGCAAACTCAGGTGGAAATATCCGAGACTGCGCACCGAATTCAAGAACTACGTTCCCAGATGTTGAAGTTCCCGGAACGCACCACAACTCAGATTCACACGGCTGACAATCCGGAACTGCTGCGCGCGTTGAAGGCCAGTTTGTTGGAGCTCCAGTTGAAAAGAATTCAACTCCTGACCAAGTTCGAGCCGAGCCATCGCTTCGTGCAAGAAGTGGGTAAGCAAATTGAAGAGGCTAAGAGTGCGATTGGGGCGGAGAGGCTGAATCCAGTGCGCGACGAGACGACCGATCAAAGCCAGCACTATGAATGGGACCAGGCGGAGCTGCAGAAGGCGCAGGTTGAGATGAAGGGATTGGAAGCACGGAAGGCGACGACCTCCGCGCACCTCACGGAATATCGAGAGTTGCTGCGCCAGCTCGGCGATGACGCGATTAGGCAAGACGATTTGACCAGCAGCGAAAAGGCGGCTGAGGAGAACTATCTGCTCTACGTCAAAAAGCGGGAAGAAGCTCGCATGGGCGACGCACTGGATCAGGGCGGCATCGTCAACGTGGCCATCGCCCAGCAGCCGGTCGCCCCCGCTCTTCCTGTCTGGCCCGCCGGGGCCGTGGTGGCCGTCGGCCTGTTGGCGGCGGTTGTTGCTGGTGCTGGAAGCGCATTCGCCGCTGACTACATGGACCCCGCCTTGCGTACACCAGACGAGGTGTTGGCCTGTCTGGAAATTCCAGTGCTAGCTTCGCTTCCCGAAGAAAGGGAGCGGCAGTTATCTGCCTGAAGGGAATGAGATGAGTGCAAACGCTGATGTGTTGCAGGGATCGGGGCTACTAGATTCGCCGGCACGGGAAACGACATCCCCTCTAATTGGAGTCTCCAGCCGGCCCCACGATTGGAATGCGCAGGACTTCGCCTGCGAACAGATTCGTGGCTTGGTGCGGCAGGTCTTCCTTACCCACCGCGCAGCTCCGATAAAGCAAGTCGTGTTCAGCGCAGCTGACCCGCAGACCGATGTAGCCGGTATTTGCCATCAGGTCGGACGCGCGCTTTCCCTCGAGACCAATGCCGATATCGCCATAGTGGACCGTAGCCAGACGCCACAAGTGACTCCGGTCCTCATCAACCCTACCGTCGGTAAGGTCCCAATCAAGTCCTCCGCGGGCAGGCTTGGGATCAATCTTTGGCGCGTGCCGCAGATTGGTTCGAGCGAACGCGATCGTAGATCGGGAAGCAGCCGCTATTGGCTCGCCTTTCTCGCAGAGTTGCGAGACGAGTTCGAGTACGTCGTGATCCATGGGCCGGCGGCCGGTGTTTCCAGCGAAGCCGCTTTACTCGGGCACGTATCGGACGGGATCATTCTCGTGCTTGACGCCCAAAGCACGCGGCGAGCGACGGCCCGCAAGATCAAGGAAACCCTGGAGAGCGCCCAGTCTCGGATTCTCGGAACGGTGCTCTGCGAGAGGACGTTCCCGGTTCCGGAACGACTCTACCGTCGGCTTTAGGCTGTCACTCCTTAGACGTCACGACTGTTCAAGCTCTCGTGAATTCGCCGGATGTCGGCAAACGTTCGTTACGGTCAGCCATTATCGCAAGTTGTACGGCCGGGCGAAGGCACGGTGGAAAACAAGCAAGAGGACCACGTGGGACTCAATGAGCGGTAGCTATGGAAGTTCACACGCCGGCGCAGTGCCCGGCGGCCAGGAAAGGAACGCCTCCGAGGTCGCAACCTTCCAGTGGTTTGCCGTACGGACGCGCTACCGATTCGAGAAGAAAGTGGCCGCGCTGATGAGTCAGAAAAACCTTCAGGTCTATTTGCCGCTCCTGACGGAACGTCACACCTGGAGCGATCGACAAACGAATGTGACGGTCCCGCTGTTTCCTGGATATGCGTTCGTGCATATCGATCAGTCCACCGCTCTCCGGCAGGCAGTGATGCACACTCCAGGATTCTGCGGCTTCGTCAGCTTCGGAGGGATAATTGTGCCCGTTCCGCCGCCGCAGATTGAGCATCTGCGATTGCTGCTGCAACAGAGCGTGCCGTTTTCTCTGCACCCGTTCATTCACGTTGGCCGGCGGGTGCGGGTGCGCGGCGGCTGTCTCGACGGATTGGAAGGCGTGCTGCTACAGAATCAAGAACGGAAATTGGTGGTTTCCCTTGAGTCGATCCAACGCTCGCTCGCGATTGACTTGCAAGGGTATGAGTTGGACTTGGTCTGAAAGTGTCCTCCCTCAATCACATCAAGGATACCCGCAACTTCCACAAGAAGGGTGGTCAGCGAGGCTGATTCCAGGATCAGCCTTAGCGGGCGCGCCAATCTCCGCGAGTCGGCCGGCGATCCAGAATATGTTCTCAATTTCTCAAAACCTCCGCGCGAAGCGGCAAGCTGAAAGAACTTGCAAGCGGCCGGGCATGCCCCGTCAAGACGCGCGAAACGTACTCATTGTTGGAGCCGGCACGGTCGGATTGAAAATCGCGAACTACATCGCAGCACATCCCGAGATGCGACGTACGGTTTGTGGCTTTCTCGATGACCGAAAACCGCTGAAAGATGGAGTGCTTGGACGCACAAGCGAGTTGCCGCATGTGGCACGCACAAGATTTGTCGATGAGGTGATCCTGGCCGCGCCGCATAATCGGGATCTGACCTTAAGTGTTCTCCGTGCCGCCCAGCGCCTGCGTTTGGATGTCAAAATGGCGCCTGATTTGTTTGGGTGCAAAACCACAGGCGGAACAGAGCAGGTCGGGGGCATCACCCTGATCTCTTTACACGAAGAACGACTGCCAGTTACCGGGTTGCTGTTGAAACGGGCCCTCGACGTGACTGTCGCAGTCGCAGCGTTGGCCCTCTTGGCTCCCGCCTTGGTTTTGATTGCAATTCTGGTCCGTCTCACTTCCTCAGGTCCCGTGCTGTATGGAGCCCAGCGGGTGGGACGCAAAGGCCGGCCGTTCTGCTGCTACAAGTTTCGCACCATGGTCAATGACGCCGATGTCTTGAAGGAAAGCCTGCGCCATCGAAATCAGCGGCAGGGCCCATTCTTCAAGATTGCAAACGATCCGCGGATTACGTCGCTCGGGCGCTTCTTACGCCGGTACAGCCTGGATGAACTTCCGCAGCTCTGGAACGTCCTGAAGGGTGAAATGAGCCTGGTGGGCCCACGGCCCCATCCTCTCGATGATTTTTCTGGCTACGCAATCGAACACCTGGCCAGGCTTGACGTAATTCCAGGAATTACGGGCCTTTGGCAGGTCACATCGCGGCGCGATGGATCGTTCCAAGCTGGCATGAGCCTGGATACTCAATACATCCACCGCTGGAGCCTGGGACTGGATTTTAGGATTTTGTGGAAAACAGCCGGTGCCGTTTTCCGGGGGAGTGGAGACTGATGTCGTCGCTTTCAGTTCGGGCTGAGCGAGAGCTGGGGTCGCCTGCCGCCTGGATGCAAGAGGCTGCCTTCAAAAGCCTTCGGTTAGGACTGCGTCCGTTTCAAATTCTAACGATGTCGCCGGTTGCGCTTTTTCTCGCGGCCCTGGCGGCTATGCTCCTGAGGCATCCCGATGTCCCCTTTTTCGAAATTGATCGAGTCGCATTCCTGTTGCTGATCTTGGGCGTAACCGTTCGAGCGGTCGTCACGCGGCAGCAATTGATGGTGCTTGAGCGGGCTTCCTGGCCGATGATTGGACTGACCATCTTGGCCGTTGCGAGTGTGATCCAGCAACCATTTGACAACGGAACCTGGTGCCTGCTGGCGGCGAAATTCATTGTTCCATTCAGCGTGTTTCATCTGGCGAAGCTGGTGTTTGTCCGGGAAGAGCGTTTACTGCAGGTTGAGGCTTTCAACCTGGTCGTCCTTGCATATCTCAGCTTTACTTCCATCGCGTTCCTCCTGGGCGCGAAATCCCTAATTTTTCCAAAATTCATTCTGGACGAAAGCCTTGGCTATCACGCCGACCGGGCTAGAGGGCCGTTGCTGCAGGCCGTGGCAAATGGTGTTTCCTTGAACTTGTTGGGTCTGCTGGCGCTGCACTCGTTTCTCCGTGGAAGAATCCGCGCCGTGAAGGCAGCCCTGCTGCTTGCTTCACTGCCGATCGCAATCCTGGCGACCATGACGCGGGCGGTATGGCTTTCGTTCGCGGTTAGCGTTGGCTTCCTGATTTTTCGAACGCATAACCGGACGCTGAGGCGCCTCTGTGTTGCAGTCACCATTGTCGGAATTCTTGCCTTGCTCGCCGCATTGAGCTTCGACGATCAGCGCCGGACACTCGTCGACCGTCTTCGGGAAACCGGTCCTGTCGATTTTCGTCAGGCGGTCTATTCCGGTGGTTGGCAAATGTTCCTGGAAAAGCCCCTCACTGGCTGGGGTGTGAATCAAATGCCTGCCGAGTTGGCCAAACACGTCAGCGGCTACAAAGAAAAGGAATTATATCCGCACAACACGTATCTCGAGTTACTCGTGGAACACGGGGTTTTTGGATTGGCGTTGTACCTCTGGCTGATGTGGGAGATTTTTCGACTGGGACGCTGCAGGCTTCCTGATTCCGAAAAGAACGGTTTGCTGAATGATCAGTTTCACGCCATGTGGCCGGTTTTGCTTGGAGTCTATTGGGTCAATGCCAGCGTTGTGGTGATGAACTATCAGTTCGTGAACGGATTGTTGTTCACAATGGCCGGCCTTCTGGCAGCACAACGCGACCGTGCAGCTGCGGAATTGCGGCGTCGTGACCGTACTGACTCTCGGTCGCCGGTGATGTCCCGCGCATAATTTCTCCCCCCTGATTCGCAATATCCCAATTCTGTGTTCACCGTTGCTTATCTCGCAAATCGATTTCCCGTGGCCGTAGAGCCCTATGTAGGCGCGGAGATTCAGGAACTCAGGCGGCAGGGAGTACGAGTTATCCCTTGCACGGCGCGCAGACCGCCATCGTCTTCCGATTGCGAGATTCTCTCACTGCAACCTGTCCGAATCTGGAGGTTAATACAAGCGATCGGGTTTGGGGTGTGGCAGTGGGGAATAATTTCCGATCTGTTACGGCGGGCCATCGGAGACGGAAGGGAATCACCCAAACGGCGATTAAAGGCATTGCTGCACACCTGGCTCGGGGCCTATTACGCGGTCTGCTTACGAGGGCGCGGGGTCGATCATATCCACGTGCATCACGGTTATTTCGGATCGTGGATCGCCATGGTGGCAGCCCGCTTGTTGGGGATCAGTTTCAGCCTCACGTTGCATGGTTCGGATCTGCTGTTGCACGGCGCCTATCTCGATACAAAACTTAAGAACTGCCGCTTCTGCCTGACCATCTCCGAGTACAACCGGGACCATATTCTGCGGCATTTCCCGGAGGTCGCGCCGCAGAAAATCATGGTTTCGCGGATGGGCGTCGACCTGGCGGAACGCTCGAAATCTCCCCCCAGAAATACGCGCGGCGAGATCCGGCCTTTCGCCATGCTTGCTGTAGGGCGCCTGCACGGGGTGAAGGATCACGCATTTCTGCTTCGCGCCTGTGCTGGCTTGCGTGATCGCGGTTGCGACTTTCAGTGCGGTATTGCTGGGGATGGGCCCGAGCGGCGCCGTCTCGAATTATTGATTCAAGAACTCGGACTGCAAAGCCGCGTAACACTCCTCGGGCATATCCCCTCCGAGCGGCTGGATTCCTGGTACCGGAGCGCCGATCTAGTGGTCCTGACAAGCCGCAGCGAAGGAATTCCGCTTGTGCTGATGGAGGCGATGGCAAGGGGCAGAATCGTGCTTGCTCCAGCGATTACCGGAATTCCCGAGTTGGTCGTTTCCGGTAAAACAGGCTTTCTTTACGCGCCGGGAGATCTGGACGACTTTATCGATAAATTTCTTTTCATTCAGCGCGTAATGCACAACGAGCGCACTGATGCAATCAGCCCGCTGGACTGGATCCGCCACGCGGCCCGGGTGCAAGTCCTGCATAACTTTGACGGTAGCAAGAACCTGACTCAGTTTGGTGACCGATTCCTGCAACGCATCAAAAACAATTCCGCCGGCCAGGACTGGAGCTCTCCCCATGAGAATCTTGTTTTGCAACAAATATAACTACCCATTCAGCGGCACCGAGGTCTATTTGTTCGAAGCCATGGAACTCCTGCGCTCCAAGGGGCACACAGTGGCGCTCTTTTCCATGGCGAACGATCGAGGCGACCCCACGCCCTACGATTGCCATTTCGTACCGTACATTAACTTTAAAAAGCCGGACGATTGGCTTCACAAAGTAGGCTTGGCAGCACATGCGGTCTACTCCATCGAGGCGCGCCGCCGGATTCGAGCGATGATTGCGGACTTTCAGCCCGACGTCGCCCACGTTCGCAATATCTATCACCACCTGTCGCCATCCATCTTGTGGGAATTGAAAGCTCAAAAGGTCCCAGTGGTTTATCACCTGAACGACTTCAAAGTGCTGTGTGCTAGCTACAACCTGGTGTTGCGTGGAGAGGCCTGCGAGGCTTGCAAGGGCGGCGAATTCTGGCACGCGATGAAAGAGAAATGTTATCCGGGAAGGTCTGCGCGACTCACTCTGGTGGCCGAGGCATACCTTCACAAATGGTTGGGCACTTACCGGAAGTGCGTGGACTGCTTTCTTGCGCCCAGCCAGTTTGTACGCGACAAGTTTGTTGAACATGGGTGGGATCCATCGAAGTTTGAAGTTCTGCCGCACTTCCAGACGCTGCCGGAGACTTTCCGCCGGGCCTCTGAAGATGCTCGTCTACTGTATTTCGGGCGGTTGTCACCGGAAAAGGGCGTGGAAGACCTGCTACACGCCATGCAGCGTCTGCCCCATCTCCGCCTAGTCATCGCCGGGGACGGCCCTGAACGCCAGAGATTGGAACAGACGGCTGCTCTGCTCAAGTTGTCCAATGTAGATTTCGTCGGCCAGTTGCGAGGAGCGGAACTGCACGACGCGATTGACAGCTCCCGCTTCACGGTACTTCCATCGCATGCCTATGAGACCTTGGGCAAGACCATCCTGGAGTCCTACGCGCGCGCGCGAGCCGTGATCGCGACAGACTTTGGGTCACGGCGGGAGTTGGTGCACGAGGGTAAAACTGGACTTCTCTACAAAATGGGAGACGTGGGCCAGTTGGCCGCCGCAATTCAATTTCTCAGCGCAAACCCCGAGTTGTCGGAAAAGATGGGGCTTGCCGGCTATGAGTGGGCGCGACAGAAATACACACCGGATGCTCACTATGAGGCGTTGATCGCACTCTATGAGCGGGTCATTGATGGTAAGGCTCACCATTCGGTAGCCGCTGAGCAGCGGAAAACCAGGGGGTTAACAGTCGTGGCGAGCCCCCCGATCCGAGAAAGCCGCTCTGCGGTCCTCCCCTCTATGGCTGCTCTCACGTCAATTCTTACGCAGGTACGCTCCAGCCCCGCGGCGGGATCCAAAAAACTGCGTGTTGCATTTATCGGAGGTCGCGGGCTGGTCTCGAAGTACAGTGGAATCGAGGCCTATTATGAGGAGATTGGAAAAGCCCTGACCGGCATGGGACACGAGGTCACCGTGTACTGCCGGAACTATTTCACGCCGCCGCTGACACAACATCATGGAATGCGAGTCTTGCGGCTGCCAACCATCCGATCCAAGCATCTGGAGACACTGGTACACACGTTTCTAAGCACGCTGCATGTTCTCAGGCAACCTTGCGACATCGTGCATTATCACGCGCTCGGGCCGGCATTGTTCTCGTTAATCCCTCGACTCGCCGGGAAAAAAACCGTGGTCACGGTGCAGGGCCTGGACTGGCAACGCCAAAAATGGGGACGCATCGCATCGACCGTGCTTCAGCTTGGGGAACGGGCGGCAGTCAGCCTGCCGACGCAAACGATGGTTGTCTCGCACGAACTGCAAAAGCATTATCGTTCTCGCCATGGAGTAGACACTTCCTATGTGCCGAATGGCGGAAGACTTCGGGAGCGGCGCGTGCCCGACAAGATCCTCGACTGGGGTCTTGCACCAGGACAGTACATTCTGTTTCTGGGTAGATTCTCTCCCGAGAAGGGCTGCCACTTGTTAGTGGAAGCCTATGAGCGTTTGAACATCGACGTCAAGATGGTGATGGCAGGAGCCGCGAGCTATTGTCCGGAATATTTCCGCCAATTGAAAGCTCACACCGGCGATCGCATCAAGATGTTGGATTGGGTCTCCGGCGGGGTACTGGATGAATTGCTGACGAACGCGATGGTGTTTGTGTTGCCCTCGGATATGGAAGGGTTATCGTTAGCCTTGCTCGATGCGATGGGGGCTGGACTCTGTGTCCTCGCCAGCGATGTCGCTGAGAATCGGGAGGCGATCGACGATACTGGATTCACCTTCCGTCACGGCGACACTATCGACCTTGCGGATCGCCTGCGGTTCTTGATTGCGAATCCCGCGGTGCGAGAGGCCGCTGGACGAGCGGCGAAGCGCCGCGTCCGCGACCATTATCAATGGCCCAGGATCGCAAAAGACATCGAGCAGATCTATTTGGAAATGTTGGGTTGGGAATCGAAGGATACTCCGCCCAAAAAGGCGAGCGGGCGGGTTCCCAGTGCGGCGCCTGCGCCTCAACGCAACGTGGGATGAGCAGATTCCGCGCGTAAGCGCAAAAAACCAAAGTTCGCACAAAAACCGCATGCACCACCAAGAGGACGGGGATTCCCGTCCTTTTTGTTTACAATTGGAAGTTCAACCGCGAGGGAAAGCAGGCGGGACCTCGCGCGGCTGGATCCGAACGCTACTATGGAAAATACGATCCTCGTGACAGGTGGAGCGGGTTTTATCGGATCGAACTTCATCCTGCAGCAACTGCAGCGAGATGCCGCGTCGATTGTTAACGTCGACAAACTCACCTATGCCGGGAACCTGCAGAATTTGGGAGCGATCGCCAACCATCGGCGTTACGAGTTTGTCCACGCAGACATTGCCGACCGTCCGCTTGTGCAGGGGTTGTTGAACCGTCATCATCCGCGGGCGATCGTGCACTTCGCTGCCGAGAGCCATGTGGATCGCTCCATCCGGGGACCGGAAGATTTCATTCGCACCAATGTCGATGGAACATTCGCACTTCTCGAAGAGGTGCGCGCTTTTTGGGGAAGCCTTCCTGAAAAAGAAAGAAGGGATTGTCGATTCCTCCACGTTTCCACGGATGAGGTGTATGGCTCTCTCGGTCCCCAAGATCCACCGTTCTCCGAAACCACTCCTTATGCGCCGAATAGTCCATACGCCGCCTCCAAGGCCGCGTCGGATCATCTGGTGCGCGCTTATCATCATACCTACGGCCTGCCAACTCTGACCACGAATTGCTCGAATAATTATGGGCGATTTCAATTCCCCGAAAAACTGATTCCGCTGGTGATCCTGAACGCGAGCGACGGCAAGCCGCTTCCGGTGTACGGCGATGGAAAGAACGTTCGCGATTGGTTGTACGTGGAGGATCACTGCGAAGCCATTGCAACCGTACTCGCGCGAGGAAGAGTGGGCGAAACTTACAACATCGGCGGATGGAACGAGAAGCGCAACATCGATATCGTGGAAACGATCTGCGATATGGTGGATGAGATGACGAAGCGTGACGGGCCGTCGTGCCGCAGCCTGATTACATTTGTGAAAGACCGTCCCGGTCACGATCGCCGCTACGCCATGGATGCGACAAAGATTGAGCGGGAACTCGGCTGGCGTCCCGCGGAAACATTCGAGAGCGGAATTCGCAAAACAGTACGATGGTACTTGGACAATACCGAATGGGTTCGTGATGTCACGAGCGGAAGCTACCGTCAGTGGATCGAGACACACTATTCGTCTTGACGGTATTGTCCAATCGCCAACATTCTTATGACGCAGGATTCGAATCTGAACTACAAGGGCATCATTCTGGCCGGCGGTTCGGGCACCCGGCTGTATCCCGTGACTCATGCCATGGGAAAGAGCCTGCTGCCGGTTTATAACAAGCCCATGATTTATTACCCGCTCTGCACGCTTATGCTGGCGGGAATTCGCGACATTCTTCTTATAACCACGCCCGAAGACGTCCTTAAATTCCAGGCATTGCTGGGCGATGGCAGCCAGTTTGGAATTCAACTGCAATACAAAGTGCAACCCAAACCAGAAGGAATCGCGCAGGCATTTCTGGTGGGCGAGGAGTTTCTGGGAGCGAGCCCTTGCGCCCTGGTGCTGGGCGACAACATTTTTTATGGGCACGATCTCGCTAAAGATCTTCGCCAAGCCGCGACC
>Ga0210400_10001354_pt1 | contig 24443 bp, 22 predicted proteins | sample IncBWH26MmetaG_FD_155456 | JGI IMG/M metagenome (GOLD analysis project Ga0210400, IMG submission 155456) | Forest soil microbial communities from Barre Woods Harvard Forest LTER site, Petersham, Massachusetts, United States - Inc-BW-H-26-M | ecosystem: Environmental > Terrestrial > Soil >...
TGTGATTTGTGACAGCACGGCTAAGAAAGGCATGAAGCTGGCGGGGCTGAACCCCGGATACCGCTATCAAAGCTATTACGACGCGTGGTTTGAATTTTTCGAGCGGCCCGAAACTCAGAGCGCGCTGGACGATGCCGTGGCTTGGGTGCCAACCTGCCCCTCCGCAGTGCGCTTGATAGCGACGCAGAAGATCAGCGCTCAATCGTTAAACGACTTCATTGCGTCCCCTGCATTCCGCAACCGCGTGCTTGACCGATGGCTCGCTTTTAAAGGCGGAGCCACGAATTGGTAAGCGGCGTTGAGTGCGGCGCTGTGCTCCGAAGCCCGCTTGTATAGCTATCCCTCACATCGTATTGAACGTGAGCAGGTGTCCAGCGCGATATATAGGACGGGGAGTGTTATCGGCCCTTGTTATATCGAGGGCCTTCTGATCTTCCCTGAATCGGCTCGATCCACGCTACCGCAAAGCCCTTCCGATTTCCCGAACTGACACCGCAACATTTACTGACCACCTGGGTTCGAGTGGAATTATAGATATATATGTACAACCAATTTTACGATTTGCGTAGTCATATATCTAAATGGCCGGACGGTAGGCCCCGGAGGTTTGCGATGGTTGAGAGTTCAAATCCGACAACTGGCGCACCAAGAGTGCGACCTGTGAACAGGTTCCTAAAGAAGGGCGCGTTGACATTCGGTGCTTGTCTAGCTCTGGCGGATGAGGTTTTCGCGCAGCAGGGCGGGGGTTCTCCCTGGACGCAGGCCGTTCAGGCCCTACAAGCGGCCTTTACTGGCCCAATAGCGACCGGGCTGGCCCTGGTTGCAATCGTTGTGGGCGGCTTGATGTTCGCGTTCGGCGAAGGCGCGGCCAAGCGCACCCTGGCCGGCGTGATTTTCGGCGTGGGCATGGCCGTGGGAGCCGTGAACTTCATGTCTTGGCTATTTCCGTGATCGAAACGCCGACTCGCCCAGCGAGGAACCGAATGGAACGAAGACGCAATCCCGTATTCCGAGCGCTTAACAGTCCCCTCACGCTTATGGGAGCCGAGCGGAAGCTGTTCTTCTTAGCCCTAGTTATGGGAGCAGCCGTCTTCAACCTGCTGCACACGTTTCTTGGCGGAATCTTGATGTTCTCGCTGTTGTACTGGTTTGCCCGCTGGGCCACCAGGACCGACCCGCAGATTCTCCGCCTTCTGCTCAATTCGTCGAAGACCCGCCGCCAATATGACCCGATGAAATTTGCGCCGGTTCCCGTTCGGAAGGTGCGCCATGTATAGGGTGGCTACCGCTCTGAAGGGCTACCGCGACGCGGGCTCGCTGAATGACCAGATCAACCTGTTTGGCTTCGTGGACGATCACACATTTCTCACTAAGACCGGAGACGTGGGAGCCGTCTTGGCGGTGAAGGGCGTGGATTACGAATGCCTCGCATCAGGCGAGATCGACAATTACACCAAACGGCTGGAGTCGGCATTCAAGATTCTGGACGATAAATGCCGCATCTATCAGTACCTCTTCAAAGGCAGCAACCCAGCCATTCCGAGCAGGAGCCATGAGAATCCGATCGTAAACGCAGCGATTGAGAACCGAATCGCGTACCTCAAAGGCAAAGCACAAAGCCTGTATGGACTCACGATCTACTTCGTCATCCTGCTGGAAAACCCTCCTGCTAAAAGGACGGTCTCCCGCATCCTGACGACCGTCAACTCCAACCCGAAGCGCTCCATCAGCGAACTCAAGGCGCTTCTCTCCACTGAAAAGCAAGTTGCGCTGGTCGGCGAGGAAATACAGGCTGCCCAGGCTGTCGTCAAACAAAAGGTTTCCAGCTTCATCCTGCAAGTGAATGATTTCCTGCCCGTTGAACTCCTCGACAAGCAGCAGGCGTTCCGCTTTCTAAAACAGATCCTCAACTTCGCGCCGCACAAACTCGAATCTGCACGGCTCAAACACACTACGTTCCTTGACTATTACCTTTGCGAGTCCCATCTGGAATGTCACCGCGGATTTCTGCGAGTGGACGACTACTACGTGCGCGTCCTGACGCTCAAGGAGCCGTCTGCACAGAGTCTTCCCCTGATTTTCCAAAAGCTTCTGGAAGTCCAGGCCAATTTCTTTGTGGCAACGGAATGGAAGAAAGAAGAGCCAGACAAAACCCGGAGTCGCATTCATTCGCGGAGACGGCACTTTCACAACACAAAGCAATCCTTCGTGAGTTATCTGAATACGTCGGACGCCGGGCCAGCAGCGCAAGACATTCTCATCGACGATTCCAAGGAAGCCCAAATCCACAGCCTGGGAGAAGCCCTGAAGGAATTGGAAGTCAAGGGCAACTACTTCGGTGAATTCTCATTGACGGTGGTCGTTTACGACCTTGACCTAGCGAAGGTCCAAGCGGCCTGCGCCGAGTTTTACAAAGTATTCAGCGTCCATGATGCCCAACTTTACGAGGAGCGTTACAACCTGCTCAACGCTTATCTCGCCACTGTGCCGGGCAACACAGCATTCAATTTACGTCGATTGCTCATCACGAACGCGAATTACGCGGACTACTCGTTCCTGTTTACCTTGCACACTGGCGACCGGGAAAACTCGCATCTAAAACAGGAATATCTTGCGGTTCTCGAAACCAGCCATCACACGCCGTATTTCTTGAATCTCCACTACCGTGATGTGGCGCACACCGTCATTCTCGGTCGAACCGGATCGGGCAAATCTTTTCTGCTGAATTTTCTCATCACCAACCTGCAAAAGTACGAGCCTTACACCTTCATCTTCGACTTGGGAGGAAGCTTTGGAAGCCTCACCCAGCTTTTTGGCGGCTCTTACCTGAAGGTAGGCATCGAATCGCGCGACTTCAAAATCAATCCTTTCGCGCTATCGGCTTCAAAGCGGAACCTCGATTTCCTGACCATCTTCGTTCGCGTTCTCGCCGAATCCCAGGGTGAGCCTCTTGCTGGCGCCCAAGAGCGTGAACTATACGAGCAGATACAGAATCTTTATGAACTCGACGATTCAACCCTGCATACCCTCGGCACATTGGGGAACACTCTCCGCCGCGACCTGGATGCCCGCCTTTACAAGTGGAAGCAAGGCGGACAGTTTGGCTTCCTCTTTGACAACGCGGAGGACAACGTCAGCTTCTCGCGGTTCCAGTGTCTCGACTTCCAAGGAATGCGGGAATATCCGCAGGTGCTAGAGCCTCTGCTGTTCTACGTTCTGCATCGTGCCGATGCGATCATCCGCGACCCGCCGATCAGCCACGTCTTCAAAGCCTTTTTCATCGACGAGGCGTGGGTGTTTCTGAAAAACCCTAGCATCCGCGCTTACATAGTCGAAGCCCTCAAGACTTGGCGGAAGCACAATGCAGCACTTGTGCTCTCGACACAATCGCTCGATGAACTTCGGAAGTCCGACATCCTCGACGTGATTCTCGAAAGCTGCGTTACCAAGATCTTTCTGGCCAACCCAGAGATGGATCGGGAACTGTACCAACAGCACTTCCACCTTAACGACCATGAAATCGAGCTGATCACCGGTCTTGTCCCCAAGCAGCAAATGCTCATCAAGACACCCGACACGTCGAAAGTCGCCAATCTCAAGGTGGATGCCAAGAGCTACTGGCTTTACACCAATGACCCCTTCGACAACCGGAAGCGTGATGAAGCGTTTGCCAACTATGGTTTCGAGAAGGGTCTAGAAGTTCTCGCCGGTGTTCATCCGGCTTTGACCGATGCAAGAAAGGATTCCACTGGAGGTTCGTTATGAAACTGTTCGCTTGCCGCGCTGTGTTGCTGCTCGTTTCACTGTGCCCGTTTGTGCTCGTTCACGCCGATAACGGCGCACGAGTCGTGAAATATTCCCAGACCGACATCATTCCGATTCGTGCTAAGGTCCGCTTCTCGACTCTGATCGTCCTGCCAGCGGATGAGGAAATCTTAGACTTCACCACTGGTGACAAAGAGTTCTGGATCATCAACGGCGCTCACAATCTTTGCTATTTGCATCCCGCCCAGGTGGGAATACGCAGCAATCTCAACTTGGTCACGGCTAGTGGGCACCTTTATTCGTTCTTGCTGACCGAGATAAGCAAGCAACCGGGAAGCGAACCCGATCTAAAGGTGTTCGTCACGCCCAGTGACGGCCCAGGGCTTGCCGGAAACATCGTGCCATCAAAGTACGTCCGCGCCAGCGAAGTTGAAGCCTACAAGAGCGAGGTGTTAGACCTTCGTGGCCAGCTAGCCGAACAGAAAAGACGCACGCTCGATCAGATGACATCTCAGATTTCTGCCTACAAACAGAACTATCCCACGAAACTGCAGTTCGATTACGACCTCGACAAAAAGGCTCGGCTCGCACCCTTTCTCGTTTCCGAGATTTACCACGACGATGGCTTCACCTACATCAAGTCCGCCGCCAGCGAACGGCCCGCGATCTACGAGATGAAAGACGGCAAACCGAACCTCGTCAATTTCGATCTCGAAAACGGCGTCTACATCGTCCCGAAGATCATTGACAGCGGCTATTTGGTCGTCGGCAAGAAACGGGTCACTTTCAACCGCCGATCAACAGCACAGGCCCGAGCGAGTGAGTGAGGATTTTATGGAACAGGCAATCAAAGACAAAGCTCCAAGGCCAGCAGGACTCGTCCCCAAGAATCTGCAAGCTTTTCTCTTAGTCGGACTCGCCCTACTCATGGTTCTCGTCATGGCCATCACCGGCCACAAGAGGCCCGCGCCTCCAACGAATCCACAGACATCACCGTCGCAGAACATTTTGCCCGTGAATGCAGACAAAGTTACAGATTTCCAGAAAACGATTGAACAAGCGCAGCGTGAATCCGCACCGCAGGCTGAGGAAGCATTGCTTCAGCGACAGAGACAATTGGCAGCGCAGGGGATGGGATCGGCCCAGCCCTTTCCATCGACGCCCTATCGAACCCCGATCACCTCTGCTTATCCCAACGGCGCGTACCCGCCAGGTGCTTACGCGACCGGCTCTCCTCAGCCTGCGGAAGGGTCAACCGACCCGATTAAGGATGAACAGAAGAAGCGCGCGTACGTGTCGCTGTTCTCCGATAACGTGGCACTGACTTACCGGAAGGAGTTACGCACTCCAGAGGTGAACCGTACTCCGTCTGTTCTTCCAACGCAGGATCAGCTCGCAGACCAGGCAAGTGCAGAGCTTGCACACGGACAGGAAATCTTGGCCGAGGTACAAAAGGCAGGCTTCTTGCCGCCGCAGGGCAGTAGCGCAAGCCCGAACGCGGCAACGACTCAGAACGCCGGAGATTCGGCGGGGAAGCGAAGCGATCCACAAGCGTCCGATCCGAAAGCCCCAAACCCGACCGTTGCTTACCAGTCCTCCGATGGCAGGAAGTACGTGGTGTTTGAAGGAACCGTTCTTGAAGCAGTGCTCATCAACCGGCTGGACGGCGCTTTTTCTGGCCCAGTTGATTGCCTGCTCTCTACAAACGTCTATTCGCACGACCGTCAGCACGTGCTCATTCCGGCAGGCAGCAAGATCCTTGGTGAGGCCAAGAAGGTGGACACGTTCGGACAGGGACGGCTTGCCGTCACTTTTCATCGGCTAATCATGCCTGACGGATTCTCCGTCAACCTTGACCAGTTCAAGGGCTTGGATCAGGCGGGAGCCACGGCCCTCAAAGACAAAGTCAACAACCACTACGTAAAGATTTTCGGCGCATCCCTGGCTCTCGGAGTTTTGGGAGGCGTCGCCCAGATCGGCACCGGCAGCGCCCTCACCTCGACCGGCACGGAGCGGATTCAGGAAGGTTTCGGCGTTGGCATGGCCAGCGCCGGAGAAGATGTCCTCGACCGCTTCTTGAACATCTTGCCAACTGTCACCATACGCGAAGGTACACGAGTAAAGGTGTACCTCTCGAACGACCTATTCCTCCCGGAGTATTCTGCCCACAATATGCCGTCCAATCTGTAAACCGGGAGATCTGTATGTCCGTTGACAAAAAGTCGTCGAACCGAATCAGACAGGCTTACTGCTACGCAGCGCTGCTTTTGCTTGTGCTCACTGCGGCCTGCCGAAAGACAAAGAACTTCAGTTGGCAGCAGGTTTATAGAACCGTGAGCTGCGAACCGAGGACGCCACAAGCTAAGGCGCAGGTCGGGGAATGCCCAAAGCTTACCGACCTTCAACACCCAACACCCGACGAGGCCCGTGAGTACGTGGACTACATGAACCGACGGGACGCGGTCGAGGGAACACTTAACTCCGGTCAGCTTGAAGGGCCGGGATGTCTGCAATGGCGAATCGACGCCACAACAAATCGGCCGGAAGTAACCAGAACCAGCAAAAAGGAAGGATGTTCCAACCTTCAGCAGCTTCAAAACTACAAGGTTCCATAACTCGAAAGGAGACACAATGAAGAAGTTTTTGACCATCACGTTAATTGTTTTGGCCTTGGCCGCAATGCCTGGACGGGCGAACGCCCAGTTCGGCTCGGGCATTGTCTACGATCCGACCAATTTCCATCAAGCCCTGCTCCGGTACGGCCAACTGATCGCCCAGTTGAACCAGTTGCGCGCCACCTACATGCAAATCATGACTGCTTATCAACTCGCCCAGCGCATGTCGCAGGGCCTTCCGAACATGCAGACTCGTTATGCCACGACGTGGTCGCCGTGGGGATATGGCAGCGCCCAAAACACCTACGGGAACACAGGATCGTGGATCAGCGGAGTGAACTCCGGAGATCTTTCGACCATTCTTAATGGGTTCCAGCAAGCCACAAGCACCCTGTCGCTCTACACCCCGGCTCTGCTTTCTGCGATGCCCGCGGGCGAAGCACGGCGAATCCAGTCCGACATTGCCACCATTCAACTGATCGATGGAGCCGCCCAGAACGCGATGGCCACGATCGGCGGTATCCGTACCCGTTCGCTTCAAACCACCAACGCCATCGGCAACATTCAATACGATTCGTTCTCGGATGATCCCAACCTGAACTCCGAAGTGTCGGTCCTAAACAAGGTTAATGCCACGAACGTTCGGTCTCTGCAGAACGCTCAGGACACAAACAAGTTGCTCGTCGCCATTCTTGAGCAGCAGACGATTCTCTCGAAACAGCTTCGCGATTCTGCCACCAACATCGCGAATGCCGACATCGACCGCCGCCAGAACAGCGCGAACTTGAACCAACAACTGACCGGGAGCATCGGGCAATCGCTCAATAGCTACACGCTGCCGTAGAGACTGCAAATGTTACGGAAAGGAGCATTCGTATGGGTCAACTGAACACGATCACGAACTACATCACCCAGTTGCTTACCCAGCACGTCGGCCAGTTCACCTACCTCGGCCAGAGCATGTTCCTTTCCTTCGCCACCATCATGATCGTCTGGTTTGGCGCTAAGTCCGCGCTCGGTTCTGCCGACCGGGCCGCCGGATTTCACTTCGGGAACTTTGCCAGCCTCATCATGATGATTGCGTTCGGTTATGCCATGACCCAGTATTACGACACGCCGATACCGGGTTTCGGCAGGAGTTTCTATCACCTCATCATCGACCAGACCGAGTATCTCAGCAATCTGCTGGCCGGAACGCAGCTTCAAAACGCCTCAAACGCGATTGCCAATTATCAGGGCCAGATACAGTCTCCGGGATTGACCGACGTCTCCGGCAGTATTGCCTACATACTCGATGAAACCATACTCGCTTTGTGGCAAGCAGTCGCCATCATCATCACCGCCTATGGATTTGTGGCGCAGGCAATCTGCATCCTCGTAGGCCCCATTTTCATTCCGTTTTTCATCGTTCCGAAGCTCGAATGGCTCTTCTGGGGCTGGCTGAAGTGCTTCATGCAGTACGCCTTCTATCAGGTCATTGCCGCCGCAACGATGTTCGTCATGGGGAATCTTGTGATCTACGTATTGACCCAGCCCCCGTTTCTGCCCGTCCCTGATCCATTGAGTCTGCTGACGCTGCTGATCGTGGTTTTCCTGGGCGGGATCTACGCCTTGCTGAAAGTCCCAGCTCTAACCAGCCACATCTTCAGCGGCATGTCGGGACTCAATTCGGGAGCCATCGTGGAGTATTTCCTGCCATGAAGGACGCTGAGTTCAACGAAGCGAAACAGCTCTACCTGGAGAAGTACGGTGACGCCGTTGTCACCAACAACTACCTCAAGATTGCCGTCGCTCTGCTCTGCATTGCCGCCCTCGGATTGGTCTTTCTGAATATTAGAACCATCCGAACTTTTCAGAACTTTCGGCCCCTGGTCATCCGCATCGACGATCTCGGTCGCGCCCAGGCGGTCGATTACAAGAGCCTCGAATACCATCCCGGAGACCGCGAGGCCAAGTATTTCCTTTCGCAATTTTGCAGCCTCTACTATCGCCGTAACCGCTACACCATTCACGACGACTTTACGAAAGCCCTCTACTTCCTCGACGGCAAGGTAGCGAACGACATCATGGAGCAGTACCGGAAAGATGACACCATCAATGCTTTTCTAAACAATCCTTCGTCCCCGGAAGTGGACATTGACGTTGAAAAGGTAGCCCTGCAACCGATGCAAGCGCCGCCCTATCGGGCATCCGTGGACTTCTACCGCGTTGAATATGCCCCAGCGGATCATTCCATTCTGAAGAAGACGCTTTACACCGCGAACTTCATTTTCGTGTTCAAGGACGACGTACCCAGTGAGCTGATTCCGATCAATCCGCTGGGTTTGACGATCACCTATTTCCGCCAGGACCAAGCCTTCACGAATGAGGTGCTGCGATGATCGCCAATGCTTTGTTCGCATCTACCGGTCTTACCTTGGCTCTACTTTTCTTCCTTGGGAACGAATTGCGTTTCCTGATTCCGTACCGTTCGTTGCTCGTCCACCAATACGGAACGGCAATTCTGATCTTCATTGCCGTCTTGTTTGTGAATCTCACAGGCGCAATGTTCACCTTTGGGCGCCGGTTCTTCCTGAAAGACACAGGCCGTAAACTCGCCCACTTCGATCGCGAACTGAATGCCGGACGCACCCCGATGCCACCCCACCTCCACCGCGAGGAACTCAGCTAATGTCCCGCGATTTCAGCATCGACGATGAACGGGAGCCAAATTCCCCGCGGCCTGACAACTCCACTCTCGGCAGAAGCGGTTCGGGCCAGGCAGGTTCCTCCAACTCCCGCAACACGCGATCTCAACGGTCGTCCGCCGATTCCCATGGCCCAAGGAGTAGGGGCGAGGTCCCGGAGCGGGGCTACGAAGTAAGTGAGTCACAGGCGAAAACGATGGCCGATGTTGGTACATTTCGGACCATCGCCCTCAGCGACCTAACCCGTGTCCGCTACGCGGGGAACGAGAAACAAGCACTTCAAGAGGTCAACAATCTTCTCCGCCAGAAACTTCTCCGGCGTTGTATCAGCCAGCCGGATCGGGCCGTCTATCTGACTCTCACTCCTGAAGGACACCGATCTCTCCTTGCCCAGAATGGGCAAGGTGTTCACGAAAATCAGATCTTTTATCACGGCTTTGTGAAGACGCGGGAAACAGAACACGACGCGGCTATCTATCAGCTCTACCAAAAGGAAGCCGAGAACATCAACGCCTCTGGCGGCAAAATCAACCGAGTAATTCTCGATTTCGAGCTTAAGAAGTCCCTCAATCGGAAACTCGCAAGGCTCTCATCTCTGCCGGAAGACGAACAAGAGGAACGCAAATCCGAAGTGGCAAAAGAGGACGGCCTAACCGTCGTCAAAGGGAGAATTCAGATCCCGGACTTGCGGCTGGAATACGAAGACCGGGACCACAATCCCGCCAAAGTTGATCTCGAACTCGCCACTGGGCACTACCGGCATGGCAGCCTTGCTGCCAAAAGCAGTGCTGGGTTCAAGATTTACGCATCCGCCAGCGACTCAGTGAGGCTGCGCCCAGCAATGGCCGGCCCGGAAATCATGCAGGAGATTTTTTCGTTATGAATGCCAAGCCCGAACACATTGCAACCATTCAGCGCTTCGGTTACAACGAAACGGAAGCTGCCTTCTTGTACCTTGTCGCCACTCACTCAGGGTATTTCACGCGTAGCCAGTTCCTACGCTACAGCCGACAGAGCAAGGGCTGTCTGCTCCACCGCTTTACTGCCAAGACTCAGAGCCAGGGCCACGCCACAGCCCAGGAGTACGGCTACCAAACACTGGTTTTTCACCTTTTCTCGCGCCAGATTTACGGTGCGATCGACAAGGACAACCTACGAAATCGGCGGCAGTTGTCAAAGGAGCTGATACGCACCCGGCTACTGATTCTCGATTTCATTTTGTCCGATCCCCACCGCCAATACCTCGAAACCGAGGCCGACAAAGTCCGGTACTTCAACCGTGAACTTGGAATTCCACTGGCCCTAATTCCGTGCCGGACCTACAGAAGCAAGAAGTCAGGTTCCCGAACCGACCGTTACTTCGTGGATCGCTTCCCGATCTTCTTGACCAGCGAACCTGTTCCAGCCCCGACGTTCGTCTACTGCGATTCTGATCTGCCTGGCTTGTTTGGGTATCTCACGCACGTCAGAAATTACGAACAACTTCTTCGGCGGCTTCATGGGTTCAACCTCGTTTACGCGTCTCCCGATTCTGCAAAATTTCGCCGTGCGCAGCGTTTTTTGTCGCGGACCTTTGATGCTGGCACCGGCGTGGACTCAGCCCAACTGTCCCGGTATTTTGACATCCGCCGACTCTGGGAGAGCCACAATACCGAGTCCTTGACCCGTGCCGACCGTGACTTCTTGCGAGATGGAGATAAGCGATTCAAAGGCGAGTTCTTCGAGTCTCTCTATCGGAAATGGTCAACAGGAACCGTTTCGCAACAGGATCTGAAACTTCAATTCGGTGATTCAGAAGCCAGCATAAAGAGAAGTTTTTCTACTCATTTGTTGCCGAACAACTATGACATCTTCCGAGGTGTAACTTGTGCCCCGATCAGACCGGCATTTGAAAACCAAGGGTCTAATTCCCGGTCTAGTTCTGCTCCTACCGGCACATGAACCAAGGCATTGAAAAGGAACCAAGTGCAATGCTCAAGAAACCAAATTCCGACGCGGCAAAAAACATTTTGTGGCCGGGAGCGACCCCATTTTTGGCGCTGCTATCACGCCAAAATCCCTTCGGGCTTCGGGGGTCGCTCCCGGCCACAGTGAACTGGCTTCGCTGTCGCCTGTTCGTTTTTTGCCGCGTCTCTCAGACGCATGTACTTGCCAACATTCGTTGGCAATTCTTGCCAGAACCTTCGGACAAATCCTGCCAGAACTTGCTGGCAGTTCTTGCCACAGATCGAGCAACCACGGAAAGGACCTGCCATGCCGCTGCTTAAGCCGCCAGAGCCAACCGTTGCGAAACGCAAATACTACATCCGGCTCGATGAAACGCTTGCAGTCACGATGGAGCGTTACGCCGAGTTCATCGGCGCACACACCGCCGATCACGTAATCAGCCAGGCTTTAGAGTTCGTCTTCAAGAAGGACAGCGACTTCCGCGAGTGGCTGGAGAAGAACCCCATGCGCGGTTCCGAACCGAGTTTGCGAAAGACAAGTGCAACCCGACGCGGGTCAGCAAAAGCGCCGAATACCTCCGAGCGACAGGAGGCCGTGTGATTCAGCGCGTGCTCGGTTCAAAGAGCGTGGTGGCCTATGTGCTCGCTTGCGCGACCGGGCTGACTTTGTATTTTCGATGGCCGTTCCCCACCGATGACCTCATGCTTCATCTGATCGCCTTGCGGGCGCCAGCCATCTACCTGGGCTTGAAGTACACCTACACCCTGTTCCTCTTCACCACGCCGTACATCGCATACTCGCTCGTCTTGTCCGGTCTTTACATCTTCGCCTATCGACCAGCTCGCAAGCTGAAACCAAAAGAATTGCCGCCCTATCCCGACGCGGCTGCCCGTAGCGACCTGTTCTTGGTGCTCGGTGAGATCCACGACCCAAGGCGAGCCGCTCCTTCGGCAGAGCCCTATTGGCTTGCCGTTCCCGAGCGCGGCTTGTTCACGGGCATCGCCATTTTTGGAGCAATCGGCACGGGAAAGACCAGCGGATGTATGTATCCATATGCCGAGCAACTCATCGCTTACCACGCCGACGACCCCGAGCAGCGGATCGGCGGACTCGTGCTCGAAGTCAAAGGTGACTTCTGCCGCAAGGTCAAGGACATCCTCACGCGCCACGGACGCGAGACAGACTACGTCGAAGTCAACCTCAACGCCGAATACCGCTACAACCCTCTCTACAACAACCTCGATGCCTACGCGCTCGCATACAACATCGCATCGCTCCTGAGCAATCTGTTCGGCAAGGGCAAGGAACCTTTCTGGCAGCAGGCTTACACGAACCTCGTCAAGTTCATCATCCAGTTGCACAAAGTCGCATACGACTACGTAACGCTGTTCGACGTGTACGAATGCGCGATCAATCCAGAATTGCTGGAATCTCGCATTCAAGAAGCCGAGCGGCGGATCGCCGGAGAACGCTTGGTGCTGGTTGACGATGTCATCTTCCGTGCCCATCCCGAGCTTGAGGCGTTCGGGTTTGTGCCAGATGGTTCGAGCGGAAACCACCGAGCGACCGACTCCAAGCCACTGATCGAAGCCCTTAACACGGCAGCGATGAAGTACGAGTGCAGGCTCGTTCCTCCGCCCGGAGGCACCGATGCGCTGAAACAGGAAGTTCTTGAAGGAGTGAAACGTTGGTTCTACCACGACTGGCGGCGCATCGAGAACAAACTGCGCACGTCAATTGTCGAAGGTATCTCCGTATTTCTGTCTCTGTTCGACGACAACCCGATGGTCAAACGGACCTTCTGTCCACCGAAGGAGTGCTACGACCCCAAGATCAACGTTGACGGCAAGTACGGACGACCCTTGCCTCCGTTCCACGAGCTGATCGAAGCCGGCAAGGTCTGCGCTCTCAACTTTCCTGTGTCGCTCAATCCGGGTCTGGCCAAGGCCATCGGCGTCATGATGAAGCTCGACTTCCAACGCGCTGTGGTCAACCGCATTCCCAAAATCGAAGCGAATCCGAGGCAGCACTTCCGGCAGGTGTTCTTCATCTGTGATGAATACCAACACTTCGCCACAGTCGGGGAGAATGATCCGACGGGCGATGAGAAATTCTTCGCCCTCTCCCGTCAACCCAAGTGCATTCCCATCGTTGCCACCCAAAGTATCAGTTCTCTTCGCTCAACCTTACCCGGTGAGACCTGGCGAACCCTCATGCAGACCTTCCGAACGAAGATCTTCCTGGCCTTATCGGACGAGTTCTCCGCCAAGATCGCCAGCGAACTCTGCGGCAGGGAAGATCAGTGGAAGGTGAACTACAACATCTCCGAAAGTGGACACGACGCCCGCGTCAGCCTGTGGACCGGCAAGGCCCTCGCGCACAAGGCCAATGTCACGACCTCCAAGAGCTACAACACCCTCAGCGACTTCCGCTTCGACTTCAAGACCTTTACCGAGTTGAAAAACGCCCAGTGCGTGACTCTGGCCTATGACGGGCTAAATCCCTTACCGCCGACCTTCATGTACTTGAAGCCCTACTACAACGACGTGAACAAGTCGTACTTCCGCCAGTTGGCCGATGGGGAACTCTAATGACAACGACTGGCTTCGAGTTGATCTTGCCGTTTCTGAAACCCATTCAACATCTGATTCTCGACCCGGAGATCAGCGAGATCATGGTGAACGGTCCGGAGCATGTCTTCATCGAGCGTTCAGGGAAAGTCGAAGCGATCCCAGATTTGACTCTCAGCCCCAAGTCTCTCGAAGTCGCCGTCAAGAACATCGCGCGTCGCTTGGGAGACGACATCTCAGAGGAAAAACCAGTCCTCGACTCGCGCTTGCCGGATGGCAGCCGCGTTGCCGCTGTCATCCCACCCTGCAGCTTGCATGGCGTCACGCTTACAATCCGCAAGTTCAATGCAAAACACTTTGGGATCGAAGACCTGATCCGCGTTGGCACCATCACCCGCGAACTTGCAGCTACCCTGCAAAAGGCTGTCGTAGTCCGTCAAAACATTCTCATCTCAGGGGGAACTGGCACAGGGAAAACGACTCTGCTGACCATACTGGGGCAATTCATTCCCGCACACCAGCGCATTCTCATTATCGAAGACACCGCAGAAATTCAGATCAGCGCCCCAAACCTTGTCCGCTTCGAAGCGCGGGTCGCGCAGAACGGATTTCCCGCAGTGACCATCCGTGAGCTGCTTAAAGCGAGCCTTCGTCATCGTCCAGATCGAATTCTGCTCGGAGAGATTCGGGGAGCGGAAGCATTCGACTTGTTACAGCTTCTCAACACTGGGCATTCGGGAACGCTCTCGACAGTTCACGCCAACTCTTCCCTGCAGGCCATCAACCGCTTCACCAGTTGCGTCCTGCAAAGCAATGTCGAACTGCCTTATCGGGCGATTAAAAGCAACATCGCCGACTCGCTCAACCTGCTCGTCCACATCGAGCGGCGACCGGGAACGCGATTTGTGTCCGAGGTTCTGGAGATCGTCGGATACAACTCCGACACCGACCGCTACGAACTCAAACAGCTCTTTGCGCGAGAGGACGAACAATGAGAACTCGAACACCACGTCTTCTTACCCGCTGGGCTCTCGTCACAGCGTCAATCGCTGCCCTGCTCTTCCCGTCCGCGGGGACAGTCCGCATCGCCTCTATCCGAAACTACCTTGTGGCATTCTCCCTTTCGCTACTAGTCACGATGTTCGCTGTAGACCCCAGCTTGGCTCAAGAGCGCTCCAATCCCAGACCTGCAGCCACCGACAATTCACGACTCGCCGCAGGTCTACTTTTCCTGCTCACCTTGGCCGCCGCCAGCTTCTCCGTAGGGCACTGCCGCCAAGGTTTCAACGTACCTCCGCCCATTCGCCACTTTGCCCTTGTTGCATTCCTACTCGGTGGTGCGTTTCAGACTTGGGCCATGATCGTTAATCCATTCTTTTCACCCGTTGTCCGGATTCAGACAGAACGAGCTCACCATCTCATCCTGACGGGCCCTTACCGGCTCATGCGGCATCCCGGCTACTTCGCCATGTGCATTGCCGTTCCAACAAGTGCTCTTTCAATAGGCTCGTGGCTCGCCCTGGCACCCGCTGCCGGATTCGTAGCGGTCATCTTTCGACGTGCCCGAGTGGAAGATGAATTTCTCGTGAGAAATCTACATGGCTACAAAAAATATGCTGCGCTCGTTCCAAGCGGACTTCCTTGGACAACGACAACGCGCGCGGAGACGAATTTATGAATTTCCTGACCACGAAGGAGACTGCGAGCTTGGTGCGTCGCCCCGAAAGCACTCTCCGCCGATGGCGATCCGCAGGCAAAGGTCCGCCTTGCTACAAGCTGGAAGGGCAATGGGCCTACGTCCAAGAGGAGGTGATAGAATGGGTTCGCGCTAACCGAATCACTTTCTCTGTGCGGGACGAACACTTTGAAAGAGAGGCGGCGCGTGTCAGTCTATAAAAGAGATGGCTCGCCGTTCTATCACTACGACTTTGAATGGAACGGCACGAGACATAGAGGATCGACCAAGCAGAAGACCGAACAGAAAGCGAGACTGTTTGAATCGAAGTTAATTGCCCAACTCAGGGAGGACGGGATTTTAGTACGCAAATCCCCGACTCTGGAGGCTTTTTCTCCGGTATTTCTGAATTGGGTTAAGAACAGCCAACGAATAACGGAAAGCACACGGAAGTATTACCGCCAGGGCTGGAATCTTTTGGGTAGCACCAAACTGAAACACATTCGCATGGATCAGATCAGGGACGAGCATGTCGAAGTGACAACCTTTTCCGCCGGTCCGTCCAACGCGAACTGTGCGATACGAACCTTGCGCAGGATGTTTGGTAAAGCCAAGGACGACGGTTTGGTCGCAAGATTTCCCAAACTCCAACTCCGAAATGAAGCCCAACGTTTGCTCCTTATGGACGATGCTTCTGAGGCGAAGATTCTTCCATTGCTCTCCGACAACGCGGCCGATGTGATTGTGATTACGCGAGACAGTGGAATGCGGAACCACAGTGAAGTCTGCCGCATGAGATGGGAGTACGTAAATTGGGATTGGTTCTGCTACACCAATCCAAAAGGAAAAACGGAAGCCGCGGAAAGGCCGGGAATTCCGTTGAGTGATCGGGTATTGGAAATCTTGAAACGCAGGCACCTGAAACAAGGGCTGCCCGCGCAAGGATGGGTCTTCCCAACATCCAGATCCAAGACGGGACACTTGACGACGATAAATCAAGTCTTCCGCAACGCACGAAGAAAAGCTGGACTGCCGGAGGCTCTGGTTCCTTATTGCGGGCGCCACGACTTTGGCACAACGGCAATGGCCGCCACAGGCGATCCAAAACTCGTGGGCACCCTTATGGGTCACCGCGACACCAAAACCACGATGCGATACAACCATCCCCCCAAGGAACAGGTCGAGCGCATTCGCGTAGTCCTGAACACCCGCAGGTCTACGACACAATTACGACACAATGTCACTCTTGACGAAATGGCATCGGCCGTAATTAACTGAAAACAAAGCACGGGCGCGTAGCTCAATTGGCAGAGCAACTGACTCTTAATCAGTAGGTTGTAGGTTCGATTCCTACCGCGCTCACCATTTCTCTTAACCGTTTTCCTCGTATCATCCGCGGGCGAGTTGCGCGAAGAGCACGACCAGCGAGTGGGGAGCGCTGCGATAGGTGCGACTCGCGACGAGTGGGGCGGCTTGCCATTTCTCGATCTCATGCGGCGAGTCCAGAGCCGTGTCGATCCACCGACGCCAGGCAATCTCGCTCTCGTGGTTCGCAGTCGGCAACTCGAACTCAAGCGGCTCCCAGTAGGCATTCATGATCATGTGAAACATCAGGTTCTCGTTTCTGGCCTCCGCGGTGAATGCCAGGCTGTGGGAGGAGGGGCTCCAGTCCGGTTGCCCGAGCTTTACACCATGCCAGGCTTTATTCGCCTTCCCGAGGAGTTGGTTCAGACTGAGGCGTTCGAAATCCGGCTCCTCAGCCAGCCAGAGCCGCCGCGCATTGAGCAGTGATACAAACCGATGCACATCCGCGTGCTTCGTGACCAGCGTCCAATCAAACCAACTGGTCTCGTCGTCCTGGCAGTAGGCGTTGTTATTACCACGTTGTGTGCGCCGGACCTCGTCACCCATCGAAATCATCGGGAGACCCAGCGAGAGCATCGTCACCGTCAGAAAGTTCTTCACCTGCCGGTTTCGTATCTTTTCAATCTCAGGGTCATCGGTTGGGCCTTCGACACCCCAGTTCCGGCTTCGGTTGTCGTTGGCGCCATCCCGGTTGGCTTCACCGTTCACTTCGTTATGCTTTTGGTTGTAAGAGACAAGGTCATTGAGCGTGAAGCCGTCGTGACAGGTTACGAAGTTCACGCTTTGATCGGCCTCACGTTCTTTGTGAGCGTAGATCTGTGGACTGCCGAGCAATCGGTCGGCAAGATTGGCTACCGATCCCTCGTCCCCACGAAAAAAGCTGCGGACATCATCGCGGAACCGTCCGTTCCACTCCCTCCAGCTGTCGCCGACGAAGCTGCCCACCTGGTACAGACCGGCCGCATCCCAGGCTTCTGCAATGAGTTTCGTGCCCGCTAGCGCCGGGTCCGACTCGATATCCCACAGCACCGGAGGCCTCGACATTAAATTGCCCGACTCGTCACGCTCCAGGATTGATGCCAGGTCGAACCGGAACCCATCCACGTGCATCTCCTGCACCCAGTAACGGAGACTATCCACGATCATCCGGCGGACGATCGGGTGATTGGCATTGAGGGTATTTCCCGTACCGCTGTAGTTGGTGTATTGGGAACGGTCCTGGCCGAGGATGTAATACGTGTTGTTGTCCAGCCCGCGCAGACTCAGAGTCGGCCCTCGCTGGTCTCCTTCCGCGGTGTGATTGAAAACGACATCGAGGATGACCTCAATACCCGCGAGGTGCAGGGCTTTGACCATGTCGCGAAATTCGTCCACTGGCCCAAGCGGATCATGACGCGAGCTGTAAGCCTGATGCGGAGCAAAAAACGAGACCGGTGCATACCCCCAGTAGTTGACTCGCCCCGGCGGGGCATCCTGAGCGTCGAATTGAAAGACAGGGAGAAGTTCGATTGCAGTAATTCCGAGTTGCTGAAGGTACGGGATCTTTTCGATCAAGCCGGCGTATGTACCTCGGAGCTTGTCTGCTATGCCGGAACCGGGATGGCGCGTGAATCCTCTAACGTGCATCTCGTAAATGATCGTCTTCGAGGAGGGGCGATGCAGCGGTTTGTCGCCTTCCCAATCGTAAGCGTGAGTATCGACCACGACGCTCTTCATCGCGGTCGCTGCGTTGTCGCCTTCGAGCCTAGCGGCGTTGCGGCTGTAATTCCTGGGAACGACTACGCCGCGTCCATACGGGTCAAGGAGAACCTTGGCAGGATCAAATCGCATCCCGCTCGCGGGGTCGAAGGGACCGTGGACCCGGTAACCATAAAGCTGCCCCGGCCGCAGGCCAGGCACGAACGTATGCCAGTAGTGGTAGGCGCGGTTTGCTAAGGGGTCAAACGGAATGACGCGCGCGGGCCGGGGATCATCTTCCCGGTCAAAGAGTAGCAAATCCACAGCGGTCGCCCCGCGGGAAAACACGCTGAAATTGGCGCCGCCATGAAAGATCGTTGCCCCCAAGGGAGAACTGTTACTCGTAACGCTGGCGGCTTGTGCGGCAACGCTCATGATATCCCAGCCTTATTGCAGGAGGGATATGACCGCTGCGGAATTTCAAACCCGAAAACAGCGTCTGTGACAGGCCCCTCTGCAGAACATGCAAATCGGTTCACGATACAGCCTTTAACACGGTTGCCGACTGCGGATTTGACCGGTTCGTATTTCTTGTTAAGTCTCGAAGCCATTCGAAGGCTTTACCGGAAAGCATCTCGTTCGTGGTGCGCCAACGCCAATTGCCATCAGGCCTGCCGGGAACGTTCATCCGAGCCTCCTTTCCCAGATTCAGCAAGTCCTGCAACGGGGCCATCGCAAGTGCGGCTATAGAGGACCATGCCAGGCCCATCAAGGTCGGTGCAGCCTCACCATTCAAGCTATCGAACTGTTTTAGGTACTTCCACACACCCTGGCGTTGGTTATCCGGCAAGTCTTCAAACCAGCCGCGACTTGTAGGATTATCGTGTGTACCGGTGTAAACCACCGTGTTGGTGTTGTAGTTGTCAGGGAGATAGGGGTTATCCGCATGACCATCGAAGGCGAACTGCAGGACTCGAGTCCCCGGAAGATGAAACTGGTCGCGGAGTGCATATACGTCAGGCGTGATCAGTCCCAGGTCCTCGACGATAAACGGCAGACCGCCCAACTCACGTTGGACTGCCTGAAAGAAATCGGCTCCTGGACCGGGGACCCAATTTCCCGACTGTGCAGTCGGTGCGCCGACGGGCACGTGCCACGCCGCGGCAAAGGCACGGAAATGATCCAGGCGAATCACATCAACGTGGGCCAGTAGAGAGCGCAACCGGGAGATGCACCAACCATAGCCGGACTCGCGAAGAACATCCCAGTTATAGACGGGGTTGCCCCAAAGTTGTCCATACGCGCTGAAGTAGTCCGGAGGAACGCCGGCAACGAAGCGCGGCCGACGCTGCTCGTCCAGCAGGAAGAACTCCGGGTGTGCCCAGACATCGCTCGAGTCGGGAGAGACGAAGAAGGGCAGATCGCCGATCAGACCCAAACCTTTACTCTGAGCATGCGTCTTGAGCCGCTCACTCTGGCGGAATAACAGAAACTGTGCGAAGGACACACGGCCTATCTCATCCGCCAGTTCGTGACGGAAACGATCGATGGCCGCTGGATCGCGCTGGACCAACTCTGCGGGCCACTCGAGGTAATACGCGTCGTTGAACCTAGCCTTGAGCGCACGGAAGAGCGCGTAGTCTTCCAACCAGTCTGCCCGAGCATTCCGGAACTGCTCATAAGCCGGCCGCAGATCGGCCCGAGCGCCGGCCATGAAGTTGGCCCAGGCCTTCTCGATCAGTCCGTGTTTGAACGGAATGACGGCGTTGTAATCGACTTGGGTTTGTGAGAACGAGCCCGGCAGACAATCGCCCGGATCTAACAGTTCATCCTCGATGAGCCGGTCTGGACTAATGACCAGTCCGTTCCCGGCGAAAGATGACAGGGATTGATACGGCGAGTTACCGTAACCTGTAGGCCCGAGCGGTAGGGCCTGCCACCAGCTTTGGCCGGCTTCGTGGAGACGATCAATCCACGATAACGCCGCGGGTCCCACATCCCCAATGCCGTAAGGTGACGGTAGCGACGTGACGTGCAGCAGCAAACCGGAAGCGCGGTAGCCCGAAGGAAACGGTGGCACAGCGCCGTTATCCGACCTCATGCTCGCCCTTTTGGCACGTTCAGAGCGTTATTCACAATCTCTTGAGCCTCGCTCAGGATCGCGTCAAGATGCCGCTGGTCCTTGAAGCTTTCCGCGTAGATCTTGTAAACGTTCTCCGTGCCGGAGGGGCGCGCGGCAAACCAGCCACTACCGGTGACAACCTTCAAGCCACCGATCGGAGCGTTGTTGCCGGGAGCCCGCGTCAGCTTGGCGATGATGGACTCACCGGCCAGGCTCGACTCCTTGACGGCATCAGGCGATAACTCTTTGAGCCTGGTCTTTTGCTCGAGCGTCGCAGGCGCGTCGATGCGTGTGTAGTATGCGGTACCGAACTCGGCAGTGAGTTCACGGTAATGCTCGCCGGGATCCTTGCCGGTGCGAGCGGTGATTTCCGCCGCGAGCAGGTCCATGATGAGACCGTCTTTGTCGGTAGACCACACCGTGCCGTCGCGCCGCAGGAAACTGGCGCCCGCACTTTCTTCGCCTCCAAAACAGTACGAGCCGTCCAACAAACCCGGCACAAACCACTTGAATCCCACCGGCACTTCAGCCAACTTGCGGCTCAGCCGTTGAACCACTTTGTCAATCATGCTGCTGCTCACCAATGTCTTGCCGACTGCAGCTTGTCCTGGCCACAGGGGACGATTCATGAGCAGATAACGGATGGCCACTGCGAGGTAGTGATTTGGGTTCATCAATCCGGCAGACGGCGTAACAATACCGTGCCGGTCGGAATCCGTGTCGTTCCCGAATGCAAGACGATATTCATCTTTGAGGCTGACGAGACGTGCCATGGCATAGGGGCTGGAGCAGTCCATACGGATCTTGCCATCGTGATCGACTGTCATGAACGAGAACGTCGGGTCGATGGTCCGATTGACGACCGTGATGTTCAGTTGGTATTCAGCGTTGATGGGATCCCAGTAGGGCAGGGCGGCTCCGCCGAGCGGATCGGCGCCGAGCTTGAGGCCGGCGGCACGAATCGCATCCACGTCGACCACGTTCCTCAAGTCGCGGACATAAGGCAGGACGAAGTCTTCCTGGTGAGTCGTCGCTGCCCTGATCGCCGACTCGAAAGGCACGCGCTTCACTCCGGCGTTGTTTCCTCGCAAGAGCTCGTTGGCTCGGTCCTCAATCCACCGCGTTGCGTCGGTGTCGGCCGGGCCACCGTTGGGCGGGTTGTATTTGAAACCACCATCTTCCGGCGGATTGTGCGACGGCGTAACCACGATGCCGTCCGCGAAGTGCTGCTTGCGATCGCGGTTGTAAACGAGGATGGCATGAGAGATGACCGGCGTGGGCGTCACGCCGTTGTCTCGTTGGATTAGGGTCTCCGCGTTGTTGGCAGCGAGGACCTCCAGGGCGGTACGCTGTGCCGGCCCCGATACTGCGTGCGTGTCCTTGCCGAGGTACAGGGGACCGTCAGTTCCCTGGCTGCGCCGGTAATCACAGATAGCCTGCGTGATGGCCAGGATGTGGGCTTCGGTGAAGGCGCCGCGGAGAGGTGAGCCGCGGTGCCCACTCGTTCCGAAGCTGACCATCTGGTTGGGGTCGCTAAGGTCGGGCCGGCGCTCGTAATATTCGCGTTCAAGCTGGGCCACATCGACCAGTATCTCCTTCGGGGCAGGACGCCCCGCCAGGGGCGAAATGATTTCGGCCGGATGTTTTTTTTCTACTACGCTACTGGGCATGGCTTCACCTCCCAAATCTCGGTTGCGTATTCAGCGATCGTCCGGTCGCTGGAAAACTTCCCAGAGCCCGCCACATTCAGAATCGCTTTGCGTCCCCACGTCTCCGGGTCGCCGTACGTTTCACACAGGCGCTGATCCGCATCGAGGTACGATCTCAGGTCCGCCAGATGCATATAGTGGTCACCGTTGGTCAACAATGTGGCGCGTAACGGCTCGAAGATGCCGGGTTCGTGGCGGCTGAAATAATCGGAAAAGATCAAGTCTAACGCGGCTCGGATTTCCGGATCATGTTCATAGTGCCAATACGGGTTGTACCATTCCCGGCTACCGGCCACTTCACTCGCCGTCAGGCCGAACAGAAAGAAATTCTCCTCGCCCGCCTCTTGCGCCATCTCGATGGTCGCGCCGTCGCGAGTACCAATGGTCAAAGCGCCGTTCATCATGAACTTCATGTTGCTGGTGCCGCTGGCTTCGTAGCCGGCGGTTGAAATCTGGTTCGAGACATCGCTCGCCGGAATCAGCCGCTCCGCCAGTGAAACATCGTACTCGGGCAGGAACAGGACCTTCAGTCGACCTCGCATGGCAGGGTCGGCGTCGATTGTGCCCGCCAGGTTCTCGATGAACTTGATAATGAGCTTGGCAAGCTGATAAGCCGGCGCCGCCTTGCCCGCGAAGAAAAATGTCCGTGGCGGCATGTCGAGTTTCGGATTCTCGCGCAGACGGTTGTAGAGCACGACGATGCGCAGTGCATTGAGCAGTTGCCGCTTGTACTCGTGAATGCGCTTGATCTGGCAATCAAAGATAGATTCCGGATCTATCGTCTGACCGGATGAGGACTTGAGCCAATTTGCAAACTGCGATTTCGCCTCACGCTTGGCCCTTCTGAACCTTTCGCGAAGCTCGTGGTCGCCGGAAAGAGCTTTGAGCTTGCTCAGTTGGCTGAGATCAGTCACCCACTCGTCGCCAATGACATCCGTAATTACGCGGGCCAGCGCGGGGTTCGACAGAAGCAACCAGCGTCTCGGGGTGACTCCATTCGTCTTATTGTTGAAGCGATCAGGAAACATCTCCGCCAGATCCTTGACAGTGCTCGTGCGCAGCAGTTCCGAGTGAATCGCCGCTACACCGTTTGTGCTGTGTGAGCCAACGATGGCGAGGTTGGCCATACGGACGTGCCTGGCTGTGCCTTCCTCAATCAAACTAACTCGCTGAACCCGTCCCTCGTCGCAGGGGTAGTGGCTCCGGACCTGATTGAGCAATCGCCGGTTGATTTCGAAAATGATCTCCAGTTGGCGTGGCAACAACTTCTCAAACCACTCTACCGGCCACTTCTCCAGAGCTTCGGGCAGTAGAGTGTGGTTGGTATACGCGAGAGTTTTTCGTGTGATGTCCCAGGCCTTGTCCCATTCCAGGTGGGCGTCGTCGAGGAGAATCCGCATCAACTCGGGGACTGACATTGTCGGATGTGTATCGTTGAGCTGGATGGCGGCTTTTTCCGGGAGTGCATCCCAATCGGTATTGCTCCGCCGGAAGCGCCGTATAAGATCGGCCATCGAGCAGGCTACGAGAAAGTACTCCTGCACAAAACGCAACCCTTGCCCGCTGGTAGTGGAGTCGTCGGGATAAAGCACTCGGGTGAGGGACTCGGCCTGGAGCGACTCGGCAACTGCTCCGACGAAGTCCCCGTGGCTAAAGGCCGCAAAGTCGAAGTATTCCGGCGCGTTCGCAGCCCAGAGGCGAAGCGTATTAATCGTCTTGCCGCCGTAACCGATTACCGGCCGATCATAGGGAACACCTATTAAAGTGGACGGCTTGCCGATGATCGCATGCAGACCTCCGCCGCGCACCTCAAAGGAAGAATTCAACTTGACTTCGACCTTCTCGTGCGGCCGCTCGACCTCCCACGGATCCTGCCGACTTAGCCAATTGTCCGGCTGTTCCTGCTGCCAGCCATCCCGAATGGCCTGCTTGAAAATCCCGTATTCATAGCGCAGGCCGTAGCCCACCGCCGGGAGTTGCATTGTCGCCATTGAGTCGAGGAAGCAAGCTGCCAGGCGCCCCAGTCCGCCGTTACCGAGGCCAGCATCGGGCTCCTCCTCGAGCAGCCCCACCCAATCGAGATTTCTCTCTTTGACAGCCTGTTTCACAACCGGATTGAGCAGCAGATTGGTCACATTATTCGCAAGCGAGCGGCCGATGAGGAACTCCATCGACAGATAGTAGATGCGTTTGGGGTTCTCCCGCGTATACGTGGTCTCGGTGTTTATCCATCGTTGCGCTAACATATCCCGCACGGTATGGGCGATTGCCTCGAAACGCTCGCGCGGGCCAAGAGCCGCCGGATCGACTA
>Ga0210400_10001356_pt1 | contig 24420 bp, 18 predicted proteins | sample IncBWH26MmetaG_FD_155456 | JGI IMG/M metagenome (GOLD analysis project Ga0210400, IMG submission 155456) | Forest soil microbial communities from Barre Woods Harvard Forest LTER site, Petersham, Massachusetts, United States - Inc-BW-H-26-M | ecosystem: Environmental > Terrestrial > Soil >...
TCCTTGAACGCACGTCCCACAACGGTATCTCGGCACAACTTCCGTCGCCTGAGGACCGGGCGCGCTACGATTACATTATCGCCAAGCTTTGGGCCAAGACGGGCGACCGGGACCGGTCGCTGCTGTACCTGCGCCGCGCCATGGAAGAAGGCTACAAGGGAATCGATGACGTGTACAAGGATCCGGAGTTCGCGGGGCTGCGCAATGACGCCCGCTTTACCGAACTGATGGCGGCGCGTCCGCCAGCGATTCCGGAATAAGTGTCGCGATTACATCAGTTTGAAAATTTCACAAATTTTATGGACAGGTGCGAAACTTTTCCGCCAGCCTGGGTTTCTACTTACTAATGACTCCTGAAAACAACAGGGTGAGTAAGGAGAAACGGTAACCCATCGGTTGTCGACCCGAGCACGCCCCAAGCAGACAACCGGTGGGTTTTTTAGAATTGGCTGTTAGCTCTTAGCCTTAGGCTTTTGACTGAGCCCAATCCGAGCCGCATCCGCAATCACTTTTTGAGAATGCTCTCCTGGGGGGATAGCCGCCCTCGGCTGTCCCGGCGTAGCGAAGGTCGAGTCGCGCAAGGTCCTTTGACCGGCCAAGCCTCGAGTTATCGCCTTCATTAGATTTTAGATTCTGTCCTAGGCGAATATTTTACGAATCTGGCCACTCCCCGCTACAATATTCTTAATGTCTTCCCTTGCCTCGCCTCTAGGTTGGGCCCATCCACTCGTTCGGGATTGGTTTGTTCGCCGCTTCGGGACGCCGACCGAGCCGCAGGAGCAGGGATGGCCGCACATTCTGGCGGGCCACACTACGCTGATCTCCGCGCCGACAGGTTCTGGCAAAACGCTCGCCGCGTTTCTTGCCTGCATTGACCGGTTGGTGAGGAAGGCGGTGGCCGGCGATCTTCAGGACCGCACCGAAGTCCTTTACGTTTCGCCACTGAAGGCGTTGGGCAACGACATTCAGAAGAACCTTGAAGTACCGCTGGGCGAAATTCTGCAGATGGCGGGTGAGCGCGGGCTGCTGATGCCGCAGATTCGCACCGCCGTCCGCACCGGCGACACGCTCATGCATGAACGGCGGGCGATGCTGAAGCGGCCTCCGCACATTCTCGTCACTACACCGGAGTCTTTTTACATTTTGCTGACTGCGGAAAAGAGCCGCGCGATTCTGCGCGATGTTGAGACCGTGATTGTTGATGAAATCCATGCGGTCGCTGACGACAAACGCGGCGCTCACCTGACTCTCTCGTTGGAGCGGCTGGAGGCGTTAACGCATCGACCTCCGGTACGTATAGGACTTTCGGCGACACAAAAGCCGATTGAGGAAGTCGCGCATTTCCTAACCGGCAACGGACGCCCCGATCCCGTGATCGTCAACGTGGGTCACAAGCGCAAGCTCGATCTAGCAATCGAAGTTCCCGCCACTCAACTCGGCCCCATCGCCACTAATGAAATGTGGGAGGAAATCTACGACCGTCTCGTAGAACTCGTCCAGCAGCATCGCTCGACCTTGGTGTTCGTGAATACCCGGCGGTTGTCGGAGCGGGTCTCGCACCATCTCGCGGAAAAACTTGGCCCGGACAACGTTGCAGCCCACCACGGAAGCCTGTCGCGCAAATTGCGCCTTGCCGCGGAGAAGAAGCTTAAAGACGGCGAAGTCAAAGTGTTGGTCGCGACCGCATCGCTGGAATTGGGAATCGACGTCGGCACGGTGGACTTGGTGGTGCAGATCAGCTCTCCGCGGGCTATTGCCGTGGCTTTGCAACGCGTGGGGCGGTCGGGACACTGGCGCGGCGCGGTTCCCAAGGGACGCTTTTTCGTAACTACTCGCGATGAATTGCAGGAGTGCGCAGCCCTGGTGCGAGCCATCCGCCAGGGCGATCTGGACCGGATCATGATCCCCGATTCGCCGTTGGATATTCTCGCGCAACAGATCGTCGCGATTTGCGCCGCAGGCGGGGGTGGTGTGGCGCGGGTGCCCGCGCCACAGGATATTAGCTGGGACGAAGACGAACTTTTCGCGCTTGTGCGCCGGGCGTATCCGTATCGCAATCTCGCGCGTGAGACTTACGACGCGGTTCTCGAAATGCTTTCCGAGGGCATTGCCTCGCGGCGGGGACGCTACGGCGCTTACATCCATCGCGATCGCATCAATCGCAAGCTGCGAGCACGGCGGGGCGCGCGGCTGGCCGCAATCACCAGTGGCGGCGCCATCCCGGAAACGGCGCTGTTCACCGTCGTTGCCGAGCCCGAAGGAATTGTCGTAGGCACTCTCGACGAAGACTTTGCGGTCGAAAGCAACGCAGGCGACATCATGCTGCTGGGAAACAGCTCGTGGCGGATTCGCCGGGTCGAAGGTAAGTCAGGACGCGTGCTGGTGGATGATGCCCACGGAGCACCGCCCACAATTCCTTTCTGGCGAGGCGAGGCTCCGGCGCGAACCGAGGAACTGTCCTTGCATATTGCCGATCTGCGGCAACAGATCAGCGACCGACTGCCGCACACGTCGCCCATCGGGGTCTCTTTCAGCCAGCCCGAAGTCGCGGAGACGGTTGCGTGGTTGAAAGAAGAATGCGGCTTGGATGACTCCGGTGGCGAGCAGATGATCGAGTACATTCTTCAGGGACGCGCCGTCCTCGGAGCCGTACCGACGCAGCAAACAATCATCGCTGAACGTTTCTTCGATGAAGCCGGCGGAATGCAATTGGTGATCCATGCTCCCTTCGGAGGGCGAATCAACAAGGCGTGGGGCCTGGCTTTGCGAAAGCGGTTCTGCCGTAGCTTTAACTTCGAACTGCAAGCTGCGGCTACGGACAACGGTTTGAACATCGCGCTAGCGGAGCAACATAGTTTTCCTTTGGCTGATGTGTTTCATTTTCTGAATGCGGAGACGGTGCAGCCCGTACTGGAGCAGGCCGCACTGGCTTCACCCATTTTCGGCACCCGCTGGCGATGGGATGCCAATCGCGCTCTGGCGCTTTTGCGTTTCCAGGGAGGCAAGAAAGTTCCGCCGCAGATTCAACGCATGCGCTCGGACGATCTGCTGGCTTCGGTGTTCCCGGACGTCGCAGCCTGCCAGGAAAATATTGCGGGGGACATTCGGATTCCCGACCATCCTCTGGTGAATGAAGTCATGAAAGACGTGCTCACTGAGGCGATGGACTTGGACGGCTTGAAAAATCTGCTGCGTGGAATGTCCGACGGCCGCATCCGCTGCGTTGCCGTGGATACGCCTGTGCCTTCGCAGTTTTCGCATGAGATTCTCAATGCGAATCCATACGCTTATCTCGACGATGCTCCGCTTGAAGAGCGTCGGGCACGCGCCGTGGAGATGCGGCGGATCCTGCCGGAATCAGTGCTGGAGGAAGTCGGCAAGCTTGATCCCGAGGCGATTGCGCAAGTCCGCGAAGAGGCGTGGCCGGATGTGCGGGACGCCGATGAACTTCATGATGTGTTGCACACTCTGATCGCGGTGCCCGTAGACCATGCGGGGACGGACGCCCTCGTCCGTCCGACGGAGCAAAGCTCCGCTTTGAATGCTGGCGAGCTCACGCTCGCGCCCTCGGACGAGGGTGTCCGGGGCCACGTGGATACTGTTGGACCTGACCAGTGGCAAGAACATTTTCAGCGATTGATTGATCATGGCCGAGCAATCAATGCTTTCAACGATGGCCGACGGTACTGGGTCGCGGCCGAGCGCGCCCAGATGTTTTCTTTGCTCTTTCCGGATGCCAAGTTTGATCGACCCGTCCTTGAAATCGGGACCGCACTTCCCTCTCGGGACGATGCGGCGCTGGCGCTGGTTACCGGGTGGATGACACATTTGGGTCCCGCCACAGCAGAACAATTGGGGTGTCTGCTTGGCTTCCCAGTCTCGGAAATCGAAAAAGTCTTGCTTCGTATGGAGGCGAGTGGATCCGTCTTGCGCGGGAAGTTTACTGATCAAGCCATGCGGGCTGGGGCGCCCGCGCCAGACGAACTGGAATGGTGCGAGCGGCGCTTGCTGGCGCGAATTCATCGGCTTACCGTCGCGACCCTAAGGAAGCAGATTGAGCCCATAACGCCCGCGCAGTTCATGCGTTGGCTGCCGCGCTGGCAGCACGTGGCCCCGGGAACGCAGGTCCAGGGTGAACGCTCCACGCTCGAGGTGTTGCGCCAACTTCAGGGATTTGAAATCCCAGCCAACGCATGGGAGCGTCAAATCCTCGCGAGACGTATTGCCAACTACGATCCTCAATGGCTCGACCAACTCTGCTTGACTGGCGCGGTGGGGTGGGGACGCTTGTCTCCGCACCCGGCGACGCTCGAGGATTCTGCCGCGGGTAAGCGGCGTGTGATTCCGACCAGCGTGGCTCCAATCACATTCTTCGTTCGTGAAGAGGCGGATTGGATGATTCCGCACAATCCCGCCGCAAACCAGCCTGAAGCGCGGGGCCTGAGTGAGGGGGCGCGGCAGGTTTTGGATTTTCTGCGCCAACGCGGAGCGTCGTTCTTCGCGGACATCGTCCGGGGCACCGACAAACTAAAAGCCGAGGTAGAAACGGCTCTCTGGGAACTGGTAGCCGCTGGAGTAGTCACAGCGGATGGTTTCGACAACTTGCGCTCTCTCATCGATCCGAAACGGCGTGCGGGACAAGGCAGCGGGCGCACCGCACGTCCACGGCACAGTTCCGGACGATGGGCGCTGCTTCACACCGACCAACTCGTCGAACGCAACCGCACCGTCGAAGCTACGTGCTGGATGCTGTTGAAACGTTACGGAATCGTCTTCCGGGATGTGCTGGCCAGAGAGACCAACCTGCCTAAATGGCGTGAACTGCAAATGGCATTTCGGCGTCTGGAGGATCGCGGCGAAATTCGCGGCGGCCGTTTTGTGGACGGATTCCTCGGCGAGCAATTCGCCTTGCCGGTTGCGGTCGAATCGCTACGGGCTACGCGGAAGATGCCACCCACGGGGGAGACTATCGAGTTGTCCGCGGCAGATCCTCTGAACTTGGTCGGTATCCTGGTTCCAGGGGAGCGCATCCCAGCTATCTCAGGAAGAAGTGTAAGCTTTCGCGACGGAGTTCCAATCGACCGAGCAGACCATCAGCTCTCAATCCAACCGTCGGTGGCTGCCGGTTGATCGATCTTCGGGCTTCCGGGGCACTTGAGCCTCTACGCCTCTCTCAGAATCTGACTGGTGACCGCGAGCGGGAGTGCCTCAAAGAGACGCATGTCGCCGGTCTTGTCCGGATATGCCTGGAGGGCCTCATCCACAAAGATCGTGTCCATAGTCAGACGAACAATAAAACCGGGAGTCTGGCGAGGGGGTCTCCCAGGCTCCCGATTCGGCCTTTCCCTGGCAAGACTGCCAAAAGCGCTTCCCCCATCGCTCCGCCAAGTCAGGGCCTACATTTCCTAATGCAGTTTGCGGACCAAGACCGTCTCCCGCAGCACATCCGCGCATCTTACTGATTTAACAAGCTTGAAGCCACCTCGCGAGATTGCGCAGTCGTGTCTACCTCCGAGAATGGATATCCGAATGGATAGCCGAACTATCCGATCAGATAGCGGAACGGTCAGATTCGATGTGGCGGTTCCGCGAATCCGCGGATTTCTCTCAGGCGGCTACCTGGGCTTGCTCCAGAAACTGCAGCAGGTTCGCCGATGCCCGCGCGCCGTAGTGGGGCTCGATCCCCATCGCCGACTGCCTCCGAAAGGCGGCGACATCACCGGCCTCGTGCGACCAACGCTCGGGATGGCGGACGCTTTCATACATCCATAAGTTGAAGGCTCGGGCGAAAACCTGTTCGGCGGGAGCCAGAAGCGTGTCGCCAGCCACGCTGGCCCAACCGCGATAGAGCGCCCCTCTCCGAGTTCCAGATATCGCAGCAGATGATTTGGCTTTCATGTTGACATGCAGTTTTAAGTCGTTGACTAATTTGTACTTATTGGCTTCGTTTTGTAGAAACGAACTTTCTCGCTCTTGGGTCGTGTTCTATCGCCGCGTTAAATGCACGCTCACCGGTGGAGGAGTCATTTCTCCCTTACGGCGTCGCTGGAGACGCTCCAGTTGATCTTGGGTGCGACTGCGTTCTCTCTGGATTGCACTTTCGTAGCGAAGGATCTTGTCGAGTGCGTCGCCATTCGGGATTACGTGTTGCGCGATTGCGATTTCCTGAACGTTAAAGCGTCTCGTCGGTGCGAGTCCCTCGAGATAAATTATTCTGAGAGTTATTGCAGCCGATGCGAGAGTGCCGGAACGGTATTCCGAACTTAACTGCTGCCACATTTCTGAGAACGGCGGTTCTGCTATTTTTCGGTGTGCGACTATCTCGAGGGGCCGCCACATCGCTTCGAGCCCTGGGTCGACTGCGAAAATTTTCTGCTTAAGCTCCTGCGAGATTTTGCCAGTCGTTTCAATTTCCTCGGCCGCGCTCCGCAATTTGGCGATAACGGCTTCGTCTTCTTTCTCCCGGTCCTTGCACCACTCTGCTTGGTCTTCTCGCTCTCTTCTCCCAGAATCCCGCAAAGCTACATGGTTCATCGCGTTCTCATAGCGCGATGCACGTTTGAGCCTCCACCAACAGAAGGCGAGACGCTCCACTTCCAATTCTTCCGCCATTCCAATTGGCTGGTGATGGACGCGAAGACCGTTCAGAACTTCTGCACATTCCTCCGGATCTTCCCCACGCGCGACAAAATCCAAATAATGCCTGCCGAAGAATCCATGTTTGATCGCATTTCTTCCACTGTAGGCGTTGCCTCTGAGAGTCTTGGGACCAGTGGACTTCTGCGCGTTCTGGCGATTGGCTTCCATTTTGCGGGCAGAGACAGTACCGGCTCTCTTCTCTGCCGCTCAAGGCTCGGCTTCTTGTTTTTCTTCTCCTGAATCCTTCATTAAGAACCCTCGTGCGTTGGGCTGGCCGAGGATTCGTTCTTGAGTGCAACCTACCCCAACAGCCGGAAGGCCCAAGATAATCCTTGGTTGTATAAGGTTAGATGCTGCTTATAAAAATAAGGTGTAGATCACAGATAAGTTGCGCTCCCTATACCGTAAATCCATTATGCATCGGTGATTTCCGGAGCGCGGCGGCTTTCATGAGGTTTGGTCTCGCGCCGATCACTTGTTGCGATGATGAAAGATAACTTAACAGCTAGAAAAATATCATCACTCTGCAGCTCTAACGATCCAATCCAAGCTTTTATTGAATCTGTTAGCTCTTGCCAACAGCCTTGGCGTGGCTCGTCGAAAACGATGTGCTGGCATGAACGTTCAGCCCGTTCAAGCATTTTGCAATCCGCAGGCGCAACACTGGGCTTTTCAAGCGACCGTTTACAAATCCAAGGTCTGCCGCGGGTTTGTCGGATACGGCGATGCTGATTCGTCCAATGCTCCCCTCGCCCAGTTATTATATCGTGTTGCGATATAACTGTAGAATTCATATCAATTGTTTGATACACAACGTGCACAATCGGAACGGCGCCCTATTTTATTTTCGCCTCCAGCTTGCTCTCGATGGCATCAAGGTCGGGCCTTTGTAGAAGGGAGGCAAGCCGCTTCATCAGTTCCGACTCCTCTACATTTTTTGCCGCGTTTTCTTTTGCGGTAGGAGGCCGCAAAGCAAAGTTGCGGACGAAATTAGGTGCTTCCAGTTCGGAACTCTGGTACAGACTTCGAGCGACTCGCCTGAGGATTTTCGGTTTCACCATCGTAGCGGTACGATCAACCGAGACTTCGATTATCGACCGGTGCTCCCTGCCATACTGATCAGTCAGGATTAATTCCAATGGGACGGCTAGGCCATGGAGATAACTCTCAGGGATTTTGTCGGCGATGCTCAACGCCAGAAGCTTCCCTTCGATGCTTGAACCAGGTGCAAGTTCAGTGGCCAGGCGATGATTCAGAACCGATTGGTAGCGGAGGTACCTGCCGCTCAGCATGCGGTACGTCTTGCGTTCTGGGTCGTGCTCCTTAGGATCTCCCTGGAAGGTCAGCTCCCAGTCTTCCTCCAGCAAATGTCCTCGCAGCTCTTCTACCAACAAATCGCCGTAAGAATTGTTGGAAATCTTTACATTCATTAGATACTCGCTTCCCATTTTCAGATCAAACGCTAGACTTCCTTTCAAAGATTCAACCAGCAAATCCGGCTTTGTGGCTGAATGATCTTCCAACGGGATCGGAATTCCGGCCGCTTGCAGCCTGGCAATAGTTTTGCGTCTCTTGTCGGCACTAAGTGTCATTGCTTTTCCCCCCGTATATAAGTGCATCATGTGCATGTCATGCACAATGTGCAGAATTAAAACTACGAATCCACGATTTTTGGGCAGTCAGGACACCCGGGCAAACCTGTCTCGGTCGCCGGCGCTCCAAATGCCCTTGCTGTCCGGTGGATGCGGGTACAGATCTCACGAGTAAGCCTGAGCCCACGACCGCCGGCGTCCAAACGGGTTGTGCGAAGGCTGAGCAACTTTAGCTTACTTCCGACTTCTTTGGGACTCAGCGTAGCCCACTCACCGCGGATGGAGAGAATACTGCTCGCTGTTGTTGCAATTTCGCCTACGTGCACGCTGGGTCTGCGCTCATGACAAAAGACCATCAAAGACTCCAGCACCGGCGACATCTCGGCTGACCGCTCCATCCGCACGCTCTCATCCTGATCCCGTAACAGCACAATGAGGCGGTCTCGAAGATCAGGTGCATCGACTAGGCATGCTCCCAGCCCACGTGCAATTTCCCGCGTTGGTCCCGTAAGGTCCGCCACATCAAACGTCGAGCTGCGCACTTCGTCATAGTGCACCAGTCGATAATTGAGGAGTTTGGCTCGCAGTTCTTCCACTGCAGCGCGGTGGCGCTCCTCATCGCTGGGACTGAGTAACCGCATCGCTGGCGCAACTGGTATACGCAGGAAGCCGTCTGCACAAACCCCTCCGAGATCTGTTGGCCCTGAATAAATCACGGTCGCCCCGCGAATCTCTCGCAGCGAACCAGCGCGGAAGATTCCGAACCCAGGTGCTTGCAAATTTGAGATCAGCTTTCGAAGCCTAGCGCTGGGCCCAGGGGCATAGAAGAACCGGGTGGCAGTCAAGTTCTCGGGCAAATGGTCGATGCCTATGTCATCCAGGAGCAACAGCGGGTGCCAGCAGAACCAGCCGAGCACGCGCAACAAAGCCATAGCCTCGGTATTCGCAGATCCTACGAGCCAGAGGCAGAGTTGCTTCGGCAGGCAGTCAGCAAAAAGTGACGCCACTGCGAAGACTGCAAGGATGAAGGCATCGTCTCCGGCCAACTCCAAGGTTTGCATCAGTATCGACGAAATTCGATCGATCAACTCCGATGGCAGCCCGCATGGAAGCTCTTTTATTGGCAATCGCAATTGCCGGACGAGACCGGGCCCGGCACTGATCGGGATATAGCGACGGTCGCCGTGGTCAATGTGCTGAGCGATTGTAGCGTGCTGCCCGACGTGGTGCAGTACGGCTAATCTCGCCGGGTCGGATGAATCACGTACCGGCTCAAGCATGCTTCCGTCCGGAAGCTGCTCGCCTGCGGTGGGTGTCAGCTTTTTTGTATCGGTTTCTTCCCGCACTGATTTCGGGTTCGAGTTTTTCTTGCTGGCGGCGGCTGAGGCCGCGCCGATGGTCCGGTGCCTCTTCATTGATCCCCCAAGGCCAACCCGGCAACGGGAAGGCGAGTCTTTGATTTTGTGGGGCTATAACTACCAGTCAGAGAGGTTTTACAGACCAACAGCCCAAGTAGAGCTTTACTTACGTCGTGACCACGAACAGCGCAGAGGCACTGACTGTTATTTTAGTGACAGCAGTTGCTTTGTCAAGAACATATTTCGTGTTCCGCTGAAAGAAGTTCAGCGAAACCAGCGCCAGATGCTTCCTTGGACTTCGCGCACATGAGCGAAAACCAATGGGTAGTTGTAATTGGAGGGTGCAGCCGACCCCACCTCGAAACGCGGATAGTGAGCCGCCGTAAAGGCAGGGGACCGCTTTCAGATATGAACAGCAGGAAAAGCCGATAATGGATCCGAGGGAGGCTCTGATCCTTCCTTTGTCAGCGGGGCTCTCCTCGAATTAATCTAGATGCCGCCCCGCATGGCTTGAATCGAACAGCGTACCAGGTTTGTTCTGAGTCGTCGCCGGAGCGATGCGATTTCTTGTTTTCCGCGGCTTAGTCAGTATCGCTGCCTTCAATCGTTTATCTTGGCCGATCCACTTCCATCGTAACCACTCCGAAGGTAGCCTACCGCTTCCTTCTCATACTCGTTCATTCCGCCGCTGAGTTTGTAACGTCATTGCGGAGGATTGGTTGTTTTCTTGGTTTTCGCCCACCTTGCCCGCGCCGCCCGTTGGGCGATCTCGCGTCGTTGGACGGGGGAAAGTGCAGCGGCTCTAGCTTCGCCCCCTTTTTTTGCGCCCAGCTTCGACAGAGCAACAGCGTGAGGGTTCTTTTTCTTTTCGCCCATGGTGTTACTCATATATGCATCATCCGGCTGGGAAAAACAACATTGAAGTTAATGCTTGACATGCCTACACGAGCAAGCATATGCTTGCTCGTGTAGGCATTAGTTTGGTCCGTGGAGGACATATGAAGCGAATCTCGCACGCGTTCCGGCTCAATAAACGATTAGCGGAACACATTTGGGGTAAGCTTCCGCCGCCACTCTTGGCCTCGCTGCAAAACCTCACTTCTGCGTATGGTCTTTCGGTTGCTAGAGGTGACATCACCTGCTTGGATGGATGCTGGTACGTCACCCACGCAGGGCTGCTACGCTTGTCATCTCGACGAGGCTGTTCTGGTATTCAAGTTGAGATGGTTTCCAATTTCTGCGATCCATCGAATAACCGTTGGACTTTCAAAGCCACGGTTTTCCGCGCGGGAAGATCCGAAGGGTTTGTGGGATATGGCGACGCTGATCCCTCCAATGTGTCCTTCCTTGTCCACGGTGCCGAAATGCGCGTTGCCGAAACCCGCGCAGTCAGCAGGGCGTTGCGGAAAGCGTATGGAATCGGCATTTGCTCCGTTGAAGAGATCGGGTCGTTCTCAGAACCGTCGAAATCCCCTAGAGAGTCTAAGAAGCTCCCTCCACAACCTGCCAACGGAAACTACGGCGGGCGCACGGTCCGCGATCGCCTCTGTCAATTGATTCGCCAGCATCAGCTCGACGCCACCTTGGTCAAGTCCTACGCCACCGACTTCTGCGGGGTCAAGACTCTTCGGGAAGCCACTCGCGAGCAGGTCGAAGGTTTCGTCGCGCACCTGGCCGATTGGGCCGAGAAAGACCGCGATGCCCTACTGTGCCAGCTCAACAGCTATCTCACCACGAAAGACGGTGCCGCGTGAGACATCGAATCCAAGGCTTGCACGAAGCCGATCAGACTGCTGCATCCCACGTTCGCGATGGTCTGCTACTCGTTCTTGTCGAGCGAGCACAGCACCGATGGGATTCACGAAAACCGTTCTATCTCCTTCGCTTCTCAATTCTGGAACCCAAAGAACTTACAGGGCACTCGGTTGCCGGCCGCCTCTACTGCACGCCCCGAGCGCTCTGGAAACTGAACTGGTTTCTGCGTGACTTCGGTTACGACACCGACCTACTCGGACACGATGAGATCGATGACAAGAGCCTCGTTGGCCTGCGTGGCGTGATCAAGGTCAGTCATGTCGTCGTGAACGGTGCTTCCCTGCTCAACCTCGATGGTTTCGCGCCTGCGAGCCAGTGGGAACAACTTTCGACTGCGACACCCGCAAGCCTGGCTGCTTCGGAGGTGTCCAAATGACCTACAGCTACACCCAGATCAGCCAGTACTTAACCTGCCCTCGCCGCTATCGCCACCGTTACCTCGATGGCTGGCAAGAAAAAGATACTCGAGCCACCATGCTTTTCGGCCGCGCGTTCGAACAAGCTCTGTCAGCCTACTTTCTCCGCGAGGACGCTGCAGCTGTTCTCTTCCGCGAATGGTCGCGCTGCCAGAACCAGGGCTTGCACTACTCGAAGGGCGACACCTGGGATCGGATGCTCCAACAGGGCATTCAACTGTTAGACAGATTCTGCCAAGACGATCGCATTCGCATTCGTGAACCGCGCCGCAAATTGCAGATCAAGTTCACGCGGCCAGTCCCCGGAAAAAATGACTTCGTCGCCTACGTTGACGCGATCGGAAAAGTGGATGGAGAGCGTTGCCTGATCGAGTGGAAAACCACATCGAGCCGCTACTCGGAGGAACCGGATGGGCTGCTGGCCCTCGATCCGCAACTCGTTTGCTACTCCTGGATGACGGGCATTTCTCAAGTCGCCCAGGTCGTCTTTGTCCGCAAGCGATTAGTTGAAATTCAATACTTGCGTACGACCATCACCGATGAACAACGCCGCGAGTTCGGCCAGTTGGCCGAAGACACGATTGGGCGAATCGAGTCCGCCCACTTTTTGCCTCACAGCGGGATTCGTTTCCCGCAAAATCCCTGCAGCAACTGCCCATATGTCGGGCTTTGCCTCGGAAAACCTCAAACTGCCGAAACGCGTCTCGCGCGACGCCCCGGAGCAGAAAACCTTGGTTGGCTTGACGAGCTTGCTTACTAGGAACCCGCCCGTGCTGCCGAAGCTGAATCACCGACGAGCACTCTTCGTCCTCACGAAGATCGACGAGATTCTGTCATGGGAAAAGAAGAACGAAGCGGAACACGACACGCGTTTCGTTGAACTCGGGCGCTATCTGTGCGAAGTGCGAGCCGGGCAGTACTGGCGAGTAGAAAAGCTGGCATCGTTCGACGATTTCCTTGCGCGACGATTTCCGGAATCGAGAAGGAAAGCCTACTACCTGATGTCGATCCACGAACATCTCCCACCTCAGGCCCGAAAAGAACTGAAGGAGGTCGGATGGACCAAGGGTGTGGAGTTGGCGAAACTGGCGCGCAGAGACGGACAGGACTTCGATTGTGCAACCTGGTTGCACAAAGCCCGCGAGATGCCGAAGGAGCAGTTCAAACACGAAGTCGAAAAGGAGCTCACGGGCTTAGACAGCGAACCCGCTGAACTCATCTATTTCAAGTTCTACAAAAGCCAGATCCCAGTGATTGAGCAGGCGATCGAGACCGCCGCTCTGATGCTGGGAACTGACAAGTCGCGAGGATATTGTCTGGAGATGATCTGCGCTGACTTCCTGGCGGGGGCCAATCTAGACTCGGGCAATTCGGGTGTGCTTTTGTGTTCGATCCTGCGGTTGTTCAAGTTCCTGCCTGGCGAAGAAAGAAAATCGTTTCTCGAACACGCAACCGAGAAAGCTTCTTGAATCGGCTTCGACCAAAACGCTCACGTTTGTCCCTGAATTCCGAATTGTACGACCAGCTTCGGAACGAAGTGCTTCGCCGGGATGGCTGGAGATGCCAATCGTGTGGCGCAATGTCAAATTTAGAGGTTCACCACAAAGAGTTTCGTAGCCAGTCCGGCGATGATTCTAGCCAGAATCTGATTACTCTCTGTACTGGATGCCACGGTGCGGTGCATCGCGGCTGATTATCCGCGACGAGCAAGCCGAGCTGACCTTTGCCGTCGCGCGTCATGCCAAGGTGGACTTGGCGTAACTGATAAACGCGCAATATGATCCCATGGCCGTCGAGCGGCTTGATGGAGAGCAACTGGCAACATTACTCCAGGTACTTCAGGGAACATGGTTTACGCTCTCCGGACGAAACAAAGTCTGACGAGAACTTAGGCATGTGCCCTCGTTTTACGAACCGTACGCAATGCACATTTCGGATCACGGCTCCGGTTGGGTCCCGACAGGCCAACTCCGTCCAGATGACTGATTTGATTAGTTCCATCTTGGTAACGAATAATCCGGTTCTTTCTTGCTCTTGGAACCTGCTCACAAACGGATAGCGAACTATGTGTTCGGATATTGAAACAAGAACAGATAGTTTGTTAAAACGGTGAAAAGTGTGTTACAGAGGATTGCGAATAGTGAGGCATTTGAAGTGAACCCAAGGCTGCTGGCGATTGCTGGTCCGTTGAAAGATTCGACTCTTGCGCTGCCGAGCGGAGAGATTCACATTGGACGCGAACCGTCGAATCTGCTTTCGATCAACGACCTTTCCCTGTCGCGTCGCCATTGCGCTCTCAGCCGTGACGCAGATGGCTACAAGATACGCGATCTGGACAGCCGCAATGGCACACTGGTGAACGGAGTCGCCGTCAAAGAGTCGCGACTGCGCCACGGAGACCAGATTTCTGTAGGAGATTCTATCTTCCTCTTGTTGCTGCAAGATGACGCGGAGGAATCGACCAAGGGCCGGGTTGAGTACGAAGACAGCTTGACCCAGGCAACCGCGCAACTTCGTCCCCAGGACGTACTCTACCTGCAATCGGAGCAAATTATCAAAGAGCTGCCGACCAGTTCCCGCGTAGCGAGGAATCTGAACGCGCTGCTCAATATCAGCCGGGTCGTGCATTCCATCCGCGATCTCGCGGAACTGCAAGGGCAGATCCTGAATTTGATTTTCGAAGTCGTGCCGGCCGAACGCGGTGCCATATTACTGGACGACAAAGGCGATGAGCGTTTCGAGTCGGTTTTCGCCCGCCACCGCATCGCCAAGTCCGTGCTGCCGGTTCCCGTCAGCCGCACCATTGCCCGTCAAGTGATGAAAGAAGGATTGGCGATTCTGGGAGCTGATGTCCCAGGTTCGAACCATCTGGCTGACGTCGAGAGCTTGGCAAATTGTCAGGTCCGTTCTCTTTTGTGCGTGCCGCTGACCATTTTTGAGAAAGTGACCGGCTGTATTTATCTGGATACGTGCAATGTGGCCAGCCGCTTCGACGAAGATCATCTCCAATTGGTCGCTGCGATTGCCGGCACTTCCGCAGTGGCTCTGGAAAACGCGCGCCGCATGCAATGGCTGGAAAAAGAGAATTTGAGGCTTTCCGCGGAGATCAATCTTGACCACAATCTGGTGGGCGACGGCCCCCGAATGAAGGAGGTTTATCAATTCCTGGCGCGAGTGGCGCCCACCGACTCAAACGTGCTGTTGCAGGGAGAAAGTGGCACGGGCAAAGAATTAGCGGCCCGAGCTATCCACCGCAATAGCCCGCGTTCTAGTAAGCCCCTCGTCGCGATCAACTGCGCTGCTATTCCCGAGGGCCTGCTGGAGAGCGAACTGTTCGGCCACGAAAGAGGCGCATTCACGGGAGCTGTAGCGCAGAAAAAGGGCCGATTGGAAATGGCAGATGGCGGAGTTGTCTTCCTGGACGAAATCGGGGAACTCGCGCCGGCCCTGCAAGTAAAGCTGCTGCGAGTGCTGCAGGAGCGGGAGTTCGAGCGCGTGGGCGGAATGCGTCCAATTTCGGTGGACATACGTCTGATCGCCGCCACCAATCAGGAACTCGGAGAAGCAGTCAAGGCTGGAACGTTTCGCAAGGATCTCTTTTATCGCTTGAATGTTCTCTCGCTAGTCATGCCTCCGCTACGCGATCGTCGCGAAGATATAGCCATGCTGACCGATTACTTCGTCACCAAATACATCAAGAAGTGCCACATGAGAACCAAGAAGCTATCTCACGAGGCGATGCAGTGCCTGGTGAACTATGACTGGCCCGGCAATGTGCGCGAACTGGAAAATGCCATCGAGCGCGCGTTGGTCCTGAGTGTATCGGATGTGATTCAACCCGAGGATCTGCCAGAGTCAATCCTGGAAAAAGGGCTCAGCGCCAGTGCGGAAGAGGCGAACTATCACAATCAGGTGAAAGAGCTGAAAAAACAGCTGATCCTCAACGCGCTGGAGGAAACCAAACGCAATTACACAGAGGCGGCGCGTCTCCTCGGAGTGCACGTGAACTACCTGCACCGCCTGATTCGTAATCTGGATCTCAAAGAGGCGCTGCAGGCATCGCCAGGCTCGCGAACTGGCAAGGAGCATCACCGCAGAAGCTCACGGCAATCGGAGACTTAGCAAAGTCGCCGGATTCAAGTAAACGCCCTGCCAGCGCACAGCCACGTGCAGATGAGGTCCCGTGGCCCGCCCAGTTCCACCACTCACCCCAATCTTCTGTCCAATGGTGATGTGTTCTCCCTCTTTCACCTCGATCTTCGAAAGATGCATGTACAGACTGAGCAAGCCCTGACCATGATCAAGCACCACGCAATTGCCTTCAAAGAATAACAGTTGCGCCAGTAGAACCGTTCCGCTATTCAACGCCGCGACCGGCGTGCCTTCCGGGACGGCATAGTCGAGCCCCTGATGCACGCTCTGTACCCGGCCATTGAATATACGTGAGGTTCCAAACACATCCGAGACCTGAGCTCTCACCGGAGGGTGAAAACTGCCCGCCCACTCGCGCTCAGAAGTCACTCGCTCAAATGCCTGCGCCTTGAGCGTCTTATCCTGACTGATTTTCTGCAATTGCTCTGCACTCGGTTCTGTATATTGTTTGGGAACGCTGGCCACGATGCTGTGATATTTTCCTTTGCCGACCCTGATCCGCTTTTGAAACGGGAGGTCTTTGTTGGTGGTCGTCACTCCCTTCAGCTCCAGCAGATAATTTCCCGGGTGAGTTTCCAGGCTCGCGCCGGCGATGCCGTACCAGGCTCTGCCATCCGCATCCGAAGAAAAGGACAACTCATGCGCAAGCCATTTCCCGGAAAGCGACTTTAACCTCTCGGGCGAAGTCACGCGAAACACGATCGGAGAGCCGTTGACCAGCAACTTCGGCTCCACGGCAACGGAGAACCTCGAAACCTTTGCCTTGGGCTTCGCAGCCGGGATTTCGAATGCTCCCAGACGAGGTGCGCCAAGGAGAACTAACGCGATCACAAGGCGTCGACGCCAAGCTTGCCCGAATATCGAAGATTCACACACTGTAAAATCAGCCTACACCGACACCTGCCGGTTGCTCCCTGAAGATTCCTTCAGCCTCTCATAAACTGGGCGTTAGAGGCGCCGTAAGTTATTGAATCGCAAATAGAACACGATGGTAATAGACCGACGTGATTTTAGCCGGACATTTCGCCTCGACTGAGCAAGAATCGTACAATGTCCGGCGGCTTTCCTCGTCAATTGGGTGCGCAAGCGTTTATCGCGGCTATGGCCCTAGCGGCGGTGGCGTGTTTCTACATCGCCCTGTCGAATTGGCAATCGACCGACCCAATTAAGTTCCTCTGCTACTTGGCCGTCGCGCTGCTGGCTTCCTCTTTGAAAATAAAGCTTCCTGGCATCAACGGAACTATGTCGGTAAACTTTCTGTTCATTCTCCTGGGTGTTTTGGAGATGAGCTTTGCAGAAACCGTGCTCATTGGATTCGCGGCGGTTCTGGTTCAGTCTTACTGGAAATCCTCCAACCTCAAGTCGATTCACGTTCTTTTCAACCTTTCGCAGTTACCGGTCGGGACTGCCGCCTCCTATGTCGCCTATCAAGTCCTCACCACTCATGGGCTGCACCGAAACGATCCGCTGCCATTAATGTTGGTGGCTATCACCTATTTCGCTTTCAATACCTTCGCCATGGCAACCATCATCCGGTTGACAGAAGGTAAGCCAGTTTTGAAAGTATGGTCGGATTGTTATTTCTGGTCCTTCCCTTATTACCTTGTAGGTGCGGCAATCGCCGGTTTGGTGAGCTTCTTGAATCGCCACATCGGATGGCAGTCTTCGCTTCTGGTCTTGCCTCCGGTGTATCTCATGTACCGCTCGTATCGGCTTTACCTGAGCAAACTCGAGGATGAAAAGCGGCATGCCGAGCAGGTATCCACTCTCCACCTGCGAACCATTGAGGCTCTCGCATTGGCAATCGAGGCCAAGGATCACACTACCCACGATCACCTGCAACGGGTTCGCATCTACGCCATGGAGATTGCCAAGGATCTCGGCTTGAGTGAAGACGACACCGAGGCGTTGCAGGCTGCTTCTGTTCTCCATGATATCGGCAAGCTGGCAGTTCCCGAACACATCATCTCCAAGCCCGGGAAACTCACGCCAGAAGAGTTCGAGAAGATGAAGATCCACCCAATTATTGGGGCAGAGATTTTGGAGCAGGTGGAATTTCCTTATCCCGTAGTACCCATCGTTCGAGCGCATCACGAGAAATGGGACGGCAGCGGCTACCCGCATGGCTTAAAGGGCGAAGACATTCCGATTGGAGCTCGAATTCTGGCTGCGGTCGATTGCCTCGACGCGCTGGCTTCCGATCGTCAATATCGCCGCGCCCTGCCCTTGAATGAAGCCATGGCGCATGTCGTCCGCGAATCTGGCAAAAGCTTCGACCCACGCGTAGTCGAGGTCTTGCATAGGCGCTATATCGAGTTGGAGCAACTCGCCCATGCGCATCCTCCGAAGACTCCCGCAAAACTATCCACAGACGTAAAGGTCGAACGTGGATCAGCCCCGGCTGCGGGCTTCGCACAATCCGCAACACCTGTCGCCCAACTGCCAGAGCAACGCCGCGATTATCTCTCCTTCATCGCCGAGGCGCGGCAGGAGGCGCAAATGCTCTTCGAGTTGAGCCATGACTTGGGCATCTCGCTGAGCGTGGACGATACCCTGTCCATGCTTTCCGTGCGGCTCAAGCGCCTGGTGCCCTATGACTCCATGGCGGTCTATCTCAAGAAAGAAGATATGCTCACTCCAGAGCATGTAAGCGGTGACAACTTTCGTCTGTTCTCGTCTCTAAAGATTCCACTCGGGGAAGGCCTCTCCGGCTGGGTCGCTCAGAACAGCAAACCGATTCTGAATGGCAATCCGTCGGTTGAGCCCGGTTATCTGAATGATCCGACGAAATACAGTACCCTGCGCTCAGCTCTGGCCGTGCCGCTTGAGGGCGTTTCGGGCGTAGTTGCAGTGTTGGCTCTCTATCGCGTTGAGCAGGACGCATTCACCAAGGACCATTTGCGAATCCTGATGGCAATCAGCTCTAAAATCGGCTTTACGATCGAGAATGCTTTGAAATATCGCTTAGCCGAGGATTCAGCCACAACCGACTACCTCACCGGACTTCCTAACGCACGATCGCTCTTCTACCATTTGGACCGTGAGCTGGCGCGATGCAAGCGCTCCAATCTGCCTCTTGCCGTCTTCGTTTCCGATCTTAACGGCTTCAAACAAGTGAATGATCGTTTCGGTCATTTTCAGGGCAACAAACTGCTGCAAATGTTCGCCGCGGCTCTCAAAGAATCGTGCCGCGAATATGATTACGCGGCACGAATGGGCGGCGACGAATTCGTCATTATTGCACCGGGAGTCAATGGGGAGGCCGCCGCGGAAATAGCCCATCGCCTTGAAACCATCGTCGCAGAAGCCGGAAAAGCGGTTTGCGGCGACGGTTTGGTTTCGGTGAGTATCGGGCAAGCCTTCTACCCTGCCGACGGCAACAACGCTGAACACCTGCTGGCGGAAGCCGATCGCCGCATGTACGCCGCAAAGAGTTCGCATTATGCAAATGCCTCCGAACGGCACACTGGAGTGAAGTTCGCGAGTGCGAGCAGCTAGATCTCGATCAGCACCTGAAGTACACCCTGCAAGTCATTCATATTGATGCAGTCTTCCCGCGGCCGCGCTGGTAAATCGATAGATTCACAAACGCCGCCTGCAGGATTGGGGTCTCCAATCCGCATTTCTTTCCATGCTCCAGAAGATCGCCCAGAATAGCATCGGCTTCGACGGTTCCACCCTTTTTGAGATCGCGATACATGGAAGACGTTAACTGCGAACCTTGCGCTGTGAGTTGCGTGGTTTGATCCTTGAGGAAAGCGTTGGATGGCGGATGCCCGCAGCCGCTGGCAATGGCTGATGACTCGCGTAGTGTCAACTGAGAGAGGTCGGCGCCTCCGGGGATGGCGACGATTTCACCAATGTTGCCGCGCATGAGGCAGGTGAGCGCTCCCACGGTTGCGATCTGCACCCATTTCTCCCACATGGCGTGCACGATGCGGCTGGACACTACGGTATCGAAGCCAGCCCCGCACAGGGTCTCATCAAGTTTTTTCAGACGCGGCGTGCTGTCAACGTCAAGCTCACCGTAGATCAGCTTCTGGAAATCAGCAAGCTGCCGGATTCTCCCTTCTTGGTCGATCTCCGTCGCGACCAGGCAGACACCGCCCAGCACAGCTTTCTTTCCAAAGCGCGCGGCCAGCAGATCGATGTGCCGCATGCCATTCAGCAGCGGGAGAATCATTGTGTCGGGCCCCACGGCTGCCGCGAAGTCGTTCATTGCGTCGGAGAGCGCATAGCTCTTTACGCCGAGCAGGATCACGTCATACGGAGTGGTGATCTGGGCAGCGGTGATAGTCTTCGGGTGGAGCGTCAGATTCCCGTGTGGGCTGACGATCTGAAGGCCGTTTGCCTTGATTTCTTCCGCCCGCTTGGGGTGAACAAGAAACGTGACGTCACGCTTCGCCTGAGCCAGGCGACCCCCGAAGTATCCGCCAACCGCCCCAGCACCAATGACAAGAATTTGCATAACGGAAGTCCCTAGTTCTATGACGCGATTCGGCTTTGGGTGGATTCAGGATTTGGTTAACAGGCGTCGGAGAGTCCTCGTCAGATGCAGCCGGTTCAACAGGAAAAGAAAAGGGGAGCCTTGACGGCTCCCCTTGGTTGTGCGCTACCGAGACGGCAGCGGTTAGAACGTGAACTTCGCGACGATCGCGCCGGTGCGCGCGCTGCTGCCAAACGTGGCCTTTACATTGTCAAAGGCTACATTCCCAGGAGTGGCAAAGTTCCTGTACGCAGATGTCGTGCAGCACGCGCTCCACGAAAGCACGTCGTTGACCCCAAGCCCCAGACCCGGATTGGCTCCAGGAATGTACTGGGGATGATTGAACAGGTTACCGAACTGCGCCCCGAGCCGGAATGCGAACCTCTCGGTGAAGTTCAGGTCCTTGTAGATAGCGAAGTCGACGTTGTTGGTGGGTGCCGTCACCAGGGTGTTACGGCGAGTGTCGGCCAAGGCTCCTTTGCCCGCCTTGATGTATTGGGCGTTCGGATTGTTGGCCAAATAAGCGACAATATCTCCTGCATTGGGACCAGCGGTGGCCGTCAAGCCAGTAACACTGCTCCCCGTTCCGGGTACACCAGCGGCATTGAAGATCGCTCGATCGCCAGCGGTTTGAGTCTGTAGCTGATTGAACTGATGCCAGCTGAGGAGACTCGTAAGTGTAAACCGGGCTGAACTGCCAGTTTCCGACCACATTCTTCATCAGCCAGTTGCCGCTCTTAAAGTACGGCAGATCGTAGACGGCCGCAATCGTGAAGCGGTTGGTGCGGGAGAGGGCCGACGTGGCCTTTTCGTTAGTGAAGTTAAAGAAGTCTTGCTGACGACGAGGGGTTAAATCGGTACTGTGGAAGTCAGCTGTGCTGTTGTCGATGGCATGGCTCCAGGTGTAAGCCGCCTGGAACTGCAGGCCGTTATTGAAGCGGCGGGTAAGACTGGTCTGCAAGGCGTGGTACGTCGACCAACCTGACGGGATGAAGGCAGTCAGGGGACTTCCATTGAACCCTGCTGCGTTAAGATTGGCCGGGACATTGTTTTGATTTTCTAGCGCAGTTAGCCCGTTTGGAAGCGAGTTCAACGTCGCTTGGTCGGGGGCCTGCAGATACGTGGGCAGAAACTGCTGCGGCGTGACTATAGCTTGGAAATTGAGGATGTTCTGCACGTCAAGGTGATTACCCCGGGTCCCGACATAACCGACCTCAGCCGTATACGCCTTGCCGAACGAATGCTGGACACCCAAATTCCAATTGATGGAGTAAGGATACTTCTGATTCGGCGGGATCCATGCCGACGTAGATGCTTTTGCTATCGCCGGGTCTGTGATGATCGTAATGCCACTTCCTCCACCTGACAACCCGCCGCCGCCGAGGAAGTTCGGGGTCGGTGGATTGGAAGTGTTGACGTTGTTTGTGGCACCGACTTGCGGCGGTACCGACAAAATACCGATGTTGTCATACAAGGTGTCGTACGCCATGCCGAAGCCCGCCCGAATGGATGTTTCGCCGCTGCTACCAGGCGAGTAGGCGATGCCGATGCGAGGCGCGAAGTCGTGCTTGGGAGCACTGATTTTCGAGAAAATAAGCGGCTGATTGCCCACCTGCGGAATGAGTACACCGGGCGAGTTTGAAATTGAGTTGAGAGCCTGCCGCTGTTCACCCAATGGAATTTGAGTGTATTCATAGCGCACCCCCAGGTTCGCTGTGAAATGCGGGGTCACTCGCCAAGTGTCATTGGCGTACCAATAGACGGCTTTCTGGTTGCCGTAGTAGGTTGTCAGCCCAGAACTGCGCTGGCCGATAATGTCAGGCGTGAAGTCTTCCAGATAGAGCTGAGAGCTGTTGTACTCGTAGTCGCCACGCGCACGTTGGGTAAACTGCTGAGGCGAAATATACCAGCGATATTCCCCTCCGAACTTCCAGTTGTGCTTGCCTTTTGTCCACGAGATGTTGTCTACGAATTGATAGAAGTTCTGAATGGTGAACTGCGGAGCGTTCGGATCAGGGCCAATGTTAAGGCCACCTGCGCCCAAGTCTGCGAGAACGATATTGGGAAACGCGTCCAGCCCCGAGAATTTTTGCGGGCCGACCGGAGTAACGTTGGAATAGCGATTGAACCCCACCCGGAATTCATTCAAGAGCGTGGGTGTAAAGGTGTGGTATTCGCTCAAGTTTACCAGCCGATATTTGACGGGAACGTTTACGAAGAACGCCGGCAACTGGGCGAAGGTGTCGGGCCCACTGAGGTTGTTATAGACATAGCGGAAGCGAATCTGGTCTTTTTCCGACATGTTGTAATCGGCGCTCACCACGAAATTGGTGTAGTCCTGGAATGCCGGAGGCACAATCGAAATGAGGCCGGCCTCGACACTTCCCGCCGCGCAAGTACCATTTGCTGGCGCGCTGAAAGCGCTGAATGCTACGCCGCCCGAGGTTCCGTTGAAAGGGATGCAGCTACTCGCCGCGGGAGCAACCTGCACGTATTGCTTGAAAATTCCAAAGTTGGTAGCGTTTATGCCCGGATCGGCACCCATCGCGGCCAAGCCGGCCGCTGTAGGTGCGGAAACGGAGGCTGGAGTACCACTCGTGAGTCCTACTGGATTGCGTTCGTAATTGAAGAAGAAGAACAGCTTGTTCTTGATGATCGGGCCACCGATGGTGCCACCGAAGCGATTACTGTCAAACCGCGGCGGCGTCGTCAGTCCCTGATTTACGTAGGCGTTGTCCATCGCATCCAAATTGCGATTTCTGAAATATTCGTACAACGACCCGTGGAAGGTATTGGTACCAGTCTTGATCGTTGTGTTGAATTGACCGCCGGACGAGTGCCCGAACTCGGAGTTGTACTGGTTCGAGATGAGTGTGAAGTTCTCAACCGCGTCGTTCGGAATGGTGATCAGAGACCCGGTCACGGACTTGTTGTTGTTGTCCACGCCCTCTACAGTAAAATTGTTGTCACGAGGACGCTGTCCGCCAACTGACGGGCCAACGCCAAGGCCCATGGAATTCGCGTTAGTCACACCCGGGCTCAACATCGACAGGTTCAAAACTCCACCACCCTGCCCGTTGGAGGTGAGTCCCAAGTCCTTCGAGTAGGTCTCATTGTAGGTTGACTGCAATTGGGCAGTTGTGGTGTCAACGGGCGGCGCTACACCGGAAACTTCTACCGTTGTCGCACTCGTGCCAACTTGCAATTGCACGTTCGCGGTACCCGTCTTGTTCAGCTCCACGGGAACGTTTTCTAACGTTGTGGTCCTGAAATTCGACGACGTAACGGTAATCCGATAACTTGCGACCGGCAAATTCGAAAACATGTATTCGCCGGAACCTCTGGTGGAGGTAGTGATCTTTTGGCCGGTGCCGATGTTCACCGCTTCAACGGTCGCCCCGTTCACTCCGGCGCCGGATGCGTCTGTTACTGTCCCCGTCAAGTTACCGCTGATAGCTTGACCCTGCGCGATGCCGGCATTTAAGACTACCAAGCTAAACATCGCGAATGCGATTAACAGAATTCTCAAGCTCGAACTACGTTGATTCATTGGCTTAGCTCCTGAAAAGCTGGAATTCGATGAATTTTGCTGCACTGGCCTGGTCTTGAATGGCGCTCCCGGGTGAGTAGACTTAGAGCGACGATCCCGGCTTGTTGTGCCCGAACGCATATGCCCATAGATTTTTGTGGAAAACGTAAACTGGGGGAGCAAATCTCAGATCGCCAAACCGACCTCTTGACTAGGAGGCCGCAGAAAAACTCAACCCTCTCACGCCCCTTCGAACTCGTTTCCCCCGATCGAGAATGAAGGACACAACATTACATTTCTCTACATAAGTTTGCAATTCAGCGTCCATACAAATCCCTAACAATTCAAGTGTTTACAGACCATGATTTGTTATGTCTACCAGAATCGGGAGAAACTCGGCGCATTCGGTATGGAATTTCATATGGCAAGAGCG
>Ga0210400_10001357_pt1 | contig 24410 bp, 19 predicted proteins | sample IncBWH26MmetaG_FD_155456 | JGI IMG/M metagenome (GOLD analysis project Ga0210400, IMG submission 155456) | Forest soil microbial communities from Barre Woods Harvard Forest LTER site, Petersham, Massachusetts, United States - Inc-BW-H-26-M | ecosystem: Environmental > Terrestrial > Soil >...
GTGGAAAAAGCCGCACACACATGAATGCCGAACCTGATAATGAAACCCGGCTGCGCCAGGTAGAGCGCTATCTCCAGCGAGCCAGCAAGCAGCAAATTGGCCAACGGTCCGCCCAGCAAAAGGAACAATAGACGGCGACGCAACGCCGCCTCATCCTGACCGATGACGCGGGGCTCCAGCACAGAAGCGCCAAGAGTGAGCACATCTCCGCGGTACGGTTCACCGCAGCGAGCGTGCTTGCCCAGACGAAGCGGGCCAATCCTGATTTGTTTGACTTTGAATCCGGAAAACCATCCGGCCAGCAGGTGTCCTGCTTCGTGGGCGAATCCGACTGTGAGGGCGGCCACCACCGGAATGAATGCGGCCCAATATCCCGGCGCTGTTTCAATAATCACGCGCAGGCTGGGCAGGGCAACCAGAGTAAGAATCGCCAGGCTGCTGGCAAGAAAGTATTCCCCTGCGCTCAGACTGTCTTTGGTCTGCGGCGGCAAAGGGCGGAACACGTCCAGCACGGGCGTGGACGTCGGCGAATAATGTTGTGCTGTGTTCAGTTTATTGTCGGCTGCAAGTTCCATGGGGAGTACGGTCCAGACGGCCCTTCCACCTCAATCATAGGGTCAATCGACCTCGCTGACACGAGGCCGTTGGTAGATGGCCTTTGGTCACTCTCCGGCTGGCGACTCGCAAGCCTGAAAAAACCGGCGCAGAAGGCTGCGCCGGTGGGTGAAACTGCCCCTGACGTGGCCTATTTTGACGCCTCGCCGCCTAACGTCAGCTTGATGCCGCTGCGGAAGTTGAACGGCAATGCGGGGAAACCCGGAGCTGGATCATAGTGCTGGCTGGCCAGGTTTTCGATAGCCGAATAGAGCTGGAGATGGCGGTTGATACGATAGCTGCCGCTGACATCGATCTTCTGGTAGGCGTCAGCCAGGTTGTGGTTGGGAAGGAGCATGGTGGACCCAAATGAGGAATCGAAGAGAAATGTGCTGCTGTCTCTCCTTCCTACAAAATTCCCACTCAAGGTGAGCGCCAGCTTTCGCCGCGCGTACCCGAGATAAAAACTAGCGGTGTGCGGCGCGCGATTAAATGGCCGGTTCCCTACCAGCGGCGAAAAGGCTCCGATGGGGATAGTGGGAAACAGCGGATTGAACGATGGGAAGAGCTCGTCACTGGAAAATGAGTGGCGGACAACGCCATCGAGATAGGTGTAGGCGGCGCGCGCGATAAAACCGTGCCCCAGGCTGAGTTCAAGTTCAGTTTCCGCGCCGAGAGAACGCGTGGCCAAGGAATTGATGCTGGCGCCGAAGGTTGTCTTGGCAATGACCTGATCGGGGACTCCAAGCAACCCGAGCCCGCCGGGACTCACAAACTCAATCTCGTCACTAAAGTGGTTGTCAAAAAACGTGAGACCTAGTTTTGCGCGGCCACTCCAGAAAAGTTGTTCGACTCCGGCATCAAAGCTGCGCGAACGAACCGCGCCAATCGGCCCGACGTGGAACTGTGAGATGAGCTGCGGGCCGTCGGGGAGTTGCGAAAGCAGCCCAAACAATGAATTGTCCGCGGAGAATATATCCGGCTCCTGGATTCCCTGTCCGTAATTGAATTTGAGTTTGGTGCCGGCAAAAGCGCCGCTGGAGCGCGGCCGCACCAGATAGTAGGCCAGCGAAGCGCGAGGAGTGGCGGCCAAACCGAAGACAGCATTTTTCTCTACCCCTCCGCCAAGCGTCGCATAGAGCCGGTTCCACAAGTTTCCGTGCAGTTCGCCGGTGTAGCTGAAATTGGTGCGCTCAGCCGGTTTGGGGCCGCGTTCGTTTTCGTAATGAAAGGCGAAGAGCGCGCTCAAGCGGGTTCCAAATGTGTAATCGGATTGAAACGTCAGCTGGTCACTGTTGTTCAGAATAAAGAACCGCTGCGGATAGTGGCCGCCGAAATCGAGAATGGCTTGACCGGTGGTGCTGAAGCCATTTGCGCCGCGAATTGTAACCAGGTTGCCGAGAAAGTTTCCAAAGGGATCAGGTATCCCCGTGGGCGAGGGATTCACAAACTGCGAGTTTTGCCGCGTGGCACCGTAACGCAGCAGATTATGCCAATGAGACGTGGTCTGGTTCTGCAGCGTCGCGCCAATGTACGTGTTGTCTTCAGTCTGGAAGGAATCGTCGGGAATGCCGAAGAAATCGATGGCGTTGGGGACATCGACTTTCGCGGCCACGCGGCGAACCGTTAGGCGCAGACTGGTGGAAGCGCCGGGCGTCCAGCCAAAGTTTCCGGCATAGGTCCCGTTGTGAAAGTGCGGGTTGCTGGAAGTATTGCCGCCATCGTAGCGCCCAAATTCAGAGAAGTAATCAATCTGGCGGAAGATGCCGCCAAGGGACAAATCGTTATGCAGGCTGTTGAAATTTCCGGCGTCAAACGCATAGCTGAGTTGTGGAATGAAAGTTGTGCCATGAGACGTGGACAGGTTCACCACGCCAGCCAGTGCGTCGGCGCCATAAAGCACGCTGTTGGGGCCGCGAAAGACTTCGATCTGGTCGATCCCGGTGGTGAAGACGCCGCCGAAATCGACGGTGCCTCCAATCTCGTTCAGCGGAATGCCGTCGAGAAGGACTTTGTTGAATTTGCTCTCTCCGCCGCGGATAAAGAGCGATTCATTGATCCCGCGCTGGCCGTTTTCCAGCACTTGCACCCCTGGAACCTGGCGCAGGGGCTCCAAAACCTCAGGCTTGTACTGAAACTGATCTGATGTCACGACAGAGACGGAAGCGCCAGTCTGCGTTTCCGGCAGGCTGGTCCCGGTGGCCGACACGACGACCTGCTGCGACACGCTCCCGACTTTCAGCGTGAGGTCAACTGCCGCGTTGCTGTTGCTGCCCACGTAGATGGCGTCACTTTGTTGTGTTGCGAATGAAGGAGCCGTCGTCTTTACCTGGTAACGTCCGCGCGGAAGCGGAGAAAACCGATACTTCCCTTCAGAATCGGTAGTGGTGGAAGAAACGCGTTTGCCCTGGCGAAGCAGTTCGACCTGAGCACCGGGAACGACTGCGCCAAGCGGATCCGTGACCGTTCCGTGAATGTTGCTGCCATCGGCAAAGGCCGAAATAGTTGTGAGTGCAAGCACCAGCGCAAGGCTGGCGCAATGAAGCGATTTCATCAGTGAAACTCCTCCCGCGGAAGTAGTCAATGGACGCAGGCGGAGCGATGGAGTTGGAGAGCTTTTTTGCGCATGCAAAACCGAAAGTCAAATGCGCGCGTCGAGCAGAGGATCGATTGAATTCCTATGGAAACAGATTGCTGGAACGGAAAACAGCGACGACCGCAACCCCTGCAATTCTTCCATCAATGAAACGAATCGAACCCAAAACCGCAAGAAAGCTCTCCGGCTCTCCCTGCGCAGCCGGAAACGCCCAATGACGGGCACCTGGCCGGTCTCCTGACTTACGCCTCAATGAACCCGAAGCGCCTTCCCGGGCCGTCTCGCCCATTCACGCCAAAATCAGGCGCGAATGGGGACCTTCCCAGTGGCATGTTGCTCAGGTTCTCAGCGCATACAGTTGCGGGGCAGTGGCGGATTCTCACCGCGCTTCCCATTACCAGATGGAAGAAAACTTATATGAGAGAAGCAGGCGAGGTCAAGGGATCTGGTAAATGGGTAAGGAAGAAATTGGTAATTGAATAACCCGGTAAATTGGTAAATTGAAAAGTGGCCGCCCGCAAAGCCCTATTGCGTTCGCATCGGTGGACAACATTTCCATTTACCAAATTACCAACTTACCCATTTTTCCAATTCTTTTCATCCCTCGCTGGGATGCCAGGCGTAAACTCCGCCGGTCCAGAACACGAAACCTTTCCTGTTATTGCGAACTTCCTTGATGATGTCGGTTTCGACGGGCAGATGCATCGCGCGAATGGCTTTCTGGCTGATGGAGGGCGCGGTGCCCTCAAACGTGGCGGCTGCGTGCTTCACGATATAGGCCTGGCGCGCTTCAGGATTTCGCCAGCCGGCTGGGCCGAAGCCGTGAATGATGGCCAGGACCTCTTCGCCGTTTTCAATCGCCGGCCTTTCCACCAGTGGAGGCTTTACCACAGCTTTGTTGGGGGGAGGAATGAAAGCCTTTTCGGCATCTTGAACGATCCAGTTGGAGAGTTCGCTGTTGATGTCCTGTAGCTTGCCGGGAGCAGGGCGGGCGATTAGGGCGAGGTCTTCGGATTCGTCGCCATTGAAGTCGCCTACGATGAAGAATTGGCGGCTGGACGTAGAGGCAATAAGACTGCCGCCGAAGACGCGGTGGAACGCGGCTTCGACTTCAGCTCGCGTCGGTGGAGGCAGCTTGGGCACGGGTGTAGAGGCAGACTTGGCCGTGGGAATTGGTGCAGGAGAAATTGGCTTTTCCATCCGCGCTTCGATCTGGGCACGGCTGTTACATCCAGCCAACAACGACAAAGCGGCAGCGACCAGCAAGCTGAGGCGCAACATAGATGGTACGGTACGGCGCATATCAGAGTCCCTGAATTAAGAAGCAGGCGAGATACCGGTGAGGGCATCTCGCCTGGAATCAGCAGCAATTTACAGCGACTGCAGGAAGGTGATCAATTGGTTCTTCTGCGTAATGCTCAGTGAACGATAATTGTTGATGACGTTGGTGGCCTCGCCGGCATGGCGCAGAATGGATTCATTCCGCGTGAAGTTTCCAAGGTCATGCATTAATCGGGCACGCGTACGCAGCCCCCACAGAGGAGCTGTGCGCAGCTTGTTGGCTGTTGCCTGCCCGCCGTTCTGCACAATACCATCCCCCGTCCCGACGTCGTGGAGCAGGAAGTCAGAGTACGGATGAATGATTTTGCTGCCCAGAGCTGCCGGAACGGTGAAGGCGCCGCCGTTAATCACCGTTCCCGCAGGAGAGGTGGTGATTGAAGCGGTGTGGCAGATGGCGCAGCCGATTTGGTTGAACAGGTTGTTTCCTGTCACCGCATCAGAGGTAGCAGCCAGCGTGGTGTCGCGTGGCGGTACCTGGGTGGCGCGCATGAAACGGGCAAAACGGTCGATGTCGTTCAACCCATCGGGCCCGGTTTCGTCCTCAGGATCGGCAGTCGTTTTGCAAACAGTCGTGAAATCAGTTGGAGCAAACCGGTTGGTGATGCCCATCTCGTTGATGTAAGCGTCGCTGGAGAAGGAGAGCAAGCTGGCCTGTTGGTTCTTCCAGCCGAAACGTCCCCCACGCAGAGCGCCGTTGGCTTCCGCTACTGGCACCTGAATGAACTGGCCGGCAATCGCGCCGCCGCTCTGTCCGGGTTGCGCGTTGGCGATGGCCACCAGCGTGTTGCTGTCAATGGCTTCGACAAAACCGTCACCCAGAACGCTGAGCGATGCGCGCAATGCACGCACATTCTCCGCGCCCGGTACGGTCTCCTGGGCCTGGCCGCAAATGGCGCGATCGTTCACCAGGGAACGAGACGGGACCGTGGTGCCGGTGTTGCCAACCGGAATGTTCGGATTCACAAAGTTGCCAGCGCCATCGAGATGGCCGACGCGCAACTCAGTTACCTGGCTGCTGCCGCCGATGTTGGGTGCCATATGGCAATCAACGCAACCGCGAGCATTAAAAATCGGCCCGATTCCCTGTGGGATATCTTCTTCATTCGAGAAAGCCACCGTGTCAGCGACAAAGGTGGTGCTGTCTGTGAAGCCGTTGCCCACGGCTCCCGTGCCGGCGTTGTTAAGGGGGGTAGCAAAGGCTGCTGGTGCTTGCGTGGCTGTCTGTGCAATACCTACGATGGCAAAAGCAGCTGCCAGCGTAGCAATGCACAGTAATAAGGGAAGTTTCCGCCTCGTCATTGCGAGTTCCTCCTAGATTTTTCGTGAAACGTACGTTCTGTAGCGAGAACTCTGCCGTACTGCAGACGATTAGGGCCTGTCTGCCAAAAGTGGACGGATGGGAAATTCGTGCGCTCTCCAAGCGAACGTTGCGAGCGCAACGCCAGTCGAGAGAACCGCGAGAAAACATACAGCAACTCTGATTTAAGAGTCAACATAAATTCGCGATAAAGCATTGATAACAATGAGGTAAGCGTTCCATTTTGGGAAACATTGAAAAGAATCGGAGCGAGGTTTCACCTAGCCCCAAAAGGGACTTCCGCTCTCGCCAATTCCGAGTACTTCCCTCGAAATCCAATGAGACCAGTTGAACTGTGTGAGAACCCTTGCCGTGACTGCAGACAATTGGAAGCAGGTCTGCCAATAGGTGACGGGTATGAAATCTGAAGTGAGACTGAAGCGACTTCCCTGGCGAGTCTAAAGCAAGCCAAAGGCAGGAGAAAAATACAGCAGCTCTGAAGCGATTGTCAAGAAAAATTAGATTTTTCTTAGGACTTTACGAGCAAGCGGAACAGAAGGACCTTATCATCTGTGAACACGGAAAAACCTGAACAGGGAAAGCCTATTAGATTCAGCCCCATCGCGGACGACCGCTGGAAGCCGTCGATTGCTATTTTCTGTTTGAAGAATTTAGGATGTGCGGTTCGAAATACTACGGTTCCCCTGGAGACCACATAAAAATGTCTTGCGCCCCTTACGCCAAGAAAGTCCTGATCCACCGCTTACTGCCAATTTTAGTTGCCATGATGTTGTCTTGTGCTTGTTCATTTGGGCAGGCTGATGCCAAGCCGAAGCAAGAGGGCCCCGAAAAGAAGGCATCAACAGGCAAGGGCAAAAAGCAAACCGGCGCGAGCCAGGAAAAGACGCCGGAATCACAACCTACCGGAGCGGACAAGACGCAGTCAGGCGCCGGCGATAGCGATCAGGAAGAGGCAAAAGGCCCATGGCATGGGCTGACGTGGCGGCTGATTGGGCCGTTCCGAGGCGGACGCGTGCTGGCTGTGAGCGGCGTGGTGGGCGACCAGCACACATATTACTTCGGCGCCACAGGCGGCGGAGTGTGGAAGACCACCGATGGCGGTCTGACATGGCGTCCCCTAACTGACAAAGTCAAAGACATGGCGCCTTCGATTGGCGCGATTGCCGTTGCCCCTTCGGATCCAAACGTGATCTACGCCGGGACGGGAGAAGCCTGTATCCGCGGCGACATCATCAACGGAAACGGCGTTTATAAATCGGTTGACGCGGGAAAAACCTGGACCTACTCAGGACTGCGTGAAACAAGGACCATCGGGCGCATTGCCGTGAATCCTAAGAACCCTGACATTGCCTACGTGGCGGCGCTGGGACATGTGTTTGGCGCGAACGCGGAACGCGGTATCTATCGCACAACTGATGGCGGAAAGAGCTGGAGTAAAGTCCTTTACAAGGACGAAAATTCCGGCGGCATTGATCTCTCACTGGATCCCACGAACCCGAATGTGATTTTTGCGTCATTGTGGCAGGCGCGGCGCACTCCATGGGGGATGGACAGCGGCGGCCCCGGCAGCGGTCTGTATCGCAGCACTGATGGCGGCACAACGTGGAAGCAGCTCAGCGGGCATGGATTGCCGGATGGAACCCTGGGACGCATCGGGCTGGCGGTGGCCTACAGCGGTAACAGGGTGTGGGCCCTGGTGGAAGCTGATAAAGGCGGGCTGTTTCGCTCGGACGACGGCGGCGATACCTGGACGCTGACCAACAGCGATCGCCAATATCGCCAGCGCGCATTTTATTACACGCACGTTTTTGCCGATCCGCGCAATGCCGATGGCGTTTATGTTCTGAACACGGGAATGTATCGCTCCAACGACGGCGGAAAGACTTTCCGCCCAATTCGCGTGCCGCACGGCGACAATCACGGCTTGTGGATCGATCCCAGCGATCCAAACCGCATGATTGAATCGAATGACGGCGGAGCCAATGTGAGCACGAACGGCGGCGCCAGCTGGACCGGTCAAGCCAACCAGCCCACGGCGCAGTTTTATCACGTGGTCACGGACAATCGTTTTCCCTACTACCTCTACGGCTCGCAGCAGGACAACTCTTCCGTGGCGATTGCCAGCGCAGCGCCGGGTGGTATTGATCGGACAAGCTGGTACGCCGTGGGCGGAGGCGAGAGCGGCTACATTGCACCCGACCCGCACGATCCGGAGATCGTTTACGCCGGTTCTTACGGCGGCGAGATTACCCGTTACGACCATCGCACGGAGCAGACGAAGAACGTGACCCCGTGGCCCATCAACCCCATTGGCGCCGCAGCCGCAGACCAGAAATACCGCTTTCAATGGACTGAGCCGATCGTCTTTTCGCCGCACGATCCTAAAACGCTCTATTTCGCGGCACAGGTGCTGTTCAAATCAACCGACGAAGGCGTGAACTGGCAGATCATCAGTCCTGACCTGACGCGCAATGACAAGAGCAAGCAGGTGGCATCGGGCGGCCCCATCACGAAGGACAACACGGGCGTGGAAGTCTATGACACGATTTTTTCCGTGGTTGAATCTCCGGTTCAGAAAGACCTGATCTGGGCGGGGTCCGACGATGGGCTGGTGCATGTGACAACCGATGGCGGAAAAAACTGGGCCAACGTAACACCCAAAGCCATGCCGGAATGGGGTACGGTGAGCATGATTGAAGCTTCCATGTACAACGCCGGAACGGCTTACGTTTCCGTCCAGCGGCACAAAATGGATGACGTTGCACCCTATATCTTTAAGACCACGGACTTCGGCAAGACCTGGACCAGCAACATCAATGGTCTTCCCGCGGACGCGTTCGTCCACGCAGTGCGCGAAGACAAGAAGCGCAAAGGGCTGCTCTATGCCGGCACGGAACGCGGTGTCTTCTTCTCATGGGATGATGGATCAACATGGCAATCCTTCCAGGGCAATCTGCCGGTGTCACCGGTGTACGACCTGCTGGTGCATGGCAATGATCTGCTGGCAGCAACGCATGGACGCGCGTTCTGGGCGCTGGATGATCTTTCTCCGCTGCAGCAGTACAAGCCTGATGTGGCGAATGAAGAAGTGCACCTGTACGCTCCCAGTCCGGCCAACCATACGCAGTTCGGCGGCGGCTTTTTCGGCGGTGGCGGAGAGCGCGGACAGAACCCTCCTGCCGGCGCGGTGATCTATTACTCCCTGAAGACGGCATTGAAAAAACCCGAGAAAAAGCCGGAAGAAAAGAAAGCCGAAGGCGGCGCAACGGCGGCCGTGGCGACTCCAGCCAAAGAGGCCTCAGCTGAAGGCAAGGAGCCAGGGCAGACGCATCCCGCCAGCGCGGCGGTGCCGCAGAAGCCTGAAGCGGCTCCCAGCGAAACGGGCGACGCCGCAAAGAGCTCTCCGATCGCCTTAGAAATCCTGGACCAGAAAGGCCAGGTCATCCGCAAATACCCTCCCAAGCCGCAGCCAGGGGCGGATGCTGCCGACGACGAGGGTTTTGGGCCGCGTCCAGCGGAGCGCGGGCTGCCGACGGAAGCCGGTCTCAATCGCTTTGTCTGGGATATGCATTATGAAGGCGCAACCAAAGTGCCGCGATCGCCGTTGTGGGCCGGTAGCACCGACGGCCCTGAGGCTGTTCCCGGCAAATATCAGGTACGCCTCACTGTGAATGGCAAACAATACACAGCGCCGCTTGAGATCGTTCCTGATCCTCGATTAAAGGTCACACAGCAAGACCTGGAGAAACAATTCGATCTGCTCATCAAAATTCGCGAGCGCGTTACCCAGGCGCATGAAACGGTGAACCAGATTCGCGATATCCGGGCCCAGCTCACGGACCTGAATAAGCGTCTGGAAAAGCAACCCCAGGCAAAAGCCGTGGCGGAGGCAGGCAAGCAACTGGACAAGAAAATGACCGAAGTAGAAGAAGTGCTGATCCAAACGAAGGCCAAGAGCGGTCAGGACGTGTTGAACTATCCCATCCGTCTGAACAATTACCTGGTAGCGCTGGGAGGAGTGGTGGAGAGTGCAGATTCGGCGCCGACCCAGGTTTCCTATGAAGTCTTTGACATGCTCAGCAAACAACTGGATGAGCAACTGGCGAAGTGGAAACAGATTCTCAGCACAGATTTACCTGCCTTTAACGATGTCGTAAAAAAGCAGGAGGTTCCGGCGATCATTCTATCCAAACCGGCCGACCGCTAAACCAGTTGCTGGAAAGGGTAAAAACCAACGTAAAATCAGGCTTTTAGTGGGTTCGGGACTGTTCCATTTTGGGACAGTCCCGAATTACCAAAGTGCACACTCCCGGGCGCTATTTCGATTGACCTTGGCTGCGTGTGAGGTTAGAGTCTGCGTGTAACACCAAGAGAAAAACAAATGTCTAATACCATGTTCGCCATATGGATCGGATTATCAGCAGGGATTCTCCTGCTGTTTCTTTATGCCGCGTTTTTAAACCTGCGGCGGAAAGAGTCACCCGGAGCGGAGCTGGGTGATTTGATGAATTCATTCCTGCCGGTGGATGTGGAAGTGCTTTCAAATGTCATCAATCCCGCTCAGCAGCGCCATCTGCAGGAAACTTATGGCCGCGACGAACTGTTGAGGATCTACCGGGAACAGGTTGGGCTCACCATTGAATCTTTGCGCCGCATGTCACACAATGCCACCTTGCTCCAGCAGGTTGGCTATGCGCAATTGCAGAGTGGCAACCAGCTGATTGCATCACTGGCGCAGGAGATGGTGGATGCCGGCGTCCATGTGCGGCTTTACACCTTTATGGCATTAATAGTTCTCCAGGTTCGCGTCTCTCTGCAATGGTTACCGCTGTTTTCAGCCGCCCACAGCGGCGACGTTCGAAGCCTGGTTTCATCAAGCCTGCTGCCCGCCTATGCCCTGCTGAAAGACAAAGCAGACCACCTGACCTGCCTGAAATTCTCCAGCCTGCATGAGTCGCTGGCGCAAAGCCTGTAAGAGCTTCCGTTTCTATTTCAAGTTTTTCCTTCGAAACAATTAGCGTTTGCCCTGGGACATGAAATCCTTGAGGGAGCTTTCCCATCTTTTCGCTTCGTGCAAAGCTTCCGGGGAGAGCGGCTGGGAAGGCACTGCGGCTTGCGACCTAGGTGCGGTCAGGAAACAGTAGAGCCAAATGATGCAGGCAATATCGTAGGCAACTTCAGACACTCGGTTGATCAGCACAGTCGCACTCGGTGTGTGCGACCAAATTCCAAGAGATGCCAATGAAGTGGATACGTCCAGGCCAAGGCCAAATGCAATGGCAAATTCCAGCTTGCTCCACCGTCGTCCCATGATCAGCATCAGCGCAACAAAAAACACGAGAATTGCCGCACGAACAAAGCTGTAAACGTAGATTGTTGCGATGAGCAGTCTGAGATGGCCGCTTGTCAATGCGAGAACAGTGGAGAGCAAAGTGGTAAGAAGAGCCGCAAATAGAAATATGTAGCGATAGAAACGAACTCTATAAAATCCCGGAAAAAGGCGCTTGACGAATAGTTCGTATGTCGCCATCAGAGCAAAACACGTGTATACAATGTCGGAAATCCAATAGACGTAGCGATACGTCTGGGCCGGTCCCCCGAACCACGACAGCCGTAGAATCCCGACCACCTCGGTCGCTACAAGATAGGAAAAAAAAAGAGGGAACTCTGAAACTAAACGGCGGATCAAGAGAATGATCACAAGGACTGCCACGATTGGCAATGCTGCCCAGCCCAGCAAATCCCAAGTCCAGGTTAAATTCATGCCGCAGCCAGCCTAAACGAGCCCCTCCGTGACGGCAACCGAATTCGCTACATTCCCTAACGCCTGAGAAAGGCCTCTCGGCTTAACCAATTGTTGACAATGTGGCTGGAGGAATCGGAACTCCCGGGCCAGAGTAAGAATTTGACAATGTGGTTGGAGGAATCGGAACTCCTGGGCCCGAGTAAGAATTTGACAATGTGACTGGAGGAATCGGAACTCCCGGGCCCGAGTAAGAATTTGACAATGTGACTGGAGGAATCGGAACCCCTGGGCCCGAGAAAGAATTTGACAATGTGGCTGGAGGAATCGGAACCCCTGGGCCAGAGAAAGAACTTGTTTGTGAAACTCCTGTACCCGCCAATACCAACGTGAGAACCAACATACGCACTGCGATCTTCATAATTAATTTCCTCCAATATTTGCTCTTCAGAATTGTTTTACTCTTCAGAATTTGCCCGAAAGTTGACAATAGACTACATGAGAAATTGAATCGCGCGACAAGAATTGATGACATATGGCGTTTGTCGTAGTTCGCCCACTATTTGACACTGCAAGGATTTTCATACGGATGACAGGGATCGACACAGTTGAGTGCAACAAAGAACACAAATTCATCAACTTAGCGGCCCTCGCCGCAGGACTTTCCTGCGTTCATAGCAGGCAGCTGACCTGATTTCGGCGGACAAATCAGCGTTCCGTTTTGGAACACTGGATGAAAAAATGCGGTCGAAGGGTACATGGCCTTTCGTCCCTACACTTGCAATCCTTCGCCGGATGGGCCAGTGACAACTGGACGCCAATGTGTTGTGAAACGCACTAGCGTTCAGCGCGCTACTTCTTCACTTCCGCTTCAAGCTGCGGGTGCTTGCGATGAAAATCTGTCGCATCCTGGTAGGCCTTGGCAAGCGCCAGCATTTTGGCTTCGCCGTAAAGCTGTCCCAGGAAAGTCAGGCTGAGTGGCGTGCCGGGTCCTCCGCCTTCTACCTCGCCGTTTTCGCGCACACGGGCCTTGGGCGCATCGTCACCACGAAAACCATTCGGCAGGATGATTGCCGGATGTCCGGTGAGATTGGTGATCAGCAGTTGCGTGCTGAACGTGGGCGCGACAATCACGTCCACCTGATCGAACACTTTTGCCGCCAGCTCCATCGCGGTGGTGCGGGCCCGATTCGCTTGAATGTATTCCACCGCCGGAATAAACCGCGCGGCGCGGAATGTGTTTGGCCAGTCATCTTTGGTCTGCTGGGTAAGCAGCTTATCGCGGCCGCTGCGCGTGAGGTCGTCAAAAGCGGCCGCGGCTTCCGCCAGTAGAATGCTGCGCATGGCCGCATAAGGATACTTCGGAAATTCCACGGGAATCAGGTTCACGCCCATGGCGCGCAGCCTGGCCAGCGCGGCTTCTTCGAATTTGCGATCATACTGGCGGCGAACCATGGCCTCTTCCCGGTTGGCTTTTTCCTCCGCCTGCTTCTTTTTTTCATCTTCAGAGAGTTCTTTTTCTTCTTTCGCAGGCGACGTCTGTTGCTGGGGTGGTTGTTGTTCGAAGTCGGCCTTCAGATATCCGACGCGCAATTTGCGCCAGTCGAGCGTGGCATCCCAGTTAAAAGCCGCGTTGTGTACGGTTCGGTCATGGCCGTCAGGGCCGTGGATCGCGCTGAGCACGATCGCGGTGTCTTCTACTGCGCGGCAGATCGGGCCAAGCTTGTCCATGGTCCAAGAGAGCGCCATGGCGCCGGTGCGAGGCACGAATCCAAAAGTCGGACGCAGGCCGGTGGTTCCGCATCGGGTTGATGGAGAGGAGATCGAACCGAGTGTTTCCGAGCCGATGGCAAATGTTACGCAGCCGGCGGCGGTTGCTGAAGCTGAACCGGCCGACGATCCGCTAGAACCTTGTTTGGTGTTCCAGGGATTACGCGTCATGCCGCCAAACCATTTGTCGCCTTGCGCAAGAGCTCCGAGCGTGAGTTTGGCCACCAGGACGGCGCCAGCCGCGTCCAGCCGCTTTACGACGGTCGCGTCTTCGTCGAATTTCTGGTCTTCGAACCCGCCTGCGCCCCACGTAGATCGATATCCCTTTACTGCCAGCAGGTCTTTGGCGCCCCAGGGCAATCCGTGCAGCGGCCCACGATACTTTCCAGCAGCAATTTCGCGATCGGCTTCCCTGGCCTGCGCCAGTGCGCGTTCCTCGGTCAGCGTGATCACGAATTTCAGTACCGGGTCATAGCGTTTGAGGCGCGCGATGTACATCTCCGTGAGTGCGATGGAGGAGACTTTTTTGCTGCGCACCAGTTCCGCCAATTGGCGCACAGAATAAAACGCCACATCTTCCAGGTTTTTGGGCGCGGCGCCGGCAATGCTGGGGGCGGCGGAAATCTTCATGGGACGCCGCTCGGTTTCAAATTTCATTCCCGGAAGCACGGGATCAAAGATCACCGCGGGAGCAACTTCGTTCTTGATGTGCAGGGCGGAAATGGCCTCAAAGCCCTCGGAATAGCTGTTGAGGTCCTCCAGCATCATGTCCTTGTATTCGTCAGCAATATGGACATCGGCGATGGCTGCGGCGTTGTCAATCATTTCCCGCGTGACTTTGCCTTTTTCATCGGCCATGGCCCAGAGGGCGCCGGGAAGAAGCGTCGCGGTCAGACCAAAGCGGGAGCAGACAGTCAGAAACGTTCGGCGATCAAGCATGAATTCTCCAGGGAATAAAAGACGGCTGGCCATTATAGCCAAACAGAGTCTCTGCTGATGCCAATTCGTTTAGAATCGCGATTGTGAACGCGCTCTTTCAGCTTCTCTCTGACCAGGAACTCCCCGCTTTTCTGGAATTAATGCGCGAATTTTATGCCCAGCAGCACATGCAGTTCGACGAACCAGCAGCATCCCTTGCGGTGAACAGGGTATTGAACAATCCCGATCTGGCGCAGATCTACCTCATTTTTCGCGGCGCGGAACTGGCTGGATATTTCGCGCTCACGTTTTGCTTCAGCCTGGAATTTCACGGACGCTTTGCCCTGCTCGACGAGTTGTATCTCCGCGAACCATACCGCCGGCAGAAGCTGGGCAAGGCCGTTATCGTCTTTGCGGAAGATCTGTGCAAAAAAGCCGGCCTCAAGGCGGTGCGCCTTGAGGTGGGACGTGAAAACCAGGGCGCGCAATCGCTATATCGCGCCGCCGGTTTCAAGGAAGATGAACGGAACTTGATGACCAAGTGGCTGTAGGAAGTCCGCAAAGGTAAAAACCTCATGGACGCATGATTCCGCGCCCATGAGGGAGTGAAGGACGCTAGTTGTGCGCCTCCGGTTGCGAATCAAAGAACAGGAAGAAGTTGGTTGGCTGGTCGGGCGCGGCTTGGCCCGCCGCCTGAGCGGCGCGCAATGCATCCAAAGAGTTGATGCCGGTCTTTCCATCGGCGCTTGGCCATGCACTGGGATCAGTCACAAGCACTGAGATCACTTCCCACCACACGGGTCCAAAATTCTTGCCGTCAATGATGTGACTGTGATTCAGTGTGGGCACAAGCACGCTGGTGTTCGGCGGCACCTTGCCAAGTTTTGCCAGCACTGGCCCCAGATCCGTCTGCGTGGTGTGCATGGTGCAGGTGCTCGGCATACCAGCGTGCTGCGTCACCGGCAACCCCGGCTCGGGACACTGCACCGGGACGGTGGGATGAGCTTTAAATGCTTCCGGAATGAATCCAAAGAGGCCAAGCAATGCCTGGCCCAGTGCGGGTGTGAACGCGTCATTGGGATTCGTGTCGTTCCCGAAGAACGGTGCGATTACATACAGCTTAAGTGTATTTTGAATCGGCCGTCCGGTAGGATCGAGTGTCGGCCCGTGGCCCACGGTGCAGATGGGACGCTGGAATTCATTTGCGTCTACCGCTGCCACTTGGCCATTGTGATCGAGGTCGTCAAAGGGTTCGTGAATACAGTCAAAATTCTGGAAGTACGTGAAGACCAGGAGTTGGCCCTGAGCAAACCCTTCGGTTTGGTTGACGGCCAGGGGTCTGGCGTTATTCTCATTGCTAGATTGTGCAAAACCGCCGAGTGTAAGCAGCAATAACACTGATGCACTCGCAATCATTCTAAAAGCGCGATGTTCTCTCATTTTGAATCTTTTCTCCCGGAAGTGGAAAGTTGCACGTGGGATGGGGGCCTGGTTACGTTGGTATGGAGCAGTGGACCGGACGTACGTTACGCACGAAAAAAATAAAATATCGTGTAACGAATTAAGAGAAATAGACTCGCACTTTGCCTACAGGTCCTATGATCTCGAGCGTTGAATATCCTTTTCTTGTTTCCTTCTATGATTTAATCTGTTCGGTTTCAAGGAGATCGTCCATGAAACTCTGCCGCACCTTTTCGGTCCTGCTCATCACCGTCGCAGCTATGGCAGCTCGCGCCGCCGACTATCCCGCGCCGCAATCCGGGACATTTGTTGTAAAGGACTTTCAGTTCAAATCCGGAGAGAAGCTGCCGGAGGTCAAGTTGCATTACTACACGCTGGGCACGCCGCAGAAGGATTCCAGCGGCAAAATTCGCAATGCGGTGCTCATACTGCACGGCACCGGCGGCACCGGACGCCAGTTTCTAACCCCTAATTTCGGTGGCGTAGTCTTCGGCCCCGGCCAAATACTGGATGCGGCGAAGTACTTCATCATCCTGCCTGACAACGTGGGCCATGGCGAATCCAGCAAGCCCAGTGACGGACTGCACATGCGCTTTCCCCATTACGAATACGACGACATGATCGAGTTGCAATATCGTCTGCTGACGCAGGGCCTGGGCGTGAACCATCTGCGCCTGGTGATGGGGACTTCCATGGGCGGCATGCATACATGGCTTTGGTCAGAGCAGCACCCAGACTTCATCGACGCGGCGATGCCCCTGGCCAGCCAGCCGGTAGAGATTGCCGGGCGCAACCGCATGATGCGGCGCATGATCATGGACGCAATCCGCACCGATCCGGATTGGAATAACGGCGAGTACAAACAGCAGCCTCATGGCCTGGCCGCCGCACTGGATATTCTGCTGATCATGGGCAGCGCGCCTCTGCGGATGCAAAAAGACGAGCCTACGCGAGAAAAGGCTGATGCATTTCTGGAAGATTTCATCACATCGCGCATGAAGACGACTGACGCGAATGACATGCTCTACTATTTTGACGCGTCCCGGAATTACAATCCCGAACCGCAACTAGAAAAGATCTCTGCGCCGCTTATCGCCGTGAACTCGGCCGACGACCAGATCAACCCGCCGGAACTCAAAATTATTGATCGTGACATTCAGCGGGTAAAGAACGGGCAGTACGTGCTGCTGCCGATAACAGATCAGACCCGCGGCCACGGGACCCACTCCTGGCCGGCGATCTGGGGTGACCATCTGGCAGTATTACTGCAGAAGTCGCAGCACTAGTATTCAGTCTGCAAACGCCGCCACGATCCAGAAGTTCGCATAGCCATGCTCCTGGTCGGGACGGAAGCATACGCCATAATTCATGCGATGGAAGTCGGCATTGGCGGCGCGAGGAACTAGTTGCTCCGGCAGATGATGTGGGTCGGAAGAGGTGAATACGACCACCGCCCTTACGCCGGCGAGTTTGTCGGCCAGCTTGATGGCATCGCCGTCAGTCGTGCAGGCCAAGTCATGGAGCAGCGCGTCGTAACGCGTTTCAAGCGCCCTGATACCTTTGCTCTTTCGCGCCAGATTGAAGGCTTCGGCAAAAGCGGAGCTAAACTGCGATTCTGAATACTCAGGAACAAGAAAGATAAAATCCTGCGTGACGTAAATCCTGCCTTTGTCCTTAACCACCCCGATGCCAACTGCGTTATAGCTGGTATTCAGGATGTTGGCGCGATGGCCGGATGAACTCATCAGGGCCAAATGGGCGTCTTCGATAAATTCAGTGCGGGCCACATTTTCTGCGGCGACGGTAAAGCGTGCGCCAGTTGTCCCAAGACGCTCAGGCAGCGCGGCTTCGCCCAAAAACTGATGCGAGAGCCTGCCGTTTTCCGCCAGCAGCCGCGCATGCGCGCGCGCCGCATCAGCAGCGTGGTCATTCCACTCCAGAGCACGCAGACCGCGGGTGACGCGCTCCTGATTAAGTTCTTCAAAGATTCGTTTTTCCGCAGGAGATATTGATGGGGCGATTTGTATTGCATGTGCAGCGGTCAGTAGGGAGACAAAAGCGCAATAAAAAAGGAGCCGCATTGGGTTGGTCTCAAGATTTTACTTGAGAGTCATTACTCCGCTGAGCGATAAAAGGCCGCTACCACCCAGAACCTGGAGAACCCGGTGGCGCCGCCGGCTTGCAGGCACACGCCTATATTAATGCGCTGGAGAGTCTTGTCCGCCGTAAACTTTCGCGCGTCATCCGGCAGCGTGCCGGGTTCAGACAAGGAAAACACCAGCAAGCCGGAAGCGCCCGGGATGTTCTGGATCATCTTGTTGGTATGCATGTCCTGCGAGCAGGCCGCTTTCCGCAGCCGCGAATCGGTGACTACGTCGACGGGCGGAAGTTTCCCGGAGCGCCGCGCCTGGTTGAATGTCGCAATCACGGAGTCGCGAAACTGTTTTTCGGTATAAGAAGCGAGCGTGTGGGCGAAATCCTGGGTGATGAAGAGCTCGTGATCGCGCTCGACAATGGAAATGCCCATGGAGTTGTAGTCCTGATGAAGAATGTTGGCGCGATGGCCCGGCGATTTCATAAGCGCGGAATGGGCCGTTTCGACGTCGGGAGAGGCCGCCACGTTTTCGGCGACAGAATTAAAGCGCAGACCGGTCGCACCCACGCGCTCCTGCAGCAGTGGCTCACCGGGGAACTGATGCGAGAGATCGCGATTTTCCGCCAGAAGTCTGGAATGGGCCAGCGCAGCCTGCGCCAGACGGTCACTCCATTCCAGCTTGTTCAGGCCAGCTTTCTCGCGTTCGTGATTCACCAGATCAAAGAGTTGTTGCTCACGCTGAGAAGGGCCAGCATGGGCGGGGATGGAAATGACAAAAACAAAGCATGCAATCGCGACAATGGCCTTGTTCATTCTCAATGCACATTGTACGTGAGAAGCTGCCGCCATCGCCTGGAGCAGGACACACGAGCCAGTTCAGCTCTCTTCCCGCCGGCGGGCCAAGTACAACGCGAGCGCTATCAGACCGCCCGCCGGGACTGAAAAAGCAAGAAAGCTACGAGCGAAACCATCACTCAACAGCATAATGCCCATTCCGATCAAGGCGACGACTCCAACAACTCCGCCGCCCTTCGGTGTGTTGTACCGGGAAATACTCAGGTGCTGCTCATTGTTTCTCACAACGCCGACCTCCCGCAGGCACACGACCATTGATCCCCGTGCCCAAGACTCAAGGCCTACGCGCGTTTTGCTTTCAGCTCGCTCAAGATGCGGCTGATCTCGTCTTCTTTTTCCATCTGGGCAAAGCGGTCTTCCACGCTGGCCGCTTCTGACGACAGCAGCTCAGTCTTGGCCTGGCCAATGGCTTCCTGCCGCATCACTTTGTGTTTCATGCGATCAAACGTGGCGCCGTGGTTCGTGCCGGAGACGGCAGACTGCGCGTCGGCGGCCTTGCCCAGGGTGCGGGCGCGGCGGTTTTGCGAGATCAGCAATTCGCTGCGCGAACGCGCCTCTTCCAGCTTCTGCGTCAGCTTGTTAAGCGCGTTCTTCAGCGTCTCCACTTGCGAGGTCTGGTCGGCCACCTGCTGCTGGAAGTTTTCCGACATCTGCTTGTAATGGAGCGAGCGTTCAATGGCGGCCCGCGCCAGATCGTCCTGCTTCTTGCCTACAGCCATCTCCGCCTTGCGGCCCCATTCGGAAATCTTGTCTTCATTTTCTTTCTGCTTTTTCTCCAGCAGGTGCTGGTCAGCAATGGCGATGGCCACCTGCGTCTTCACCTGAAGCAACTGGTTCTCCATGTCCAGGATGACCTGCTTGATCATGATCTCCGGGTGCTCAGCTTTGTCGATCAGTTCGTTCAGGTTTGCCCGGATCAAAGTTGAAACTCTTTCCAGTAATGCCATAACTCCTCCAAATCATTTCGACTGCTTTCATGCCCTGCTTACAAATTCAAGTTTCTCGCGCCCACGTTACTACGTTGTAACCGGCTTCGGCGTGTTCCTGCCGATCCAACCAATACGCCGACGACAAGTCCCATGCCCAGCCAGAAGAGCCAGCCTCCAGCCATCAGGCCGGCAACGATGCCCAGCACCGCACCCAGGACCAATCCGATGAGTGAAATCTTCTTCATGACCTTCTCCATCACTGCTTACTGTTCTTCTGAAACCGCCGGCAAGCTGACTGCGCTACCAACTTGCCGGCCCTCATTCGCCGAGACGAAAGCTCTCAACGTGGTTATGACTTGGCGGCTGCCTTGGCTTTGCCGCCGGAAGGCTCGCCGCCAGACGGAAGTTCCGGCGCAGGCTTCGGCGTATTGTCACCAATCTGTTTCACCTTGGAGAACAGCTCCGACATGCTCATGCCGGAAAGCGCTTCAAACAATGCCGGAACCTGTGCGGCGATCGCTGCCATGTCACCGGTGATCTTGCTGGCGCCGGCGGTAGCGCCGTTGCCCGTGGAAACAATCGTGATCTTGTCCACGTTGGAAAGCGGCGCGGCCATGGCGCGAACAATTTCGGGCAAACCGCTGATCAACTTGTCGACCACGGCTGCCTGGTTATATTCCTGATAGGCTTCGGCCTTGATGTTCATGGCCTTGGCTTCAGCTTCACCTTTCTTGAAGATGATGTCTGCCTCAGCTTCACCCTGCATGCGGGTAGCGCTGGCGCGGCCTTCTGCTTCGGCGATCAGGCGCTGTTTTTCGCCTTCCGCAATGTTGAGAACGCGCTGCTTTTCAATTTCCGCCTGCTTCAGCACAGTCGCGATCAACTCATTCTGGTGGCGTGCGATTTCAGCTTCCTGCACCTTGGTCTGCGCTTCCCTTTCAATCAACTGGACCTTGACCTGTTCCGCGATCACCTGCTGCTGCTGAATATTGGCCTGGATTTCATACGCCTTGTCTGCCTGCGCCTGTTGCTTCTTGACCAACTCAGCGTAAGCAGCCTTCTTCACTTCCAGATCGCGCTGCGCTTCCGCCTGCTTCGCCTGGGAAAGCGTTTCTGCCAGCACGCGCTCCTGATCTGCCTGCGCCTTAGCGATGGCGGACGCTCGCTGCGCTTCCGCCCGTTTGATTGCGGTATCGCGCTCGGCTTCAGCTGCGGCTACGTCGGCATCACGCTTGATGCGGGCAACATCGGGCCGGCCCATGTTGGAGATGTACTCATTCTTGTCGCGAACTTCCTTAATGGTGAAAGAAATCACATCCAGGCCCATCTTGCTCATGTCACCGGCGCAGGTGGAACGCATGCGGTCAGCCACCATCTCCGGCTCCTTCACGATCTGCTCCACGGTGAGCTGGCCGATGATGCCGCGCAGGTGGCCTTCCATCACCAGCCGGATCAGGCCTTCCCGCTGCGGCGGCGTCTTGGTAAGAAACTGCTCGGAAGCAGTTTTGATGGAGACATCGTCTGATTTGACTTTAAGTTGCGCGACGGCCTCCACCGTCACCGCGACTCCCTGGTTGGTGTAAAGGTCCTGCTGCGGGGCAACATCAAACGACATCAGTTCCAGTGACAGCAACCGCCCGCTCTCGACCATGGGCCAGATAATGGTACCCGCACCCTTGACCACTCTGGTCTTGCGAAAGCCGTATACCACCAGCGCTTCGTTGGGACCAACTTTGCGATAAAGCCGCGCGATGGAAGCCATCGCGAACATAAAAGCCAGCAAACCCAACCCAATCCATATCCAAATGCTCTGCACGACCATAGGCTTCTCCTTGAGTTCAATCTCTCACTGATCTTCAGCTCAAATTCAAAGATCTTTAATTCAAAGATCTTTAGTTCAAAAGATCTTTGGTTTTTTCTTCCGGTACTTTTTCTTCCGATAAAATCCCAGCCGCGTTGGCGAAATCCGTCCAGCGCCGCACGTAGGCAATTCCAGCTTCGTAACGCGTAACCACCACTTCTTCACCCTTTGTCAACTTCTCTCCGCTCTCGCTGCGGGCTGCAGACGCCTTGCGGCAACCATCCTGCTCAAAAATAATCTCGCCTGTACCATTCGCGCGGACGCCGCTGCTGATCTTGCCCAGCACCCCGACCATCTCGTAATCCATGGGGTCAAGACTGTAATCGTGGGCCATGAGCACTTTCGCGACGAAGAGGAAAATCAGAGATGCCCCGGCCAATCCAACCAGCGTGGAAAGCAGCAGCGCCGCGAGCATCCATAAATGCTGATATCGCATTAGTAGGTAGCCGGTCCCGCCGAACCATGCCAGGAAAACGGCCAGGGTCAACGGGTTGAAAAACGGGAAATGCCCTCCGTGGGCGCTGCCGTGTCCCACGCCATGAAAGTGCCCGTGGGGAAGGTGGAAATGCAGATGCAACGTGCCGGTAAGAAATGACAGCGCGGCAAATGCAAAACCGATAACGAAACAGACAAGATAGAAAAGTGCCCAGTTCATGGCTTTACCTCGCTCGACCTTACTTTGCTCGACCTTGCTTTGCTCGACTAGGCCTCGCTTATCGCCGCCGCATTTTTCTGTTGCTGCGGACGCAACACGTGCAATAGCTTTTCCGCCAGTTCGGGCGTTTCCAGAATCGCTTCCATCAGCACCAGACAGCTGCGCGAATCCTTGTGCTTGGCCAGGTTGAGCAGTGCGCGACTCACCGGCGGGTCGCGCCGGAATCGCTCCGCGCCCTGGATCAGCCAGAGGTCGAGCGTATCTTCCGCGGCGCTCACGTCCGACATCAACTCGTTGTGGAAGCCTTCAGGATCGTCGACTAAATATCCCGGGTGAACGTTGAAGAATTTTGCCAGCAGCAGGCGCGTCTTGTTGGTCAAGTGCGGACGCGCGCCATTCTCAATCTGCGAGAGGTAGCTCTGGCTGATCTTCAATTTCAATTCACGCGTAACGGCGCGGACAACTTCCTGCTGGGTCATCTCCCGGCCCATGCCGCGAAGATTGCCTTCCATCAGCCTGAGGTAGCGTAATTTTTCGCCAAGTTTCATATCGCTAATCGCAATAACAATATTACAATTAGCAATACGCGTCAAGAAGAATTTTTACTTAGATACTATCTTCCTAAACCATTGATTAATTTAGCCTTATGTGGGAGATAAAATCGGCCGCCGGTGAGAACGTCTTGTAGCGGCCTCGACGCCGGACACTTTGTAGGGATGGTTCGACGCGCCCTCGCTCGCTTCGCGCTGGTTCGGACTTGCTCACCATAACAAGGTATTGGCGGCATTCACATGTCGGGAGTTAGTTGAGGGATATCGGTTCGCGAACTAATCAGCTCGCGAATCATTCATAAGCGTTCGAATCATTCATAAGCGTTCAAAAAGGGCATGGCCTCAAGCCATGCCCACTCATTTTGATTGCTGGCAATTTCAGAACGTAAACTTCACCGCAAGTTGGATGTCGCGCGAACCTCCACCGCCGAGGAACGGATAGCCGATGGCAACGTCAGGAGTTGCGATCGTGGGCAGGAAGCCGGGGCCGACAGCGCGGCAGCCAACGAAGTTTGGGCCATTGGAGAGTGCACATTTTGGATCTCCCGGAACCGGAGTGACGGTGCCATTGTTTTCCAGATTTACCAGGAAGTTGGGCAGCGTGGGGTTTGAGAAATTGGGATGGTTGAAGAGGTTGAAAATGTCAGCGCGGAACTGCATGTTCAGCCACTCCTTCAGCTTGGTATCTTTGGCCAGAGAAAAATCAAAGTTCTTGAAATCCGGGCCAACGAAGGCGTTGCGGCGCAGGTTGCCAAAGTGTTGCGAGCCGGGAACACAGGCGCCAGCGGTCGGATCCCAATCGCAGGGCGCCGCGAATGCGCCAAGGTTCAGGAGCTTGCTGGGGCCGCCGGTCCCGGTAAAGGGATTGCCGACAACGTCGGGGCGCTCGAAGAACTCGTTGCTGTTGTTGTAATCGGCAAAAGAGTTCAGGTTGTAGGGCTGGCCGCTGGAGAGCCGCAGCAGTCCGTTGACGGACCAGCCGTTCGTGAACGACTTCGCCATGGCGGAATTGGGCAAGGTGTAGCCGAACATCCAGGTGAGGCGGTGCCGCGCGTCAAAGTTTGAGTTCCCTTTTTCCGCGCCGGGATTGAGGCTGTTGTCCGGTTGCGCGGCGTTGGGGACAAAGTCTTCGCCGTCGCTGGCGTTGTCGATGGAGTGCGACCAGGTCCAGCTCAGCTGTGAGTTGAGACCACGAAGGTTGCGCAGCTTCCACGTGACTTGCAGGCTGTTGTAGCGCGAGCTTGAAGTGGATTCAAACTGGTTGACGATGTTGAATGCGGCAAAAGGAAACGCGCCGGTAGCGGGATCATGCTGGTTGAGATCTCGGAAGCGGAAAAGTTTGGTGCCGGCGGATCCCACGTAGCCAATCTGCAACGCCATGGCCTTGCCCAGGGCCTGTTCAATGTTCACGTTGTAATTCTGAACGTAGGGAGTACGGATTTTAGGATCGACGGTCCAGGCGTCTGTTGTGGGCGTGAAGCCCGTGAAGATGGGAACGCCTGCGGCGATGGTGGAAGCGACGCTTCCAGCGGAGTTAATTGCCGCCGCGCCTATCCCGTTGTAGGCCGGACCGGGGTTGAACGTGTTGAATGGGAAGTGGCCGATGAAGAAGTCCTGCGAGAATGCGTCGTAGTAGAGGCCCCAGCCGGCGCGCACCACGGTGTTACCGTTGCCGCGTAAGTCATACGCGGCACTGAGACGTGGAGCAAAATTGTTCAGGTCC